>Ga0209172_10005130_pt1 | contig 16342 bp, 12 predicted proteins | sample LarsenN4metaG_FD_184113 | JGI IMG/M metagenome (GOLD analysis project Ga0209172, IMG submission 184113) | Hot spring sediment bacterial and archeal communities from British Columbia, Canada, to study Microbial Dark Matter (Phase II) - Larsen... ... | reverse complement strand
TTACACCAGGCTGCGGGACCGTTCCGCGGGCGGGCGGGTCGACTTCCTGCGACTGTCGTTCGGCCCCTGGATCGTAAGACACTGGTGGTTACGAATACCGCGCGTCGAGCCGCGCCGAAGCCGCGCCCTGCGCCGGCCGCCGCCCCGGGCCATCGGTTACCGAGAGGGGGGCGGCATCGTGACCATGATTCAATCCGCTGGCGGCGCTGTGGAATACGAGGCTGCGCCGGCGGTCCTCGACGGTCGGGTGATAGACGCCTCGCGCGGAGGGAGCCCGCTTTCCGAGGCGATCGTGTCGATCGCGGGCACCGACCACCAGGCCCTGAGCGACGAGCTCGGCCGGTTCGCCGTCGCCGGCCCCTTCGATGGAGACTATGGCGTCTCGTTTCGACATCCGCGGCTCGATTCGCTGGGGATCACCGCGGACGAGCAGCGGGTGATCCTGGCCCACGGCGTGCGACAGGCCGTGACGTTGGTGGTGCCGCCGGAATCGGTGGTGGTGCGCCGGCTCTGCCACGACGACCCGCGCCCCGATCGCCGAGTGATCGTGGGCGTGGTGCGCGACTCGACTCTTGCTCCGGTGCCGCACGCGCGGATAGACGTGCAGGTGCCCGGACGGGAAACCCAGCGGGCCGGGCGAGCCAATGAGGCCGGGCGGTTCGTCCTCTGCGAGGTGCCGGCCATGCAACTCACTGTCGTGGCCACTGACACCCAGGCAGGGCGCGGCCAGGTCGTGTTAGCGTTCCAGGAAGGCGGCGTGCTGGTGGACGGCCGGGAGTTCCACCGTTTGCCTGGCCGCATCTGGATCCACGATATCCAGCTGCGGCGGTAACCGCGAAAGGACCAGTGTTGCACCAGCCCTTCGCCTTCGCCGCACTCGCCGCTCGCTTCCCCGACCTCTCTCCCCCGAGACTCCGGCGGGTACTGAATCCGCTGCGGAAGGAGGGGCGGATGATCACCCCTCTCGCACCCCATCACCGCGGCGAGCGAGAAGCAGCGCGGCCAGTACGGCAGCTCCCAGCGCACTCAGCCCCAACGCGTAAGGCCCGCCGAGGCGCGTGTAGGCCGTTCCGAACACCAGCCCGCCGGCGAGCCCGGCAACCCCGACGCTCGCATGATAGACGCCGAAGCCGCTGCCGGTCTTCCGGTCGCGCGCCGCCGCGGCCACAAAAGCACGCTCCGGCGATTCCGTGAGCGCGGCCACGAACCCGAACACCAGGAACCACCCCACCCCAGTCACCGCCGTGGGCGCGGTCGCCAGCCCAACGCACACCAGGCCGTACAACACCCAACCCCCCAGCATCACCCGCCGAGGCCCGAATACGTCGGCCAGCTTCCCGCCGGGATAGCTGCCGAACGTCCGAATCACGTGCAACCCGGCCCACACCAACGGGACCAGGGCGATGGAGAGCCGCAGATCCTGCAGGCGGAGCAGCAGCAAGGTCTCGGGAAACCGGACCAGCGAGAACAAGACGACCAGGCCAAACACCAGCCGGGACGACCCTGCCGGCTTGAGGCCGCCGGCAGCGGGCCCCGGGGCATCGCCCGCACCCCGCGGTCCCGGTTTCTCCCCTCCGGTCCCCCGCATGGCCCACGCCGCCACCACGACCGCCAGCGCGCCCGGCACCACGCTCCAGAGAATCACCGTGTCCGCCGCTAAACCCGCTTGCGAGAGCAGCACCCACGCCACCACCGGCCCGGCCACCGCACCCGCGTGGTCCATCGCCCGGTGAAATCCGAACGCCCGGCCCCGTATCTCCGCCGACGCTGCGTCGGCCACGACCGCGTCCCGCGGCGGCGTCCGGACACCCTTGCCTACCCGGTCCAGGGCCCGCAGCGTGATCACCTGCCAGGCGGCGCTGGTGGCGCCGATCACCGGGCGCGTGACCGCCGCCACGAGGTATCCGCCAACGACCAGCGGACGCCGCCACCGCGGATGATCGGCCAGCCAGCCCGCCCAGAGCTTGGCCAGCGAGGCTACGGCCTCCGAGATACCGTCGAACAACCCCAGCGAGATTGCCCCGCCGCCCAGCGTCCGCGTAACCAGCGCCGGGATCAGCGGGTAGATCATCTCGCTCGCGAGGTCGTTGAAGAACGAGACGGCGCCGAGCTGCTTGACGACGGGGGGGAGGCGAGCGGACATGCCGCGGCCGGAAGCAGTCGGCAATCAGCACTCGGCAGTCAGTGACGACCCTGGATGCCGAGTGCCGAGTGCCGATTGCTCACTCATCCAGCCCCATGCCCCACCGCATCAGGCTGACCGGCAATCCGCCGTATTGAAGCGCGGCCTCGTGAAAACCGCGCAAGGTGAAGGAGCTCCCCCGGGCCCGTCGATACGCCTCCCGAAGCGCCTTCAGCTCCCGGCGGCCCACCGCATAGCAGAGCTGGTAGGCCGGATACGCGCAGTAACGGCGCACTTCCGCTTCGGCGTTCTTCCGCTCGAAGTGCACCCGGTTGACCAGGATGTCCACCGCCTCGTCGAAGGACATCCCTCGGGTGTGAAGTCCCACGTCGAGCACGATGCGGAGCGCCCGCCACAACAGATGGACGCGCTGGAAGAACCGCTCCTCCATGCCGCGGTAAAAGCCCTCTTCGCCCATCATCTCTTCGCAGTAGAGCGCCCACCCTTCGATGGTGAGCGGCGTCCCGATCAGTCTCCGGACCGTGCGCTCTTGCTGCTGGGCCACCAGGAACTGCAGGTGGTGCCCGGGATACCCCTCGTGCAACGCCGTGGACGCCAGCTCGTGCACGCAGTGGTCCCGCAGCATGCGCTCCCGCGTGGTCGGGTCGTGTCGCGCGTCCGGCGGCGTCACGTAGAACCAGCCGGTGCGATCCCGGGAGAACGCGCCCGGCGGTTGATAGGCGGCGTACGGGATCAGGGGCCTCAGAAACGCGGGCGTCTCGACGACGTCCAGCGGGCCCTCGGGCATCGGGACCAGATCTCGCTCCATGACGAAGCGCCGGGCCCGCTCCATCTCGTCGGCGTACGCACTCACCAGTTGCTCCGCCGGCGGGTGGGTGGCGCGCAGTCGGTCCACCAGGTCCGGCCACCGCGTGCCCGGCGCCATCTCCGCCGCCAGGGCGTTGAGCTCGGCCTCGACCTCCTCGGCCAGCCGGATGCCGTAGCGCCACAGCTCCGGTGCTACGGCGCGCAGCGCATGCTCGTGGTGCAGCCGGAAGTTGAACGCGTCCTCGCCGATCGCGTACCCGCCATTCCCCGAGTCGAGCAGCTCTTGACTGAGGAACTCAACGAATCCCGCGACCGCCCGATGCGCCTCCTGCACCGCGGCGTCGAACGTGTCGTCCGCCGGAGGCCGGAGCTCCCCGGCCACTTCCCGGATCAGGACCCCGGCTCCTCCGGCCACGTCGATCGCCGTTTCCACGAATACCCGCGGACACTCCTCCAACGTCTCCCGCGCGGCCTTGAGGAACGCCGGTATGGCGGCGAGCCGTTGCGCCGCCGCCCGGGCGCGATGCTCGAGCGGACGATCCCGCCGGGCCAGCAGCTGGTACAGGCCCTCCAGGGCATGCTCCAGCCAGAAGGAGGGGTTGGTGCGTTGGACCCGTTCCGTGGCGAACCGGTGGATCGTGACCCGCACCTCGTCCAGCAAGGCGGTGCGGTCGATCTCGTCCTCCAACCCGTCTACCTCGATCTCCTCCAGCGCACCCGCCAGCGAGCGGAACGCCGCGACGTGCTGGCGCACGTCCTCCGTCGTGAAGCACCCCAGCCGATGGTCGTGCTCCGGCAGCCCGGCCGCCGTGGCCGCGACCGGATCCACCTGCCAGCGCAGATCCAGGTAGGACGTCACCAGGTCCTGAAAGCCCGCCGTCATCCGGCCCCGCCGGCCCCGGCATGGCGGGCGTCCGCCACCAGCCGGTGGCACTCCTCGTCGGTCAGCACCCGGTCGGCCCGCTTGGCCGCGTCGAACAGGTGCTGGCACAGATCCGCATCCGCGGGATCGTAGCCGTGCTCTTCCAGCCAGTACTTCACGTTGGACAATCCCGAGACCGGCGAGATCTCGATCTTCTGCTTGAGACCGAAGGTGCCCGCCGGCACGCTGGAGTACACCCGGTCTGCCAGCCAGGCGTCGCCCTTCTTCTTGGCCTTGATGATCGCGGCGGCGTGAACCCCGGTGCCGGTGCGAAAGGCGTCGGTACCCATGGCGGGGTAGTTGGCCGGGAGCGGCACCCCGATGGTGTCCGCCGCCAGCTGGCAGTACTCGCGCAGCTTCGAGACGTCGTGCCGGTGCGCGCCCAGGAGCGCCAGGTTGATGATCAACAGGTCCATTTCCGCGTTCCCCACGCGCTCCCCCACGCCGAGCGCCGTGGCGTGGACCCGGTCCACTCCGGCCTCGATCGCCGCCAGGCAGTTGATCAATCCCATTCCCCGGTCCCGGTGCCCGTGCCAGTCAACCTTAACATCCTCCCCGGAGGGCTCCACAATCTCTTTTCTGACGAACCGTACCAGATTTTTGACGCCACTGGGCGTGGCGTGCCCTACCGTGTCGGCCAGGCAAATCCGCCGCGCCCCCCATCGAATGGCGTTGCCGTACAGGGCCTTGATGACCTCCGGCCGGGCGCGCGTGGTGTCTTCCGTGACGTACATGACCGGCAACCCCTCCCGCACCGCGAAGCTCACGGCCTCCTCACTCACCTTGAGCATTCGGTCCAGGGTCCAGTCCTCGGCGTACTGGCGGATGGGGGACGAGCCGATGAAGGTGGCCGCTTCGATGGCGATTCCGGCTTCCTGCGAGATCCGCGCGATGGGTTCGATGTCGGCGATCACCGTCCGCGCGGCGCAGTTGGGAGCGATGGGCAGCTTGGCCCGCACGATCTCGCGCGCCAGGGCTCCGACCGCCTCCACCACGCGGGGACCCGCCCCGGGGAGGCCCAGGTCCGCGGCCACGATCCCCAGGTCGGCCATCAGGTGGAGGAGGCGGAGCTTGACGTCTATCGGGGGGTCGATCGCGGAGGGAGACTGGAGGCCGTCACGCAGGGTTTCGTCGTTCAGGTCTACGCGCGCCGTGCGCCAGTCAAACCCGTCCAGCGCGTTCCAATCGTAGATCAGTTGTCCCTCTTCCATGGGCGAACGATGACGCCCCGAGCAGGGGACCGTCAAGCTTGCGACCATCCGCGCCCCAGAACTAACCTCCGGCCGTGACCCCGCCCCCCGCCGTCTTACGCGTCGTCCGCCATCCCGCCCTGCGGCGCGGGCGCGAGATCCTGCTCGCCACCGACGACGAGACCCTCGAACTGCAGGCGGCGATCTGCCGGATCCCGGCGCCGTCCGGGCAGGAAGGCCGACGCGCCGCCTTCGTGGCTCAGCGGCTGCGCGCTCTGGGCCTGCAGGACGTTCGCTTGGATGAGGTGGGGAACGTGGTGGCGCGCTGGGGCGGAACCAGCAGTGGCGCCGTGGTGGTCGCGGCCCACCTGGATACCGTCTTTGGCCCAGACGTGGACCTCGCGGTCCAGCGCAACGGTTCCCGCATGGTGGGTCCCGGTATCTCGGACAACGCCCGTGGACTGGTGGGGCTGCTCGCGCTGGCGCGGGCCACGTCGGAAACGGGATGGGAAACCGAGCGGCCCATCGTGTTCGCGGCCACCGTGGGTGAGGAGGGCGAGGGCAACCTTCGGGGGGTGCACTACCTGCTCGGCCCCCAAGGTGTGAGCGCGGCCGCCGTGATCGCGCTGGACGGTGCCGGATTGGACCGCGTGGTGCATCGTGCCCTGGGTTCGCGCCGCTTCCGCGTGACCTATCAGGGACCCGGCGGCCACTCCTGGGCGGCGTACGGCGTACCCAACCCCGCTCATGCCATCGGCCGATTCACAGCCGGCGTCGCCGAGCTACCCCGCCCACTCAAGCCCCGGAGCAGCTGCTCTGTGGTGCGGTTTCAGGGCGGCACCGGCATCACCTCCATCCCGGCGCTGGCCTGGGCCGAGGTGGACGCCCGTAGCGAAGACGCCGGTGCCCTCGAGGCCATGCAAACGGGCCTCCGAGCCCTGGCGAGCGACGCGCTCCAGACCGAGAACCGTCGCCGCGCGCAGGGAACGCCGTCCCTGGAGCTGGCGATCGAGATGATTGGAGAGCGGCCCGCCGGCGCCACGGCGAGCACCGATCCCCTGGTGCGCGCCGCGGTGGACGCCACTCGCGCCGTCGGTCGGGGGCCGGAATTGGCCGCCGCCTCCACCGACGCCAACGTCGCGATCGCCCTGGGCATCCCGGCAATCGCGTTGGGGGCCGGAGGGATGGCCGGGAATACGCACCTGCCCACCGAGTGGTACGACAACGCCGGCGGGCCCGAGGGGCTGTTTCGGGTGCTGTTGGTCCTGGCTGCCGCTGCGGGGCTGCGAACACCTGGGAGCAGTGAGCGGTGAGCGGGGTGGGCCAGCGATCAGCGATCTCTCATGGCGCCTTCGCCACCTCGTCTTTGGTCGCGATCACTGCGTCCAGAGTCCGGCCGCGCAGTTCGACGTCGTCGCCGACGAGCGAGCGCGTCACCGTGCAGTCCACGACCGCGGCCTTCCGTCCCACGATGACGTCTCGCAGCGTACTGCCCCTGATGGTGGCGCCTTCGTCAATGGCGACGTTAGGGCCGATGGTGCAGCGCTCCAGCTCCACCCCCCGGGCCACGTACACCGGATCGTGGATGGTGACCCCGCGCTTGGGCCGCGGGCGCCGCGCCCGCCCCTGTGTCAGGAGATGCAAGTTGGTCTCGAGAAGCGTGTCCACCTTGCCACAGTCGTACCAGCCGCCGACTGCAGCCGTGAGGATCTTGCGCCCGCGGTCGATCATGTACTGAAAGGCCTCCGTGAGAAACCACTCCCCCTTCTGCTTGGGCTGGCGCAGGGTCCAGTCGATCCCCTCGAACAGCGTTTGCCAATCGCGGATGTAATACAGCCCGATGTTGGCCAGCCGCGAGATCGGCTCGCTCGGCTTCTCCACGATGCGCGTCATGTGCCCGCTGGCGTCCGTCACCACCACGCCGAACCGCTGGTAATCCTCCACCTCCTTCGCCCAGATCACGCCGTCGGCCTGGGTCCGGTTGACCAGCGTGAGGTCGGCGTCGAACAGCGTGTCCACGAAGATGATGAGCACCGGGCCGTCCACGTAGGGCCGCGCCAGGTTGACCGCGCCGGCGGTGCCGTCTTGCACCTGCTGCTCGAGGAACCGGGCCGGCTGCCGGTACGTCTTCCGTACGTACGCCTCCACCTGCTCCTTGAGGTGGCCGGTGATGAAGATCAGCTCTTCGACGTCTAACCCCTCCAGCTTGTCCACCACGTAGTCCATCACCGGCCGGCCGGCGACCCGAATCAACGGCTTGGGAATGTGCCTGGTGAGCGGCAGGAGCCGGGTGCCTTTGCCCGCCAACGGAATGACGACCTTCACGCCCCGGTCGCGTCCTCGCGCGGGAGGTCCGGGTGGACGCGGTGGAGGAAGTGCAACCACTGGACCATCGTCAGACCCTCCCGTAGCGGTCCTGTAACCGCACCACGTCGTCAATCTCCGGCGTCGAAGCCTCGAGCAGATCGGCGGCCGTCACCGCCTCCATCTGATGGACGGTGAGCGGCGTGATGTGGTAACTCTCGCCCGCACGCATGCGGCGCTCCACCAGCGCCTGGCCTTCCTTGACGCGGAAGATGATTTCCCCGTGCAAGACGTGGATGGTCTCGTCTTTCCGGTTGTGATACTGAAGGCTCAGGACCTGCCCCGGCTCGATGTGCAGGATCTTCCCCACGTAGCGGTCCGTGAGCGCCCAGATCAGCTCGTAGCCCCACGGCTTCTCGACCCGGTAGGGAACCCTCACGTGACGACCGTGGCCTCGGTACGGACCTCCTCCAGCGCCCGGTGCATCTCCGCCGCCGAGGCCCACCGTTGCTCGCGCTGCTTGGCGAGCGCCTTAAGAATCACCTGCGCCAGGGAGGGTGGTACCTCGGGGTTGAGGAGCTGCGGATCTTCCGGCGCCTCCTCCAGATGCTTGGCCATCAGCGCCATCACGTTGGGCGCCTGGAACACGTTGCGCCCGGTGACACATTCGAACAACACGGCGCCGGCCGCGTAGAGATCCACCCGCGGATCCAGGCTCTCGCCCAGCAGCTGCTCGGGCGCCATGTATTCCGGCGTGCCGATCGCGGTTCCCACCGCGGTGAGCCCTTCTTCGCCCAGGCGACGACCTTCGGTCCGGCGGGCGATCCCGAAGTCCATCACCTTGAGGAACCCGCTCGCGTCCACCACCATGTTCTGCGGTTTGATGTCGCGATGAATCACGCCCGCCTCGTGGGCCACCTCCAGCGCGCGACACAACTGTTTGCCCACGGTGAGCGTCACCGTCACGGGCAGCCGGCCGCGCTTGCGGATCAGGTCCTTGAGGTTGGTGCCCTCGACCAATTCCATGGTGATGTAGTACAGCCCGTCCACCTCGCCCAGGTCGTGGGTGCGCACCACGTTGCGGTGGGTGATGCGGCGGGCGAGCCGGATCTCCTCCTTGAACCGCTCCAGGCTCTTGCTGTCCTGCGCAATCGCCTCAGGCTTCAGCGTCTTGACCGCCACGATCTCCTCCAGCTGGCGATCGAACGCCCGATACACCGTGCCCATCCCGCCCGCTCCCAACACCTTGCGGATTTCGTAGCGGTTGGCGAGCAGTTGCCCCACCTCTAACAGCCCGGTAGGAGCCGCCGGCGGACGGGTCCCCTGCCCCTGGCCCGTGACTTGCGCCTGCTGACCGGCGGTGAGTGCTATCGTCTGGGCGCCGCTGCCGCTTAAGTACTCGACCAGGTCCTGTTTCTCCTTGAGTTCCCGGAGCATCCGTTGGAAGGCTTGGGCGAGTTCGCCGATTTCATCGCGTGAGGTCACCTCGATCTTGCCGCTGTACTGCCCTTCCGCCACCTGGCGCGTGGCCGCCACCAGCCGCTGAACCGGTCGCGTCACCCGCCGCGCCAGTACCAGGGCCGACACGATTGCGAGCAAGAGCCCCGCGATGAACGCCTGGAAGACTGTGTTCCGCAGCTGGACGAAGGTGGCCAACTCCAGATCGCGGGAGCGAAGCCCGGCGTAGGCTCCTACCGTAACACCGGAGGCGGTCCGCAGCGGTCCCGCCACCCCCACCAGGGTGTTGCCTGCCACGTTCCATCGCAGCCGCCCGCGGGCCGAGTCTGCCACCGCCGAATCCCACCCGCTGCCACCCAACATGGCCGCTTCGACCAGCCCGGCGGGAAGCGTCGCCACGGCGGGATGCGGAGCGCCCGTGGTATCGAAGGCGAAGAAAACGATCTCCGAATTGGTGTTGCTCTTCAGATGCGCGGCGAACGCCGAGTCTACCGGAAGGGCGGCGACCAGCACCCCGTACACGACCGAGCTTTGCGGGGCCATGATGGGGGCGCCAACGGCCTGGTAGATGAGGTCCCTGCCCTCGGGGCCCGGCTCGATCCACACCCCTTCCGCCGCTCGCCCCTCCAACGGAATCCCCACGATGGCACCCTCTGCCAGCGGCTCACCGTCGAGATCCCGCTCGTTGGTCTTGGCCCGCAGCACGCCCTCACGGTCGGTGATCAACGCCCACGCGGCTCGCACCTGGTCTCGGAATTCGTCTGCCTGGTCCAGCAGGTTAGCCCGGTTGCCTTGCCGAAGGCTCTCGCCGATCCGGGCGACGTACTGTGGGACCTGGGCCACCACTGCCGCGTTTTGCATCAGGGCGCCGCTCCGCCCAGTGAGCGCATCCTCAATCGCTGAGCGGGTGGCGTCCAGCGCGCGCTCAATGGACTCATCGGCCGCGCGGTCGGCCCGCTGTTGGGTGAGCCACAGCGCACCCCCCAGCACCACCACCACCACCAACGCCGTGGAGAGGAAGATCTTTCCCGTGAGCCCCGACAGCGGGAACGCCCTAATACCGCCTCCCCCGGGTCGGATAGGGCTGGCCGAACTTGTTGAGATGCTGGACGAACTTGTAGCCGCGCGCGTCGAGCTCGAGATCCAGCCCGCTCACCCCGGCGGCTGTGACCTGCACCGCCTGCGGCGGAAGCTCGACCGCCCGCTCGTGCCAGGCGCGCAACGTGTACGCGCCCGGGGGCACCGGCCCGATCGAGAACGTCCCATCCCCGCCGGGCTGCGCATAGAACGGCGAATCCCGCACCACCACGAAGGCGCTCATCTGGGCGTGCACGTTGCAGTACACCCGGACGATGCCGGGCCGCGTAAACTGCGCGGACTTGGCTACGCCTCGGCCGTAGAGCCCTAAGTCGAAGGCCCCTTCTTCGGACAGCGAGAAGACGTTGTGGTCGAACGGGTCGCTGTTGGGGAACGTCACGGTGGAGCCCACCGTCACCACCACCACGCGCGGCTTGAACTCCTTGTCCGACGTGACGATCTGCGCCGCCGTGGGCGTTACCGGCGCGGGCCGGGTCGATTCCAGCCACACCACGGCTCGGCCAACGTCGGTCGCGGGCTTGCTCCCTTTGTCCAGCACCACGACCTTCCCGGACACCGTGGGGCCGCGCTGGCCAACGGCCGGCCGCCCGCCCACCAGCGTCGCGGCCAGGGCCATCACCGTATAGCCTATGAGTCGGCGCACGCCCCTAGAGTATCCGGCTACCATGAGGGCGTCAACGAGCCGGCGCGACGGATCGACGGTTCGGCGGCTCGACACCAGGGCTAGTCAGACGAACCATCGAACCGTCAGTCCGACGATCCATCGAACCGCCGGCTGCCGACAGCCAACCCGGAGTCACACATGCGCCTCAGAGCCCCGCTGCTCCTCATCACCCTGTTCCCCGCTTCCCTCGCGGCCCAACAGATTCCCCCGCCGCCTGCCATCGCGGGAACCCAGGACACCTCGCTGTCGGCGCGCCTGGAGCGGGCGGAGCGGCTGCTGCAGCTGCTCCGCGAACAGGTGAACCAACAGGCTGCGGCCCGGGTGGAGCCGCAATCCGGCAACCATGTCGAGCTGTCCGGCCTGCTGCTCGTCAACGGGTTCTTCAACAACGCCCGCGTGAACAACAGCGACGTACCGCAGATCGTCCTGCCGCCGGATGCCACCATCAACCTGCCGGCCAGCCACGGCGGCGCCACCGCGCGTCAGTCCCAGGTGGCTCTCACCGCGCACGTTCCCCGGCTCGCGGGCGGCTCGTTCCGCGGCGAGCTGGACCTGGACTTCTTCGGTGGCCAGCAGGCGTCGGCAGGCGGGCGGACCTGGCCCCTGGTGCGCTTGCGACGCGTCCGGGCCGAGGTCGAGTGGCCTGGCGCCTGGGTGATGTTCGGCCAGGAGGCCCCGCCCATGGCCGAGGTCAATCCGTCCAGCCTGGCGCAGATCGGACTCGTGGGCTTTGCCCGCTCCGGAAACCTGTGGCTCTGGCTCCCCCAGGTGCGCGTCGGCGGGGAGGTGGGGACCACCGTCAAGATCGGGATCGAAGGTTCGGCTCTCGCTCCCGCGGCCGGCGACCCTCAGGGGGTGGGGGGGTTCCTCACCCAACCGGATCGCGCGGAGCGTTCCCGGCGCCCGTCGCTGGAGGGGCGGTTGCGGATTCGCTGGGACCAGCCGGAAAGCTCGGGAGAGATCAGCCTGGGAGGTCACTACGGCTGGCTGGCCACGGCGCCGGATACCCTGGTCGCTTCGCGCGCGGTGGCCGCCAGCGCTCGGGTCGCCGCCACTCGGTACCTCGAGCTTCGGGGTGAGGTTTTCGCAGGCGACGCGCTCGCCGGCCTCGGCGGAGGTGGGATCGGACAGAATCTCGGGCCCGGGCTCGTCCCGGTTCGCACCCGGGGCGGATGGGCCCAGCTCAATATCCGGCCCCACCCGGCGGTTGAGCTGGGCGGCGGCTACGGCATGGACGACCCGGACGACGCCGACCTGGACCCGGCCACGGCGCTGCTGCGAAACGTGTCGTGGGAGGGGCACGTGCACTGGCGGCCCGCGCCCCTGGTCCTGGGCGTGGAGTTCCGACGGATCGAAACCACCTACGGGCCGGCAGTCAGCACCCTGTTCGCCAATCACCTCAACCTCGCCGCCGGGTTCGAATTCTGATGCGGAACGCCCCGCGGCCGGCACCTGGAAGACGACGAAACCGGGCCAATCGCTGGCGGCGGGCGGTGGAAGCCGATAAATCTCTCCCCGGACGTATTCCATGATCTGGTCACCTCCATGACCGACCAGGGCGGTGCTGTGCGTCCTCGGACGCCGGGCCCCGCCGCGAGGGTGATCTGCGCCCGCTGCCGGGTGGGCGAGATCACCTACGGGTCCGGCGTATGTCCGCTGTGCGGCTACTCCCCAGCCACTGGCGAGGTGGTCGAAGACCCGCTGCCGGCGGCGCTGGACGAGGCCGTGCGCCGCGAGCTCGGGGAGCAACTTCGCATTGAGCGGCTCCTGGGGCGCGGCGGGATGTCCATCGTCTACCTGGCCCGCGAGCTGGAGCTCAATCGCCTGGTCGCGGTCAAAGTCCTCCCCATTCAGCTCTCCATGGGCCCGGATGCGGTCGAGCGTTTCAAGCGCGAAGCCAGGATCAGCGCCTCGCTCGATCACCCGCACATCGTGCCCGTGCACCGCATCGGCACCACCCCCCTGTTCCTGTGGTACACGATGAAGTGGGTGAAGGGCGGGTCGCTCCGGGAGCTGCTCGACCGGGGCGGTCCCATGAGCATGCCCGACTGCCTCAAGCTGATCGAACCCGTGGCGGCGGCGCTGCATTACGCCCACCGTCGCGGGATCATCCACCGGGACATCAAGCCGGCCAACATCTTGATCGACGACACCGGGTGGGTGGGGATCTGCGACTTCGGCATCGCCAAAGCCTTCGGCACCACACCGCTGACGCACACCGGCGCCGCGCTCGGCACGCCCGGCTACATGTCGCCCGAGCAGTGTTTCGGCAAGGCCCTCGACGGCCGCGCCGACCAGTACTCGCTGGCCGTCTTGACCTACGAGTGCCTCGCGGGCACGGTCCCCTTCACCGGCGATTCGCTCGGAGAGATCGTGCGCAAGCACTGCATGGAGCCGCCCCCTCGCATCACGGACGTGCGTCCCGACCTCTCGGCCACGGTAGCGGACGCGCTCGACCGCTCGCTTCGCAAGCGTCCCGAGCAACGGTTCGACACCGTCCTGGACTTTGTCCGCGGGTTGGGCGGCGACCCCACGCGAGGTGGCACCCTCGTCGTGGCCGCCGAGGACGCCACGGGCGTCTCCTCGCTCCCCACCCAGCCGCTGCCCCCGCCGCGCGCCCGCGGCCGGCTCGTCTGGGCCGCCCTCGGGGTGCTGCTGCTGGTGCTCGCCGGAGCGGCCCTATGGCCCCGGGGGGCCAGTTCCCCTGCTCCCAGCGCGGCCGACCAACCGGCTCCCGCAGCGGTGCCGCCCGTCAATCCGGGACGGCTCTCCGTCAACGCCACCCCGTGGGGCGACGTCTTCATCGACGGCCGGGCCGCCGGTCAGACCCCGCTGGTAGATCTGGAACTGCCGCCCGGACGATACCGGCTGCGGATCGTGCGTCCCGGGTTCGAGCCGTACCAACAGGACCTCGAAATCGGCTCGGGAGATCGCGTGCGCTTGACCGACATCGTTCTGAAGCCCGTGCAGCAGCCGTGAGCCCGCCCCGTTGGTGGTACCGGACGGCGCTCCTGCTGGTACTGCTGCCCGCCCCTGCCGCCGGGCAGACCGCGAGCGTCTTGCTGGCCGAAGGCCTGCGAGCCTACGGCAACCTCGACTTCGCTGCCGCGGCACAGTTGCTGCGCAGCGCGCTCGAGGCCGCGGACGCTGCCGCTCTGCCTCCCCCCGATCGCCTGCGGGCGCTCATGCACCTCGGCGCCGCCAACGTGTACCGGGAGGAGCGCGACGACGCCGTGGCCGCCTTCCGCTCGCTGGTGCTCGCCGATCCCCGCTTCCGCCCCGACAGCCTGGTTTTCCCGCCCCGGGTCACCCAGACTTTCGACGAGGTGCTCCAGACCACCAAGGCAGTGGGGCTGGTGGCGCCGCCGGAGGCGCGCTTCACTGCCGGCACCCGAGGCCTCCAGGTGCGCGCCTATGTCACCTCCCGTCACCGGATCCAGGGACGCATCACCACCACCCGCGGCCAGACCATCGCCACCTTGTTCGGCGGGGTGATCAACGAATACGTCACGCTGACCTGGGACGGACTCGACGCGAACGGGGCCGCCGTCCCCCCCGGGCGCTACCTCCTGGTAGTGTTCTCCTCGCTGGATGACGAGATCCTCCGCAGCGTGCGGTTGCCGCTGGAGGTGGCGGTGAACCCCGTGGATACCCTCCCCTGGCCCGCGCCCCCGCCCCGGCCTCCGCGCCGGTGGGATCGCCGGTTCCTGTATCCGGGCGCCGTGCTCGGCGTCGGCCTCGCGCTCCCGGCCGCATTGGGCATCGGGGGAGCCAGGACCGCCCGCATCACCTTCGGCATCGCGTTCGCAACCATCGGCCTGGTAGGCGGGTGGCCCCGGGCCGCCGCGCCCGACCCGCGAGCCGCCACCGAGTGGCAGACCCTCGTCACCACCGTGCGGAGGGAGAACCAGCGCCGCCGCAACCGGCCCGAGATGGTCATCCGAACCGGCCAACCAGAGTCGCGGGAGGGACCCGCCCCGTGAGCGGCCCGGCGTGCACCGCGTTCCGGCCCGCCTATCGCTACCTCTCGCAGGCGGAGCTCTCGCGCCGCGTCGAGCGCGCCCTCGCCAGCCTGGCCGATTGCCGCGCCTGCCCCCGCGACTGCCGCGTCGACCGCCTCGCCGACAAGTGGGCGGCCTGCAAGACCGGCCGGTACGCTGCCGTGTCGAGCTACTTCCCGCACTTCGGGGAGGAAGACTGCCTCCGCGGCTGGAACGGGTCGGGGACCATCTTCCTTTCACACTGCAACCTGCGGTGCGTCTTCTGCCAGAACTTCGACATCAGCCAGGCCATCAAGCCGCAGGCGGCGCCGGGTGCCCAGCCCCAGCAGATCGCGGCCATGATGCTCGAGCTCCAGGCCCAGGGATGCCACAACATCAACTTCGTAACACCCGAGCACGTGGTGCCCCAGCTGGTGGAAGCGCTGGCCCTGGCCATCGAGCGGGGCCTCAATCTGCCCATCGTGTACAACACCAGCGCCTACGATTCCCTCGAGAGCCTCGCCCTGATGGACGGCATCGTGGACATCTACATGCCGGACTTCAAGTACTGGAGCCCCGAGCGGAGCCGGATCTACCTCAAGGCCGACAACTACCCCGACGCTGCCCGGGCCGCCATCAAGGAAATGCATCGCCAGGTGGGTCCGCTCGAGCTCGACGCCGACGGTCTGGCGCGCCGGGGCGTGCTCCTCCGCCACCTGGTGATGCCGGGCTGCCTCGATGAGACCCGGGCGATTCTGCAATGGATCGCGACCGAGCTCGGACCCGACACCTACGTGAACCTCATGGACCAGTACCACCCGGCGGGCAAGGTCTCGGCCGCCAGTCACCCCGAGATCAACCGGCGGCTCACCGCGGCGGAGTTCCGCGAGGCGCAGCGGCTGGCCGGCGAGTTTGGCCTCACTCGGCTCGACCAGCGCCGCCGCATCGTGTGGGTGGCCGTGCGTTAGGGGTGCTCGCCAGGTCCGCGGGAAACCCGAGGCGCCGCCGCGCGTAGTATCTTCCAGCGTCGATGGTCCGCCTTCTCGTTCTCCTCGCGCAGCTCCAGATCCCCGTGCCGGTCGGGTACGTCAACGACTTCGCGCAGGTGGTTGATCGCCCATCGCAGCAACAGATGCTAGCGGTGATCGACGAGGTGCGACAGAAATCCCGGGGCGAAATCGTGGTGGTAACGCTCCCGGACCTCGGGGGGCGGCCCGCGTGGGAAGTGGCCCGCGACATCGGCCGGCAGTGGCGGGTCGGTGCCCAAGGCGGTGCCGGCGATCGGGCGCGAAACGCGGGCCTGATCGTCCTGCTCAAGCCCGGCCAGCGGCCGGGTGACGGCCGTGCCGAGCTGGCGATCGCGCCGGGCACCGGGGCCGAAGGCTTCGTCACTGACGCCTTCTCCGGCCGGGTCCGCGACGCCATCGGGGAGACCGCGGTTCGGACGGGGAGCTATGCCGCCGGCCTGGTGACCGGCGTGCGGATGATCGCGCAAGCCTACGCCCGGGAGTTCGGCTTCGAGCTCACGGGTGCGCCACGCGGAGCCGTTCCGGCCCCCCGACGAGACGCGCCGGTTGGCCTCCAAGTCCTCGCAGCGCTTCTCTTCATTGTCTTCCTCGTGCTCGGCTTAGGGCGCGCGACTTCCGCCCGCTATCGGCGGCCCTATTATCGCGCCGGCCCCAGCGCGCTCCAGTGGTTGATCCTGAGCTCGGTTCTCGGTGGCCCTCGACGAGGGGGGAGCAGACGGCGCGGCGGCTGGGGGGCCGGCGGCGGAAG
>Ga0209172_10005129_pt1 | contig 16343 bp, 15 predicted proteins | sample LarsenN4metaG_FD_184113 | JGI IMG/M metagenome (GOLD analysis project Ga0209172, IMG submission 184113) | Hot spring sediment bacterial and archeal communities from British Columbia, Canada, to study Microbial Dark Matter (Phase II) - Larsen... ... | reverse complement strand
GCCCCGCACATCAAGGTCGAGGTCGCGCGCCTGACGCTGCCATGACGGGCACGCCGGCCGGCAAGCGCCGCCTGTCGCGGCAGGTCATGGTGGGGAATGTCCCGATCGGCGGCGGCGCGCCGATCGTCGTGCAGTCCATGACCAACACCGACACCGCCGACGTCGAGGCGACGGTGCGCCAGGTTCAGGAACTCTGGCGCGCCGGCTCCGAGATCGTGCGCATCACGGTGAACACGCCCGAAGCGGCGGCGGCGGTGCCGCGCATCCGCGAGCGCCTGGACGCCGCCGGCTGCGACGTGCCGCTGGTGGGCGATTTCCATTACAACGGCCACAAGCTGCTCACGCGCGAGCCGGCGTGCGCCGAGGCGCTCGCCAAGTACCGCATCAACCCCGGCAACGTCGGCCGCGGCGCCAGGCGCGACGAGCAGTTCGCGACGCTGATCGAAACGGCGCTCGCCCACGGCAAGCCGGTGCGCATCGGCGTCAACTGGGGAAGCCTCGATCCGGAGGTGCTCGCGCGCCACATGGACGAGAACGCGCGCCGGGCCCGGCCGCGCGAGGCGCAGGCGGTGCTCGACGAGGCGCTGATCGAATCGGCGCTCGCCTCGGCGGCGCAGGCCGAGCGGCTGGGTCTTTCTCCCGAGCGCATCGTCATTTCCTGCAAGGTGAGCGGGGTGCAGGACCTGATCCGCATCTACCGCGAGCTCGCGCGCCGCTGCGACTATGCGCTTCACCTCGGCCTCACCGAGGCCGGCATGGGCACCAAAGGCATCGTCGCCTCCGCCGCCGCGATGGGCGTGCTGCTCGCCGAAGGGATCGGCGACACGATCCGCGTCTCGCTCACCCCCGAGCCCGGCGGCGAGCGCACGCGCGAGGTGGTGGTGGCGCAGGAGCTGCTGCAGACCATGGGCCTGAGAAGCTTCGCGCCGATGGTCGCAGCCTGCCCCGGCTGCGGCCGCACCACGAGCACGGTGTTCCAGAGCCTCGCGCAGGCCATCCAGAGCTGGCTGCGCGCGAAGATGCCGGAGTGGAGGACGCGCTACCCCGGCGTGGAGGAGCTGAAGGTCGCGGTGATGGGCTGCGTGGTGAACGGGCCGGGCGAATCACGCCACGCCGACATCGGCATCAGCCTGCCGGGCACCGGCGAATCGCCGGTCGCGCCGGTGTACGTGGACGGCGAGAAAACCGTGACCCTGAAAGGCGAGCGCATCGCCGCGGAGTTCCAGGCGATCGTCGAGGACTACGTCGCGCGCAATTTCGCGCCCGGCGCGGCGCGTGCGCGCCGGCGGCGCATTCCGGTCAAGGCGATAGGATGAACCCGACGCTTCAGGCCGTCCGCGGCATGAACGACGTGCTGCCGGACGAGGCGGATCTGTGGCTGTACGTCGAGCGCACGGTCGAGGCCTGGTTCGCGCGCTGGGGCTACCGCAACATCCGCACGCCGCTCGTGGAGCCGACGGCGCTCTTTCGCCGCGCCATCGGCGAGGCGACCGACATCGTCGAAAAGGAGATGTACAGCTGGCGCGACGAGCTGAACGACGAGGAGCTGACGCTCAGGCCCGAGGGCACGGCCTCTTGCGTGCGCGCGGCGATCGAGCACAGCCTGCTCTACGACGGGCCGAAGCGCCTGTGGTACGCCGGACCGATGTACCGGCATGAGCGCCCGCAGAAGGGCCGCTACCGGCAGTTCCACCAGTTCGGCGCCGAGGCGCTCGGTTTCGCCGGCCCGGACGTGGACGCCGAGCTGATCGTGATGTGCGCGCGGCTGTGGGAGGAACTGGGTCTGGCGGGCCTGCGCCTGGAGCTGAACACCATCGGCTCGCCGGAGGAGCGCGCACGCTATCGCGCCGACCTGGTCCAGTATCTGGAGGCGAACTTCGACGGGCTCGACGCCGATGCGCGGCGGCGCCTTTACACCAACCCGTTGCGCGTGCTCGACTCGAAGAACCCGCGCGTGCAGGAGGTGGTCGCCAAGGCGCCGCTACTCGCCGATTATCTCGGCGAGGCCTCGCGCGCGCATTTCGAGGGCGTGCGCAGGCTTCTGGACGCGGCGCGGGTTCCCTATGTCATCAATCCCCGCCTGGTGCGCGGCCTCGACTATTACAACCTGACGGTGTTCGAATGGGTGAGCGATGCGCTCGGCGCCCAGGGCACCGTGTGCGGCGGGGGGCGCTACGACGGCCTGTTCGCGCAACTGGGCGGCAAGCCCGCGCCGGGCGCCGGTTTCGCGATGGGCTGCGAGCGGCTGATCGCGCTGGTGCGCGACTCCGGCCATGCGCCGCCGCCGCCCCGACCGGACGCCTACGTGCTGCAGCAAAGCGACGACGGCTTTGCGTACGGCTTCGTGCTCGCCGATGAGCTGCGCGCGGCGGGCTACCGCGTCGTCCAGCACGCCGGCGGCGGCAGCCTCAAATCGCAGATGAAGAAGGCCGACGCGAGCGGCGCCTGGCTGGCGCTTATCGTCGGCGAGGAGGAGCGGGCGCGCGGCGAAGTGTCGGTGAAGCCGTTGCGTCGCAACGAGCCGCAGGTGCGGGTGCCGCGCGCGGAGGCCGTGAGCCGGTTCGCGGTGTTGCTTCAGAACGCGAAGAGCTAGAGGATGCCCTACGATCTCGAGGAACAGGAACAGCTTGCCGCGCTCAGGGCGTGGTGGAGCGACTACGGCAATTACGTGCTCGCGGCGCTGGTCGCCGCCGCGCTCGCCGGCGCGGGCTGGGTCGGCTGGCGGACCTGGAACGTGCAGCAGGTGCGCGCCGCGGGCGAGCGCTACGAGGCGCTGGAGCGCGCCGCGCAGGCGGGCGACGACAAGGCGCTGCGCGAGGCGGCGGGCGCGCTCGCCGAAGGCTACCCGCGCACGCTCTACGCTTCGCTCGGGGCGCTTGCGGTGGCCAAGCACCTGTTCGAGCGCGGCGACCTCAAGGGCGCCAAGGCGCAGCTGCAATGGGTGCTGGAGCGCGGCGCGACCGATGAACTGCGCGACCTCGCGCGGCTGCGCCTTGCCGCCGTGCTGCTCGACGAAAAGGCCTACGACGAGGCGCTGAAGCTCCTTGAGGCGAAGCACGTGCCCGCGCTCGACGCGCAGTACGCCGCGCTCAGGGGCGACGTCCTCGCCGCGCAGAACCGCACGGCCGAGGCGCGCGCGGCCTATCGCGAGGCGCTGCAAAAGGCCGGCGCCGGCGGCGATGCGTTCCGCGCGAGCGTGCAATTGCGCCTCGACGCGCTCGGAGGCTAGGGCGATGCGCGCGTGCGGCGGCGCGGCGGCGCGCGGCGCGGCGCTCGCGTGCGTGCTGGCGTTCGCGCTCGCGGGCTGCGGCGGCATGCGGAGCACGAACCCGCTGGACTGGTTTCGAGCGCAGAGCGGCGGACCGAAGCCGGCTGAGCTGCCGGCGCTCACCCATCCGCATCCGGTCAAGGTGCTGTGGTCCGCGTCGGTGGGCGCCGCCGAGGGCTACGTCTTCAGCCCGGCGCTCGCCGGCGACAGCGTCTACGCCGCGGCACGCGACGGCACCGTCGTGCGGCTGGATGCCGCCACCGGCGAGGTGCGCTGGCGCGCCTCGGCCGGCATGCGGCTCTCGGGCGCGATCGGCGCCGACGGCGAGCTGGCGGTGGTCGCCTCCGACTCGGGCGAGGTCGTCGCGCTCGACGCAAAAAACGGCACGCCGCGCTGGCGCACGCGCGTCTCCAGCGAGGTGCTCGCCGCGCCGAAAGCGGCCGGCGGCCTGGTGCTCGTGCGCAGCGCCGACAGCCGGATCTTCGCCTTCGGCGCGGATGACGGCCGACGCCGCTGGGTGTACCAGCGCGCGCCGACCCCGCTCATCGTGCGCTCGCCGGCCGGCCTCACGATTCACGAGGGCTCGGTGTATGCCGGCTTCTCCGGCGGCAAGCTCGTCGCGCTCGCCCTCGCCACCGGCGCGGTGCGCTGGGAAGCGACCGTCGCGCTGCCGCGCGGCGCGACCGAGCTCGAGCGCGTCACCGACGTCGTCGGCGAACCGGCCGCCGACGGGCGCGAGGTCTGCGCCGCGGCGTTCCAGGGCCGCGTCGCCTGCTACGACGCGCGCAACGGCAACCAGCTCTGGGCGCGCGAGATGTCCTCGCTCACCGGCGTGGCGCTCGACGCGCGCAACGCGTACGTGAGCGACGACAAGGGCGCGGTGCACGCGCTCGAGCGCGCAACCGGCCGCAGTCTGTGGCGGCAGGACCGCCTCGCGCACCGGCGGCTTTCGCTTCCGCTTCCGCTCGGGACCGAGGTCGCGGTCGGCGACCTCCAGGGCTACGTGCATTTCCTGGCGCGCGACTCGGGCGCGTTCGTCGCCCGGCAGGCGACCGACGGTGGCGCCATCCGCGCCGCGCCCCTCCGGCTCGCGGACGGGTTCGTCGTGCAGACGGCGTCGGGGGGCATCTTCGCGATCGCCGCCGCGTCGCCGTGAAGCCGGTCATCGCGCTCGTCGGGCGACCGAACGTCGGCAAGAGCACGCTGTTCAACCGCCTGACGCGCAGCCGCGCCGCGATCGTCGCCGACGTGCCCGGCGTGACGCGCGATCGCCATTACGGCGAAGGCCGCGTCGGCGGGCGCGACTTCATCGTCATTGACACCGGTGGGCTCGCCCCCGGGGCCGATGAGCCGATCTACGCCGAAATGGCGCGCCAGGCCGAGCTCGCCATCGCCGAGGCCGACGCGGTGGTTCTGGTGACCGACGCGCGCACCGGGCTCGTTCCCGCCGACCGCGAAATCGCCGAGCGGCTGCGGCGCAGCGCAAAGCGCGTCTGGGTCGCGGCCAACAAATGCGAGGGGATGGGGCCGGCCGCGGCCGCGGAGTTCCACGAACTGGGGCTCGGCGCGCCGGCGGCGATCTCGGCCGAGCACGGCGAGGGCGTCGCCGAGCTGATGGAGGCGGTGCTCGAGGCGCTGCCGCAAGCGGCCGAAGAAGAGCCCGTGCCGGAGGCGGACAGGCACCCGCGGGTGGCGATCGTCGGCCGGCCGAACGTCGGCAAGTCCACGCTGGTGAACGCGCTCGTCGGCGAGCAAAGGGTGATCGCCTGGCGCGAACCGGGCACGACGCGAGACGCGATCGAGGTGCCGTTCGAGCGCGCCGGGCGCCGCTATACGTTGATTGATACCGCGGGGCTGCGCCGGCGCGGCAAGAGCGGAACCGCGGTCGAGCGCTTCTCGATCGTGAAGACGCTGCAAGCGATCGAGCGCGCGAACGTCGCGGTGCTGGTGCTCGATGCGCTCGAAGGCGTCGCCGACCAGGACGCGCATATCGCCGGCTACATCCTCGAGCGCGGGCGCGCGGTGGTGGTGGCGGTCAACAAATGGGATGCGGCCGACCGCGCGGCCCGGGCGCGCATGAAGCAGGAGATCGCCTGGAAGCTGCCGTTTCTCGGCTTCGCCGAGACGCTGTTCATTTCGGCGCGCACCGGCAAGGGCGTCGCCGAGCTGCTGCGCGCGGTGGATGCGGCTTACGCGGCGGCGATGGCGAAGCTCTCGACGCCGCGCCTGACGCGCGCGCTTGCGGCGGCGGTGGCGCAACAGGCGCCGCCGCGCAAGGGCTACGTGAGGCCGAAGCCGCGCTACGCCCACCAGGGCGGCTCGAACCCGCCGGTGATCGTGATCCACGGCAACGCGCTCGGGCACATCGGCGACGCCTACCGCCGCTATCTCGAGGGCTGGTTCCGCAGGACGTTCCGCCTGAAGGGCACGCCGCTCCGGATCGAATTCCGCACCGCGCCCAATCCTTACGCCGGGCGGCGCGGCAGGCACCAGGCGTTCAGGCCGCGTTCTTGAAAACCATGAAGTAGAGCGCCGCCACCGGCAACAGGGTGGCGACGGCGCCCCAGATGTTCCATTGCCGACACAGGCGCCAGTATTGCGCCGGGATCGCCCGGTCCTCGGCGAACTCGCGCGCCAGGCGCGCAAGACGCGCCTGCAGCGGGATGAGGATCGCGACCCAGACCGCGCCGGAGGCCGTGAACAACGCGAGCCCCCAGACCAGCCACGGTTGGGTTTCGATCCGGATGCCGCGCCATCCGACGTTCGCAAGGCCGGTGAGGAGAACCAGCGCGACGCCACCGGCCGTGAACACCCAGTCGGTGTGCGTCACCTGGCGCTGGGCGAACGCGATCACGCGCGGGTCGCGCGTGCGGTCGGCCACACCTTCCACCATCCGGTGACGATGATGTTGCCCAGAAAGAGCACGGCACCCAAGACATGCAGAGTCTTCAACCACAGGTACGCATTGGACATCGCTCGCTCCTTGACGGGACCGTACTCGGCATGACATGTTTACATTGTAAACATAAGGCTGGAGTTTAATGTAACCAATGTCAACATATAGGCGCAAAAGGCGTTCGTACCACCACGGCGACCTCCATGCGGCGCTGTTGCGGGCGGCTGCAGAAATCCTTGAGCAACAGGGCCTTGGCGCGCTAAGCCTGCGGGCGGCAGCGCGCCGCGCGGGGGTGTCGCACACCGCGCCATACCGGCATTTCTCGGATCGCGAGGCGCTGCTCGCGGCGCTCGCCGCCGAGGGCTTCGCGCGCCTGGCCGAAGCGCTGGAGCAGGCGAGCCGCTCCGGCGCGCAGGCACGCGGCGAGGCGTACGTGCGGTTCGCGCTCGCGTACCCCCAGCGCTATCGGCTGATGTTCGGCGGACTACTGCGGCCGGAGGCGCATCCGGAGCTGGCCCGGGCAGCGGCGCGCGCATACGCGGAACTGATACGCACGTTCGCCTTCGTGGGGGACGCGCGGCGCGCCGAAGTCGCGGCGGCAGCCGCATGGGCGCTGGTACACGGGCTGTCGCAGCTGCTGCTCGACGGGCATCTGACGCGCGCCCTGCGCGCGCGGGAAAGCCCCGGAGCGTTCGTGCGCGAGGTGCTGGACGCGGTGCGCTTCGTCGCCCGCGTCCCTCACCCGGAGTAGTGGGCAAATGCCGCTGCGCACTCGACCGCCTCGCCGCGCGCCGCGTGGCAGCGCAGCAGGCGCATCAGCGGCTGGCCGATCGCCGCGCGCGGCAGGCGCGACGCATGAAGTTCCCACAGCGTCCTTGCCCGCTTCGCGTCGCCCGAAGCGATGGCGCCCGACATCGCGGCGGCGATCAGGAACTCGCGGCTCTCGGCGCTCAAGTGCGGCTGCGTCGCCAGCAGCGTCTCGGCTTGCGTCGCCGCCCCCGCGGCGTCGCGCACCCCGAGCGCGGCGAAAAGCGCGATCCAGCGCCGCTGAAACGCGTACAGCGAGCCGTGACAGGGCGAACCCTGGATGCGCGCCCACACCGCGCGCGCCTCGTCGGCGTCCACGAACGGGTTCATCGTGCGCGCGACGTTCATCAGGCTGTGCAGCCAGACGTCCTCGTCGCGGGGCGCGCGGCACTCGATCAGGCGCAGCTTCACAAGTTCCAGGTCCTTCTGCAGCACCGAGGCGATGCGCTCGGGCTGCGGCGGCGCCGGCCGCAGCAGGTAGTCGCGCGCGTAGCGCGCGAGGCGCGTGTTCTCGATGCGCTCGAAGGCGTAGGCGCCCTCGTGCAGCGGGTTCAACGGGCGGCGGCTGCGGCCTGGCTCCAGGAGTTCCAGCACCGGCAGCGGCGCGTTGACGAGCGCCACGACGTCGGTCGCGCTGCGCTCGGTGAAGCGGTGGCGCGCCGCGTTCAGATCGAGCACCGGATAGTAGTCCGAGTTCGCGGGCGTCGCGTAGCTCGCGAAGAGCGGCTCGAGCGTCGCGCGATCACCCAGATAGCGCGCATCGAGGTCGCCGACCGAAAGCACGTGGATGCGCCACAGCTCCCTGGCGAGCCCCGGATGCTCGAACACCGCGGCGCTCGGGGCCCGCGCCAGCGGCCGCTCGGAGGCGAGGATCAGCAGGTCGTGGTCGCTCGCGGCGTAGACGGCGTAGTGCGGGAACGCCTCGCCGAGCGCCTTCATCACCGAGGCGAGCAGAGACGCGTCTATCTCGTAGAGCTGGAACCACTGCACGAGGATTCCGCCCGGTTCGAGATGAGGGCGCACGCGCGCATAGAACTCGCGCGTGAACAGGCTCGCGACGCCGCTCACCCAGGGATTGGACGGTTCCGAGATGATGAGGTCGTAGCGCTGCCGGCCGGTGGCGAAGTAGCTTTTCGCGTCCTCGATGACGATCCGGCTGCGCGGGTCGGCGAACGCGGCGCTGTTGCGCGGCGCGAAGCCGCGCGCGGCCTCCGCCATCGCCGGCTCGATCTCGATCGTGTCCACGCGCTCGAGCGTCATGCTCTGCAGCAGCGTGTGCGTGGTCAGGCCGGTGCCGATGCCGATCACGGCGGCGCTGCGCGCCTCGGGCCGCAGCGCAAGCGGCAGCGCCGCGGTGAGCACCATCGTGATCTCGTCGGTGCTGCGCCGCGGGGCCCCTTCCAGATTGATCGAACCGTCCGACTTGCCGTTGGTACGGATGCTGACGGCGTCCTCGTAGCGCACCAGGTGCACGGTGGCGGTCTTGCCGTCGCGCCGGTACAGGATCGCCGCGTCGCGCGAGCTGGCGAGGTCGCCATGGCGGAACACGCCCGCCGTCATCTTGTTCGCGTCCAGTTCGAAGGCGAGGGCGAGCCCGACGAACGCCGCGCCGCAGACCGCCGCGGCGCCGGCGAGCGCGCGACGCCCCGGTCGGAAACGCGCCAGCAGCACAAGGCCGAGACCCGCATCCACCAGCGCGCCGAGCATCAGCGTGCCCTTCAGGCCGAGCAGCGGCAGGCCGGCGTGCACCGCGAGAATCACGCCGGCGATCGCACCGAGCGTATTGACCGCGTACACCTGGCCGATCGCCCGCTCGCCCGCGCCGGCCGAGAGCAGCGCGCCGGTGATGAGCGGCAGCGTCATGCCGGCGAGGAAAGTGGCCGGCAGCATCACCAGCGCCGAGACGCTCTGGCCGGCGAGGTTGAACAGCAGATACCCGGTGTCGGTGCGCGCCAGGCCCTTCATCAGGAACTCCATCAGCTCGAAGCTGCGGTCGTACACCGGCAGCGTCGCAAGCGCGGCGAGCCCCATCGCGACCTGGACCCAGGCGAGCGCGGCGAGCGCGCCGGGACCGGCGTCGGCGCGCCGCCGGGCGGCGAGTCCGCCGAGCGCCAGGCCCAGGATGAAGGTCGAGAGCATGAGCTCGAAGGCGTGCGTCGAGGCACCGAGCACCAGCGCGAGCATGCGGATCCAGCTGATCTCGTAGACGAACGAGGCGAGCCCGGTGAGAAACGCGGCGGCGAGAAGCAGCGTGCCGGCGCCCGCGCCTGCCTCGTCGCGGGGCGCGAGCGGCGGATCCTGCACGGCGCGCGCGGCGAGCGCCACCGCCGCGGCGAGCGCGAGGTTGATCGCGCCGGCCGCGCGCAGGGTGCCCGGCAACCCCGCCCACTCGATCAGCACGAAGCCGCTCGCGAGCACGCCTGCGGCGGCGCCCAGACTGTTGGTGAAGTAAAGCATCGCCACGGATCGGCCCGCGCTCTCAGGGTGCGCGCGCGCAAGCCCGGCGCTCATCAGCGGAAAGGTCGCCCCGAGCAGCACCGACTGCGGCAGGATCAGCGCGCACGACAGCGCGAGCTTCGCGGCGAGCGCGAGCGGGGCGGCCCCGGCGGCCGGCAGCAGCGTCGCATGCGCCCAGTCGGTGGCGGCGACGAACGCCTCGTGAAAGCCGAGCGCGGCGAGCCCGATCGCGGCCTCGATGAGCGCGTAGCCGGCGAGCGGATTGCGGATCGCGGGCGAGAACCGCCCCGCGAGCCCGGCGCCGAGCGCCATTCCGCCCATGAAGACCGCGAGCACCAGCGACTGCGCGTACGCGGCGTGGCCGAGGAAGAGCTTGAGGTAATGCGTCCAGACGGACTCGTAGATGAGGCCGGCGAAGCCCGAGGCGGTGAACAGCGCGTAGAACGCGGCGCGCGGCGGGGTTCGCGACGGCATCGCGCGCTATATAACACGGCGCGCGCCGTTAAGATCGGGCGCCATGCCGGTTGCCGTGCGGCTCGCCGCGTTCTATTTCGCCTTTTTCGCGCACGCGGGCGCTTTCGTGTCGTATTTCGCGCTGTACCTCGCGGCGCTCGGCCTGGGCGCCGGCGAGATCGCGCTCGCCGTGGCGATGCCGCAGGTGGCGCGCATCGTCGCGCCCGGCTTCTGGGGCTGGCTCGCCGATGCCTGGGGCGCGCGCTACGGCGGCGCGCGGCGCGCGATCGTCGTCTTCTCCGGCATCGTCACGCTGGCGGGATTCGCCGTGCTCGCGCAACTCGAGCGCCCGCTGCCGATCGCGGCTGCGCTGCTCGCCGTCGGCCTCGCCTCGGCGGGCGCCGCGCCGCTTGTCGAGGCGATCACGCTTTCGGCGCTCGGCGGCCGCGCGGGCGGCTACGGACCGATCCGGCTCTGGGGCTCGATCGGCTTCATCGCCGCGGTGCTCGGCACCGGGGCGTGGCTGGACCGGCATGCGCCGGCGACGCTCGCGCCGATCCTCGTCGGACTCGCGGCGCTCGTGTGCGCGGCCTCGTTTCTGGTGCCCCGCGCCGAGCCCGCGCGCGCCGCGCCCGGCGGTCCGGATCTCGCGGCGGTGCTCGCGCGCCCGGAGGTGCGCGCATTCTTCGGCGCCTGCTTCTGCATGACCGCGGCGCACGGGACGATGTACGTCTTCTATTCGCTGTACCTGGAGGCCGCCGGCTACTCGAAGACGCAGATCGGCGCGCTGTGGACCCTGGGCGTGCTCGCCGAGATCGTGCTCTTTCTGTGCCTGCCGCGGCTGCTGCGGCGCTTCACGCTGCGCGCGCTGCTGCTCGCGAGCTACGGCTGCGCGGTGGTGCGCTTTCTCGCCATCGGCTGGGGCGTGCAATCGCCGGCGGTGCTCGCGGCGGCGCAGCTGCTGCATGCGGCCACGTTCGGCGCCTTCCATTCGGCTTCCGTCGCCGCGGTCCACCGCCTGTTTCCCGGTGCGCTCGAGGCGCGCGGCCAGGCGCTTTACTCCAGCCTCGCCTACGGCGCGGGCGGCGCGGCGGGCGCGCTTGTCGCCGGCTGGACCTGGGAGGCGCTCGGTCCGGCGCCGAGCTTCGCCGTGAGCGCCCTTTTTGCCGCGGCGGGCGCCGTGCTCGTCGCCCGCAAGGTGAGCGTGTAATCTTGTCAACAACCGTTTTCGCTCGGCGTTGAATGCGCATGCGCGCTTCTCTTGGGATCCTCGTCCTTGCCGCCGCGCTCACCGGCTGCCAGACCGTGCAGACGACGAGCCCGGGCGCGGTCGGCGTGGATCGGCCGCAGACCATGCTGGTGTCCTCCGAAACCATCAACCGCAGCGCGGCGAACGCCTACCGGCGCGTGCTCGACGAGGCGCGCCGCGAGGGCCGGCTCAACACCGACGCGGCGCAGCTGGCGCGGGTACGCGCGATCGCCGGGCGCCTGATCCGCCAGACCGCCGCGTTCCGGCCGGATGCGCCGGGCTGGAAATGGGAGGTGAACGTCATCGCCGCGAAGGACGTCAACGCCTGGTGCATGCCGGGAGGCAAGATCGCGGTCTATACCGGCCTGATCGAGCGGCTGCAACCGACCGACGACGAGCTGGCCGCGGTGATGGGCCACGAAATCGCGCACGCGCTGCGCGAGCACGGGCGCGAGCGCGCCTCGCAGGCGCTCGCCCAGGGCGTCGGGCTGACAGTGCTCGGGGTCGCGCTCGGCATGTCGCAGGGCGCGATGGATCTCACCCAGCTCGTGCTCGACCTCACCTTCAATCTGCCGAATTCCCGCACCGACGAAGTCGAGGCCGACCGCATCGGCGTGGAGCTCGCCGCGCGCGCCGCGTACGATCCGCGCGCCGCGGTGAGCCTGTGGCAGAAGATGCAGAAGGCGGCGCGCGCTCAGCCGCCGGAGTTCCTCTCCACTCACCCTTCGCATGACACGCGCATCGCCGAGCTGCGCGAGGTGTCGGAGCGGGTGATGCCGTTCTTCGAGGCGGCGCGCGCGAAACGGTAGTGCACGCACGGCCCGCTGTGCGATAATTTCGCCCTTTCCGCACGCGCGAGCGCACGCCAGGCCATGGGGCGCACCCTCTACGACAAGCTCTGGGACAGCCATGTGGTGCACGTCGAGGACGACGGCACGGCGCTGCTCTACATTGACCGTCACCTGGTGCACGAGGTGACCAGTCCCCAGGCGTACGAGGGCCTGCGCCTCGCGGGGCGCAAGCCCTGGCGAGCGGACTCGGTGATCGCGACCGCCGACCACAACACGCCGACGACCGGCTGGGAGCGCGGCATCGCGGGCATCGAGGATCCGGTGTCGCGGCTGCAGGTCCAGACGCTGGATGCCAACATCCGCGAATTCGGCGCCCGCGCCTATTTCCCGTTCCTCGACGCGCGCCAGGGGATCGTGCACGTCATCGGGCCGGAGAACGGCGCGACGCTGCCCGGCATGACGGTGGTGTGCGGCGATTCGCACACCAGCACCCACGGGGCCTTCGCGTGCCTTGCCTTCGGCATCGGCACCTCGGAAGTCGAGCACGTGCTCGCCACCCAGTGCCTGATCGCGCGCAAGATGAAGAACATGCGGGTGATCGTCGAGGGGCCGCTTGCGCGCGGCGTGACCGCGAAGGACGTGGTGCTCGCCATCATCGGCCGCATCGGCACCGCCGGCGGCACCGGGCACGCGATCGAGTTCGCCGGCAGCACGATCCGCGCGCTCTCGATGGAAGGCAGGATGACGATCTGCAACATGGCGATCGAGGCGGGCGCCCGCGCCGGAATGGTGGCGGTGGACGACACCACGATCGAGTATCTGCGCGGCCGGCCGCTGGCGCCCAAGGGGGCGGACTGGGATGCCGCCGTCGGCTACTGGCGCACGCTCGTCTCCGACGCGGACGCGAAATTCGACCGCGAGGTGACGCTCGATGCGAGGCAGATCGCCCCGCAGGTGACCTGGGGTACCTCGCCCGAGATGGTGGTCTCGGTCGAGGATCGCGTTCCGGATCCGGACAGGGAAAAGGACCCGGTGCGGCGCGAAGGCATGGAGCGCGCGCTCGCGTACATGGGGCTCGAGCCGCGCACGCCGATCCAGGAGATCCGGCTCGACAAGGTCTTCATCGGCTCGTGCACCAACTCGCGCATCGAGGATCTGCGCGCCGCGGCTTCGGTCGTCGCCGGAAAGCGCGTGGCGAAGAACATCCGGCTCGCCATGGTCGTGCCGGGTTCCGGGCAGGTGAAGGCGCAGGCCGAGAAGGAGGGGCTCGACCGCGTCTTTCGCGAGGCGGGCTTCGAGTGGCGCCAGCCGGGCTGCTCGATGTGCCTGGCGATGAATGCGGATCGGCTGGAGCCCGGCGAGCGCTGCGCCTCGACTTCCAACCGCAACTTCGAGGGCCGGCAGGGCGCGGGCGGGCGCACCCACCTGGTGAGCCCGGCGATGGCGGCCGCCGCGGCGATCGCCGGCCATTTCGTGGACGTTCGCGACTGGCGCTGACGATGGAAAAGTTCACCGTGCTCAATGGGCTGGTGGCGCCGCTCGATCGCGCCAACGTGGACACCGACGCCATCATCCCGAAGCAGTTCCTCAAGTCCATCAAGCGCACCGGCTACGGCGAAAACTGTTTCGACGCCTGGCGTTACCTGGACACCGGCGAGCCCGGCAAGGACAACTCGAAGCGCCCGCTCAATCCCGACTTCGTCCTCAACCAGCCGCGCTACAAGGGCGCCCAGATTCTGCTCGCGCGCAAGAACTTCGGCTGCGGCAGCTCGCGCGAGCACGCGCCGTGGGCGCTGCTGGAGTACGGCTTTCGCTGCGTGATCGCGCCGTCCTTCGGCGACATCTTCTACAACAACTGTCTCAAAAACGGCCTGCTGCCGGTGGTGCTCACCGAGCAGGAAGTGGACGGCCTGTTTCACGACTGTGCCGCGCAGCCGGGCTTTCGCCTGATCGTGGATCTCGAGCGCCAGACGGTGGCCACGACCGACGGCGCGAAGACGTTCCGCTTCGAGATCGCGCCTTCGCCCAAGTACGCGCTGCTCAACGGCCTGGACGAGATCGGCCTGACGCTGCGCCACGCCGACAGAATCCGCGCGTTCGAGGAGCGCCGGCGGGCGGAATTCCCCTGGCTGTTCCGGTAGCGGCGATGAGAGTCGCGGTGCTGCCGGGCGATGGCATCGGCCCGGAGATCATGGCGCAGGCCCTGGCGGTCCTGCAGCGGCTCGCGCTGCCGCTCGAACTCGCCGAGGCGCCTGTGGGCGGAGCCGCGGTCGAGCAGACGGGTGATCCGCTGCCGGAGCGCACCCTGGCGCTCGCCAGGGAAGCCGACGCGATCCTCTTCGGCGCGGTGGGTGATCCGCGCTACGACACCGCGCCGCGCGAGAAGCGTCCCGAGCAGGCGATCCTCGGCCTGCGCAAGGCGCTGGGGTTCTTCGCCAACCTGCGCCCGGCGCGGGTGCACGACGCGCTCGCCGATTCGTCCACGCTCAAGCGCGAGGTGGTGGCGGGACTCGACCTCCTGATCGTGCGCGAGTTGACCGGCGACATCTACTTCGGCGAGCCGCGCGGCGTGCGTGACGCCGGCCGCCTCGGGCGCGAGGGGTTCGACACCATGCGCTACAGCGAGGCCGAGGTGCGGCGGATCGCGCGCGTCGCGTTCGAAGCGGCGCGCAAGCGCCGGCGAAGGGTCTGCTCGGTGGACAAGGCCAACGTGCTGGAGACCTCGCGGCTCTGGCGCGAAGTGGTGTCGGACGAGGCGAAGCGCTTCCCCGACATCGAGCTTTCGCACCTGTACGTGGACAACTGCGCGATGCAGCTCGTGCGCGCGCCGAAACAGTTCGACGTCATCGTCACCGGCAACCTCTTCGGCGACATTCTCTCGGACGAAGCGGCGATGCTCACCGGCTCGATCGGCATGCTGCCGTCGGCCTCGCTCGACGAACGCGGCAAGGGCCTGTACGAGCCGATCCACGGCTCGGCGCCCGACATCGCCGGCAGGGGCGTCGCCAATCCTCTGGCGATGATCCTGTCGGCGGCGATGATGCTGCGCCATTCGCTCGGGCAGCCCGAGGCCGCCGAGCGCATCGAGCGCGCGGTGGCGAAGACGCTCGCCGACGGCTACCGCACCGCCGACCTCTATACTGAGGGCACGCGCAGGGTCGGCACGGAGGAAATGGGCCGCGCGGTGCTGGAAAGGCTATGAGGCAGAGAATCGGAATCGTCGGTTGGCGCGGGATGGTGGGCTCGGTGCTCGTCGAGCGCATGCGCGAGGAACGCGACTTCGAGCACCTGGAGCCGGTGTTCTTCTCCACGTCGCAGGCTGGCGGCGCGGGACCCGGGATCGGCCGCGACACCGGCCCTGTGCGCGACGCAAAGGACCTCGACGCGCTGGCGGCGCTGCCGGTGATCGTGTCCTGCCAGGGCGGTGACTACACGCAGGAGGTCTACCCGAGGTTGCGCGGGCGCGGCTGGAGCGGCTACTGGATTGACGCCGCGAGCGCCCTGCGCATGAACGAGGACGCGGTCATCGTCCTCGACCCGGTGAATCGGCCGGTCATCGAGCGGGCGCTCGACCGCGGCGTGAAGAACTTCATCGGCGGCAACTGCACCGTGAGCCTGATGCTGATGGCGATGGCGGGGCTACTGCAGCGCGACCTCGTCGAGTGGATCACCTGCATGACCTATCAGGCCGCCTCCGGCGCCGGGGCGGCGGCGATGCGCGAGCTGGTCGCGCAGATGGATCATCTCGGGACGGCGGCGCGGCCGGCGCTGGCCGATCCGGCGGCGAGCGCGCTCGATCTGGAGCGGAGGATCTCCGAGGCGATGCGGGGCGGCGCGCTGCCAAGGAGCGAGATCGGCTATCCGCTCGCCGGGAACCTGCTGCCGTGGATTGACCGCGACCTCGGCAACGGCCAGAGCCGCGAGGAGTGGAAGGCGCAGGCCGAAGGCAACAAGATCCTCGGCCGGAGCGAGCGCCCGATCCCGATTGACGGCATCTGCGTGCGCATCGGCGCGATGCGCTGCCACAGCCAGGCGCTCACCATCAAGTTGCGGCGCGACGTGCCCTTGGACGAGGTCGAGGGCATGATCGCCGAGGGCAACGAGTGGGTGAAGCTGATTCCGAACCGGCGCGAGGCGTCGCTCGCCGAGCTGACTCCCGCGGCGGTGAGCGGAAAGCTCGCGATTCCGGTGGGGCGCATCCGGAAGCTCCCGATGGGCGGGGAATATCTCACGGCGTTCACCGTCGGCGACCAGCTGCTCTGGGGTGCCGCCGAGCCGCTGCGGCGCATGGTGCGGCTGCTTCTCGAGCGCGGCCTGCGCCAGTAGCCGCGGCGACGGGGATTTTCCTTGTCGTGCAAGGATGTAGAGAGCGAAAATCGAGAAGCTCTCTTAGTTTGCACGCCTAACGCCATGATGTTATGG
>Ga0209172_10005127_pt1 | contig 16355 bp, 10 predicted proteins | sample LarsenN4metaG_FD_184113 | JGI IMG/M metagenome (GOLD analysis project Ga0209172, IMG submission 184113) | Hot spring sediment bacterial and archeal communities from British Columbia, Canada, to study Microbial Dark Matter (Phase II) - Larsen... ... | reverse complement strand
CCGCTCGCGCGGTCGCCGGCGTGCGTCGCCGGATCGAGACCGAAAAGCGGCGCGATGCCGAGCAGCGTCCGGCCGGTGGCGGGGTCGGCCGCGAGCAATCCGAGCACGACGATCAGAGAGAGAAGCCCGCCGACATATCCCGCCGCCCAGGCGATGCCCGACAGGCGTCCCAGCCGGCGCCTGTCGACGAGATCGGGCATCATCGCATTGGTGAAAACGGTCGCAAACTCGACGCCGACCGAAGCCAGGATGAAGCCGGCAAGCGCAAAAAACATAGCACCGGCGGCTCCCGGCACCGCGAACCACAGCATGGCGGCGCCCACGACCAGGAACGCGGAGAAGAAGGCAATCCAGTTCTTGCGCCCGCCGCTTGCGTCGGCGATGGCGCCCATTGCGGGTGCAAGCAGGGCGATGACGATACCGGCCGTGCCGGCGGCATAGCCCCACGCCGCCTGGCCGGCCACCGGATTGGCGGCAATGCGGTTGGCGAAGAACGGCGCGAAAACGAATGTCGTGATCAGCGTGTAGTAGGGCTGGGCTGCGGGATCGAAGAGCATCCAGCCGACGATGCCGGCTTTGGTGACGACGGGCTTGGTTTCAGAACCGTCGCGCATGTCACTCCCTGGCAAGTTCGGCAAGGAGATTCGCCGCAACGACAACGCGCGAGACGCTCAGCTCCTCCCCCTCGGCGATCTGTGCGACACGCGCGAGGGCGCGCTCGATGGCCGGCCGCCGGGCCTGGAGCCATTTCGCGAAAGGCTGGGCATGGCCTCCGCCTTCCAGAAGCGCTTGCGCGGCAATCGCCCGATGCGCCTCGGAAAGCCGTTGCAGCGCACGGTCCAGCGCCAGTCCGTCGTAGTAGTCGGCGACGGGAACGCGCCGGACGGCACTCTGTATCCTCGCAATCCGGAAGTGTTCCCCGGCCGCGAAGTAGGCGGCTGCCGCGCGGGCGATCTTCGTCCCCGCCCGTTCGGCAACGAGGTGGATGTCGGCGGCGTCGGCAACAACGGGGAGGGAAGCCACCCGAAGTGCGACGGCCTCGGGAATTCCGGCCGCCACCGACGTGCGGGCCGCCGCGGCGAGATCCGCTGCCAGCGCCTCGGGAAGGCCGGAGGAGACGATCCTTTCCACTGCATTCACCGCCCTGGCGTAGGTCGCGATGACGGGACGGAGATCGCCGCCGAGAGTGCCGTTGCGCAGAAACCAAAGGGTCCGGGAAAGGAGGAGTTCTTCAGTCGCAAGATAGAGCCCGATCTGCGCCGCTCCGGGAATGCGCGCGTCGAGCGCGTCGATTTCCGCGCACAGCTCCTCGACCCGGAAGGCCTCCCGGACCACGAAGAAAGCCCGGGCGATCTCGGACGAGGTCCGGCCGCTCCGATCCGCGATACGGGTCACGAATGTGGGCCCGCCACGGTTGATCATCGCGTTGGCGACGACAGTGGCGACAATCTCGCGCCTCAGCGGATGATTCGCGATTTCACGCCGCCAGGGCTTGTGCATCGCTGCCGGAAAATAGCGGAAGAGCTCCACGGCGATCGCCGGATCGTCGGGAACGTCGCCGGCAACCAGTTCGTCGTGGAGCGCGAGCTTGGCATGTGCAAGCAGCACGCCGATTTCGGGGCGCGTAAGAGGCTTGCCTTCGGCCTGGCGCTCGGCAAGGACGAGGTCGTCGGGCAGCGCCTCGACGCGGCGGTCGAGCCGGCCGGCGGCCTCAAGCGCCTGCATGAGGCGCTGCTGGAACGGGAGATCCTCGACGCCGCGCGCCACGGCCAGCGAGATCGCCAGGGTCTGGAGGTAGTTGTTGCTGAGGACGAGGGCGGCCACCTCGTCGGTCATTGCGGCAAGCTGGCGGTTGCGTTCCTGCCGCTCGAGCCTGCCGGCGCGCATGGCCGTACCGAAGGCGATCTTGACGTTGACCTCCACGTCGGAGGTGTTGACGCCGGCGGAGTTGTCGATGGCGTCGGAATTGCAGCGGCCGCCGGCGAGACAATATTCGACGCGCGCGCGTTGCGTCATGGCGAGGTTTGCGCCCTCGCCGACCACCTTCGCGCGAAGCTCCGTCGCTGCGACGCGCAGAGCGTCGTTGGCGCGGTCGCCGACGTCGGCGTTCGTTTCCGACGAGGCGCGCACATAGGTTCCAATGCCACCGAACCAGAGGAGATCGACGGGCGCGGCGAGAATCCTGCGGATCAGGTCGGCGGGGGCCAGGCGGTCGGCCTCGACGCCGAGGAGCGCCTTGACCTCCCGCGATACCGGGATTGCCTTGTCGCTGCGAGAAAAGACGCCGCCGCCGGCGGAAATCCTGGCGCGGTCGTAGTCCTGCCAGCTCGAACGGGGAAGCCGGAAAAGGCGCCGCCGTTCCTTGAGGGCGGCGCGCGGGTCGGGATCGGGATCGAGGAAGATGTCGCGGTGGTCGAAGGCGGCGACGAGCCGGATTCCCGGCGACAGAAGCATCGCGTTGCCGAATACATCGCCCGACATGTCGCCGACGCCGACAACGGTGAACGGCGCCGTCCGGATGTCGACATCCATCTCGCGGAAATGCCGCTTCACCGCCTCCCAGGCGCCACGGGCGGTGATGCCCATCGCCTTGTGGTCGTAGCCGGCCGAGCCGCCGGAAGCGAAAGCGTCGTCGAGCCAGAAGCCGCGCTTCTGCGACACGGCGTTGGCGATGTCGGAGAATGTCGCGGTGCCCTTGTCGGCGGCGACCACAAGATAGGGATCGTCGCCGTCGCGGCGTACCACATTCGCGGGCGGCACGATGCGGTCGCCCTCGATGTTGTCGGTGATGTCGAGGAGGCTTGCGACGAAGATCTCGTAGGCCGCCGCGCCCTCCGCGAGAACCGCTTCGCGCGGACCGGGCGGCAGCCGTTTCGGGACGAAACCGCCCTTGGCGCCAACCGGCACGATGACCGCGTTCTTCACCTGCTGCGCCTTGACGAGACCGAGGACCTCGGTGCGGTAGTCCTCGGGACGGTCCGACCAGCGTATGCCGCCGCGCGCGATCGGCCCGAAGCGCAGGTGGACTCCCTCGACGCGCGGCGAGTAGACAACGATCTCGCGAAAGGGAACCGGCTTCGGCAGCTCGTCGAGCCTGCTCGAGTCGAGCTTCAGCGTCAGCACCGGATTCGCGGCGGTGCTGTCGAAGGAGCTGAAGTAATTGGTCCGCACCGTGGCATCGATCACATTGGCAAAGCGGCGCAGGATGCGGTCTTCGTCGAGGCTGTCGACGCCTGCAAGCGCGCCCTCGAGCACGGCGGCGAGAGTGTCGGCGCGGTCGGGCCTGCCCGCCGGCGGCTCAAACAGCGCAGCGAAGCGCTGGACAAGGATGGCGGCGATGTCTGCCTGCTTGTTGAGAGTCGCCGCCATGTAGGGTTCGGAATAGGGAATGCCGGCCTGCCGCAGATAGCGGGAAACGGTTCTGAGGAGCACCGTCTCCGGCCAGCCGAGCGCCGCATTCACGACCAGGGCATTGTATCCGTCGCTCTCGGCGCGACCGGACCATACGGCCAGGAACGCTTCACGAAGCTGCGGACCGAGCGTTTCGAGGTCCACCGGCTGTCCGGTCGCCGTCTCCAACGCCATGTCGTGGACGAAGGCCGGCGGTCGGGCATCGGACAGGTCGACGCGATAGGTGCGCTCGTCGATGACGCGGAACCCGAAATTCTCCAGCATCGGAACGCGGATCGACAGGTCGATCGGGTTCGCCAGGTGGGCGATCTTCAAGCTGAGCCCGCTCGGCTGCGCACCGGGACGCCGATAGACCTCGACGGCAACGGTCCGTGCATCGCGCAGGGCTTCCAGCGCGTCGATGTCGTGAAGCGCAGCAGCGGGCGTGAAGTCGTTGCGATAGGCTTCCGGGAAGGCGCGGCCATAGGCCGCGAACAGGCGCTGCGCCTCTTCCCCTGTGCGGCTGTTTTCCAGCTCCTGCCGCAGCGCATCCGCCCATGTGCGCACGATCGCTTCGACCGCTGCTTCCAGTTCCTCTCGCGGAATGTCGGGCACGGGATTCTCGTCGCGTCCGACGATGAAATGGACGCGCGTCAGCATTCCCTCCGGGAAAGCCGGGTAGAAGGCCGACACGTGACCGCTGAACCTGCGCGCCAGGCAGTCGCCGATGGCGATGCGCACAGTCGTCGTGTAGCGGTCGCGCGGAACGTAGACGAGCGCCGAGACGTAGCGGTCGTATTTGTCGCGCCGGACCAGCACGCGGACGCGCGGCCGTTCGTCGAGCGCGAGAATATCCGCCGCGAAGCGCGACAGGAGCGCCTCGTCGATCTGGAAGAGCTCGTCGCGCGGGTAGGTCTCGATGATGTTCAGGAGCGCCTTGCCCGAATGGCTGTCGGGCGGGTAGCCGGCGCGGGCGACGACGCGTTCGACCTTTCGCCGCACATAGGGGATGGTGCGCACCGAACGCGTATAGGCGGTCGAGGTAAACAGACCGACGATCCGCAATTCGCCGCTCAGCCGGCCGTCGCGGCCGAAGAGCTTCACGCCGACATAGTCCATATACACGCGGCGATGCACGCGCGACCTAACGTTCGTCTTGCCGATGAGGAGGAGTTCCGGACCGGCGAGGAATTCCCGGATGGCCGGCGTCACGGTTAGCGGCTTGCCGCCGCGGCCGAACACGCTCCGCTCCGGATCGGAGAGGATGCCGAGACCCGACGCCGCGTGCCGGCGAAGCTCCTTGCCGCCCGACACGAGATCGTACTGGCGGATGCCGAGGAAGACGAAATCGTCGGCCGTGAGCCAGCGCAGGAAGGCGACGGCCTCCGCGATCTCGTCGGGATCGAGCGGCGGGGGATGCGCCTCATAGGCCGCGATCGCCTCCTCCACACGGGCGAGCATGTCGCGCCAGCCGCCGACGGCGGCGCGCACGTCGGCCAGCACGGCGGCGATGCCGGCGCGGAGCTCCTCCTGTTGGCGCGCCGAGAACGACTGGGCGACCTCGATCTGTATCAGGCTGACGGCGCGCGATGCCGACTTCGCGTCCCGCGGCTCCACCGCTGTGGGGCGGCCGCCGTTGTCGCGCGTGACGTCGAGGATCGGGTGCGCGACCATCAGAACGTCGAGCCCGCGATCGTGAAGCTCGGCCAGGATTGAATCGAGCAGGAACGGCGCGTCGTCGGTGACGACCGCGATCGTGGAGCCGCCGCGGCGTTTCTGTTCCTTCGGCAAGGCGGCCATGTCGATCACGACGCTGCCCGGCCGGTGCTCCAAGAGGGCGTCTGCAGCGAAGCGGATCAGGCTCGCCAGGTCCTCGGGCGCGAAGGCTGCGATATCGTCGGCATTGACGCGCGCGAACAGAAGCGCAGCGAGTTGCCGGGCAAGACCGGTGGATCGCTGCTTCTCGAGCAGCCGGATCGCCGCCGCGATCCTGCCTTCCCTGGCTCGTGCCTGGCTGGTCACCAGCCTCCCCATCGCGCTCCCACGGGGAGCGCCTTCCCGGGCATCCGCCTTCTTCCGATCACAAGAATACTATGTCGTTGGGGAGTTCGTTGCGATCTCCCGGTTGTATCGGGAAATATTCCTCCAGAATCGCACCAGCCCGCTCGACCGCGCCAATCAGGCCCTCCGCTAGCCTGCCTGCCGAGATATCGGCGGTCAGCCGGGCAATCAGTTCGTTCCAGACGCCCGGGGCAACCTTCGAGTCGACGGCGGAATCGGCAACGATCTCCGCGTAACGCTCTATCATCGATACGAAAATGAGAACGCCCGTGCGCCCCTCGGTGGCGCTCAGCCCGTGGGCGAGGAACTGTTCGATTGCCCGTGCGTGGGCCTGATCGCGAAAGATCGGCCCGGGGACGATGCGCGGCCAGACGCCGGGAAGCGACAGGACCACGGCAAGCACGACGAAAAGCACGAGCTCGGCCAGGTAGATCGCACCGGCGGAGAGCTGCGTGAATGCAATCAGGGGAAGTGGAACGAAGAGCGCCGCCAGCAGTGCCCAGATCAACGGGACGTACCGGTAGTCGCCGCTCACGCGCGCCACGACGACATAGATCTCGCCAGAGGTGCGCGCCTCGGCGCGCGCGATGGCGGCGCGGATGCGGGCGCGGTCGTTGGCGTCGACGGGCAGCGTTTTCATGTTCTACCAGCGTCCCGAGGCGCCGCCGCCGCCGAACGATCCGCCGCCGCCGGAGAAGCCGCCGGACGAGCGCGAGCCGGACGAGGCACCCGAGCCGCCAGACGTGCCCCATGGGCCGACCCACCAGGCTGGCCGGCGGAAGAAGGATGTGGCGATCAGGAAGACGACGAAGGCCATGAAGAGGACGTGGATCACGGCAATCCACGCGCCCTCGTCGGGGCGCTGCGCCGCGCGGGCCTTGAACGCTTCGGCGTCGCCGGAGAGGACCTGGACGATGTCGTCGACGCCGCGTTCGATGCCGCCCGGCATGTCGCCAGCGCGGAAGCGCGGCAGGATCGCATTCTCGATGATGAGATGCGCCACAGCGTCGGTGAGGTCGCCTTCCAGGCCGCAGCCGACCTCGATACGCACCGCGCGCTCGTTCGGCGCGACGATGAGGAGCACGCCGTTGTCCTTGTCCTTCTGGCCGATCCCCCAGTGCCGTCCGAGCCGGTAGCCGTAGTCGGCGATGTCGGCGCCCTGCAGCGAATTGAGAGTGACGACGACGAACTGAACGGTTGTTCTTGCTTCGAGCGCGGCAAGCCTGGCCTCGATATCGGCGCGCTGGGCAGGAGAAAGCAGCTTAGCTTCATCGACGATGCGGCCCGTCAGCGCGGGAAAAGTCAGCGTCGCGGCGAGCGCCGCGCCGGCACCGATCAGAAGCGCGACGGCGACCGCGACGGCGCGAGCGAACAGAAATCGCATGATAGCGGTCAGTTGAACTTGACCTCCGGCGTTCGCGTTTCTTCCTCGGGCACGGTGAAATTCGCCATCGGTCTGGCGTCGGGATAAAGGAGCGACGCCCACCAGCGGCCGGGAATGGTGCGCAACTCGGTGTTGTAGAGACGCACCGCCTCGATGTAGTCGCGCCGCGCCACGGCGATCCGGTTTTCCGTACCCTCAAGCTGCGCCTGCAGCGTCAGGAAATTCTGGTTCGACTTGAGGTCCGGGTAATTCTCGGCGATCGCGATCAGGCGGGAGAGCGCCGCACCGAGCTGGCCCTGAGCCTCCTGGAACTTCTGGAAGGCAGCGGGGTCGGTGAGGATGTCGGCGGGAATCGTCATCTGCGTCGCCCGGGCGCGCGCCTCGGTGACGGATTCGAGCACCGCGCGTTCCTGCGCCGCGTAGCCCTTCACCGTTTCCACCAGATTGGGAATGAGGTCGGCACGGCGCCGGTACTGGTTAAGCACCTCGCTCCATGCGGCCCTGGCCTGCTCCTCGTAGGTCGGAATGGCGTTGATGCCGCAGCCGGCGAGAAGGCCGGCCAGCAGCGTCACCACGAAAACCGGGAGAAGGCGCCGCGACGCGCCCGCAACAGCGACGGAAATCATGGATCGCCCTCCTCGTCCGCTTGGGGCGAGCCTAGCCGGAACGCTGGCGCGCGCAAGGCAATTCGGCTACCGAAGGCCCGGATTGTGATGACGGGAAAGAACAGCTTCGGGAGAACATGGACGGTAACTTTCACGCACTGCTGCGGGCCCGGTTCGCACGACGCCCCGAGCGGCCGTGTCTCGTTGCCGCCGATCGTGTCTGGACCTATGGCGAAATCGACGCACTCTCGGCCGGTTATGCCGAGGCCTTGCGGCAAGCGGGTGTGTCCCCCGGCGAGCGCGTCGTCACGCAGGTCGACAAATCCCCGCATGCGGTGGCGCTATATCTCGCGTGTCTGCGCTCCGGTGCCGTGGCCGTACCGCTCAACACCGCGTACACGCCGGCCGAGGTGGGATATTTCCTGTCCGACGCGGCCCCCGCGGCGTTCGTGTGCAGACCCGAGGACGCCGGGGCGCACGCCGGGGCGGCGCGCGCCGCCGGCGCGCGGACGCTGACCCTCGAGGCCAATGGCGGCGGCACGTTGAGGGCCGTCGCGGGCGTCGATGCGGATTCTCCCTCCGCGCCCCGCGCGGCGGACGATCTCGCCGCGATCCTCTACACCTCCGGCACGACGGGGCGCTCCAAGGGCGCAATGCTCACCCACGGCAATCTCGCGTCGAACGCGCTGACCCTCCACGATTATTGGGGATGGCGCGAGGACGACGTTCTCCTCCACGCGCTTCCGATCTTTCACATCCACGGCCTGTTCGTGGCTCTCCACACGGCGATGCTCGGTGCGTCCGCGATTCTGTTTCTCCCGAAGTTCGATGTGACGGCGGTACGTGCGGCGCTCGCGCGGGCGACGGTGATGATGGGCGTGCCGACCTTCTATACGCGCTTGCTCGCAGAGCCCGATTTCGGCGCAGCGGAGTGTGCGCGCATGCGTCTGTTCATCAGCGGATCAGCGCCGCTGACCGCTGCGACGCATCGCGCCTTTCAGGAACGCACGGGGCACGCCATCCTGGAGCGCTACGGCATGAGCGAGGCAGGCATGATCGCGTCCAATCCGCTTCACGGCCAACGGCTGGCGGGGACGGTCGGTTTCGCGCTGCCCGGTATCTCGGTGCGCGTGCGCGACAGGGAAGGACGTCTTGCGACCGGCCAGCCCGGCACAATCGAGGTCAGGGGGCCGAACGTCTTCAAGGGCTACTGGAGGATGCCCGAGCGGAAGGCGGACGACTTCACCGACGACGGCTATTTCATCACGGGCGATCTTGGCGTCCTGGCGCCGGACGGACGCCTGTCCATCGTCGGGCGCGCGAAGGATCTCATCATCTCGGGCGGATTCAACATCTATCCGAAGGAGATCGAATCGGTACTCGACGGTATCGACGGCGTCATCGAATCGGCGGTCATCGGCGTGCCGCATCCCGATTTCGGCGAGGGCGCGGTTGCGGTGCTGGCGACGGTGGACGGAGTGCCGGTCGACGAGAAATCGATCCGCGCCGCGCTCGATCGCGCGCTTGCGCGCTTCAAGCATCCGAAGGCGATATTCACGGTCCGCGAGCTGCCGCGGAACACGATGGGCAAGGTGCAGAAGAATCTGCTTCGCGAAGCATACAGGAACGCGTTTTCACGCGCGGAGACGAAGGGGACGATAGAAGCATGAGCGTTGTGGCGGTGGTCGGCAATCCGAAACCGAAGTCGCGCACCCTTGAAGCGACGGCGATGGTGGCGCGCAAACTCGTCGGCCGGGAGCCCGACTCAGTGATCGATGTCGCAACGCTCGGTCCCGGACTTCTCGGTTTCGAGGATGCCGGCGTAGCCAGGGCCGTGGAGACGGTGCGGGCCGCGAAGGTGCTGGTCGTCGGCAGCCCGACGTTCAAGGCAACGTTCTCCGGCGTGCTGAAGGTGTTCCTCGATCAGTTTCCCACCGACGGGCTTCTCGGTGTGACGGCGTTTGCCGTGATGGTCGGAGGAAATCCGTCGCACGCGCTGGCGCCCGAACTGTCGCTGAGGCCGCTCCTTTCCGAGATGGGTGCGAGCTGTCCGGCGCCCGGCTTCTATTTCGTCGGCGAGGCGAAGGAAGACGACCCGCGCTTCGTGGCATGGCTGGAGCGGGTGCGGCCGCTGGTACCGAGGGGAGCCTGAGCCTTATCGCAAGGTGCCTTGACTCTTTTCCTATTCTCCGGAATCAATAAGAACAAATCAGGAACATAATGCTCGAAAAGGCAGGAAAACCTTGGGCGGAAAGGCTCAGAGGTCAGGGGAGCGCCTCCCGGCGCTTCGCCGGCGGATCGCCCTCTTGGAAGGGCGGCCCCGGCCTGTCCTCCTGCCGGCAAGTGCCCCGGAGGGAGATCGCGGGGGCTCCTCAGCCTCGCGGTCTCCCGTTCGAGGTTCCCGTCTGCTTTCCCTCGGCCTTCCTACGCTCGACCGCCTGCTCGGCGGCGGGCTCATGCTCGGCGCGCTGCATGAGATCCGCAGCGTCGAGACGCGCGCAGCCGGTGCGGCGTACGGCTTCGCCGCCGCGCTCGCCGCTTTTCTCGCGCGCGCCGACCGGCGTCCGATTCTCTGGGTGAGCGAGGCGGGCGCGGCGCGCGAGGCAGGCGTTCCCTACGGTCCCGGTCTTGCACGCTTCGGTCTCGACCCCGGCCGGCTCATCACGGTGCGTGTCGGGAAGCCCGGCGAGGCGCTCTGGGTTTTCGAAGAGGGGCTGCGCTGCGCCGGCCTTGCCGCAGTCGTCGCCGAGATTCACGGCAACCCTTCCATTCTCGATCTTACTGCCAGCCGCAGATTGGCGCTGCGGGCCCGCGACAGCGGCGTCACGGGCCTGCTTCTGCGCCCGGGCGGCGCGGCGGAACCGGGCGCGTCCTTCACACGCTTCGAAGCCGCGCCGCGCCCGGCAAGGGACATGGATTTCTCCTTCGGCATCGGCCTTCCCGCCTGGCGGCTCCGGCTGGAGCGCAACCGGCTCGGTCCGACCGGAACGATCGATGTGGAGTGGCATCATGCAGAGCGCATTTTCCGCGAACCGGCCCGCGCTCCCGCGGCGCTTCCTGTCGCTCCATCTGCCGTATCTGCCGACCGACCGGATCGCGCGGCGGGATGGCGGACGGTCGTGGCGCTCGGGCGCACCGGCTGAACCGCACGCGCCCGTCGCGATCGTCGCCAGGGAGAAGAGCGCGCTGCGGCTCACGGCGCTCGATGCGCATGCGCAGCAGATCGGACTGAGGCGCGGGCAGCCGCTTGCCGAGGCGCGGGCGATGATTCCGGCGCTCGTCAGCATCGAGGAAGACCCTGCCGCGGATGCGGCGCTTCTTGCCGACATCGCCGACTGGGCCGACCGCTATACGCCGCTCGTGGCGCTCGACGGCGACGACGGGCTGATGCTCGACATTACCGGCGTGGCGCATCTTTTCGGCGGCGAGGCGGCGCTAGCCGCCGATATCGTCGCCCGTCTCGCTCTGCAGGGATTCGCCGCCCGTGCCGCCATCGCGGATACGCCGGGTGCGGCGTCCGCCGCTGCCCGTTACGGCGGGCCGCAGGTGGTGCCGGCGGGCGAACAGGCGAAGATGCTCGCGGAACTGCCGGTGGCGGCGCTCCGGCTTCCCTTCGAGACGGTCGCGGCGATGGATCGGGTGGGGCTGAAGCGTATCGGCCAGATCCTGGAAGCGCCGCGCGCGCCGCTGGCGGCCCGCTTCGGCAGCAGGCTCATCCTCAGGCTCGATCAGGCGTTGGGCCGGGTGGAAGAGGCGATCGGCCCGCGCCGCCCGCCGCCGGCGTTCATCGCCGAACGGCGGTTCGCGGAACCGGTCATGCACCGGGACGATATTGCGCAGGCGCTTGCAGCGCTCGCCGCGCGGCTCGGGGCGTCGCTGGAGGAGCGGGGCGAGGGGGCGCGCGAACTGGAACTGGCACTTTTCCGCGTCGACGGTGCGGTGAAGCGGATTGCGCTCTCCACCAGCCGGCCGGTGCGCACGCCCCGCCTCGTCGGCGAACTCTTCCGCGAGAAATTCGCCGGCAGCCAGGACGAGATCGATGCCGGCTTCGGCTTCGACGTGATCCGGCTCTCGGCGTTCGTCACCGAGCGGATCGAACCCTCGCAGACCGACATGACTGGCGGTGCGTCGGGCGCGGCCGATCTCGACCGGCTCATCGACCGGATCGGCGCGCGGCTTCCCCGCTCGGCGGTCGGACGGCCGGAGCCTGTCGACAGCCATTGGCCGGAACGCAGCGTCGCCATTGCGCCGGCGGCGCATGCTCCTGTCTGGGAAGCGCTGCCCGCGGACGAGCCGATCGACCGTCCGCTTCGGCTTTTCGCGCGGCCGGAACCGGTGGAGGCGATGGCGGAAGTGCCGGACGGGCCGCCGGTCCGCTTCCGGTGGCGGCGCGTGCTTTATCTCGTGGCACGGGCGGAGGGACCGGAACGGATCGCGCCGGAATGGTGGCGGGGCGGCGAGGAAGATCAGCCGACGCGCGACTATTTCCGCGTCGAGGACGAAAGCGGCCACCGCTTCTGGCTCTTCCGTGAGGGGCTCTACGGGCGCGAAACCGCCGCACCGCGCTGGTTCATGCACGGGGTGTTCGGATGAGCGCTCCTTCAGCCCGCGATCTTCTCGCGCGCCGCCTGGGCGAGAAAGGCGGAGCGGGTGAGGCCGCGCGCTTCCGCTGCCTCGTCGATCTGCTCGAGCAGGCCGCGATCCACCGTGACGTTAACGCGAACCGTCCGGCCGGGGTCGGCAAGAAGTGGCACCAGCATGGTCGTGGCGCCGGCACGGAGCGCGGCGGGTGGGGGCGAGTCCCATGAGTGCCTTCGCGGAACTCTGCGTTACCACCAATTTCTCCTTCCTCCGGGGCGGGTCGCATCCGGAGGAACTGGTGAGGCAGGCAAGGCATCTCGGCCTCGCCGCCATCGGGATTGCGGATCGCAACACGCTCGCCGGCGTCGTGCGGGGGCATATCGCGGCGAAGCAGGAAGGCTTGCGCTACGCGGTCGGTTGCCGTCTCGCCTTCACCGACGGTACGCCGGACATATTCGCCTGGCCGACGAACCGCGCTGCCTATGGGCGGCTCTGCCGGCTGCTCACCGAAGGCAACCGCCGCGCGCCCAAGGGCGAGTGCCATCTCACGCGCGCCGACCTTCTCGGCTGGGGCGCTGGCATGATGCTCGGCGTCATGCCCGGCCCGCGCTTCGATGCGGCGCTTGCCGATACACTCGCGGAACTCCGCGCCGCTTTTCCCGATGCAGTGCGGCTTCTCGCTTCGATGCTTTACGGGCCGGGCGACCGGCGGCGGCTGGCGCGGCTCATGGAGCTTGCGTGCGGTACCGACGTGCAGCTCATGGCCACCAACGACGTGCTCTACCATCATCCCGACCGGCGGATGCTGCAGGACATCGTCACCTGCATCCGTGAGCATGTGACGCTTGCCGCGGCCGGCAAGCGGCTGGCCGCCAATGCCGAGCGGCATCTGAAGTCTTGTGGGGACATGCTGCGGCTTTTCCGAGATTGCCCCGCGGCGGTGGCGGAGAGCGTGGCGGTTCTGGAACGCCTCGATTTTTCGCTCGACGAACTCAGGTACCAGTATCCCGACGAGCCGACGGGCGATGCGGCAAGCCCGCAGGAGGCGCTCGAACGGCTGACGGAGGCGGGCGCGCGCTGGCGCTATCCCGACGGCGTGCCGGAAAAGATCCGCGCGGCGATCGCGCACGAACTGAAGCTCATCGCGCAGCTTCAATACGCGCCCTATTTCCTCACCGTTCACGATATCGTCCGCTTCGCGCGCGGGCGCGGCATTCTCTGCCAGGGGCGCGGGTCGGCGGCCAACTCCGCCGTCTGCTACTGCCTCGGCATCACCGACGTGGATCCGAGCATCGTCGATCTTCTCTTCGAGCGCTTCATTTCGCCGGAACGCGGCGAGCCGCCCGACATCGACGTCGATTTCGAGCACGAGCGGCGCGAGGAGGCGATGCAGTATGTCTACGAGAAGTACGGCCGCCACCGGGCCGGAATCGCTGCCACCGTCATCACCTACCGCACGCGCTCGGCCATCCGCGAGGTGGGCAAGGCGTTCGGTCTCAGCGAGGACACAATCGGCGCGCTGGCGGGCTCGGTCTGGGGCTGGTCGAACGAGGGCGTCGCCAAGGCGGATGCGCGCCGCATCGGCCTCGACCCGGAAGAGCATACCATGCGCATGGCGATCCACCACGCGCGCGAACTGATCGGCTTTCCCCGTCACCTGTCGCAGCATGTCGGCGGCTTCGTCATCACGAAAGACCGGCTCGACGAATACATTCCTGTCATGAACGCGGCGATGGAGGACCGCACCCATGTCGAATGGGACAAGGACGATCTCGACGCGCTCAACATGCTGAAGGTGGATGTGCTCGCCCTCGGCATGCTGAGCGCCATCCGCAAGAGCTTCGAATTCATCGCGCGCAATTACGGCCAACGCTACACGCTGGCGACAATCCCGAAGGAGGAGCCGGCCGTCTACGACATGATCTGCCGGGCCGATACGCTCGGCGTGTTCCAGATCGAGAGCCGCGCGCAAATGTCGATGCTGCCGCGGCTCAGGCCGCGCTCCTTCTACGATCTCGTCATCGAGGTGGCGATCGTGCGCCCCGGGCCGATCCAGGGCGACATGGTGCATCCCTATCTCAGGCGCCGGCAGGGGATCGATCCGGTCTTCTATCCCTCGCCGTCGCCCGAATTCGGCCCGCCGGACGAGCTGGAGAAAGTGCTCGGCCGCACGCTCGGCGTGCCGCTCTTCCAGGAGCAGGCGATGAAGATCGCGATCGTCGCGGCCGGTTTTCCGCCCGGCGAGGCGGACAAGCTGCGGCGCGCCATGGCGACCTTCCGCCGCTCCGGCACGATCCAGTTATTCCGCGACCGGTTCATCGACGGCATGACGCGGCGGGGCTACCGGCAGGAATTCGCCGAACGCTGCTTCCGGCAGATCGAGGGATTCGGCGAATACGGCTTTCCGGAAAGCCATGCGGCGAGCTTTGCGCTCCTCGTCTACGCCTCGGCCTGGATCAAGTGCCACTATCCGGATGTCTTCTGCGCGGCGCTCCTCAATTCGCAGCCGATGGGCTTCTACGCACCGGCCCAGATCGTGCGCGATGCGCGCGAGCACGGTGTCACGGTGCTGCCGCCGGACGTCAATCTTTCCGACTGGGACACGGTGCTGGAGGAGATGCCGGCCGAAGAGGGAGGCTCAGCCGCGCCGGCGGCGAAGCTTCATCCGGCGCACGAAACCATGCGCGGCGACATCCGCACCACCCACGCGGTGCGGCTCGGCTTCCGGCAGATCGGCGGCTTCTCGCAAGACGATGCGCTGAAGCTCATGGTTGCACGGCGGCGGGGCTATGATTCGGTGCGCGACCTGTGGCTCCGATCCGGCCTCACGCGCGCAGCCATCGAGCGGCTGGCGGAGGCCGACGCGTTCCGCTCCATCGGGCTCGACCGGCGCGCGGCGCTATGGGCGGCGCAGGGGCTCGGCGGGGGCGGGCGGAAAGACCGGCTGCCCTTGTTCGACCGGGCGTCGCTCGGCGACATCCGCCGCGAGCCGGACGTGGATCTGCCGCCGATGCCGCCCGGCGAGCATGTGGTCAACGACTACCGCCATCTCGGCCTGTCGCTGAAGGCGCATCCGGTGAGCTTTCTGCGCGGGCGCCTCGCGGCAGAGGGCGTGGTCGAAAACCGCCGCCTCACCGAGCTTCCCGACGGCAAATACGTCACCGTGTCGGGGCTGGTGCTGGTGCGCCAGCGGCCGGGAACGGCGAGCGGGGTCATCTTCATGACCGTCGAGGACGAAACCGGAATCGCCAATATCATCGTGTGGCCGCGCACCTTCGAGCGCTTCCGGCCGGTCGTGCTCGGCGCGCGGCTCATCGCGGTCGCCGGCAGGATGCAGAGCGAGAGCGGCGTCATCCACGTGATCTCCGACAGGCTCGAGGATCGAACGCCGCTGCTTGCGGCGCTCTCCGCCGACAATGCAGCGGTCGAACCGCTGTCGCGCGCCGACGAGGTGAAGCGTCCGCCGATCGAGATACCGAAGAAGACAATCCGGAGGGCGCTGCTCGAAGGCACCTCGCCCGCGCTCATCGTCGAAACGGAGAACCACGCGCGGGCGATGCCGAAGGGACGGAACTTTCACTGACCGCCGCACCGGCGCGCCGGCGGCGCTTTCAGTACTCGCGCTCCACCGTCACGCCGAATTTCGACCGGCCGTCGGTGCCGATCTCGCCATGCGCTTTCAGTTCGCGGGTGATGTCGATGTCGACCGTGGCGCGCGTCGAATCCGCGTCCGCGCCCTGGCGGATGCCGAGATAGGCCCGGTCGGTGACATAACGGCCGGCGTCGACCACCGGGTTGCCCGCGGCGTCGGTCGACACGGTGAGCCGGTCGAGGCCGGTCTTGCGGCGGAGCGTGTCGAGAAAATCCGACCCGGTCGAGAAGCCGGCGAGCTGGCTGGCTGCCTGCGCCAGCGCCAGAGCCTCGCCGGCGGTGAGATCGGCCGACGCCTTGTCGAACAGAAGGCGCGAGAGAATCTCGTCTTCGGCCATCGGCGGCTCGGAGGAGATGTGGAACTCGGGCGCCGAGGCGGTGCCCGTCACCCTGAAGATCGCTGTAATGTCGGCAGCTCGCGTGCGGCTGACGATGTCAAGGGCGGGGTCGACATCGCCAGCGAAGGTGAGCGTCGCGCTCGTTATGTCGAAGCGTTGCGCCAGCACCGACATGCTGCCGCGCCGCAGGCGGAAGGCGCCTCCGGTCGCGGGCGAGGCGATCGTGCCCCGCAGAACGATGTCGCCTTCCAGCTCGGCCTCGAGTCCCTGGCCGCGAATGAAGATGCGGCCGGGAGCGGAGATCGCCAGGTCGAGCGCCGCGTTGAAATTGCCGCTCTCGCCGGC
>Ga0209172_10005126_pt1 | contig 16355 bp, 15 predicted proteins | sample LarsenN4metaG_FD_184113 | JGI IMG/M metagenome (GOLD analysis project Ga0209172, IMG submission 184113) | Hot spring sediment bacterial and archeal communities from British Columbia, Canada, to study Microbial Dark Matter (Phase II) - Larsen... ... | reverse complement strand
GCTCGATTTCGACGCCTTGCGGACGCGGAGGTGCGTGCCGAGGTTGTCGGAGGTGATGCCGCGGTCCTTCGCCCACTTGAGAAACGCGCGGACCATGTCCGCGCGTTTCGCCGCATCCTGCACTGTCGGGGGAAAGTTGTCGGCGTACTGGGCGATGTCATGGGCGCGCATCGTCCCCAGTTCGCGGTCCGGTCCGGCCCAGCGGACGAACTTCAATACCTCGGGCTGGGCCGCGTCGCGCGCGGCCGGTTTCAGCGAAGCGAGGTATTCGTACGCCGCCGACTGCAACGTCGGCGCGGACGCTTCGTCTGCCATGTGGCCACCTTCTATTGATCGGATTCGCCTTAATTCTAGGCTTGTACGGGCCGGGGGGTCAACGGACGAGTATGCTCAGCGGGATGATCGATGGTCTGGTCGCCGCGGCGGCGGGCTACGGCGTGCGGCTCGATGCGCGGCACAGCGGACGATTCCAACGCTACCTCGAGGCGGTCGTCGAGTGGTCGGCGCGCGTGAACCTCGTCGGCAGGCCCGACCCGGCGACCATTGTCGGGCGCCACATGCTCGAGTCGATCGCGCTCGGCGCAGCGCTCCGCGAACGGGAACTGCTTCGGCCGGGCGCGCAGGTGGCCGACGTCGGGGCGGGCGCCGGCTTCCCGGGCGTGCCGATCGCGATCGTCTGGCCGGTGCGTCTCACGCTGATCGAGGCGACGGCGAAGAAGGCGCGATTCCTGGAGGCGCTCGTCGCCGATCTGGGCCTTGAGGACGCCGAGGTCCGTACCGGGCGCGCCGAGACGTTGGCGCACGACGGCGAGCTGCGCGAGCGATTCGACCTCGTGTTGGCCCGCGCGGTTGCGCCGTTGCCGGCGCTGCTCGAGCTGACGCTGCCGTTCGCCCGCGTCGGCGGACGCGTGGTCACGCCGAAAGGCTCGCGAGCGGCTGGAGAGCTGGTGGCGGCACGTAACGCGCTCGCCGTACTCGGCGGGCGGGCGTTCGCGTTCCCGCTCGATGTCCCGGGCCCGTCCCAGACCGTGATTGTCGTCCACAAGCGCGCGCCGACGCCGGACGCCTATCCCCGGCGGCCCGGCATGCCGACGAAGTCGCCGCTGTGAGACGAGCTCGGCTAGTGCCGCACCTCGACCGGTACGCTGAATTCGTTGATCACCGCCCCGTCGCGGGCGCTGAGGCTGTAGGCGACGAGGTCGTAGAAGCCATCAGCGGCTCCAGACGGGACGGCGATTGATGTGCTGAACGGCGACTCCTCCGTGCCGCTCGCCGCCATGACGCGCTGCGTGGCGACGACGGTACCCGCGGCGTCTCTCAGGTCTACGTGCAGCACCGCCTCGAAGACGAGGGCGCGGCCGGCCACGTCGATGCTCGCGCCGGGCGCGAAACGGTCGCCGCAGCGTGGCGCCGTGATGTAGATCGCCGGGTGGTCCGGCAGGACGGTGATGCGGCGGGTGACGAGGTTAACCATCGTGCCGTCGTCCGGGCTGGACGAATACGCCCGGAGGTCGGCCGGCCGCGAGCGGTCGGGTGGCGGAAACGCGAGCGTCGTCGACCACGTGCCTGGGCTGCCGCTGCCCGAGGTCGCCTGGATGTGCCGCTGACACAACACGGCGCCGTCTGTGGCGACGACTTCCAGCGTGAGGGCCGCCTCGAACACGTTTGCGGCGCCGGTCGCAACGACCGGCACACGGACGCTCGCGCCCTCGTCCGGCGATCCGATCGTGATTGCGCCGGTGGTGGGCGTCGCCCGGGCCGTTATGGGCGAGGGCCCGGACGTCGGAGAGACGAGGTTGGTTGCGGTGGCTGCCGGGCTCGCGCTGGGGGCCGGTGTGCGGTCGGCGTCACCGTCATCGCCGCAAGCGGCGAACAGCGACGCGGAGACCGCGACGGCCGTCGCCAATGCCAGCCACCTCCACGCCATGCGGCCACTATCGGGGCAAAGTGGGGGCGCGTCAACGCACGGTCTGCATGGCCGCCGCGATTGCCCGCATATCGGCGCCTTCCTATACTCAAGCACCCGCCAGATCGTGCGCCGGTGCCGCATGCCCGGCGTCTCTCCCCCGGCGCAGGCCGCGTGCGGCGGCCCTCATCCCAAGGAGTCTCACATGGAAGACGTGGTCATCGTCAGTGGCGCCCGCACTCCGATTGGGAGGTTTCAGGGGGCGTATGCGAACCTCCCTGCATCGGATCTCGGCGCGATCGTCATCAGGGCCGCCGTCCAACGCGCCGGCCTCAAGCCGGAACAGGTCGACCACGTGATCATGGGCTGCGTCGGCCAGGTGATGGAGGACGCCTACGTCTCGCGACATGCGGCCGTCAAGGCAGGTATGCCCATCGAGACGCCCGCGCTGACGGTGAACCGTATCTGTGGCTCCGGGCTGGAGGCCATCAATACCGGAGCCCGCTACATCGAGTGCGGCGACGCCTCGGTGGTGGTTGCCGGCGGTACGGAGAACATGACGATGCTGCCGTACTACGTACGGCAGGGGCGGAACGGTTACCGGATGGGCAACGGCGTCCTCGAGGATGCGATCCTGCATGTCCTCGGCGACCCCTTCACGAAGGTCCACATGGGCATCACCGCAGAGAACCTCGCCGAGAAGTACGAGGTCAGCCGACAGACGCAGGACGAGTACGCGCTCCGCTCGCAGGAGCGGGCGGCGGCGGCGATCGCCGCCGGCAAGTTCAAGGACGAGATCGTCCCGGTTGAGGTGAAGCAGGGCAAGGAAACCGTGACGATCGACACGGACGAGCATCCCCGCCAGACGACGCTCGAGGCCCTTGGGAAGCTGAAGCCGGCCTTCAAGGAGGGCGGCATGGTGACCGCCGGCAACGCCTCCGGCATCAACGACGGCGCCGCCGCCGTCGTCCTCATGAGCGCCGCGAAGGCGAAGGAACTGGGCCTGAAGCCGAAGCTACGGCTTGTCGCGCGTGCGGAGGCGGGCGTCGAGCCGTCGATTATGGGAAGTGGACCCATCCCGGCGGTCGAGCGGGCGCTGAAGAAGGCGAACATGAGCGTCGACCAGATCGACCTTGTGGAACTGAACGAGGCCTTCGCGTCGGTGGCGGCTGCTTGCAGCACGGCGCTGCGTCTCGACGACGAGAAGACGAACGTCAATGGCGGCGCGATCGCGCTGGGGCATCCGGTCGGCGCTACGGGCGCGATCTTGACCGTGAAGTTGATGTACGAGCTCGAGCGGCGTCAGGGGCGCTATGGCCTGGTAAGCCTGTGCATCGGCGGCGGGCAGGGCATCGCGACGATTTTCGAGCGCGTGTAGGATCCGGGCCGCCGCGCGTGGCTGCCGCCGGGCGCCGCGCGGAGGGCCATTAACCGATCGGCGGGCGAGGTTCAATAGCTGGCAGGCACATCACATGCGCCGCGCTATGCGAGATACTGATAGGTCGTCAGCGATCCTTTGCCGTCCGCCGAGGAATTCTGTTAAATCCTCGCAGTCGACGTAATGGATTAGTCCGCCCGGGTAGCGCAGATTCAAAACACGCTCTGTAACGAGCGTTATCGTCCCGTCTCGGGGCGCGTCCGGCCTTGGCTGCGGCGCCACGAAGTGCTTGACCCCTCCCCCCTTGCGGCTATAATCGCCTCGTTTTGTGCCCGGTGTCCTGGGGGCACGGCCCGCCCACGGCGGGGCGATTTGTAGAGATAACTCGACCTTCGAGGGCGAAGCGAGAAGGAGGGCTCGTCTGAGTTTGCGTGGCTTTGTGTCGGGCGCCCGGGCGGCCGTCGTGGTTGCGGGAGCGACCGCGGCGGTGGGTGCCGCTCTCGTCAATGACCGCCGGCTCGTGCCGGCCCTCGCCACCGGCGCCGTGCCCGCGGCGCCGCCCATTCCGGCGTACCCGCGGCTACGGCCGCGGACACCCGAGGTCCGGTTCCGTCTCGAGCCGCACCTGCGGCGCTCGGCCGTGGCGGCCGTCGGCGTGGTCGCGCTCGTCGCCATGCTTGTCGCGGCGATCAGCCTCATGTACGACGCTGTGGGGCCGTCGACGTTCGTGCCCGCCGGTCCGGCGGGGCCCGAGCGGCCGGCTGCCGCCGTAGGCGGAGACTGGGCGCGCGCGTACGCCGACGCCGCGCCGTCTGCTGGCGAGCTCGGTGCGGCGGTCGTCGCTGGCGTCATCCAGGAGCGTTCGTGGAGGAGCTGGCAGGAGCTGCAGTACATGGTCTCCGTGGCCGAACAGGAGCAGGCTCGCCAGGCTGCGGCGCAGTCGGCTGCGAGCGCGCGGGTGCGATCGGTCGCCGGAGCGCAGGCAGCACCGCCGGCATCGAGCGCGTCGGCGAACACGGCTTCGGGTTACGCGCCCGGCACCGTGCTCCGCGCGCGAATCACGATCTACGGGTGCATCGGCCCGGGTGGCGGCTTCTGCGGCGGCATGGCGAGCGGCTTCTCGGTGTACGAGGGCGCGGTCGCTTGCAGCTACGACCTGCCGTTCGGGACGAAGCTCACTATCGAAGGTGACCCGACGGGCCGGGTCTACGAATGCCTCGACCGCGGGGCGCTCTCCAACACATGGGTCGACGTGTTCTTCTACGACACGTCGGAGGGGATTGCCTGGGCGAGCCAACTTGGCGGGACCGTTGCGAACATCACGATCGTGAACTGACCGTCGAGTGAGTCCGAGACCACCGAGAGCCGGGCCGTGGTGCCCGGCTCTCGCCTTCACCGGGCTTGCCTGTTCGCCCGGATGCTCGACGATGGGCCGATGAGCGTCCGAACGTCCCGGCAATCGTCAAGCCGGCGCTCGACGAAGTGTGAGCGACCCGCCGACGCTGCGTTGGTGGCCGAGGTCGTGCGGCGGCTGGAGGATGCGTACGGCCTCCCGGAGTGGCGGCCACACGGCGACGCGGTCGGCGAGCTGATTCTGACGATCCTTTCGCAGAACACCTCCGATGCAAACTCCGGCCGCGCGTTCGTCCGCCTGCTCGAACGCTATCCCTCGTGGGACGCGGTGGCCGAGGCGCCGTTGTCAGACCTGATCGCGGCGATCCAGCCCGGTGGGCTCGCGCCAACGAAGGCGCCGCGCATTCAGGCGGCACTCCGCGACATCCACGACCGTCTCGGTAGCTACGACCTTGGCTTCCTGCGGGAAATGCCGCTGCCGGATGGGCGCGTCTGGCTGCGGCAGATCCACGGTGTCGGCCCGAAGACGGTGGCGTGCGTGCTCATGTTCGCGCTCGGCCGGCCCGCCATGCCAGTCGACACGCACGTCTTCCGAGTCGCGTCGCGTCTGGGGCTGATCCCGGCGCGCACGGCGACGGCCGCGATGACGGCCGAGAAGGCGCACGAGCTGCTGGAGGCCATCGTGCCCGAACGCCTCGTATACGCCTTCCATTTGGCACTCATCAAGCACGGCCGGCGCACTTGCACGGCGCAGCGGCCCGCTTGCCCGCGCTGCGTGCTTGTCGATTTGTGTCCGAGTCCTGCCGTCTACTATCCGGAGCTGAGACGACGGGACCGCAGGCCGCTGAAGGTGTCGACGGCGCCGGGCCGCCGGGCCGATCCTCAGGCGCCTTCGAAGAGGACGCGGAAGCCGTAGTCGTTGTAGCGAAAGGTCGGCACGAGGCTGCTGCGGGCGCCGTTTCGGCAGACCTTGATCTGGTGGCGCCAGGCGCCGCCGCGCGAGGCGCGACGCGTGCCGGTCGCCGGGCCGCGCGGGTCACGGGCCGGGCTGCGCTCGTAGTAGCGAGCGTCGTACCAGTCCAGGCACCACTCGTGGACGTTGTAGGCGATGTCGTACAGGCCGTAGCCGTTCGGGCCTTGCCTGCCGACGGGTGCCGGGGCGGCCTGCTCGAACCGCCCATCGTCGGGGCCGGGGTCGTCGCCCCAGGGGTACCGCCGTCCTGCCTCGCCGCCGCGCATCGCCTTCTCGCGCTCGGCCTCGGTCGGCAGGCGCCAGCGGCGGCCAGTCTCTGCCGAGAGCCAGGCGCAGTAGGCGACGGCGTCGTCCCAACTCACGCCCCACGACCGGCTGGTCGGGCGCGTTGAGGGCGTCGTCGCGCCAGAACCTCGGCTCGGAATGTCTGGTCGCCGCGAGGAAGCGCGCGAAATCCGCGTTCGTCACGGGTAGGAGCGCCAGCCGGAACGCCGAGACGTAGACGTCGTGCTCAGGCCGCTCATCGGGGCGGCCAGTGTTGTCACCCATGCGGAACCAGCCGGCGGGCACGACCGCCGTCTCCGGTGCCACCGAGGTGTGCGCGCCCATCGACGGCCATTGTAGGCGCCTCTGTAGGCGCCTCGCTGCCGGTACGTCGGCTGGCCGGGTGCCTGCACCCTCCGGCTGCATCTCAGAGGCGGCGATACCGACGGGAGGAGCGGTATGCAAGGAACGCACCGGGCTGCGCGTCGTCCCGCGCGCCTCGCCCTTGCCGGCGCGGCGATGCTGACGCTCGCGGCGGCGTTCGGGGCCAGCCCGGCGTCAGCCGCGCCCTCCGGCACGCTCTCCATGAGCCCCACGAATATCTCGATCGCGCAGAACGACACGATCGCCATCACGCTCGACCTGACCGGTGCGGCGAACGTGCACGAGGTGCAGTTTACGGTGTCGTATAACACCGCGGTCGTGGAGGTCGTGGACGCCGATGGTGCGACCCCCGGCACACAAATCCTGCCCGGCGCGTTTCCCGGCACCGTCGACCAGGGCACGGTGCTACAGAACAGTGCGGCCGGAGGCACGATCGCCTACCAGTTCCGGCTCGACGACCCGAACGCGACGGCCTCGGGCGGCGGCACGATGGCGACCGTGCAGTTCCACGCCGTCGGTGTCGGCAATGCCAACATCACCTGGTCGGCCGTGACGCTCAGCGACGACGCGGGCGGCACGTCAACTCCGTCCGGCAGCGCGTCCGTGCTCGCCGTTGGTCAGGCGGTGCCGACGTCCACGCCGACGCCCACCCCGACGGCAACCGCGACGCTGTCAGCGACGGACACGCCGGTGGCCACGACCACTGGCACGCCGCAACCCACCGATACGCCGGAGCCGACGACGACGGGGACGCCATCGCCATCGCGCACACCGACGGCGTCGCCGCAGGCGAGCGCCACGCCGTCGACTACGAATACGCCTCACGCGACGGCGACGCCCCGCGTGACCGTGATCGGCCAGCCGCCGCAACAGGGCGGCGGGGTGGACCCGGCGCAGGCCGCTCGCGCCAATGGCCTGCCATCGGCGGGCACCGAAGGGCCGGGCATCCAGTGGTGGCGCTGGGTCTTCTTCCTCGCTGCGCTCATGCTCGGCGTCGCCGGCTGGTTCTTCACCTTCGCGGTGCACTACGGCGACCGCGAGCCGGTCATCATCGACAAGTTCGACCGCCGCCGTCGAACGCGCCGCCGGTACTAGCGCAACGCTTCGTCCTGGGCGCTATCGCCCCCGCGTCCGGTGTGCTGCAATGGCCACATGGGCGGCTGGTTTGAGGACGCGCGCTTCGGCCTGTTCGTGCACTGGGGGCATAGCTCCCAGCAGGGGATCGAGCTCTCGTGGCCGCTCGTCGGGCCGATCTTCGCGCTTCCAAACAGCACGCCGGTCTCCGTCGAGCAGTACCACTCATCGGCCGCCACCTTCAACCCGACGCGCTGGGACGCCGGAGACCTCGCCCGGCGCGCCCGCGAGGCGGGTATGCGCTACGCCGTACTCACGACCAAGCACCACGATGGCTATGCGATGTTCGACACCAGGACGTCGGATTTCGGCGTCATGCACTCGCCCGTCAGGCGCGATATCACGCGTGAATTCGCCGAGGCGATGCGCGCCGAGGGGCTGCGCGTCGGCCTGTACTTCTCCCTGATCGACTGGTCGCACCCGGACTACCCGGCGTTCACGCAGGCCGACGTGCCGTATCGCTTCCCGGTCGGCAAGCCCGCCGACCCTGAGCGCTGGCCGCGGTTCGTGGAGGCGATGTTCGAGCAGGTGCGCGAGCTGCTGACGAACTACGGCCCCATCGACCTGCTGTGGTTCGACGGCGGCTGGGAGCGGACGGCAGACCAGTGGCGGGCGCGGGAGCTTGAGCAGATGATCCGCTCGCTGCAGCCGGATATCGTCATCAACGACCGGCTACCGGGCGCCGGCGACTACTGGACGCCTGAACAGTTCGTGCCGCCCCGGCCGCCGGACCGCCCGTGGGAAACCTGCATGACGATGAACGAGAGCTGGGGCTACAACCCACGCGACACGCGCTACAAGAGCGCTCGTCAGCTGATCCACACGCTGTGCGAGGTGGCGGGGCGCGGCGGCAACCTCCTGCTGAACGTCAGCCCGATGGGCGACGGCGCGCTTCCGGCGGAGCAGGTCGAGCGGCTCGACGCGATCGCGGCGTGGATGCGACGCAACGGCGAGGGCATCGTCGGCACGCGTCCGGGACTCGAGCCGTGGCAGTTCTACGGGCCGTCCACGCGGCGGGGCGAAACGGTCTATCTGCACCTGCTGATGCGTCCGTACGACAGCGTCGTCGTGCGCGGCGTACGCGTGAAGCGCGTGCGCGGCGTGCGCGTGCTCGGCTTCGAGGAGCCGCTGCGATTCCGGTCGCGCACGTCGATCGCCGACACGTTCGCGAACCCCGACCCTGAAGGCGAGCTGACGATCGACGTGCCCGAGGCGGCGCTCGACCCCTATGCGACCGTACTCGCGCTCGCGGTCGCGCCGGCGCCGCTGCCTGCCGCTCCGCCATGATCCGGGACGCCTGGCCGTGGGTGACGGCGGCTTTCGTCATTGCCGGCCTGGTGCTCGGCAGCGTTGCCGTGATCGCGCTTGGCTTTGCCGTTGGCCTCGTCTGCTTTGTCGCGTCGCTGTGGGCGCGTTACGCGCTCGCGCGGCTCGTGTACGAGCGCGTCGCGCCCGAAGACCACGCGTTCACGGGCGAAACGTTTCGCGTGGAGCTGCGGCTCACGAACCGCAAACCGCTGCCGCTGCCGTGGGTCGAAGTGCGCGACGACGTCCCGGAGCAGCTTGTGCGCGCCGAGGACGCGACGACGTTCCGCCCGATGGGCCAGTACCGCGCGCTCGGTCTGGACTGGCGCACGTCGGTCGCGGGCGGGCAACGCGTCCGCCGCACGATCGAGCTGCGGGCGCCGGCGCGCGGATTGTATCCGCTCGGCCCGGCTGTACTCCGGTCAGGCGACCCCTTCGGGTTGTTCACCGAAGAGCGCGTCGTCGAGCGGCCGACGCCGGTCGTCGTCTATCCGCGCACATACGATCTGCCGGAGCTTCGCCTGCCGGCGCGCCGGCCGTACGGCGAGCGCGCGGGCGCCGCACGCCTCTTCAAGGACCCGCTGCGCATCGCCGGCGTGCGCGACTACCGGCCTGGCGACCCGCTGCGACGCATCGACTGGAAGGCGACCGCGCGTCGTGGGGCGTTGCAGTCGCGCGTGTACGAGCCGGCCGCTACGCGCCACCTGCTGATCTGCCTGAACACGCAGACGGTTGTGCCAGCGTGGGCCGGGTACATCCCGGAATTGCTGGAGCGCTCGGTCTCGGTCGCGGCGTCGCTCGCGCGCGACGCCTATGACCGGCGTGACAGCGCCGGTCTGATCGCCACGTGCTCGTTCCCGGAGGCGGACCGCGCGATCCGCATCGCCCCGGGCGGCCGCCCGGAGCAGTTCGTGCGCATCCTCGAGGCGCTCGCCGTCATCAACCCCTTCGTGCTCGAACCGCTCGCCGAGATGTTCGACCGCGAGGAGCACCGGCTCAATGTCGGCACGACGATGGCGGTCGTTTCGGCGGTCATGACGGACGACCTGGGGGCGCGCCTGGACCGCCTGCGGGCGCGCGGCCACGCCGTGGTCCTGCTGGCGACGACGCGAGAGGCGCTCGCTGGCGCGCCGGCGGGCATCGATGCGCGTGACCTGTCGGCGTTCGCGGGCGACTTCCGGCCGCCGGAGACGGTAACGCGGGAGGCCCTGGCGCAGGTGCTTGCCCGGCCGGAGGCGCCATGACGGTCCGTGCGCTTCGACTGCCGTTGCTGCTCGCGGCGGACGCGTTGGCCGGCTTTGCCGCCGCGGCGTTCGCGGTGCTCGTGCTGGGGCACGCCGGCGAAGGCCCATCGCTCGCTGGCGTGGCGGCGGCGGTTGTCCTGTCGGCCGCTCTCGGTTCGGGGCTCCGCGCGCTCGATATCGACGAGGCGCAGATGCGCCGGCTCGCTGTCGCGGCCAGTGTGCCATTGCTGTACCTGATCGCGCATACCGAGTACGCCCCCGGCGCCTGGCCGTGGGACATCGGCTGGCTGCGCGACGCCGTCACCGAGAGGACATCGGTGATCCGGGGGCACCGCGACGCAACGATTGGCTCGGCGGCGCTGGTGGCGCTGTGGGTACGCGGCCTCGGCCGCGGGCTGCAGGCCGTCGACACCACCGCCGTCCGGTCGAGCTCGCTGGCCGGCCTCGTGGCCATGGCCCTCGCGACGGCGACTGCTGCGCCGGCGCATGGGCCGGAGGCGTGGGGCGCCGTCGCGCTGGCGTACGTCGTCCTCGCGCTGCTGGCGCTGGCGGCGTACCAGGCGCCTGGCAGCGAGCGGTCGTTTGCGGCATACGCTCGCTCCTGGGCGCCGGTACTCGTCGCCTTGCCGGCGGGTGCGCTCGCGCTGACGAGCGTCGCCAGCGCCATCGACCCGGACGCGTTCGGCGCCCTCGCCGTGCTGGGCGTGCCGTTGCGGCTGCTCGGCTACGGCATCGGCTATGCGCTCGCGCCGTTCGTGCTGCTCGTGTCGTGGCTGTTCGGGCTGATCGGTGTGCACGAGCTGGACCTGCCGCGGCCACAGCGGTTCGAGCCCCCGCGGCGAGAGGCCGGTGAAGACGACGGCTCGCGGCCCCTCTGGTTGCAGGCGCTCGGCTGGCTGCTCGCTGGCGGCGGGCTGGCGCTCGCGTTCGGCGTGGCGATGCTCGCGGTATGGCTTGCGGTGCGCCGATTCGCCCGGCTGGCCGAGCGAGACGACGAAGTGCGGGAGCAGGTCGAGCGGGAGACGACACTGCTCGACGACGTGCGCGCGCTGTTCGCGGGTGCGCGCTTGCACGCGACGCTGCGGCGCGCCCGGACTGAGGTCGCGATCCGCAGGCTCTACGCGGACGTCCTCGACCGCGCGGCCGCCGACGGCCTGCCGCGCCCGCCTTCCGTGACGCCGCTGCAGTTCGAGCCGTGGCTGCGCGCACGCTATGGTGAGCCGGCTCCTGCCGCGATCACGCGTGCCTACGTGGATGCGCGCTACGGCGGCCGGTTACCACTGGACGACGAGGTGCGGGCGCTGGTGCGGGCGTGGCGAACTCAGTTGGACGAGCGCCCGTCCGAGAGGAGAGGCGATGGCGACGCCTGAGGACCGATTACGCGAATTGGGCGTCGAGCTGGCGCCGGTGCCGAAGCCCCGCTGGGCGTATGTGCCGGCGGTGCTTGCCGACAACCTGCTGTTCGTCTCCGGGCAGGGCATCATCCGCGATGGCAAGCCGCTCTACCCGGGTAAGCTCGGCGCTGACGTGACGGTCGAGCAGGGCCAGGAGGTCGCCCGGGCGTGCGCGATCGCCGCGCTCGCGATCGCCCGGGAGCAGCTCGGTTCGCTCGACCGCGTTGAGCGCGTCGTGAAGCTCACGGTGTTCGTTGCGTCGGCGCCCGGCTTCGGCCGGCAGCCGGATGTCGCAAACGGGGCCTCCGAGTTCCTGCGCGACGTCTTCGGCGACGCGGGTCTCGGCGCCCGGTCGGCCGTCGGCGTCGCCGAGCTGCCGATGGGCATTCCGGTCGAGGTCGAGTTCATCTTCGCCGTTAGGCCGTAGGCGCCGCTTGGCGCGCGGCGCGCGCAGCAGGCGCCGTTCGGCGGGGCGCATCGCAGCGCGAGCGAGTGCGGCGCGTCGAGGGCGGTTAGCCGAACGGCTGGGGCGGCGGACCGGGCGGCTGCGGTGGCAGCGGTAGCTGGCATGTGCTGCCGTCGCGCCCGAACACCTTCTGCAGGTCTTTGATGTCGATGTCGAGATCGCCTTGCGGCGGCTCGAGGTCGAAGAACGAACTGTACAACGTGCTGCCGAAGGTTGCGCCGTAACGGAAGGCGATCGCCTGCTCATCGATCAGATCGACGCGGCAATCGACGCTTACATCGCCTTCGAGCATCCGCACGGTGACGGCAAGGTCTCCGCAGATCGGGAGCAGGCCGCCGCCCACGGACCCGCTGACTGGGTGGCCGAAGACATCCGCGAGCTCGCAGCCGTTGTCCTTGATGACGGTGACGATGCCGTTCCCGTCAGCGGGCTTGAGGGTGTTCGCGAGGTCAACCGGGATGAGGTTCAGATACGCCAGGTCGAACGACCCGGTCGGCCCCGGCGGCGTCAGCCCGATCGTCACGCACCCGAAGTGGATGACGTTCTCGAGGATCGCCGAGAACGAGCAGGTGCCATTGATCGGCGGAGGGTTCTGAGGACAGCCAGTCGAGCTGCTGACCTGCTGGATGTTTCCGCGCGCCTGGCCGGCGCCACCCGGCGAGAAGACGATGTCGCACGGGTTCACGGACTGGATCACGGTGCGGTCGTACTCGACGCTGAACTCGTACGCCCCGAGGCCGTCCGGCACCGTGTCACCATCGCTATCGGATGTCTGCACGTTGAAGGCGCGCTCGATGACGAGCAAATGTCCCTCGCCCGGGCCATCACAGGTTCCCGTCACGCAGACCCAGAGGTTCGCTGACGGCACGGACAGGTCGACGTTGCTCGCGTTGCCTTCGGGCACCTTGATAACGCCGGGCGTGCCAGTGACGGTCGGCGTGATGGTGTAGGTCGGCGTCGCGGTCTCTGTGGCCGTCGGCGTCGACGTTGCGGTTCCCGTCGCGCTGGGCGTCGCCGTGTCGGCTGCCGGTGTGGACGTGACGACCTCGGTCGTCCCCGTCGCCGTCGGCGTGGCGGTGTCGGTCGATGCGGGTGTGCTCGTGGGCGTGGGCGTGTCCGTCGGCGTGGGCGTGTCCGTCGGCATGGGCGTGTCCGTCGGCGTGGGCGTGCTCGTCGGCGTGTTCGTAGGTGTCGGCGTCGGCGTATCCGTCGGTGTGTTCGTCGGCGTTGGCGTCGGCGTGTCGGTAGGCGTGTTCGTCGGCATCGCGGTCGCCGTGTCGGTGGGCGTCGCGGTCGCGGTTTCCGTCGGCGTGTTGGTCGGCGTCGGCGTGCGCGTGTTGGTGGCGGTCGTCACAGGCGTCGCCGTCTTCGTCGGCGTCGTTGCGGTGGCCGAGACGGTCGCGCTGCGGGTCGGCGTCACCGTTGCGGTCGCTACGGCGGTTGGGGTCTTCGTGGTCGTCACCGACACCGATGCTGTGGCGGATACGGACGAGGTCGCCGATACCGACGGCGTCACACTGCGCGTCGGCGTGGCGGTCGCGGTCGCTACGGCGGTCGGGGTCTTCGTGGTGGTCGAGGACACCGAGGCGGTCACCGACACGGATGCGGTGGTAGACACGGACGGCGTCGCGCTGCGCGTGGCGGTGGCCGTCGGGACGGCCGTCGGCGTCCGGCGCGGCCGCGCGGCGGCCGCCGATTCGCCAGATGACAACGCCGCCGCCGCCAGCGCGACGAGCAGGGCGGAACCGATCAGGACACTGAGGGCAGCGCTAATCCGGACGGCGGGGGTTCGAACCACGGTCGATCACTATCCCTGCTCCCCGCTCCCTACCCGAACGCGGCGCCGCGCGACCACCCTCCAAACGGGCGATGAGACGATATGAGACGATCACACAGTGGCGGGCAGGGCATGCTATGCCGGGGCCCTGATTCTGTCAACACAGCGGGGTACTCATCTGCCCGGCAACGCATGCAGATGACGCCGCCTCGTACGGCCTGAGTGCAGTACGATGCGCGCGCGGGTCTGGATGCGGAGGTCGATGTGAAACGGGCGCTCGTGCTCGGCGGTGGCGGTGCGGTCGGCGTCGCCTGGGAGACCGGCATCGCGGCTGGGCTGGCCGATGCCGGCATCGATGTGCGGGACAGCGATGTGTTTATCGGCACCTCGGCGGGCTCCGTCGTCGGCACGCACCTGGCGTGGCAGCGCGACCCCGGCGAGCTGCTCGCCGAAGTCACGGCGCCGCGGCCGCAAGGCGACGGCTCTCCGATGCCGCGCGAGCAGGCTGATGTCGTCGCCGTCTTCCAGCTCTGGAGCTCGTTCGAGGCGATGTCGCCGGAGGCCTGCGCGCGGGTGGGCGCGCTTGCGATGCGCGCTCGCACCGTGCCGCAGGAGGAGTGGCTGGCGGGGTTCGCGCGCAACGGCTGGCCGGGGTGGCCCGAGCGCGACCTACGCATCTGCGCCGTCGACTGCGAGAGCGGTGAGCGCCGCGTCTTCACGCGCGCCGATGGTGTCTCGATTTCACAGGCGGTCGCGGCGTCGTGCGCGGTGCCCGGCCTCTTCCCGACGGTGGAGCTCGGCGGCCGGCACTATACGGACGGTGGCGTCTGGTCGTGGACTTCGGCTGACCTGGCCCTCGATCTCGGCGGCGGACGCGTGCTCATCGTCGCGCCAGCCGGGCACGATGGCCCCGGCGTCCGGGGCCTCGCGGCGCGCCAGCTTCGCGCGGAGGAGCGGCGGCTGCTCGACGCGGGTCTCCAGGCCCACGTCGTCGTCTTCGACGAGGCGGCACAGCAGGCGGGCGCGAACCTCATGGACCAGGCGGCGACGCCGGCGGCCGCCGACGCCGGCCGGGCGCATGGCCGCCGCCTCGCCGACGAGATCCGCTCCTGGTGGGAGGGCCGCTGATGCAGCCGCCGCTGGGGATCGGCTTCGTCGGCGCGGGTTTCATGAACCGCTTCCACGTCGCCAGCCTCGTTGGCGTGCGCGACTGCGTCGTCGCTGGCGTCTACAGCCCAACGCGCGCCCACGCGGAGCAGCTGGCGTCGTACGCCGCGCAGCTCGGCGTGGGCGCAGCGACCGTACATGCGTCGATCACCGATCTCGTTGCTGACCCCGCCGTGCACGCCCTTTGGATCGCCTGCACGAACGACACGCGCATCGCTGTGGTCGAGGAGGTGGTCGACGCGGTGCGCTCCGGCAAGGGTAATCTCGTCGGCCTCGCGCTGGAGAAACCGCTCGCGCGCAACATGGCCGAAGCGAAGCGTCTCGTCGCGCTCGTCGAATCGACGCCGCTGCTGCACGGCTATCTCGAGAACCAGGTCTTCCAGCCAGCCCTCGTGCGCGGCAAGGACGTCATCTGGCGGCGCGCAGTGCCGATCGCCGGTCGGCCGTACCTCGCTCGGGCGGCGGAGGAGCACAGCGGCCCGCACATGCCGTGGTTCTGGTCGGGCGAGCGGCAGGGCGGCGGCGTGCTCAACGACATGCTCTGCCACAGCTACGAGGCCGCGCGCTTCCTGCTGACGGAGCCGGGTGCGCCGCGCGAATCGCTGCGGGTCGAACGCGTGAACGCGCAGATCGCCTCGCTGAAGTGGACGCGCAAGGAGTACGCCGAATTGCTTCGCGAGGGCTCCGGCGGCGCCGTCGACTACGCGAAGGCGCCGGCCGAGGACTTCGCGCGCGCGGCCGTCGGCCTCCGCGCGCCGGGCGGCGAGCGCATGCTCGTCGAGGCGACGACGTCGTGGAGCTTCGTCGGGCCGGCGCTGCGCCTGCGCTGCGAGCTGCTCGGCCCGGAATACGCGATGCAGGTCGACAGCCTCTCGACCGACCTCAGCGTCTTCCTCAGCCGGCGCGTGCAGGGCGAGGCGGGCGAGGACCTCGTCGAGAAGCAGAATGCCGAGCAGGGCCTGATGCCGGTCGTCGCCGACGAGCCGGGCGTGTACGGCTACACCGCGGAAAACCGGCACATGGTGCGCGCGTTCCTCAGCGGTGAGCAGCCGGCTGAGACGTGGCGCGACGGCCTCGCCGTCACCGAGGTGCTGATGGCGTGCTACAAGTCGGCGGAGGAGGGCCGCACGCTGTCATGGCCGGCGGACGTTGATGACTTCGTGCCGGCCGTCGCACGCGGCACGTGGCGGGACGACTGAACCACGATCAAACCTTGCCGACGAGCGACCGCAGCAGCTCGCGCGAGCGTTGCATCGAGGCGCCGGCGTTCTCGCCGGCCGGGAAGATCGGCGCGAGGAAGTCCGTAACGCCGACCGCCGCGAGCGCGCGGACCTCGCGCTCGACCGCCTGCTCGTCGCCGACGATGGCGACGTCCGCCGGGCCGGCGGCGCCCTCGCGGTCGAGCACGCGCTTGTAGTTCGGCAGCCCGCCGTACACGACGAAGATGCGCGCAGCGGCCTCGCGGGCGGCCGTCGGGTCGTCGGTTACGCACACCGGTAAGCCGGCGACGATCCGCGGCGCCGGGCGGCCGGCCTCGCGCGCCGCGGCGGTGATCGAGGGTACGATGTGCGATTCGAGCGTCTTGCGGCCCGTCATCCAGGTCACAGTGC
>Ga0209172_10005123_pt1 | contig 16366 bp, 15 predicted proteins | sample LarsenN4metaG_FD_184113 | JGI IMG/M metagenome (GOLD analysis project Ga0209172, IMG submission 184113) | Hot spring sediment bacterial and archeal communities from British Columbia, Canada, to study Microbial Dark Matter (Phase II) - Larsen... ... | reverse complement strand
AACGCATCCGACGAACTCCCTCGTGAACCGATGCCGTGCCCATCCCCGTGCCCCCTTTGTTCAAAGGCACCTTCAGACACGACACTTCACGAGCTACAAACGCACGTCAGATCACGAGCTACCTACAGCGCTGCGCATCGGGCCGTGACAAGGCGCACGGGCCTGAGCTAGCCTGCCCGGGCACGCACGGGAGGAGACGGCATGGCACGGGCTGCGCGCTTTGCTGTGCAGATCGGCGCGGTCGACGCGGAAGGCGCCAGCGACGCGACCATGTACCAGGAGGCGGTGGGCGACGCCCGGCTCGCCCAGGCGCTCGGCTTCGACGCCGTGTGGCTGGTCGAGCACCACTTCTCCGACTACTACCCCACGCCCAACCCGCTCCTCTTCCTCTCCCACATCGCCGCCGCCTGCCCGGGGCTGGGGCTCGGCACGGCGGTGATGGTGCTGCCCTGGTACGACCCCGTCCGCTTCGCCGAGGATGTCTCGATGCTGGCGACGCTGGCGACGGGAGAGCTGCACATCGGCATGGGCCGCGGCACCGCCAAGCTCGAGTACGACGCCATGCGCGTGCCGATGGAGGAGGCGCGCAGCCGCTTCCGCGAATGCTGGGAGGTGATGCAACTTGCGCTGCGCGGCGGGCCCTTCACCTATGCCGGCCGCCACATCAGGCTCGAGCGGCCGGTGACGGTGCGGCCGGTGCTGACGGGCCGCAAGCCCAATTTCTACGGCGCCATCGGCAGCCCGGACAGCGCCGAGATCATGGGCGAGCTGGGCCTTCCCCCGCTCTCCCTGTCCCAGTTCCCCGACTATCTGCTGGTCAAGATCCTGGCCCGCTGGCGCGCCAGGGCGGCGGCCTGCGGCCACGCCACCGACGTGACGCTGCCGATCAGCGCCAAATGCTTCGTGGGCGACACCGACGTGAGCGCGCGCGAGGAAGCTCGCCACCACCTGTCCCGCTTCTACGCGCTGCAGGCCGAGCACTATGCCACCGACACCACGCCCTGGGCCGACATCAAGGGCTACGAGCAGTTCGCGCGCATCTTCGGCAACATGAAGGAGATGGCCGACCCGGCCAAGATCGACCCCATTCTCGACCGCAACCTGGTGGGATCGCCCGAGACGGTGGCGCGGCGCATCAACGAGCTGCGGGCGATCGGCTTCGACTACTTCATCGTCTCCAATGCCACCGCCGGGGTGCCGCGCGAGGCGCGCCACCGCATGATGCGCCGGTTCGCCGAGGAGGTGGTGCCGCTGGCGGCGAGCCTGCCGGTGCCGGCGGCGCCGGCGGCGGTGCGGGCGGCGGAGTAGGGACGGATCCCCGATTTCCGAGGGAGGAGCGCGAGACATGGCCGAGAGCGAGGTCTACAGGAAGGGCGAGGCGGTGCGCCGCCAGCTCAGGGGCGATGCCGACTTCGCCCGCAACAAGGCTGAGTACGACCGCGACCCCGTGATGAAGAAGTTCATCGAGGTGGCGACGGAGAGCGTGTTCGGCTGCCTGTGGACGCGGCCCGGCATCGACTTCAAGACGCGCACGCTGGTGTGCGTGGTCTCGGACGCGGCGACCGGGCGCTACCCGGAGCTGGAGATCCATCTGCGCTTCGCCCTGAAGCAGGGCTGGACCGAGGAGGAGCTGACCGAGGTGCTGCTGCACCTGTGCGGCTACGTGGGCGTGCCCATCATCCGCGAGGCCATGCTGGTCGCCTCCAAGGTGTTCGCCGAGGCGAGGGCGGAGCGGGGCGACGGCCGGGGCAAGGCCGAGTGAGCGCAGGGAGGCGGCGATGAAGTTCGGGCTCAGCACGCTGACGCGCGGCGTCTTCTCCACGCCCGAGGCCTATGCCGCCGTGGCCAAGGCGGCGGAGCGGGCGGGCTTCGACTTCTTGTCGGTGAGCGACCATCTGGTGGTGCCGGCCGACCTCAAGTCGCGCTACCCCTACGACGTGGCCGGCGTGTTCGCGGCCGCCGAGCACGGGCACTGCTTCGACCAGCTGTCGACGGTGGCCTTCCTGGCGGGCTGCACGGAGCGGCTGCGGCTCCTCACCTCGGTGCTGGTGGTGCCGCACCGGCCGGCGATGCTGACCGCCAAGATGCTCTCCACCATCGACGTGCTCTCCAAGGGCCGGCTCATCATCGGGGCGGGCGCGGGCTGGATGAAGGAGGAGTTCGAGCTGCTCGGCGTCCCCTTCGAGGGCCGCGGCCAGCTCACCGACGAGTATCTCGCCGCCTTCAAGGAGCTGTGGACCAAGGACCGGCCCTCCTTCAGCGGCAGCCACGTCAAGTTCTCCGACCTGCTGTTCTATCCCAAGCCGGTGCAGAAGCCGCATCCGCCGCTGTGGATCGGCGGCGAGAGCCCGGCCGCGCTGCGCCGCACGATCCGCTTCGCCGACGTCTGGTATCCGGGCAACAACAGCCAGACCAAGCCGCTCGACACGCCCAAGCGCCTCGCCGCCGGCATCGCCGACATGGCCCGCGCGTGCGAGGCGGCCGGCCGCGACCCCAAGACGCTGGGGTTCGCCCTGCTGGTGCAGAACTACTTCGAGTGGAGCAGCTACAAGACCCAGGACGGCTCGGCGCGGCGCATGTTCACGGGCACGTCGGCCGACATGGCCGAGGATGCCGCCGCGCTCGCGGCGGCCGGCGTCGGCCACGTGGCCCTGCGGCTCGGCGGCGAGACGGCCGCGGAGGCGGTGGCGCGCATCGAGCGCTTCGGGGCGGAGGTGATCGCCCGGGCGAAGGGCTGAGGCGGCGCGCCGCCGTTGGCGGTTCGTCCTCGGCAGCCGGATCGCATGGAGGCGGCAGAACCTTGGCGGGGGGTGTTTTCCCCTTCGGGCTCGCCTTCTTTGGTGGCCTGGCGCGGGTGCGCTCGTTGCGCCCTGGGTCGGGGCGCGGCGCGGCGGGAACAGCGCCCATTAGGGTTAATACTGAACATCGCATTGTTTCACGTGAAACAATTCAGTGTTCAGCATTAACCCTGTGGCGGGGGCGCAGGCCTAGAGGGCCAGCTTGCCGGTGAGCTGCCACTGCTTGATCCACTCCAGCGGGTAGACCAGCATGACGATGTTGAGGACGAGGTTGTCGCGGATGAGGTAGAGCAGGACCACCTCGGTGGCGACCAGCAGCACCACCGTCACCCACGCCGGCAGGCGCGCGGCCACCACGAAGCCCACCACCATGGCCAGCATGTCGCCCACCGCATTGATGACGGAATCGCCGTAGTAGTCGCGCGAGATGGTCTGCGCGCGGTAGCGGTTGATGGTGTAGGGCGTGTTCTCGAAGATCTCCCAGCCCGCCTCGATGCCGGTGGCGATGACGAGCCTGGCGGCCACCGACAGCCGGCCCTTGAAGATCACCGACAGCAGCCAATAGAAGATGATGCCGTGCAGGACGTGGCTGTAGGTGTACCAGTCGGCGATGTGCTGCGACATCTCCGAGTCGCCGCGGCCGCCGTGCCAGAGCTTGATGGTGCCGCACTTGCACATGGGTATGCGGCCCATGGCGAGCAGGATGCCGGCGGCGGCGGCAATGATGGCGAGCGAGATCAGCAGCGCGGCGCGGCGCGACAGCCGGGGAATGGCGACGGCGGACAACACGGGCGTGGTGCGCGGCATGAGCCTGACCCCCAAAGCCGCAGGACCGCTGAGACGGCGCCCGGCGCGAGGCGGCGGCTCGCGCGGCACTGGCGCAGAGATTAGCGGCCGAAGATTGCGCCAATGATTTGACCGCGGCCACATTCTGCCATAGGTGGCGCGTTTGATGGATGGGCGCGAAGCGGGAACGATGCCATGCGGCGGCTGACAGTTCTGGCGATGGCGGCGGCAATGGCGCTGCTGGCGGAGCCGGCGGCGGCCGCCTGCGCCAGGGAGGACTTCGCCCACACCGTCGACCGGGCCGGCGCGGCGCTGCGCCAGATCAACGCCGAGAACGCCCCCAGGCTGCGCGCCAAGATGCGCCAGCTCAAGGACGCGCGCGGCTGGTCCGACGCCGACTTCGAGGCCAAGGCCTACGAGGCCCTGCAGGACGAGCGCCTGGCCGCCCTCGATGCCCAGGCCAACGACCTGCTGGCCAGGCTCGACCAGCTCGGCACCGTGGAGCCGGGCGCCGAGCCCGACTGCGCCAAGCTGCAGGAGCTGATGGCGGCGAGCCTGGAGCTGCAGGCCACCGTCAAGACCAAGGCGGCCTATACGCTCTCCAAGCTCGACCAGATGCTGGGCGTGGCTGCGGGCGGGCCGGCGCTCGCGCCCAAGGCTCCCGCGCCCGAGGCCAGGGGCCCCGCCCCGGAGGCCAAGGCGCCGGCTCCGGAGGCCAAAGGCCCGGCTGCCAGGAGTGCCGCCCCTCGCCAGGCCCCGGCAGCGCCGCCGTCCCCGCCCAAGGCGGCGCCGCGCCCGCCCGAGGGCAGCGGGTGGTCGACCAGGACCACGGGCGAGCCCTCGCGCGAGGTCGCCATAGCCCAGCCGCCGGCGCCGCCCGCCGCCATGCCCCCGCCGCCGCCGCCCGCCGCTCCGCCGGAGGAGGAAAGCTACAGCATCGAGGAGATCAAGGCGGCGAGCGAGGGCTTCTTCGGCAAGGTGTCGGCGAGCCTCGGGGCGGTGATCGAGCACATCTTCAAGAACAGCGGGCGGCCCACCGGCTACATCCTGGGCACCGAGGGCGGCGGCGCCTTCCTCGCCGGGGTGCGCTACGGCAACGGCACCCTCTACATGCGCTCCGGCGAGACGCAGCCGATCTTCTGGCACGGGCCGTCGATCGGCACCGACGTGGGCGCGGAGGGCTCCAAGACGCTGTTCCTCATCTATCGCCTGAGGACCCCGCAGGAGCTCTACGCAAGCTTCACCGGCATCGACGGCTCGGCCTACCTGGTGGGCGGCGTGGGGGCGACGCTCGTCACCAACGGCAAGGTGATCCTGGCGCCCATCCGGTCGGGCGTGGGGCTCCGGCTCGGCGCCAACATCGGCTATATTCGCTTCACGCCGCGCGCGACCTGGAACCCGTTCTGACAGGTGCACCATGGGGCCGGAGCCCGCAGACGCCAGCCTGAGGAGTGCCAACGGGCAGGCCCGGCCGGCCTCGTTCCTCGCCGCCTCGCGCTACGAGGGCGCGGGCCTCGCCGCCGAGCTCGCCGCCGCCTTCGCGCTGGCGCCGGCGCAGGCGGAGGCGGTGGCGGGGGCGGTGCTGCCCGAGCTGGCCTGGCAGCTCGAGCAGGCGACCCTGTCGCGCGGCGGGCTCGCCGACCTGGTGGAGGCCATGGGCGAGGGCCGTCACGCGCCCGGCGCCGGCCTCAACGACCCGGACGCGGTGCGCGACGGCACGGCGGTGCTGGCGCGCCTGCTCGGCTCCAAGGCGCGCAGCCGGGCCCTGGCGGCGCGGGCCGCCCGGCGCGCCGGCGTGGCCTCCGACAGGGTCGAGGCGATGCTGCCGGCGCTGGCGCTCGCGGCCATGGCGCGCCTTGCCGAGCGCTCGCAGGACAGCCTCGGGCCGATCCTCGGCGCCCTGCCGCCCCAGGGCCGCTGGAGCCGCGGCAACCCCCACGCCGACCTGGCCGACATCCTGCGCCGGCGCTGCGGGGCGGGGCCCTACCCGCCGGCCAAGCTGCGGCGCGTGGTGCGGCGCGCGCTGGCGCGCGCCGGCGGCTTCCGGCCGCGCGGGCCGGTGCGCTGGTATGTGCAATTCATGCTGGCGCGGCCCATCATCGCGCCGGCGAGCAGCATGCTCGCCCGCCTCTTGCGGGCCTGACGCCGCGGCGGCCGCCGCTCAGTAGCGGCAGGGCCGGGCGGAGGTGCTGCAGGTGTAGTTGCCGGGCCCGCCCGAGCACGACATGGACTTGCTGACGGCGATCGAGTAGCGCCCCCAGCGCTCGCCGTACTCGAAGGCGGTGAAGTCGATCCAGGCGCGGATGGCGGCGGCCTGGGCGTGGCGGCGGGTGGGGCCGCTGCCGGTGCCGTCGTGGAAGTGGTCGGCCATGCACGTCTTGCCGCCCACCCTCACCCAGGCGTGCATGCCGGCGAGGCCCGTCTCCTGGGCCCCGGCCGGGCCGGCCGAAAGCCCCAGCATGAGCGCAAGCGCGCTCGCCCCCAGCCAAGTCCTTGCCATCGCGGCCCCCGTCGGTTCTGCAAATCGGTGCCGCGCATTATACGGGCGCGGCGCCCAATTCCGACCGCCGGGGGGATCGGCCCAGTGCCGCAGGGGCGACTTTTTCGCCGCCCCGCAGCTTTTGCGTCACAGTGCGCCTAAACCTGAGGCTGGGAGTCTGGAATTGCCTACTTGGCGGCGACGACGGCGATCTCCACCAACAGGCGCGGATCGGCGAGCTTGGCCTCGATGCAGGCCCGGCCCGGCAGGTTGGCGCCGCCGGTCCAGGCGTTCCAGGCCTCGTTCATGGCGTCGCGGTGGCGGATGTCGGACACCCAGATGGTGGCCGATACCACCTTGCTCTTGTCGGTGCCGCACAGGGCGAGCAGGCGGTCGATCTCCTTGAGGATCTGCCGGGCCTGGCCGGTGGCGTCCTGCTTGGGGTCGTCGGCGGTGACCCCGGCGGTGAACACGAAGCCGTTGGCCTCCACCACCTTGGAGAGGATCTTGGAGGGCTCGTGGCGCTTGATGGTCATGGGGCGTTCGTCTCCCTGCTGTCGCCGCTCGCGGGCGGCATTGCCGTGCTCTCTTAGCACGGCGGGAAGGCGGCGCCAGATCAGAATAGCGGCTTCTCGTACTGCAGCTGGCCGTCGATCAGCAGGCCCTTGATGGCGGCGTTGCCGCCGGAGTCGACCGCCACCAGCGTGGAAATGCGCCTGTCGCGCGCGAGCTTCTCGAGCTCCAAGCCGCGCCCCTCGGGCACGAAATAGCTCTCGATGCCGTAGCGCACCCAGGCGGTGCCGCCGCCGTCGTCGAAGGGGCCGCCGTGCATGGTGCGGCCCTTGAGCACGATGCGCTCGGGCGAGGTCTCGGCGGGCATGGCGGCGGACACCTTGACCGGGCTCCAGGCGCCGTCGGCCTTCCGCTCCAGCACCACGTAGAAGGCGGCGTTGCGGGCGGGCGCCGGGCCGTCGAGGAGGCGGGTCGGCACGCGGCCGATGTCGTAGCCGAGCCGCACGTACTCGCCGCGGAACAGGTCGCGCGGGTCGACCGGCACCACCGGCAGCACGATCTCGCGGCCCGCGCGCAGCAGCTGCGTGCGGTCGGCCACCATGCCGGCGAGAACCGCGGTCTGGGCCAGCGCCACGACGGCGAGCGAGAGCAGGAGCCTGCGCAGGGGCGTCATGCGGCGGCCTCCGCCGGGGCCGCGCGCCGATGCAGCCGGTAGGCGGCCCACGCCAGCAGGCTGACGATGACGGCGGCGACGAGGAAGAACAGCGAGGTGTTGAGGAGCGAGCCGAAGGTCTTGAGATAGAGCCCGAGCACCTCGAGCGCGAAGGCGGCATAGGCCAGCCACAGGGCGGCGCGGTTGGAGGTGCGCAGCGCCCACGCCATGGAGGCGAGCAGCATGGCGAGCGTGAGCGCGGCGAGCAGCATGAGCCGCCAGCTCCACACCTCGCCCAGCCGGCCGTAGCGCACGATCGGGTCGATGAACTGCAGGATGTAGACGCCGGCGAAGGCCGTCACCAGGCCGTAGCAGAAGAGCGCCGCCGAGGCGGGCAGGCGCCGGTCGATGGCGGGGCCGGCGGTGGCGGCGGCGACGGCGGCGGCGCCGCCCGCCAGCACGACGAGCCAGTGGGCGTGGCGGTCGAGCACGAGATAGCCGAGCGGCACCAGCCACACCAGGAGGGCGAGGGCGGCAAGGTGCAGGCCCGGGCGCCAGCCGCGCCAGCCGGCGGCGGCGGCCGCGGCGGCCCAGGCGGGCAGGAAGGCCCAGTGGGCGTGCTGGCCGAGGCCGCGCTCGTAGACCGTCCACACGGCGAGCAGGACGAAGGTGGCGGCGAGCGCCGGATTGGAGGGCACCAGCACCGCCGCCAGCAGGGCGCCCAGCGCCCAGTAGAGCACCGCGTCCGGCGGGTTGCCCTCCATGTGGTACATCTGGGCGATGAGCATGATGGAGGCGCCGTAGACGGCGACGCCGGCCAGCACGGCGGCCTGGGCGAAGGCCTCCAGGCGCCGGTGGAGCAGGAGGGCGGTGGCGCCGTAGCAGCCCCACAGCGTGGCGAGCAGGAGGGCGAGGCGGGCGAGCTTGCTCATCGCCCACCAGTTGGAGGCCACGAAGCTGATGGCGGCAAAACCGAACAGCACCGCGCCCAAAATGGCGAGCACGGAGGCGATGCCGAAGGGCGAGCGGCGCGCGGCAAGCTCGGCGCGGATGGCGGCGGCGCCGGCGTCACCCACCCAGCCCGCCGCCTGCCAGCGGGCGAGATCGCGCTCGACCTTGTGGCGATACCAGGACATGAGCCGCTTCCTCTCAACCCGCGCCCCGGAGCCCCGACGGGCATTGTTGTTGGGCGATGTTCAGCCGTCAAGCCGATGTCGCCCGATGTCCGCTTATTGGGCCGCCTCGGCGGCGAGCGCGGCGAGCTCGGCGTCGAACCAGGCGAGGTCCTTGGGCAGCGTTGCATTGTCGGGCGAGACCTGGCGCAGCCGCACGATGATGGCGCGGCCGGCCTCCAAGCCGGCGCGGGCCTCCTCGCCCTTGCCTTGCCGCGCGAGCGCCATCGCCACGCGCCCATGGGATAGGGCGAGGTCGCGCTGCCATTGGGCATTGCCGGGGTCGGCGGCGGCCAGGCGCTCGGCGATGGCAAGCGAGGCGCGGTAGCTCGCCAGCGCCGCGGCGAGGTCGCCCTGGGCGCGCTGCACGTCGCCGATCTTGTTGTGCGACACGGAGAGGTCGCGCTGCCATTGGGCATTGCCGGGGTCGGCCTTGGCCAGGCGCTCTCGGATGGCAAGCGAGGCGCGGTAGCTCGCCAGCGCCGCGGCGAGGTCGCCCTGGGTGGCCTGCACGTCGCCGATCCTGTCCTGCGACACGGAGAGGTCGCGCTGCCATTGGGCATTGCCGGGGTCGGCCTTGGCCAGGCGCTCTCGGATGGCAAGCGAGGCGCGGTAGCTCGCCAGCGCCGCGGCGAGGTCGCCCTGGGCGCGCTGCACGTCGCCGATCCTCTCGTGCGACACGGAGAGGTCGCGCTGCCACTCCGCATTGCCGGGGTCGGCGGCGGCCAGGCGCTCGGCGATGGCAAGCGAGGCGCGGTAGCTCGCCAGCGCCGCGGCGAGGTCGCCCTGGGCGCGCTGCACGTCGCCGATCCTCTCGTGCGACACGGAGAGGTCGCGCTGCCACTCCGCATTGCCGGGGTCGGCGGCGGCCAGGCGCTCGGCGATGGCAAGCGAGGCGCGGTAGCGCGCCAGCGCCACGGCGAGGTCGCCCTGGGTGGCATGCACGTCGCCGATCTTGTTGTGCGACACGGAGAGGTCGCGCTGCCACTCCGCATTGCCGGGGCCTGCCCCGGCCCGCGAGCCGGGGTCGGCGGCGGCCAGGCGCTCGGCGATGGCAAGCGAGGCGTGGTAGCTCGCCAGCGCCGCGGCGAGGTCGCCCTGGGCGCGCTGCACGTCGCCGATCCTGTCGTGCGACACGGAGAGGTCGCGCTGCCATTGGGCATTGCCGGGGTCGGCCTTGGCCAGGCGCTCGGCGATGGCAAGCGAAACGTGGTAGCGCGCCAGCGCCGCGGCGAGGTCGCCCTGGGTGGCATGCACGTCGCCGATCTTGTTGTGCGACACGGAGAGGTCGCGCTGCCATTGGGCATTGCCGGGGTCGGCCTTGGCCAGGCGCTCGGCGATGGCAAGCGAGGCGTGGTAGCTCGCCAGCGCCGCGGCGAGGTCGCCCTGGGCGCGCTGCACGTCGCCGATCTTGTTGTGCGACACGGAGAGGTCGCGCTGCCACTCCGCATTGCCGGGGCCTGCCCCGGCCCCCGAGCCGGGGTCGGCGGCGGCCAGGCGCTCGGCGATGGCAAGCGAGGCGCGGTAGCTCGCCAGCGCCGCGGCGAGGTCGCCCTGGGCGCGCTGCACGTCGCCGATCCTGTCGTGCGACACGGAGAGGTCGCGCTGCCACTCCGCATTGCCGGGGTCGGCCTTGGCCAGCCGCTCGGCGATCGACATGGCCACCCGATAGTTGGCTAGCGCCGCGCCAAGATTGCCCTGCGCTGCCAGAACGCTCCCAATCCGCTCTTGGGATAGAAGGAGCCGACGATTCCACGCCATTTCGCTTGCATCCATTCTCGTGCCTCTGGGCATCAGGGGCTCTTCTTCTTGACCTCGGCTGCAGCCATGTCACGCGCTTTGGAGAACGCTTCCAGTGCCGATGCAAGATCACCATGGGCAAGTCGCCTTTCGCCCTCTCGGATCAACTCAAAAAATTGACTGTCCAGACTTTTCGTCGGATCGGACTCAGGCAGGAGAGGCTCCAGCGCAGTAGTTTGGCTCCTGGAAAGCTTTTTTGAGATCTCCTCTAGTTGCTCAGATTGCTGCAGCAAGAGACGTTTCACCTCGCGCAAAACCGCGTCACGTTGCTGCTCGCGCAGTGTGCGCTTCCGCTTACCTACCGTGTGGTCGTAAAGCTGATAGGGAATGACGAGCATGCCGAGCGCGGTTGCTACCGCCGCGGCGAGCTCCACCCATGCCTTGACGTTGGGGTCTGGGTGCACGCCGAGATTGATGGCGATCCACGTCCAGACCTGATCGGCTAACGCACGCAGGATTTCCAGCATGCCGCGCTCCCGGCGCTGACCAATGCCGGCACAGTACACGGGCAATTGCGGCATGCGGAAGACCGCTCAGGCCTCCACCTCCCGCTCCGTGCCCATCGCCAGGGGAAAGCCGGCGGCCGCCCAGGCCGCAATCCCGCCCCGCATCACCTTGACCGGCCGGCCGAGGCGGGCGAGCGCCAGCGCCGCCCGCTCGGCATCGGCCGACTGCGGGCCCGCGCCGTAGACCACGAGCAGGGTGTCGTGCGGCCAGGCCATCATGCGCTCGGCCGTGATCTCCGCGTGCGGCAGCCCGACGGCGCCCGGCACGTGCCCGCCGGCGAAGGCCTCCGCGCCCCGCACGTCGAGCACCACGAAGGCGGCCGCGCCCCCGCGCAGGCTCTCGCGCACCTCCTCGCAGTCGGTCTCGAGCGCCAGCCGGCGCTCGAGCCAGGCGGCGGCCTCGGACGGCGGCAGGGGCGGCGTGCGGCTGACGGGCGTGGGCATGGCGAGCCTCCGCAAACGGCGTTCGCATAATCGATATTATGGAAAATAAGAGCGATTAACGGCGTTTTAACAATAGACTAATGCCGCTGTCTCTCCCGCGTGGGCGGCCTGTCCCCTCAGTCTAGCACGCCCCGCCGGCGCGGGACTATTTCTCCGCCCGCTCGTAGTTGTCGGCCACCAGCCGGTCGAGCAGCCGCACGCCCCAGCCCGAGCCCCAGCTCTGGTTGATCTCGTTCCTGGTGGAGTCCATGGCCGTGCCCGCCACGTCGAGATGCGCCCAGGGCGTGTCCTTGATGAAGCGCTGCAGGAACTGCGCCCCGGTGATGGCCCCGGCGTGGCGCCCGCCGATGTTCTTCATGTCGGCGGTCTTGCTGTCGATGAGCTTGTCGTAGGCCTTGGCCAGCGGCATGCGCCACACCTTCTCGCCGGTGGCCTCGCCGGCGGCGGCGATCTCGGCGGCGAGCCGGTCGTCGTTGGCGAAGAGGCCCGCATACTCCTTGCCGAGCGCGACCATGATGGCGCCGGTGAGGGTGGCGAGGTCGATGACGAAGCGCGGCTTGAACTGCTGCTGGGCGTACCACAGCACGTCGGCCAGCACGAGCCGGCCCTCGGCGTCGGTGTTGAGCACCTCGATGGTCTGGCCCGACATGGAGGTGACGATGTCGCCCGGGCGCTGCGCCTTGCCGGAGGGCATGTTCTCGGTGAGCCCGACGAGGCCCACGGCGTTGACCGCCGCCTTGCGCCGGGCGAGCGCCAGCATCAGCCCCGCCACGCACGCCGCCCCGCCCATGTCGCCCTTCATGTCCTCCATGCCGGCGGCGGGCTTCATGGAGATGCCGCCGGTGTCGAAGCACACGCCCTTGCCGACGAAGGCCAGCGCCTTGGCGCGCTTGGACCTGGCGCCGTGCCACTGCAGCACCACCACTCGCGAGGGCCGCTCGCTGCCCTGGCCGACCGCGAGCAGCGCGTTCATGCCGAGCGCGCGCAGGCGGTCCTCGTCGAGCACCTCCACCTCGAGCCCGGCGGCGGCGAGCTCGCGCAGGCGCTCGGCGAACTCCACCGGGCCCAGCACGTTGGCGGGCTCGTTGACGAGGTCGCGGGCGAGGAACACGCCCTCCGCCACCGCGCGGCGGGGGGCGAACGCCTTGGCCGCCGCCTCGGGCCTGGCGCACTGCACGAGGAGGCGGGAGAGCGTCTGGCCGGCCTCCTCGCCGTTGCCGTTCTCGCCCTTGCGGGTGCGGTACTTTCTGAACGTGTAGCTGCGCAGCAGCGCGCCCAGCGCCAGGTCGGCGGCGAAGGTCTCGGCGCTCGCCTCGCCGGTGTCGGCGGCCTCGGCCAGGATGGTGCCGGCCTCGCCGCGGCGCGCGGCGAGCTGGGCGAAGGCGTAGCCGCCGAGCTGCAGACGCTCGAGCTCGCGCGCCGCGCGCCCCATGCCGGCCAGCACGACGCGCGGGGCGTCGATGCCGGGGGGCGCCAGCAGCTCGATGGCGGTCTTGGCCTTGCCGGTGAAGTCGGCGGCGCGCGCGGCCCGCGTCAACGCCCCCTTGGTGCGTTCGTCGAGGCTGTGCGCGGCGGGGCCCAGCGCCAGCTCCTCGCCGGCGAGGGCGACGAGGGCACCGGCAGGGGGCGCCGAGAGCGGCGCGAACTCGACTTCGAGAAGGTCTGGCATCGACGGGCCTGCGCTCCCATTGGCATGAGCCCAGCGACCCGCCGGGGCGGCGCAAGAGGCCGCGGGCGGCTACGGGGCCTCGAGGGCGAGCCGGCACAATAGAGGCTCGGGCGGCGCGCGCAAGCGGCGGCTATGGCGCCGCCTGGGCCCGGCGCAGACGCCAGTAGGTGCCCTCCTTGGTGTCGAGGCGCTCGAACTCGCGGGTGCGCTTGTCGGGCGGCCGCTCGCCCGCCTCGATGATGCGCCGCATGTCGGCGACCAGGACCGGGCTCGAGGCGTAGATGTCGTGGTTGAGGGAGAACAGGCCGGTGCCGGCGGCCGTGACGTCGATGGTGTCGACGCCCGGCACGATCAGCGGCTTCTCGCCGATGAAGCCCGCGCGCGTGCGGTCGCGCATCCAGCCCGAGAGGCGCAGGGCCCAGTCTCCGCGCGAGGCATAGAGGGTGAAGGCGCCGCCGCGGGCGCGGATCGCGCTCGTCATCTCGGCGAACAGGTCCGGGTCGATGTCGGGCGCGGCGGTCACGATTTCGCCCAGGGCGGGGCGCGGCCTGGCGCCGTCGCCGGCGATGCGCTCGAGCGCGCGCAGCAGCACCATGTTGCCCATGCTGTGGGCGACGAAGTGCACCTTGGCGACGTCGGTTTCGGCGACGATGCGGTCGAGAAACTGCCGGAGGTGGAGGGTGGCGAGGTCGACCGTCTCGCGGTCCGAGAAATAGTCGAGGAGGCGCCCGCGCGAGGGCCAGCTGAACAGGAACACGCCGCCGTCGAAGCCGATGTCGTTGGCGATCTGCGCGGCGCGGCGCAGCGCGTTGTCGAAGGTCACGTTGTAGCCGTGCACGAAGACGAACGCCTGCCGCGGGTAGGCGGTGGCGGCGGCGATGCGGCTCCTGGCGGCCTCCACCGCGCGCCGGTCCTCAACCACCTCGATGCAGGCCATGGCGAGGCGCTGCGTCTCGGTGATCTCGGCGGCGCCGTCGCGGCCGGCGGGCCTGGGAGCGGTGCGGGCGGCGGCCGTCGGCACCGAGACGATGACCAGCCCGAACGACAGGCCGGCGCGCTCGCCGCCGAAGGCCACGCCCGCCTCCTTCTCGTCCCGCTTGCGGTCGGTGCCGAACAGCACCGGCACCTCCCGCAGCGTGCCGGCGCCGATGGCACGGGCGCGCAGGAAGAGGGGATCGGCGCGCGCGCACTGGCCCTGCAGGCGGTAGAGGTCGCCCAACTGGGTGAGGCTGTAGGCGAGCCGGGGATCGGCCGGCCCGAAGGCCTTCTCCTTGATGGCGAGCGCCGCCTCGAGCAGGGGCTGGGCGTCGCCGATGCGCTTCTGCGCCTTGTAGAAGCCGCCCAGGTTCTCCTGCAGCAGGGCCACCATCGGGTGGCCGGGGACGTAAGCCTTCTCGCCGATGGCGAGCGCACGGCGCATCAGCGGCTCGGCCTCGGCGAGCCGGTTGGTGGCCTGGAGCAGCCCCGCCAGGTTATTGAGGTCCCTGGCCACGTTGGGATGCTCCGGCCCGAAGCTCGTCTCGTCGATGGCGAGCGCGCGGCGCAACAGCGGCTCGGCCTCGGCGAGCCGGTTGGTGGCCTGGAGCAGCTGCGCCAGGTTGCCGAGGCCGATGGCGACGTTGGGATGCTCGGGCCCAAGGCTCTTCTCGAAGATCGAGACGACGCGGCGCATCAGCGGCTCGGCCTCGGCGAGCCGGTTGGTGTCCTGGAGCAGCTGCGCCAGGTTGTTGAGGTCCCTGGCCACGTTGGGATGCTCCGGCCCGAAGCTCGTCTCGTCGATGGCGAGCGCGCGGCGATAAAGCGGCTCGGCCTCGGCGAGCCGGTTGGTGGCCTGGAGCAGCTGCGCCAGGTTGTTGAGGCTCGTCGCAGCATTGGGATGCCCGGGCCCGGAGCTCTTCTCCTCGATGGCCAGCGCGCGGCGATAAAGCGGCTCAGCCTCGGCGAGCCGATTTGTGGCCTTGAGCAGCAAGGCAAGATTGTTGACGCGGATCGCGACGTTGGGGTGGTCGGGTCCGAAGCTCTTCTCGTCGATGGCCAGCGCGCGGCGATAAAGCGGCTCGGCCTCGGCGAGGCGGTTGGTGGCCTGGAGCAGCGAGGCCAGGTTATTGAGGTCCCTGGCGACGTTGGGATGCTCCGGCCCGAAGCTCGTCTCGTCGATGGCGAGCGCGCGGCGCATCAGCGGCTCGGCCTCGGTAAGCCGGTTGGTGTCCTGGAGCAGCTGCGCCAGGTTGTTGAGGTCTCTGGCCACGTTTGGATGCTCGCGTCCGAAGCTCTTCTCGTCAATGGCGAGCGCCCGACGATAAAGCGGCTCGGCCTCGGCAAGACGGTCTGTGTCATGGAGCAGAGAGGCCAAATTGTTGAGGCGGAGCGCGACTTCTGGATGCTCCGGCCCGAAGCTCGTCTCGTCGATGGCGAGCGCCCGGCGCATCAGTGGCTCGGCCTCGGTAAGCCGGTTGGTGGCCTGGAGCAGCTGCGCCAGGTTGTTGAGGTCTCTGGCCACGTTTAGATGCTCGCGTCCGAAGCTCTTCTCGTCAATGGCGAGCGCCCGACGATAAAGCGGCTCGGCCTCGGCGAGCCGGTTGGTGGCCTGGAGCAGCGAGGCCAGGTTGTTGAGATCGGTGGCGACCTTGGGATGCTCCGGCCCGAAGCTCGTCTCGTCGATGGCGAGCGCCCGGCGCATCAGCGGCTCGGCCTCGGCGAGCCGGTTGGTGGCCTGGAGCAGCGAGGCCAGGTTGCCGAGGCGGATGGCGACGTTGGGATGCTCCGGCCCGAAGCTCGTCTCGTCGATGGCCAGCGCCCGGCGCATCAGCGGCTCGGCCTCGGCGAGCCGGTTGGTGGCCTGGAGCAGCCCTGCCAGGTTGTTGAGGCGGATGGCGACGTTGGGATGCTCCGGCCCGAAGCTCGTCTCGTCGATGGCGAGCGCCCGGCGCATCAGTGGCTCGGCCTCGGCGAGCCGGTTGGTGGCCTTGAGCAGCTGGGCGAGGTTGTTGAGGGCGGTGGCGTATTCGGGGTGCTCGGCGCCGTGGCGCTCCTTCATGGCCTCGGCATAGCGCTCCGCCAGGGGAATGGCCTCGGCGAACTTTCCGGCCGTGTGCAGCTCGATCACACGCTGGTTGAGCGCCTTGGCGTCGTCGGCCCATGCGGCTATCGGGCAAGAAAAAAGGGCCGCGGCAATGATCAGCGCCGCCGCCGCCACCATCCTCGATGAAATGCGCAACGCACCAACCCCGTGCGGAGATGATCGGCAAGCCTATCGCAGGTCGTTGTGGCAAGCGAGAGGCGGGGCTGGCCGGTGTTGCTAGCGCGTGAAGTTGTCGTGTTTTTGTAGCTCGTCAACTGTCAGCTTCCTTGTGGCGGATGGGCCGGGGCGGAAGCTGGGGCGCCCCGGGTCCGCAAAGGTGTGAAAGTTCGGATTTGATCGGACGTTATTAACGAAGTGGTGGGCATCATTGCCGGTTGTAAGGGGAGCGAGCCGAAGGCGAGTTCCCCTTACAACCGGCGGCGCAAAAAGATGGAAGCCCACAATGACGATGGAACAGAAGGTCAT
>Ga0209172_10005122_pt1 | contig 16367 bp, 12 predicted proteins | sample LarsenN4metaG_FD_184113 | JGI IMG/M metagenome (GOLD analysis project Ga0209172, IMG submission 184113) | Hot spring sediment bacterial and archeal communities from British Columbia, Canada, to study Microbial Dark Matter (Phase II) - Larsen... ... | reverse complement strand
TCGGAGGTGAACGCGGCGGCGTACAGCTGAATCGTCTCTCCGACTTGAATCGTGGCGCTGGAGGGGTGCACCTCGAGCCGCGAGGCGGTGCCGTCTGCAATTGTCGCGTAAACGGTTCCAACGTCAACGGCAACTGGGTGTCTGATGCGGCCGGTCGGCTGGCCTCCGATCTCTGGCAAGAGCTCCACCGTCAAGAGGTACTCGGCTGCGTCTGGTAGGCAGAAAGTCCACTGGTCGCCGTCCGGTTCGCCCAGCAGGGCTTCGCCCACCGTTTGCCCCTGAAGCGTCTCGATCGTGATCCGCTGCACGCGTTGGCCTGATCCGCCACTCCACTGGGTGCGGTAGCGGAGATGGGGATGATTCCCAAGGCGGATTTGGATGGTGGCTTGTGCTTGAAGGCCATCTGGGCCGTGCGCTTGAACATTGCTAGTACCGGTGGATACCCCGGTGACGAGTCCGTCTGCGGTCAGCCGTACGTTTCCGTTGTCCGCTTGCCACGAAATCACTCCCTGCCCGAGGAATGTCGCGCGGTCGTCGGCCGTGAGTGCGACGGCAAACATTTGAATCTGCTCGCACACGGAGATGCGCGCGGTAGATGGTCGAACCCTGAGACCGACGGGTACCGCGCCTACGACGGAAGCGTAGTGGGTGTTTGCCGACAGTTCGACTCGGTCGCGAATGACGCCGATAGCGGTCCCCCCTCCTGACGGTGCGTCATGAAGGTGGGCCTCAAGGGCGTAGACACCCCGTGGAATCTGGCTGACTTGCCAGGTAGAGACCCCCTCTTCGAGAACGGTCGCAGCAACCTGCTGCCCCGTAAGCGTCGTCAGGCGGATCACCTGGCTCCTGGCGGCCAACCCGGTGCCCCAGTCCGTCTGGTACGTGAAGGAGCCGAATCCCCCACCAGCGCCGCCTCCGCCGCAACCCGTAATTATCAGGGCAATAACGAGTGCGCACTGAACACGAATCTTCATCTGTGCCGTCCATGTTAGACGAGCGAGGCGGCGATTGGTTCTTGCCCGGTGTTGACAAGCAGGGGCGGTTTAGCCTATAATAGCGTCGCCGCGCGGCGAGCCGCTCGGCCCTATCCCGAGGAAACAAGTCCAATGTATGCAGTCATCAAGGCGGGCGGTCGTCAGTACCGCGTAAGGGAGAACGACGTGCTGTCGGTGAACCGGCTCGAAGGGGAGCCGGGCAGCACGGTAACGCTCGACCAGGTACTGCTGATTGGCGGTGAGGCGCCGAAGATCGGGACGCCCGTCGTTCCCGGGGCAAAGGTCGAGGCGGAGATCCTGAGGCACAAGCGAGGCCCGAAGATTCGAGGCTTCAACTACAAGGCTAAGAAAAACGTCCGTCGCCGCTGGGGGCACAGACAGGAGCTGACCGAACTCCGGGTGCGCTCCATCGTGGCGGGCAAATAGGCGAGGAACGAGCAGATGGCACACAAGAAAGGCGTAGGATCATCGAAGAACGGCCGAGACAGCGCAGGGCGGCGCCTCGGCGTCAAGCGGTTTGCCGGCCAGGCAGTGCGCGCCGGTTCGATTCTGTGCCGCCAACGCGGGACGAAGTTCTTCCCTGGGCGAAACGTGGGCATCGGCAACGACCACACGCTGTTCGCCCTGGTTGACGGAGTCGTGAAGTTCGAGGGACCCGACAAGCGCCGCCGCATTGCTGTTTATCCTTCCGAGGGGGCTTCCGCGTCTTTGTAGCACCTACTTCAACCTCCAACACACAACCCCACCTCCCACAGGGGCTGCGAGGCCAGCGCAGCCCCTCTCTTTTTGAGCACATAATCAGCCCATGACCGGGTCAACCCACGAGCGGCGCCTGCGGCGCATCCTGCGCGGGCTTGGCTCGTGCCTTGTGGGATTCTCGGGCGGCGTGGACTCGAGCGCGCTGCTCGCATTCGCGAAGCGAGATCTGGGCGAGAGGTGCGCCGGTGTGCTCGCCGCCTCGCCTTCGCTCGCCAAGGCTGAACTGGAGTCCGCGCTCAGGGTTGCAGAGGAGATCGGCGTGCTGCTCTACGTCATCGAGACCGACGAGATGAGCGCCGACGAGTACGTTAGGAACGACGGCAACCGCTGCTACCACTGCAAGGCAGAGCTTTGGTCGAAGGCAACGGCTCTCGCGGCGGAGCGAGGCTTCCGATGGGTTTGCGACGGCGCAAACCTCGACGATGCGCGCGACTATCGCCCCGGGCGTGTCGCCGCCCGAGAGTGGGGCGTTCGCTCCCCGCTCAGGGAGGCGGGGATGTCGAAGGCGGACGTTCGGGAGTTGGCGCGCGCGCTGGGCTTGTCGGTGGCGGAGAAGCCCTCCTCGCCCTGCCTGAGCAGCCGAGTGGCGTACGGAGTCGAGGTGACCCCGGAGCGACTGCAGCAAGTCGAGCAGGCGGAGGCCGCGGTGCGCGCGCTCGGCTTCGACGAGTGCCGCGTGCGGTCGTTCGGCGCTGTGGCTGTTGTGGCGGTGCCATCTGCGCGCCTTGCCGAGGCGGCGGAGCGAGCGTCGGAGGTCGCCGAGGCGGTTCGAGGCGCGGGGTTCCTGTTTGCGACGCTCGACCTCGAGGGCCTGGTGTCGGGCAGCCTGAACCGCCTGCTGCCGATGCGCTGATGGAGAGGCGGGCGGTAGAGCGGATTCTGGAGGACGTCCGAGAAGGGCGGCTGACGGTGTCGCAGGCGGTGGACGCGTTGTCGCTTCCTTCGGTCGAGGACCTCGGCTTCGCCAAGCTGGACGCGCAGCGCGGCGTTCGGCGTCGTTTCGGCGAGGTCGTGCTGTGCGATGGGAAGACGCCCGAGCAGTGCGCCGAGATTCTTCTGCATCTTCGGAAGCACCAGCGGCTCGCGTTCGGCACTCGCTCGGGTCAGGAGGTCGTCACGTTGTTGCGAGAGCGCGGCGAGCAGCCGTTGTGGTTTCCTGATGCTCGCGTCGTCGCGTTGGGAGAGCCGTATCCGGTCTCTGAGCAGGCGCGCGTGGCTGTGGTTACGGCGGGCACGTCCGACATGCCGGTTGCCGAAGAGGCGGCGGTTACGGCGCAACTGCTTGGTTCGAACGTCGAGCGCGTGTACGATGTTGGCGTGGCGGGATTGCAGCGCGTGTTGCAGGCTGCGCCGAAGTTGACGGCATCATCGGTGGTGATTGTCGTTGCGGGCATGGACGCGGCGTTGGCAAGCGTCGTCGCAGGGCTGGTTCACTCCCCGGTAGTCGCGGTGCCGACAAGCGTCGGATACGGAGCGGCGTTTGAGGGGTTGTCGGCGTTGCTCACGATGTTGAACTGCTGCGCGCCCGGCGTCGTCGTCGTAAACATTGACAACGGCTTCGGCGCGGGGTACTACGCCGCGCTGCTCGTTGCCAAGGAGAGCGAATGAGGATCGCATGGATAGAGCCGTTCGGAGGGATTGCCGGCGACATGATGCTCGCGGCGCTTCTCGACGCGGGCTGCGACGTTGACGACGTCGTGCGCGCGCTGCGAACGATGCAACTTCCCGACTTCGAGTTGCGCGTGGAGGAAGGAACGCGCGGCTCGCTGCGGTGCCTGTTGCTCTCGGTGGAGGGTGAGGACGAGGCATCGCACCGACATCTGAGCGACATCTTGGAGATGATTGACGCCTCGACGCTCTCTCCGCGTGCGAAGGAGAGGGCGAAGGCGATCTTCTCCGCGCTTGGCGAGGCGGAGGCGCGCGCGCACGGAGAGAGCGTCGAGAAGGTGCACTTCCACGAAGTCGGCGCGCTCGACAGCATCGTGGACATCGTTGGCGTCGCCGTTGCAACAGATTTGCTCGACATCGGGGCGCTGTATTCGTCGCCGCTGCCACTGCCGCGCGGCACGATCCGCGCCGCGCACGGCGCGTTGCCGCTGCCTGCGCCGGCGACGCTCTTCCTGATGGAGGGGATGCCGACGCGCCCGCAGCCCTGCGAAGGCGAGAGCGTTACCCCTACGGGCGCGGCGATTCTGCGAGGGCTGGCGTGCCGCTTCGATCCGCCCCCAGCGATGCGTATCGAGCGCGCAGGCGTCGGCGGAGGGACGCGCGACACCGAGACGGCGAACGTGCTGCGTGTTACGTTGGGGACGTTGATCGGTGCGACTGAATCAGCACCTTCGAGTCCACCAAGTGAGTTGCCGATGGACACGCCACGTGAAGCGATGCGGATGGAGCCGATTTCGGTTGTCGAGGCGACGATTGACGATATGAACCCGGAGTGGTTCGAGTTCCTCGACGAGCGCCTGCGCGAGGCGGGCGCGGTGGACGTCTTTCTGCAAAGCGTCGTGATGAAGCGGATGCGCCCGGGCGTTCTGGTAACCGCGCTGTGCCCTCCTGAGCGCGCGGACTCGCTGTGCGCCGTGTTGATGACGCACTCAACGACGATCGGCGCACGCTTTCGCACGGAGATGCGCTACTGTTTGCCTCGCTGCGAGCGGACGGTTGAGACGGAGTTCGGCGAGGTTCGGGTGAAGGAGGTCGTGTTGCCGTCGGGCGAGCGGCGCTGGTCTCCGGAATACTCCTCCCTCTCCTCCGCCGCGCGGGCGCACGGCGTTACTTTGCAGGAGGCGGAGTCCGCCGTCCACCGCGCGCTTGGGGAGGGGTGAGGTTCAGGCGCCTAAGCCCCGGAGGAGAGGGCGGTGAGTTGCTGTGTAAGCTTGTCCGGGTCGTGGCAGATGTGGTACACCCACCTGCCGAAGGCTCCGTGGTTGTTCACCGCCTTAGCCCACTTCTTGCCGGCGGACACCTTTGCATCGTCCACCTCGCGGTGTTCTCCCTTGATCTCAAGGGCGACGTGAAGACCATTGACCAGAACAACGATGAAGTCCGGTCGATGGTTGCGGGACTGCCCGGTGGTGAAGTCGAGGTAGGGGATCGTGAAGTCCAGGTGGTCATTGCGCGCGTAGGTTTGGACGAGCTCGCAGGCCTCGAGGTGTTGGGCGGCGACCTTCTCCCATAAGACGGAGTCGAGCACGACGTGGCTGATGTGGCTCTTCGTGGTTGCGTAGCACGGCCTGCCAGTGTGAAAGAACACTTCGCGGGTCGACCCCGTTCCTCGAGACCGTTCGATTCGGGGAAGTATTCTCTCCTTACCATGTTCATCAACAGGGTAGATGTGTCCGGAAAGAACATCAATCAGACGCTGCTGCCACTTGAGCAACGCGATCTCCTCCCGTGGCGCTTCCTTGAAGACGACAAACTCACGCATGTACCGCCGAACAATTGCAAGAAACTGAGGAAACAGTTGCTGCCTTTGCATCGTGGCGCCCTGGTTACCAAGGTACTCCTCCAGGAGCCGAGCAGCCACACTGTAGAGGGTTGCCTGCAGGCGCACAACCTGGTAGTAGGGAGCGCGAGTGTCTGCACGACCGGGACCGATCGCGCCCGCCGGGTGCCCCACGTGAACCCCTGCAACCGCCCCTACGGTAGTGATCGTCGGCTCCCCGCTCGCGCCCACCTCGATTGCATGGAGCTCATCCCACGCGCAGCGCACGTGCTGGCGCACCTCGTGCACGTAGCCTTCGACCCGGGGAAAAGTTATTTTGAGGTGCTCTCGTTCCGGTAGAGCCCTCACCAGCGTCGTGACCGGGGGCTTCCCCCCACCTCCCGCCTTCGACGCCTTCACCGGGATCACCTGGAAAGGAACACCGTAGATGTCGGCGTACTCAGGTTCGAGGAGGCCGGTCTTAGGGTTTACTTCGTAGGAGCGCCGCCTCAGGGCACGCCCCACCACCTGCTCGCACAGCAGTTGCGAGGTGAATGCGCGAAGGCCGACGATCTGCGTCACGTTGTTGGCGTCCCAACCTTCGGTAAGCATGGAAACGCTGCACACGAAGCGAACCTGCTCTCCAGGCTTGCCTTCTTTCCCAACGGTGTTGAGGATCTCTCGGAGGCGCTTCTCCATCTCTTTCGCGTTCTCGCCCTCTTCCGCTCGGTTCAGGTCCTTGAGCGCCTTCGAGTCAAAAAGGTAACTGACCTGCGGTCTGCCCGGCTTGTTCGCGAAGTGGTCCCACTCAAACTCCTCACGCGTCGTGATGTTGAACACCTCGCCGGAGATGTGCGTGTCCTGACAGACGATGATCATACACGGAGGGACCTGGCTCCCTTCTGATTGCCAGTCGTCGAACGACCGCTTCCAGTTGCCGATCATCGTCTTGATTGCCGGTTCCGCCTTGATAGCGATGCTATGTGCATTGCCGCGACGCGTCGTCTTGTACTGGTCCTCCGAAGGCAATTGGTCGTTCACCCACCGCCAGAGGTGAAAGTAGGCCGGAGGGCGTTTACCGTCTCCGTGATTGTCGTCAACCGGTAATTGAGGAATCTTGACCAACCCGCTCTCAATCGCGTCCAGCAGCCCGAAGTCGCTCACAATCCACGGAAAGGGGCGCCCCGTTGGATAGCCGCTGCCGTGAATATAATACGGCGTCGCTGAGAAGTCCAAGCAGCGATGGATGGCACGGACTCGACCGATTCGCTCTAAACCGTCCAGCCACTGGGCCGCCCGCTCATTCTCAGCCCTCTCCTCTTTCGTGGGCTTGCCGTCAGCATCTGCAACACCGCGCTTGACACGCGGCCGGTAACAGTGGTGTCCCTCATCGTTGATGACGAAGATACGGTTCGCCGAGCCCAACTCTCGCTTGAGGAGGCGGTTGGCGAAGGCGCTGTCGCTCTCTGGCCCCAAGCGGACGACGCCACGCTTCCCCGTGTCGGTTCGAGCCGCCATCGCCTGGCGGTGCAAGATGCAGATTCGAGCCTGGCCAAGATGCCCTCGAAGGCTGGTAGGCACGAGGTCGAACTTATCGTAGTAGTTATCCGGGTGACTCGGCCGGAGAACTTGCAGCCGCTCTGCCACCGTCAGCCCCGGGCCGACGATCAGAACGGCGTTTGTGAACCTCGTGTCCTGAGGGTACAGCGCCTTGTTGATCGTCTGCCACGCGATCAGCATGGCCATCACGACCGTCTTGCCCGTGCCCGTCGCCATCTTGCAGCAGTAGCGGGTGAACGGCTCGTGCGCCGCGTCCAACTCAACCTGCTCGCCGTCCACCGATTGTGTAAACAGGCCCGCGCGCTCCGACGGCGGGGTCTCCGTCAACCAGATAACTGTCTCGGCTGCCTCTCGCTGGCAGAAGAACAATCGTGGCTCGTGGCCGGGGTCGCTCCAGTGGTGGAGGAGGTCTCGCGTTGCGGGGCTGACGTACCTGTAGCCGCCGCGCCGCCACTCCCGAACTCGGTCGCGGATCTCGTTCACACAGTCCAGCGCGACGAACTCCTCCTCCAGGAGCGAGCCCTCGGCTTTCGGTCCCGTGCGATTGTAAAAGTAGCCCGCGGGTCTGCGTCCTTCAACCTTCTGCGGGGTCTTCTGGACCTTTGTCTCCCAGTCCACGGTATCCCAGTAGTACTCGGGCTCGTCGTACGGGGGGTTGATGATGGGATCGTCAACGACGGCTGCGCCGGCATCGCGGGCTTGTGCGGCGGGGTCGTAGAGCGTGCTCACGCAATCGCCTCCTCGAGGTGAATCGTCTTCACCACGGCGTTGCCCCGGGCGTCAATGACTTTTACCTGAACCCGCTCGCCTGGCTGGAAGGGAAGGGAGACCTGCGTGCGCATGGCCTCGAATGCCTCCTTGTTGATTGTGCCCTTGAGGTTGCGGGCGATCTTGTTCCACGAGTCGCGCTTGTTCGGAAACAGCGCCTGACAGATGCAGAACGACTTGCCGTCGTAGGCGTGGTCAATGAAGATCGCGTGGATGTCCCGTCCGCTATCGTGTCTCGTCTCCCCGGTGACCGGATCGTACAGATCCACGCCACGGACCTCGACGAACATCTCGCCCGGCTTCAACTGCTTCAGTCTGCGACGAACCTCGGCAGCCCGCTCTCCTGCGTCGGCTGCGAGGTCATCTAAGTCGGGCTCGCCGTGACGATAGACGACGACATCCGGCTCGCCGATGAGAGTGAACAGCTGAGACGCCTTCGTGTCCTTCAGCAGGTCCGCCATCACGGTGTCAGGCGCGATGTGCGCCATCATCAATCGCTTCCCCGGGACGGGGTTGCTGTTGATGACTTCTTGCGCTGGGGCGGTGAATTCGTACGCGCAGAACAGGATCGCGTCGTATGGCGCCGCTGCACGAACCGCGTCGCGCACGTGCACCTCGGACAGCGCGCCGTTCTTCGGGCCAAAGACTACGGCGCAGCGCGCCAAGTTGCTCTGCGCCCCGCTTCCCTCCTGGTCGCCGGAGCCCGCGGAGCCGTTGACGGCGAGATCGCCCTCCGCGTGGACCACTGCGTGGTCGAGCGGACGCAGGTTCTCGAACACCATCTTGCGTCCTCGCACGTGCACGCCGGTGCGGCGTAGCGCCTCGATCATGTTCCCCACGTGAGCCGCGGCGTTGGCAGCCTCGATCGCCGTCTCCTGCGGCTCGAACAACTTCACCTCGGTTGCGCCCTCGTCGGATGGGATGACCTCGATCTCCACCTCGGCGCTTACCTCCGCGGAGACGTTCGGCACCGCCTCGATCGTGAACGGCCCGCAGACGCGGACGATGCCCCGCTCCTTCTCGGGCTGGTCTACCAACTCTTCGACCGGTGCGTTCCTCGCGATGCTCTCGTCAATCTGCGCCTGCATCTCGCGCTTCAGGCGCCAGAACTTCTCGTGCGACTGCTGCGCCTTCCTCGGCCAGTCGTCAGGAAACTCCCTGGGGACCTCCCACTCCAGGAGCGCATTGACGCGTACCTCTTGGCCGGCCGGCAGCATGGTTGTCTTGCTGTCGGGGGCAGTAAAGTCGAGCAGCGCCCCCTCCCTGCCGCCGGTCGTAACCCTGTACTGCAGTTTGTGCCCGCGTAGCGCTTCGTTGAGCTCGGCGAGCGCCTTGTCTATCTGCGGTTGGAACTCGGCGGCGATTTCGTCTATCTCCGTGTTCTGCGCGATGGATTTGAGGGTGATGTGGGGGACGGTTTTGTAGACGAAGCCGCCGGAGACGCCGCTGGTGGGGTGGCGGAGTCTGTAGTAGTCGAACGCGGCGGTCATCAGGCGGTGGCGGGCGATGGCGAGCGCGACGCGGCTGGTGTCCATCGTGATCCACCTTCGGCCCCACTGCTCGGCGACATAAGCGGTCGTGCCGCTGCCGCAGTTGTGCACTACGCACGTCTCGGTTACGAACGAGTGCGCCCCTTCCACCTCGAGGTCGTAAACCTCTTCATCGGTTTGCTCCACCAGCACCTCCGCTACCGGAGCAGGCTCCAACATCCCCTCCCCCGCCTGCGGGGGAGGTTGGGAGGGGGTGGGACGCAGCGACCCCACCCCAGCCCTCCCCGTAAACGGGGAGGGGGATAGGACGAGGTCGCCGGCGCGGATGCTTTCCGCGGTCCGCCACTCCCAGCCCTCGAGGTCGGACGGCTGCGTGGCGTCGAGAGCGCGCTGAATGACTGCGACGACGCCCTCGAGGTTGGTCAACACGTCTCGGCTCGTAAAGCGCAAAACGGTAAGCCCCAGTCTCTGCAGATAACAGTCGCGCGATTCGTCGTACGCTCTTGCCGCTTCGTCGCGATAGTGCGCGTCGCCGTCTATTTCAATAACGAGCGCCGCCGGTCGAGAATAGAAGTCGGCAACAAATGGCCCTATGGGGTGCTGACGGCGGAACTTGTGCCCCAATTGCTCGCATCTGAGGCGCTGCCAGAGAACGCGCTCGGACTTCGACATGTCCGAACGCATTTCGCGTGCCCGCTGAAAGTTAGTCTTCGGAATGTTGCCCCATGGATTCTCCTCGAATGAAACGCGGCGCTTTTTGCAGAGGATTCTGTGGTCGCCGGTAACCCAGAGAGTCGAGTTGCCGACGCGGATGCCATACTTCTCCGAGACGCTTCGCTTCTTTATCGTTCTCAGAACGCGGTGCGGTTTGCCGTCGTGTGCGATTACGTGGTCGCCTGGAAGTAGGTCCTCGATCGGTTTGGACCCCACCCCGGCCCTCCCCGCAGGCGGGGAGGGGGCTCGCTCCTCCGCCGCTGACGGGAGAGGCCGGCAGGGGCCCTGCTCCTCCCCCACCTGTGGGGGAGGCGGGGAGGGGGTTAACACTCGCGTCCCTTTGCGCACGCAGGTGGGGTCGAGCACGAGATCGCCGGGGTCGGTGGTCATGAGGATGCAGCGTCTCAAAATGTTATTTGAGGTCTGCACTGCGTAGGCTTTATCAAGCTCGCCTACAGTGTCGTCCCACAAGTTGTTTATTTCGGCAACGGGATAGTCTCTGTGGAAGAAGGCAAACTGTAGCGCGCGGCCAGGTGCTGCAAGCCTGTTTGCCTTTTCAAGCCGCGCCATGCCATCTGCGGTTGTCTTCCAGCTACAGTTCCGCCCGGGCTCAAGTCGACGACCATGAAACTCATAGTTGTAAACGCACGACTCGGTCCGTCCTGAAGAAACGAGGTCGGAAAGTCGAAACGGCGACGACCCGTCAGGCAAGAGTTTCTCCCCGCGCTTTTCTTCCGCCGACATATTGCGCCGAGTGCCATCCGCGAGCTCGACTCCAATAAACATTGAACCTTGACCAGTGGGCTTCGTTTCGAACAAAGGCCGAAACTTCACTTGCTTAGCGTCCTTGCAATACCAGAGCAAGTAGTCACAAACTGATTTGAGGCCAGAGGTGCCCAGTCCGCTGGTAGTGCGAAATGGAATCTGCTCGAAGAAATTCTCCTCCCCAAACGCCTCGTCCATCAGGCACCGCACCCGGTGCACGTTCTCGTCCCCGATCTGAACGAAGATCGAGCCGGAATCGGCCAACAGCTCGCGGGAGAGCAGCAGCCGGTCGCGCAGGTAGGTCAGGTACGAGTGCACGCCCAGCTCCCAGGTGTCGCGGAACGCCTGGACCTGCATCACCTCGCGCGTGAGGTCCTCGTCCTTGCCGTCCTTCACGTCGCGCTGGTCGATGCGCGGCTGGAAGTTGCTGGCGTACTTGATGCCGTAGGGCGGGTCCATGTAGATGCACTGCACCTTGCCGCGCATGCTTTCCCGCTCGATCAGGGAGTTCATGACGAGCAGCGAATCGCCCAGGATCATCCGGTTCGACCAGTCCACGTCGTGCTGATAGAACTGGATCTCTTTGGAGAACTCCATTTCCGGGTCGGCGAAGAGGGTTCGCTGCGCGTCCGTCCTCTGCGCGGTGCGCAGGATCGCCTCCGTGCTGACGCGTTCGTGGATGTGCAGGTTGACGATGGGCACCTCGATGCTCGCCACTTCATCCACCTCGACCCTCTTCATGCCCGCCTTGCCAGCCCAGATCAACTGGGGCGACTCGCGAGGGTCCCAGCAATACTCTTTCAAGGTCTCCTTCGCCTTCGGGACGAACTCGATCAGCCCCGCCTCGGGGTTGTTCTTCCTCTTCTCGCCGTGACGGTACGCCTTCGTCTGTTTCGGCTCCTTCGGTTTCCTACCCATAGCCCTGTGAGGAATCGTACCCCAATCGAGTTCGCCGCGAACCGCAACTTGACCCCCTCCCAGCCTCCCCCGCAAGCGGGGGAGGAGTTGCCCCCTCCCCGTCTACTGCCCCCTCCCCGTCTACTGCCCCCTCCCCGTTTACGGGGAGGGCTGGGGTGGGGTTACTCCACCGTAACCGACTTCGCCAGGTTCCTCGGCTTGTCAATGTCGCAGCCGCGCAGGTGGGCGACGTGGTAGGCGAGGAGTTGGAGCGGAAGGGCGGAGACGGCGGCGGCGATCGTCGGCGAGTCGATGTACGGTATGCGGATCGAGCGATCCAATACCTCGGCGCTCAGCGTGTCGCTGTCGAGGATGATGCCTACGGTTGTGCCGCCCCGCGCCGCAACCTCTTTCACATTGCTGAGCGCTTTGTCGCGCGTCACGGGGTTCGTTATGCCGAACACAGCGACGACGCCGGGCTGCACGAGCGCAAGGGGACCGTGCTTCATCTCGCCCGCGGGCGACTCTTGCGTCGGGATGTATGCGATCTCCTTCATCTTCAGCGCACCCTCGAGCGCGACGGCGGCGTCCGCCCCTCTGCCCAGGAAGAACATGAGCGGCGCTTGGTGAATCTCTTCGGCAATCGGGAGGATCGCGTCGTGGCGGCGAATGACCTCGGCGAGAGACTCGGGCATCGCGGCGAGCGCGGCTTGCAAGCGCGCGGTCTTCTCCCTGTCGCCACCGCGCAAGTGGGATGCATAGAGAGCGATGAGCGAGAGCATCGCGACCTGCGCGCTGTACGCCTTTGTGCTCGCGACGCAGATCTCAGGGCCCGCTTGGGTGTAGAGGACCGAGTCGCACTCGCGAGCGATGCTGCTTCCCACAACGTTGACGATGCCGAGCGTGGGGACTCCCGCCTCCTTCACAAGCCGTAGAGCCGCGAGCGTGTCCGCCGTCTCCCCGCTTTGACTGATGACGATGACGAGGTCGCTGGGTCGCAGTATCGGGTTGTTGTATCGAAACTCGCTTGCGTAATACACCTCGACGGGCACGCGAAGGATCGCCTCAAGCAGAAACTCTCCGAGAAGCCCGGCGTTGTACGCCGTGCCGCACGCGACGATTAGGATGCGCTGGAAGTCGGTCCATGTCTTTTCTTGTAGCGTGTCGCCCAGCGTTACGGTGCCGTCCTTCATCAGGCGTCCGGCGAGGCACGCGCGCAAGGCATCGGGTTGTTCGAGGATCTCCTTCAGCATGAAGTGCTCGTGCCCGCCCTTCTCCGCAGCCTCGATGTCCCAATCCACATGGGTTACGTGCGGCAGCTTGGGTCTCCCCATCGCGTCCTCGAGGTGAATGCGCTCGGAGGTAATGACCGCGAGGTCGCCCTCTTCCATCACGATCACGTCTCGCGTGTAGGGGAGCAGCGCGGGGATGTCGCTTGCCAGAAAGTTCTCCTTCTCGCCGATGCCGAGCACGAGCGGCGAAGCGTTGCGCACGGCGACGATTTTGTCCGGCTCGTCTTCGCAAAGGATAACCATTGCAAAGGCGCCGCGAAGCCGTCGGACGGCGGAGCGCACGGCTTCTACGAAGTCGCCGGTTTTCTCATACTCCCTTCCGATGAGGTGCGCGGCGATCTCGGTGTCGGTCTCGCTGCTAAGGGAGACTTCTCCCTCCTGGAGCATCTCTTGGTATAGTTCAATATAGTTTTCTATGATGCCGTTGTGGATGACGGCGATGCGGCCAGTGGAGTCGGTGTGCGGGTGGGCGTTCTCGTCGGAGGGCTTGCCGTGGGTCGCCCAGCGGGAGTGTGCCATCGCGATGTGGGCGGTCGGCTTGTTCGACGAGACCTCGCCGACCAGTCGGTCGAGCCGCCCCTCCTTCTTGAGGATGGCGATGCCGTTCCCGCTCCTCCAGGCGACTCCCGCGCTGTCGTAGCCCCGGTATTCGAGGCGTCGGAGTTGGTCAATGACGATCGAGACCGCCTCTCGCGGTCCCACATAGCCGGCGATTCCACACATGCTGTCCTGATTATGGTACGCCGAGGGGGCGCGGGCTGTGCCATTTCCCGTCAGCGGGGCACGAGGTCTCTTCCGCCCATGATGGCGAGCGACTCGTCGGCGTCCGCGGGCGGCTTCGTCAGCAGGCTGAAGAGGATCGTTGCGAAAAGGGATGCGCCGAATCCAGGCACGATTTCAGAGGTAATGCTTGTTAGAGACGGGTTCGTTCCCCAATAGAGGACGGTTACGGTGCCGGTGAGGATTCCCGCGATGGCGCCCGCCGTGGTGAGCCTCCGCCAAAAGACGCACAGGATCAGCGGCGGCCCGAGCGACCCCCCGACGCCCGACCACGCCAGCACGATGAGGGCGTGCAGAGACTCTGCGCCGCGCCAGGCGACCGCAACCGCCCCTACGGCAACACCAAGAACCACGAGTCGGCTGAGCAACACGAGTACGCGTTGCGACAGTTCCGTTCCCTTGAAGACTACGCGCTGAACCAAGTCGCGCACGATGCTTGATGCCACGACCAGCAGTTGCGAGTCGGCGGTGGACATGATTGCGGCGAACAGCGCGGCGAGCACGAAGCCCGCAACCAGCGGCGGCAGGTACGTCTGCGTCAGTTGGAGCAGGACGGTCTCGCTCGCTTGCTTCGTTGCGAGCGCAGTCTCGCCTCGAAAGACAGCCTGACCTGAGATGCCGACGAGGATGGCGCACCAGACGACCGCAGAGAGCGCGACGACGAAGCGGGGCACCGAGCGACCGCCGATAAAGTACTCGCTGACACCTCGTGACGAGAAGCGCGTCGCCCACACGCCGATTGCGAGGATGACAAGAAAGTAGGCGCCGAACGCGACGGCCTTGGCGTCCAGCGTCATTCCTTCATCCTCCTGCCCGTCCAGGCATAGAGAAGCAACGCCGTCGCGAGAATCGCGAGCGGCAGCACGAGCATCACGAGCACAAACGCGGCGCTTTCGCTCATCGCCTATCTGTGATGACGGATTAGCCGGCTGCTATGGATTGGGAATCGGTCGGAACGATGTCGTCAACCCGCACGACGAGTGCTGTGGCGTTGTCGTGTCCGCCCGCTTGGAGCGCCTCGTTGACCAGCGTCCATGCGGCTTCGGAGGGAGGCAGGAGAAGAACCTCGGCGATGCGCTCGTCGCTGACGAGGTTCGTTACGCCGTCGCTGCACAGGAGGAACACGTCCTTCGGCAGCAGGTCGTGGGCGGCGATCTCCGGCTCGACGGAGTCCTCGACTCCGACGGCGCGGGTGAGCACATGGGAGCGCGGGTCTCGGCTGGCGGTCTCCCTGTCCATCAGCCCGCCCGCGACGAGCTCTTCCACAAACGTGTGCTCCGCGGTAAGTTGAGCCAGATCGCCGTTGCGGAGGCGATAGACGCGCGAGTCTCCGACCTGCGCGGTGATGGCGCGATCTTGCACGAGCATGAGCGCGCTGAGGGTGCACCCCATCCCGCGGCGCTCCGGGATGGCCATGGCGGCGTCGCGGACGAAGCGATTGGCGTGGCTGACGGCGGTGCGGGCTGCCTCTTCCGGGTCAGCTGATTCGTGATGGAGATATGCGTAGAGGAACGACTTGCACGCGATCTCGCTGGCGATCTGGCCTGCCGCGTGGCCTCCCATCCCGTCGCAGACAACAAAAACAAGCCCCCGAACCGCGAGCAGCGGCTCCGACTCGGGCAAGAAGAACTCGAGCTTGTCTTCGTTGTTCTCCCGAACGCAGCCGATGTCGGTCTTGCATGCGACGGTTACCTTTGGGACGCGCCTCAGGGGCACGGTCGCCGCGCTGAGTTCCTCACGCGAGAATTCGGCAGTAGTATCCATCACGCTTCCTCGGGTTGGCTCCACTCGAGGGTGAAGTCCATCTGTCCAATTTTGAGCACGTCGCCGGGTTGGAGTGTCGTCTTCTGCTGTGGTTCCAGGCGGGCGCCGTTCAGGAAGGAGCCGTTTGTGCTTCCCGTATCGGTGTAGTGCGCTGTGCCGTCCCCGATCGTGAGCACGCCGTGCGATCCGCTTACGAAGGGGTCGGCAATGGCGACATCGTTTTCGGGCTTCCTTCCGATCCTGTTCTCGCCTTGGCGCAGAGCGTGCCGACCGGCATCTCCAACGAGGTACGCGGCCGGTTTCTCCACGGCGGGCGGAGCGTCCAGCGTGGCGGTTTTGTTCGATTGCGGCAGCTGAGTTGCGCCCGCCTCTCCTGGAAAGTGCAGCGTCATCTCGACGCCGGCGAAGGCGACCTTGTCGCCCTGCTTGATTTCGGTTTTGGTGTTGGGTTGCAGCGGCTCGTCATTGACGGTCGTGCCGTTGGTGCTGCCGACGTCTTCGACGAAGACCTTACCGTCCTCGAGGTACACCTTCGCGTGCTTTCGGCTGCAGCGCGAATCGGTTAGAAGGATGTCGCCCTCGCGTCCGACGAGGTTCTCACCCGGTCGGAGGTGCTGCTCTCTGCCTGCGGCGTCCACCAGGCAGGGTGGACGGACCGGCGGCGCGCTGAAGACATCGCCCGGCAGGCTGTCGCTTGTCGACAAGACAAGCCCGCACTCGACGCAATACAGCACACCCGGCGGATTGTGCGACCGGCAGACAGGGCACTGAATCGGCTGAATCGTCTGCGTCGCCGTCAGGGAAGGCGCGGACGTGATGCGCGTCCTGTTCGGATCCTCCTCCAGCATCTGGGTCTTGTGCGGGTCGGTCATCGGGTTAGAGTATGGCGCGAAATGCGCTCCTGCGTGGCGGGTCAGGTGCGCTTCAGAGCACCGGAACGGAAACCGGTTCTCCGCTTTGCGCGCTCTGAACCGCGGCGATGGCGACGGCTGAGGCGGCGAGGCCGTCGTCCAGCGTAATCGGCGGCTCCCGCCCCTCGGCGACCGAGCCGGCGAAGGCGGCAAGCAGCTCCCGGTCGAGGCTGCTGCCGTAACCCACCTCACGGTGCGTGGGCGCCTCGTCGGTGAACAGGTCGAGCGCCTGGGCAAAGAGGTCG
>Ga0209172_10005121_pt1 | contig 16367 bp, 10 predicted proteins | sample LarsenN4metaG_FD_184113 | JGI IMG/M metagenome (GOLD analysis project Ga0209172, IMG submission 184113) | Hot spring sediment bacterial and archeal communities from British Columbia, Canada, to study Microbial Dark Matter (Phase II) - Larsen... ... | reverse complement strand
CCTGCAGCGCGGATCGCTTCGCGCACAACTTCCGGATCGGAATCGCTGATCAACGCGCTGTGCTCCTCGTCGAATTCCGGCGGCAGCACGCTCAGCAGCCGCGCCGCCTCCAGACGCGTCCGCGTCGCTTCGGGTCCTTCCTCCTTCACCATGGCCCTCAGCAGCGTCCGCGCCGCCACCAGGTTCTGCGTTTCGCCAGGCCGCGCCAGGAAAGCTACCATCGCGGACCGGATGGAGAAATCCGGGAAGCCACCAAGCTCCTGAATGCACGCCAGCGGATCCACGTGCGCGTGGCGCGTCAGGAACGTCAGGGCTTCCGTGCGCACTTCCAGGCTGGGGTCCTTCAGAAGCGCTTCGACCTGTGGCAGCACGGAGCGGTCGCCGGCCGCGCTCAAAATGGCGATGGCTTTCTGGCGGACCTCCGGTGCGGGATGGCTGAGCAAGCCGCGGATGGCTGGATGGGTGGCCGTGCGAGGGCTGACTTCGAACAGGCTCAGCGCATAAAGGATCTCCTTTGGGTCGGTGGCCGTCAGGTGGGAGGCAAAGATTTCGCTGGTCGAGCGGTCGAGGACCGGAGCGGCCGCTTGCTCCGCGTCGAGGCGGTGCTGGCGGACGATGTCGCGCAAGGTGATTACATACCGACGCCGCGCCACCAGGGCCGTCCCCAGCCACCACAGGATCAGCGCCATGCTCAGCCAACTGGCCTGTACCGCCGACCAGCCCAGCGTGGTAACGAACACCACCAGCAGGGCGGCGGCGAAACCGTCGCCAAACCGCCAGATCACTGTGTCAATGAACGACTTCACTTGGTTCTTGATCTCCACGGGCACCGGCAGGTAGAGCAGTTCCACGCTCGGTTTATCAATCGAGTACTGCAAGACGTTGATGCTGGAGCGCAGCCCGATGGCCGCCCAGATGGTCACCAGCCCCCACCCCAGCACCCCGAGGGAAGCCAGAAACAGAGCCACCGGCACGACGAACAGTGCCGGGCCCAACCCGAAGCGCTTGAGCAGGCGGTTGGTGACGAGCAGTTGCACCAGCAGCCCGGCCAGACCCGCATAGAAGTAGAAATCCCCGAAAAACCCGGCGAGTTGGTCACGGCCCAGATGAAACTTCTCGTAGTAATGATACTTGGCGAGCGCCTTGAACTGCCAACCGGCCACGCTGGTAACCACCGAGGCGATCCAGATCAGCCCGGCCAGTACGCGCAGATACCGGCCTGACCCGATGAGTTTCAGGCTCTCGACCACGGTGGGACGTTTCACCTCCGCGGCCGCTTCCTCTTCCTCGGAAGCCACAGGGGCGCGCCGCTGCCGCCAGATCGCCACCACCAGCAGCGAGCAGACAGCCAGGAACAACCCGATGGCGATGAGCAGGCTGGGCGTGCCGAATTGCCTGGCCATGTAGCTGGAGAACCTGCCACCGAAGACGCCTCCGGCGATCGAGCCGCCGGCCACCAGGCTGAAAATGCGTTTGGCCTCGCGCACGGTGAACACGTAGTTGGCCAGCGTCCAGACCTGCACCGGACCAAGCACACCCCACAGTCCCACCCAGATGTAGATCACGGGATAGACCCAGGCCGCATCGCCGTAATGGGTGGAGAGCCACCAGAAAGCGAAGCTGCTGGCCGAAACCAGAAGCAAGCAGGAGACCAGCAGGTTGCGGAGGATCAGCCGCCGGCTTATCGCGACGTAGCCGACCATGACCAAACCCACCAGCACGGCGATGGCCAGGTCGGCAAACGGCAGCTTGTCCGGGCTGTACTTGTCGAGGAAGAGCGCGTCGCGGGCCACCCGGGCGGACAAGTAGCTGGTCATGACCAGGAAGAGATAAAGGAAGAGCAGGAAACCCCGGGCAAGGTCGCCGCGTTGCAGGTTCAGCAGGCGCTCGAGCAGGCCGGTCATGGGCCGCGAGTCTACCTCAAACGCCGCCCCGGGGAAGCAGTTTCAGGGGCGGCCAGCGGGCTCGAGATTGTTGCTCACTCCCAGCTAAACAGAACCTTCTCTTCCCCTCGCTCCTCGATAAGTTTCTCCAGGAGGGCGACCAGTTTGTCCCGCCGCTTCAGCAGGGAATCGATCTCGGAGGTGCGGAGGTAGGGCTTGAGCTGCCTCTTGACCTCCTCCGGATTGAGCGCCTTGAGCCGCTCAAACAGCTTCCGTTCGCACTGGCGGACCTTGTCCGGCTCACGCAGAGATTCCGAGCGGTGGAAGGCCCGGGTGTGGTCAATCAGCCAGAGTTTCCAGTCCTTGTCGATCAGGATGTTGCCGGCGTTGCGGTCCATGTTAGCGACCAGGTTGTCGAACACCCTCATGACAAAGACTTGCTGGTTCCAGCGCACCGCGTCGGGAGGGCGGATCTTTTGCCTGATGCGGTCCTCTTCCGTCATGGCGTTTTCCAGAAAGATCTGGATGCTGCCGTTCTTGCCGTAGACGCGGCGAACCACTGCAGGCGGGACGTTGTCCATGCCGAGCAACCTCGCCAGCTCGTAGGCGGCAGGCTCGAAGATGTAACTGTCGCGGAAGAACAGGATGCGTTCGCCGGTGGCCAGGGTGGCTACTGCTTTGTCCTCGTCCACGTCGCGAAATACGGCGTTGCTCCGGACGCCATCCTTTTCGAGCAAGCATTTGCGCGGCTGCGTGATGCCTTTCGGCACCCCTCGCATGGACACCACCTTGGCAGTACGCAAGTGCGCCAGAACTTCCTCGTCGGTCTGGAACGGCAGGGGGGTGCCGTCCGGCCCCTTCCAGACATGTCGTGCACTGGGTGTTGCTGGCGCTGCGACCGGTTCCTGCCATTCCAGCCCGCCGCCAAGCCATGCGAAACCCGATTCGCGGGTCTGGTCCGCGTCAGCGGAAACCCCGCCCACCTGCAAGGCCACTCGCTCGCCGGGATAGATGGCCGTGAAACGCCCCTCGGCAATCTCCAACGCAGAAGCGCGCCCGCCCTGGTAATGGCTCGACAGCATGCCCGTATCAATCAAGAAGACCTTGCCATCCCAGCGCACGCGGATCCTTCCGCCGGCCTGCACCGTGTGACCAACGACGAAGCGCGCGGCGCCTTGGCTAGCCAGTGCCCGGTCTACTTCGGCGGCGCCTTCCTGGTCGCTCCACTGGGCGAACCCGCGGAACCAGAGCGGGCCCTCCGGGTGCACACTGAACCATCCGCGAAAGCCCAGGAAACTTTCGAGCACAGCCATGTACTGTTTTTCAGCTTCTGTGGGTTGTCCGACGCTGCCCTGCGCCGCGGCTTCAGCCTTGCGCTTGTCGAGCTCGGCCTGCGCGGCTTGGGCCGCCTCGGAAAGTGTGCACCACGGCAGGATGACGTTATGCTCCACCAGAAACTGCCGGATATTGTCAAAGGAGAGCAGTTCCTCGCGGATGCGCGCGTTCAGGGCGTCCAGCTTCCATGAGGACAGCACGGGACTTATCCCGGCATGCAGGAAGACCGTCTCACCGACCTTCGCCATGGCCGCGTGCTGGCGCAACCAACGGCCGTATTTCCCGTTCGGGTCGAAAGCCTCGCGGTGCTCAAAATAGCCCGGCGGATGTGCTTCCATCCATTCCTGTTGTGCGCCCGGCGCCAGCGGCGGCAGAGGCCCCCGGGCGGTCCTGGCCTGGTGCTCGCGGAAGGCCTTGAAGGCATTCCTGCGGCGCTTTTCGCTGTTTCCGTCGGCATACTCGGCGAAATTCTCCGGCGTGACGTAGCGCAGGTCGCCCATCAGGTTCATCACTTCGTGGTTGCCGAGCAGCACCACCACCCGACCGCCGCGACGCGGGGCCTGCGCCTCCAGCGACATCAGCAGGTCCATCACCGGACGACACTTCGGCCCGCGATCCAGGAAGTCGCCCGTCTGCACCAGAACCGCGTCGCCTCCCACCCACTTCTGGTTCGCATCGAGCAGGCGCGCTTCCCGCAGAATGCCGACAAAGGCCTCGTAGTCGCAGTGCACGTCGCCCACCGCGACTATGCGCGATGGTTTCTCCTTAGCGGCGTGCGCCGGCATCCCCAGGCCCAGCGCCAGAAGCACCAGGGCCAAAGCCGCGAAGCGCAGAACGCGTCGGAAGAATGCGGTCACCATGTATGCCCTCGTGCGAAACAGATTCGCGAGCCGGGCCCTGTTCTTTTGGATTCCCGGCGCATCCGGGCGGATGTCAGCTTGCGGGAAACACGCCGATAGCCACAGCAGACGCCGTTGTGCTAGCTTGTTTCCCGACCCGAGTCGAAGCAACCGTCCGGTGGCGCGATTTTCCCACATTCCCGTGCTGTTGGCGATGGCCCTGGCAATTGCCGCCGTGGCCCAGGAGAAGGAACGGATCCTCTGGAAGCGGCAGCCCTCAGCGCTGCTGAGGATAGACGATCGCACGGTCAAGCTCTGGGAAGTCTACCGCGCGGAGAAGAAAGGCGAGCTGGTGCTCGTGCAACTGGGCCGCAGGTTCCTGCTGCTCAACCTCCAGAAAAAGGAAATCCGCGAGCTCGATGAGACGCGCTTGGAATACACCCGCGACGGCATCCGTTGGTCGCTCGACGAGGAAAAGGACCGCGTACTGCCCAGCGCCGAATGGATGGTGCGCGAAGTGGGCGCAGCGCTGCGCATGCGCGTCCAGCTCGCCGCCGAAGGCCGCCTCCTCGAAGTCCAGCTCCCTGTCCGCCCCGACCTCCGCTCCCTCTACTAGCCTCCCGAGTCCGACCGCGGGAGGCCTGCATCACACAGTCGGCAGCGGCGCGGGCGGCGCACGATGCTTGAATCGCGCGGGAAGACGGTGGCCAGCGACCAGTCCAGCGCCACCTGCACCTGCTTCTTCAGCCCCACCAGCTTGTACAGGTGCACGGCGTTCCATAGCAGCCAGGCGAAGTATCCGCCGAAGCGCAAGCCAGCCAGGCTGACCACAGCGTGATTCATTCCCAACGAGATCAACATTCCCTGCTGCTCGTAGCGGTAGTTTTCGAGCGGCTCGCCGCGCAGCAGGTGGGCGACGTTCCGCCCGGCCACGCGGCCCTGCGCGATAGCTACCGGCCCGACCTGCGGAGCCTCAGGCGCGGTGGCCGGCGCCGCCGAATCCCCGACGATGAACACCTCCGGGAACGGTTCGAGCTGCAGATGCCCGTTGACCAGAGCGCGGCCGCGGCGGTCGTGCTCGCAGGGCAGCGACTCGACCAGCTCATGCGCACGCACTCCCGCGCACCAGATCACCGTCTCCGCTGCGAGCGTTTCGCTGCCGTTGATTTCCACTCCGCCGGGAAAGCAGCAGGTCACCCGCGCTCCGGTGCGCACGGCGATACCCTCAGCACGCAAGCGTCGCCGGGCGTGTCGCACGAGGTCAGCATGCAGCCCGCGGAGGATCTCCGGCATGGCTTCGAGCAGCACCAGGCCGATTTCCTCGCGCCGGATGCCACGATAGTGGCGCGCCACGTAGCCGAACAGGAAGTCCTGCAACTCGGCGATCAACTCGACGCCGGTGTAGCCGCCGCCCACCACGACAAATGTCAGCAGGCGCTGGCGGACAGCCGGGTCAGCCGTTTGGTCGGCATGCTCGCAGAGGTCAATCACCGCTTCGCGCAGCTCGACCGCGTCCTGGAGCGACTTGAAGTCTCGCGTGTGCTCCCGGGCGCCGCGCACGTTGAAGTAGTCGGTGCGGCTGCCCAGCGCGAGCACCAGAAAGTCGTAGTCCAGCGCGCCGCCGGCTAGCTGGACGCGGCGCTGCGCTAGGTCAAGCGAGCGCACGGTGTCCCGCCGGAAGCGGAACCGGCGCCGGCCGCGGACGTCGCGCACCGGCTGGACGATGTGCCGCGGGTTCGTGTAGCTCGAAGCGATCTGCGGCAAAAGCGGCGTGAACAGGAAATAGTTGTTCTCGCCGACCAGCAGCACCTCGAGCCCGCGCGACCCCGGGGCGGCGACCAGCCCTTCGAGTTCCACGGCTGCCTGCACCCCGGCAAACCCCGCCCCCAGAATGACCACCCGCGGCATCGCTTCACTACCCCCCGCGGCGATTCTCTCACACCTGCCTCGTCTCGGCCGCCGCGCGACCATGAACGAGCGCAGGTCGGTCCCAAGCCTCACCCTGCAGAACCAGTGGCGCAAGACGAGCCGGGTCTTCATACCGCCCCTTCCGCCACATAGCTCAGCGCTCAGCTCCCCTTCCAACCTCTCCCCGTCGGAACTGACCTGCGGCCTGTGCGCTCTGCTCGGGATGACAGCAAAGGAGAGGTAGTCGTAGTGGTGCACTCCCCGCAGAAGGCAGCGCAAAGATGAGGGCGGCTCCTGTATCGCTGAAGCCTTGCGGACGGTGGCGGACCGAGGTCATTCGGGGCGGCGGGGAGCAGGCAGGCTATTTGCGGTGGACGGCGTAGACCCAAGGGATGCCGACGAGGCCGGGCTGAACGCGAACCTCCACCGTATCGCCGCGCTCGAACCGCAGGAAGTCGTCCCGGGAGATCGGGACGCGCTCGATGCGCCGACCGTCGCGCCACGAGGTGACCACCAGGCGGCTGCTGCGCAGCGTCCCGGGCATGGTGAATTTCCCTACCACTCGGGTGACGCGGCTGACCGGCGGCCCGCTGTCAAACCGCCCGTTTACAAACAGCAGCAGCGCCAGCAGCCAGGAAACCGGCACCAGCGCCCGGAACACGCGCCGCAACAGCTCGATCTCTCCCCGGCGGCGCGCCGCGCGATCCAGCCAGATGCCCAGACCCAGCGTGGCGAAGAACACCAGGCCCATGAAGATCAGCATGGCGTCGAATTCAAGCGGAGGATACCAGTTGCCGGCAGCCAAGAAGGCGATGCTGCCCACCAGGAAAACTCCCGTGAGGGAAAGCAGGCGGCGCCGGAACATCGCTTCGGCTGCTGGGGAAGCCAGCCCGCACGCGGCGCACTGCTCCTCAGCGCGCTCGGCACCACAGTTCAAGCAGCGGGTCATCCTGGCTGGAAGGATTCCAGAAGCTGGAGCAGCCGTTGCCGGCTTTCGTTGCTCAGGCGATCGAATTCGACGCCCATGCCCTGGCCCGGCACTACGCGACGCACCACGCACTCCACGGCGAGCGGGTCGGCCAGCAGCACCCGCCCGGAGAACGCCGCTCCCACCCACAGCGGATCGCTGGTCTCAATGAACAGCCCGCCCTGGCTGATGTCCGTGGCCACGCCGCGAAGAATCTCCGAGCCCCATTCGATTTCCACCTGGGCATGCAGCGGAATGCGTGGATGGCGACGTCGCTCGGCGTTGCTCACTTGCTCCGTTCCTGCAAGGAAACCAACCTACAACCAACCGATGCTAAGTGCCACGCGCGGCCCTGTCAACGGAGATTCCCGCAAGCGGACGACGTATAATCCGCACATGGACGTTCGCCACATGCTCCTCAACCAGAAGCAGGCCGTGCGGCGGCGCACTCGCCAAGTGCTGAGCCTGATCCGGCCGGAGCATCTCGGCTGGCGACCCGCTGCGGGCGCGCTGACCGTGGGGGAAATGCTGCGGCACATCTGGGTGTCGGAAGAAGGCGTGCGGCGCGTGGCGCTGGAAGGCGATTTCACCTACTACTGGAAGCGCATCCCGCGAGGTCTGCGCTCTGTCCTGGGGACGCCCGGCACGCTGGCCGATGAGCTGGCGGAACTCGAGCGCGTGCACAACGAAACGCTGCGCGCGGTCGGCGACTTCCCCCTGGAACGCTTTGAGGAAGAGCGCGCCGAGGAAAGCCTGGGCTACCGGCGGAAAGTGTACGCGATCCTGCTGGGCATCAATGAGCACGAGGTCCATCACCGCGGCCAGTTGATGACCTACCTGCGGATCCTCGGCACGCCCGTAGCAGAGTCCATTAACCTTCGATGAAAAAGTGAAAAAGGAAGGGCCTGAGAAGAACGCGACGCCGCGGAAGGCTGCCGCGGCGTCGCCCGAACGTGGCCGACCTCGCCCAGCGCTACTCGCCGCTCGGGGCGATGGCGCCGAGGCTCGAAGGAGCCACTCGCTACTCGATCTTGAACCCACCGGGCGCCTTGCGCGGCGCCTCGGAGCTGACCTTCAAAGTGCCCTTCTTCTTGGGAGCCTTCTTCGCGGTCTTCTTCGCCTTCATGCGTTGTCTCCTTTGTGGGACCAGCCTGGCGGGCATCGCCGGAGCGATCCGCCGGCGCGATTATGAAACAGTGCAATGCAGAGTCAAGTGAAATGCGCGGCAGAAACGAAAAAGCGTGAAGCTTCGATGGTGGACCCGCCGCGGGCAGCGGCGCAGGCCCGGCTAGGGCCGGGAGAGTTCGCGCACGCTGGTCGGGCGGGTGTCAAGACAAAGGATGTTCTCGTCACGGCCCGAGGTGATCAAGGAGCAGGCTATCTGTCGTGCGGTCTGGATGGCTTGCTCGGGGGTTCGAGCCGCAGCCGTGGCGCAGTGGGCGCGGCTCCGAAAGGCGACGCAAACCTCGTACTGGTACTGGTTCTGTTGAAGCGTCGAATAGATGATCAGACCAAGCAGAACAACTCCTGCAAGACCGGCTATCCATCTCATTCGCTTGGACATAGCTAAGCACCCCTTCGTTTCGGCTCCTTGCCGGGGCCTGCCGCTCTTCGCTTGTCCGACGCCGCATTCCGGCGAGCCAGCCTGCCCGCTCCTAGAGCCGGTGGGACACGCACAAGACGCACTCGCGCTCGCGGGGCCAGCCCAGCAAGCAGCTCCCGAACCCTGCGGTCGAAAACACGGCTCCGGCCAAAGACCCCGCCCACAAGGGCAATAGGGAATGGTCGGCGTCCGAGCCGCAGCCGACGGACTACGCTTGATGCCAACCGAGCGAGTTCCTTGGCTGCGTCCTGCAGGATCTGGCCAGCCACACGGTCGCCGCGTGCGCCGGCTCGAACCACGACGGGGAAGAGGCTCGGCAGCGCCTCGTGGGGGCGCCGCGCGACTCTCTCGAGCATCGCATCCCAACTGGCACAGCGCAGAGCCCGGAGGGCAGCCTGCTCGAAGCTGGTTGGCGGGGCCAGCCCGTCGCGAGCCCGGGCAGCTGCGGCCAGGGCGCGCCGTCCGATGTCGAACGCGCTGCCCTGGTCGCTGATCCAGGGCCCGTGGCCGCCTGCCCGAGCCGTTCGACCGGCCGCGTTCCGGCCGTAGGCTGCCGAGCCGGTGCCCGCAACCAGCACCACTCCGGGGCCGGCGCCCGCAGCAGCCTCCAGGGCCGCTGCCAGGTCCGTGGTTACCTGGACACGCGCGCGCGGAAAGATCTTCCACAATCCGCGTGCCATGCGCTGCGCGACGCTCCGACGGCCCGCGCCAGCCAAGCCGGCGCACACCGAGCTCACCTGTTTCCTGCTGAGCCGGGCGGCCCTGAGGGCCTGCCGGGCAGAGTCGTGCAGTGCGGCGAGGGCCGCCGCGAAGCCGACGCGCAGCGGGTTAGACGGCCCGGCCGTGCCCCGCGCGACCACTCGGCCAGACGAATCCAAAACCACGCAGTCCGTCTTGGTTCCGCCGCCGTCGAAGCCCAGGAAGTAGCTCAATGCGAGGCCGCCTTCACCGTCGGGCCACCATCATGGAAACGCGATGCCGCACTTCCCTTGACACACCGTCGAGCGGCTGGCTACCATCGCGCCACTTTTCTGGCGCGAGGCGATGCGGCTGAACTGGCTCGACGTCGTCATCCTGCTGCTCTACCTGGTGGGCATCACCGCCTTTGGCATCTGGTTCCGCCGCGGCCAGCGCGACATCCACGACTACTTCCTCGGCGGCCGCACCACGCCGTGGTGGGCGCTCGCCTTTTCTATTGTGGCCACGGAAACTTCAACGCTGACCTTTATCAGCACACCGGCGCTGGCCTTCGCCGAAAATCTGCACTTCCTGCAACTGGTCTTCGGCTACCTAGTGGGCCGCGTGCTCATCTGCCTGATCCTGATTCCGCAGTACTTTCGCGGGGAATTCTACACGGCCTACCAGTTGATCGAAAAGCGCTTCGGGGCGCGCATGAAGTCGGCCGCCGCGGCCACCTTCCTGGTAACGCGGGCGCTGGCCGATGGAGTGCGCATCGCGGCCATCGCGCTCGTTGTGCGGGTGGCGTTTGGGACCGGCGAAGTGGCCTCCGTGGTCATCGTGCTGCTGCTTACCTTGCTCTATACCTTCCACGGCGGCTTGAAGGCCGTTGTCTGGACGGACGTGCTGCAACTGGCTATCTACCTGGCCGGAGCGGCCTCCGCGGTGGTGATCCTGCTCGAGCGCCTCCCCGGCGGGTGGAACCAAGTCACCGCGGTGGCCGCAGCTTCGGGCGGCAAGCTGGGCGTCTTCGATTTCCATTTCGACTGGACTACCAAGTACACCTTTTGGAGCGGCGTCATAGGCGGAACCTTTCTCACCACGGCCAGCCACGGCACCGACCAACTCATTGTGCAACGCCTGCTGGCGGCGCGCAGCGCGCGCGACAGCAAGCTGGCCCTGCTGGCCAGCGGCGGGATCGTGCTGGGCCAGTTCGTGCTGTTCCTGCTGATCGGCGTGATGCTCTACGCTTATTACGGCGCCCCGGCCATCGCGCCGGGCCGGAGCTACGACCCCGTCTTCCCGGAGTTCATTGTCACCCGGATGCCCGCCGGGCTGCGTGGCCTGCTGGTGGCGGCCATTTTTGCCGCGGCCATGAGCACTACCAGCGGCACGCTGAACTCCCTGGCATCTTCCAGCATCTTAGATTTCCAGCAACTGCGTGGAGCAACCACCGACCCGGAGCGACTGCTGCGGCTTTCGCGCCGCATGACGCTGTTCTGGGGGGCGGTGCTGCTACTGCTCGGAACCGTGCGCTGGGGGCCGCTGCTGGAAGCCGGCTTGACGATTGCTTCGATCACCTACGGGAGCCTGCTCGGGCTGTTCCTGCTGGGGATTCTGAACCGGCGAGCCACGGCGCGGGGCGCCCTGGTGGGGATGATTGCGGGGCTGGCCACGATCGTGTACGTGCGATTCGCCACCCCGGTGGCGTGGACCTGGTACGTGCTGACCGGCACGGCCGCAACGTTCCTGGCCGGTTCGCTGGCCAGCCTGCTGGACAAAGCACCGCAGCCCTCCAGCGAGCCGGCCGGGCCGGAGGCGCGATGAGCACACGACCGCTGGAACTGGTGCGCGGGCTGGGGCCATGGGCGGCCATGGCTATGGTCGTCGGCCACATCATCGGCACGGGAGTCTTTCTGGTCCCCACGGCGATGGCCAGGGCCACCGACTCCGTGGGACTAGTTTTTCTGGTGTGGATTGTCGGCGGCTCGCTCTCCCTGTTCGGCGCCTTGACCGTGGCCGAGCTGGGCGCGGCCATGCCCCAAGCCGGCGGGGCTTACGTGTACCTGAGGCGCGGGCTCGGCCCGGCCTGGGGCTTCCTGTTCGGCTGGATGAGCAACCTAGTCGGCAAGCCCGCCTCGATTTCCACCATCGCCGCCGGGTTTTTGATCTTTCTCAGCTTTTTCTTTCCCGGCGTGCGGACGCCCATCTTCGAGGTCCGCCTGCCGTTTGCCGAAGAGCCTTTCGCATTCACCTGGGCGCAGCCGCTGGCGGGCCTGGCCATCGTGTTCGTTACGTTCATCAACTACCTGGGCGTGCGGCTGGCCGGGGGGCTGCAGGTCGTGCTCACCGTCATCAAGATCGGCTCGATCCTGGCCGTGGTGGTTCTGGGCTTCCTGATGGCCGAGCGGGGAACTTCCGGCGCGCCGTTATTCCCTGCAACCCTCCATTGGGGGCTGCTGGCCGGGTTCCTCACCGCTATGGTCGGCGCCCTGTGGGCCTACGATGGATGGATTGACCTGACGTTTGCCGGCTCGGAGATCCAGAATCCACAGAAAAACATTCCGCGGGCCGTGGTCGGCGGGACGATCGCCGTGGGCGTCGTCTATCTGCTGGCCAACGCCGTGTACTTCTTCGTGCTGCCCATCGAGAAAGTGAAGGCTACAGAGAACGTCGCGTCGGAAACCGTGCGGGCCTTCGCGGGTGAGAACGCGGCGGCATGGATCACCGCGGCCATGGTCATCTCGGCGTTCACCACCCTAAACTCCTCGATCCTGACCGGAGGGCGCGTGCCTTATGCCATGGCGCGCGACCTGTTGTTTTTCCGCTTCACCGAAACGATCCACCCGGCGCACCGCACCCCGTCGGGCGCCCTCGTCTTCCAGGGCACCGTGGCCAGCTTGATGGTGCTGACCGGCCAGTTCGAAGACCTGTTCTCACTGTTCATCTTCGCGCAGTGGATTTTCTATGCGCTGACCGTGGCTTCGGTGTTCTGGCTGCGCAGGAAGGAACCAGACCTGCCGCGGCCGTACCGCGCCTGGGGGTATCCGCTGGTCCCGGCCGTGTTCGTGATCGGCGCTGTAGCGCTGACCGTCAACCTCTACGTCCAGCGGCCGGTACGCTCAACCATCGGCCTGCTACTCATCTTGACCGGCCTTCCCTTCTACTGCTGCTGGCGCCGCCGCGCAGCGACCCGCTAGGCCGTGTGGCCTCCGACGCTTTCCGGACCCGTGGCGGCAGGGCGAACTCCAGTTTGCGGGCACAAGGAGAACGACTCGGCCAGCTAGCGCGCGGCAGGGCCGAGCAGGATGCGCCCCGGACGGGCGCCGGTGTGGCGGCCCTGGGCCACCACCACGCGGCCGTTGACCAACACGTAGCGGAAGCCTTCGCTGTAGGCGTGCGGCTGCTCGAACGTGGCGCGGTCGGCCACCGCCTGCGGATCGAACACCACGACGTCCGCCCACATCCCGGGACGCAGCAGCCCGCGGTCCACCAGCCGGAAGCGTTGCGCGGGCAGCGAGGTCATCTTGCGGACGGCTTCTTCCAGGCGCAGCAGGCCCTTTTCGCGCACGTACCGGGCGAGCACGCGCGCGTTGGTGCCGTAGCCTCGCGGGTGCGGCTTTCCGGAGCCGAACTGGCGCACGCCCGAGTCCGATGCCACCATGCTGAAAGGCCAGGCAAGGATGCGCTCGACATCGGCTTCGTCCATGACGTGATAGACCATGGCAGCGCCGCCTTTTTCCATCATTTCCAGCACGGTTTCGATTTCGTTTTCGAGCGTGGCCTCGCGTCCGCGCTGCTGATTGATCTGCGCGATGGACTTGCCCTCGAGCGTGGTGTCCCAGCGGCAGGAAGCCACTACCGCGTAATCCATGCGCTCGCGCCCGTTGCGGTTGCGAATGAGGTCCCGCATCTCCTCGGCGATCTTCCGGCGGACGGAAGGGTCGCGCAGGCGCTCGAGCAGGCCGTGCTGGCCGCCGGCCAGCGCCCAGGACGGCAGCAGCACGCCGAGGTTGGTGCTCGAGGCGGTGTAGGGATACTGGTCCACGGTGACGTCCAGACCCGCCGAGCGCGCTTGCTCGACCATGGCGATCGTCCGCGCGCTCTGGCCCCACAGAAGCTTGTTGGACACTTTGAAGTGCGAGATTTCCACGGGTACGCCCGTGGCGCGGCTGATGTGCACGGCTTCTTCGATGGCCTCGAAGATCTTGTCGCCCTCGCTGCGGATGTGGGAGGCGTACACGCCGTGATGACGCGCCGCGACGCGGGCCAGCGCGACCACCTCTTCCGTCTTGGCGTAGGTGCCGGGGATGTAGACCAGCCCGGTGGAAAACCCTACGGCACCCTGGCGCATGGCTTGCTCGACCAGCCGCTCCATCCGGCGCTGCTCGGCGGCGGTGGGGTCGCGTTGTTCGTTGCCCATGACCGCGCGCCGCACGCTGTTGTGCCCGATGAGCGTGCCCAGGTTGACCGAGATGCCGTGCTGGCGCAGCTTGCCGAAGAAAGCGCGCAAGTTCACTTCCGAGCCGCCGCAGTTGCCGGTGATGACGGAGGTGACGCCGTCGTATAGGAAGTTCTCCGCGGTGGGCACAGTGTGGATGTCGCCTTCGGCGTGCGTGTGCACGTCAATGAATCCCGGCGCAACCACCAGGCCCTCGGCGTCAATCACGCGTGCGGCGCGCCCCGCGAGCTTGCCGATGGCCACGATCCGGCCGCCGCGGATGCCTACGTCGGCCACAAACCACGGGTTGCCGGTGCCGTCCGCAAGGCGGCCGTTGCGGATCAGCACATCGTAAGCCGGTGCTGCCGCCTTTGCTCGAGCCGCTGCTGGCCCTTGGCCGGCGAGGCTGGCCGCGCAGAAAACAAATGCAATCCCGCAAAGCAGTGCTCGCTTTAGCCTCATGCTGTCCTTCTCCACTCTCCTAGCCCGGGCATCGGCCTGCCCTGCGGCAGCGCCGCGCTCTCAGCGGTAGAGGAGGTATTTCTCGCGCAGCTTGCTGAACGCTGCCAGCTCTTCGGCCCAGTCGTCCACGATGCGCGTGGGCGCGTCGCCGCGTTTGAGCCGCTCGATGGTGGCGGCGTTGCCCAGCAGCGCGACGATTTTCTCTAGATGGAACTGCTGCGGATAGAGCTTAGCCAGGGCCGCGGCAATCTCCAGACCCATCAGCATGGAGTGCAGTGAGTCGCGGTCGGTGATGACCAGCGCGATTCCTTCGCAGGGCTGGCCGTTGTACAGGCCCGCGCGCGGCGTAAACCGCGTGGGGACAAAGCGCACGCCGGGCACAAAGCGCCGGTTGAGGTACTCCGCCAGTTCTCCGGCGCGGATCCACGGCGCGCCGAACAGCTCAAAAGGCGTGTCTGTGCCCCGGCCGACGGAAATGCCGCCGGCTTGCAGGATTTCAATCCCGGGGTAAAGCAGGGCGGCATCAAGCGACCGGAGGTTGGGCGACGGCGCCACCCAGACGAGCCCTGTGGCCTCGTAGCGGTCGTGCCGCTGCCAGTCCTGCATGGCAATGACGTGCAGCTCGGCGCCCATCTTATTCTCTGCGTTGAACAGGCGGGCCAGTTCGCCCACGGTCATGCCGTAGCGCACCGGCAGGGGAAAGTAGCCGACAAAGCTCAGCTTGTCGAGGTCGAGCAGAGGTCCCTCGATGCGTTCGCCCCCGAGCGGATTGGGCCGGTCAAGCACGTAAAAAGGGATCCTGTGGCGGGCGGCTTCTTCCATGGCGTAAGCCATCGTGGTGATATAGGTGTAGAAGCGGACGCCGGCGTCCTGGATGTCGAAGACGAGAGCGTCAATCCCGCGGAGCATCTCTTCGGTGGGCCGGCGCGTCTCGCCGTACAGGCTGTGAAGCGGCAAGCCGGTGGCGGGGTCGGTGCCGGAGGCCACGCGGGCGTCTTCCCTGCCGGTGATGCCGTGCTCCGGGCTGAACAAAGCGACCAGTTGCACGCCCGGAGCCTGACGCAGGGCTTCGACCGTTGTACGGCCGTCGCGCGCCATACCCGTGTGGTTGGTAATCAGCCCGACGCGCTTGCCCTTCAAGGGGGCAAAGTTCTGTGCAATGAGCACGTCCGTCCCCGCCTGCGTGCGCCCGGCGCGAGCGACGATCCCGCCCGGCCCCAGCGCGCGCTCGCTGCCGGCGCTGCGCTCGGCCGGCGAAGCCGAGGCCATGCGATTCTCAACCGACAGGGCTGCACAGACCGCCGTAGCCACCTTGGAGCGCAGGCTGGAGATGGCCGGGCGCGGCCGGGGATGCTGGCTGCTGGCCAGCAGGATGACGAACGTTTCACTCGAGGGATCCACCCAGATGGACGTGCCGGTAAAGCCCGTGTGGCCAAAACCGCCGACGGGAAACAGGTCGCCACGGGGGGCCGAATAGACCGAGTCAATGTCCCATCCCAGCCCACGCAGCGTCGGACTCCAGGGCGGCGACTGCGTCGTGGTCATCTTTGCCACGGTGCTCTCAGCAAAGACCCGGGTCCCGTTCGAAGCCACGCCCCGGGACAAAAGCATGCGACAGAAGACAGCCAAGTCGCCCGCCGTGCCAAACAGGCCGGCATGGCCGGCCACGCCGCCCATGCCCCGAGCGCGCGGATCGTGAACCTCGCCGCGCAGCAGACGGCCCCGGCCGGAACCGGGCTTGGCGTCTTCGGGCAGGTCTATCTCTTCGGTAGGCGCAATGCGCGGCAGCCATTCGGCCGGAGGGCGGAAGCGCGTCCAGCGCAGGCCCAGCGGCGCGGCGATCTCCCGGGCAAAGAACTGGTCGAGCGGAAGGCCGCTCACCCGGCGCACCATTTCACCCAGGACAATAAAACCCGTGTCACTGTAGATGAATCGCGCCCCCGGCGGCGCAATCAGCTCGTCCGCATAGATGGCTTTCAACACGGCCTCGGCGCCCGACCATCTCTCCGGCAGGCGGGGAATCGGCCGCAAGCCAGAATGGTGGGTGAGCAGGTGGCGCACGGTAACCTGATCCTTTTCGCCGCCGGTGAATTCGGGAATGTAGCGGACGACCGTGTCGTTGAGACGCACCTTGCCCTGTTCGACAAGCTTCATCACTGAAGAAGCCGTAGCTAGGACCTTCGTGAGTGAAGCCAAGTCGAAAACGGTATCCAGGGTAATGGGCTCGCGCCGGGGAAGCACGGCGCGCGCG
>Ga0209172_10005119_pt1 | contig 16372 bp, 8 predicted proteins | sample LarsenN4metaG_FD_184113 | JGI IMG/M metagenome (GOLD analysis project Ga0209172, IMG submission 184113) | Hot spring sediment bacterial and archeal communities from British Columbia, Canada, to study Microbial Dark Matter (Phase II) - Larsen... ... | reverse complement strand
TGGTCTGGGTCAATGAGTTTAAAAGCTTAGAGGAGGTGGAGACTAAACTAAAAGAGTGGGTAGAAGATTACAACCACTACTACCCCCATTCGGCTTTGGGTTACAGAAGTCCAAAAGAATTTGAGACTCAAAACCACACACAAAAAGCAGCCTAAATGTGTCTTGACAAATGGGGTTCACTACATGATAGCCGCTACCAAAAGCACAATAATATAAAGGATAGATAAGCTAATCTTCATATCCCCCACATCTGTTTCTTGTACTCTTCTGACCTCCCCTTAGGCACGCTCAGAGTCTGCCACTTAGCTCCGGCATAGTGTTTAGCCAGATATAAGATTTGTCCCACATGGATTGCGTAATGGGTCAGCTGCCGGAAAATGGCAATGTAGGCCGCTTGAGCTTTTCCCCTCACATAGACGATTTTGTCCAGATCTTCCGGCTTTAAAGGCTCTATTGCATGAAAGAGGCAACTCCAACCGGCTTCCCATTTTTGAATGATCTCGACCCTGGTCTCTCCTTCGGTCACGAATTCCGAATCCCGGTGCCGGTCCGGCTTTTCACCGTCAGAAGTCAGAAAATCAGTCCATCGGGAGCGCATGTTGCCGGCTAAGTGCCTCATCAAAACCGCAATGCTATTGGATTCAGAATCAGGAGCAGAGAAAAAGTTCTTATCTGCGACCTGGTGAATGGCTTTCTCCGCTACGTTCTTTAAGCTTCTGAACTCAATTAAGACACTTTCCAAAAACTGTTCTGCTCGCATAAATAGCCTTCTTCATTTAAGGTTCTCAAGCCTGGCAAATGAATGCCCGGATTGAAGCCTAATCTACATCGGCTTGCTTATCTTCCCCAAAATACTTCTGGCAGGCTGTTGCTGTCAAATGGGAAAGGCAAATCGTCCAAGTAAAAAGGCCAGGCATTCAACCTGGCCTAAGTTCTCTTGTGAAAGTTCCCGTCTTTCTCTTAGGGCACTGGGAAACAGCAGGTTCCGGTTGCAACCGGGGTCCAGCAGTTGCCTGGATCAGCCCCTACACAGGGGAGTTTATCTTTATCAAAGTAGTAATTGACCAAATAGATTATATCCGGTAAAGTCGTCCCCCCGATACCATTAATCTCTGCCCGGCACAAAGGAGTAGGTTCCCAACAGTTCCCTGGATTACTCCCCACACAAGGAGGCTTATCCTTGTCAAAGTAATAGTTAATCAGGTGAATTATATCGGTTATGGTTATCCCTCCTGATGAATTAACATCCCCGGGTATAGCCGTACAGGAAAACTCATCCGCACCAATATCCGGATAGTTCGGGTCTCGGGGCTGACCATCTATATCATCGGTTACTTCGGCCAAGGGGGTGCCAGTGCTATCTATCAGGGTATCCCCGACATGCAGGTTGGTGGCATTAGGAAATCTGGGGTTGATTGAAATGGAGTTGAGATCTTTGCCGCTGGCAGCTCTTAAAGCAGCTAAATCGGCCCGGGGGCCATTCCAGTAGGCCAGACTTGCTCCGGTCGTGTACAAGTCGTTGTAATTAGAGTTAGCTACAGCCCCAGGAGTAGCAGTATAATACGCATAGCCGCCGCCTGGGTTCATAAAGATGTTGTTCACCACGTTTATGTTCCCCCCGTAATTAGGAGTGAAGGCAAAGTAGCTGGAGTGAGTATTGGTTTGATTGACACTGTTATAATACACATTCTGGTAATTGCAGAAATCCAGAGCAATTCCTGCTGCCGCGCCAGTACCACCCACAGTCACAAAGTTATTGGCAGTCAGCCCCTTCGCCCCCAAGTCAGTTCCGTCGCAGTACTGCAAGAGGATGCCGTTGCCATTGGTAGGTAAATTAACCTTATTCTTCTGAATCTTCAGGCTGTCATCACAATCGTAAGCATAAATCCCGAAGCCACTATTGCCATTAGCAGTGATTACGTTGCCGTTGATATAGGCTGACTTGTGAGCGTTTAAGTAGACCCCGCCATAGCCGGTTGAAAAAGTATCGTTCAGTATCCGCGTTCCCGTCGTAGGTACTGCACTGCTAAGGCCATTCATGACTATCCCCCAGCCCCCTTGATTGAAGGTGTTCCCGGTAATCTGAATGTTGCTGGTGTAGTAATTGTCGCTGTTAATCAGGGTATAGTTGCCGGAGCTGGAGGTGGTGCTATAGCCAATCAGGAGATTATTTTGAATTTTGGCATAATCTACTCCTCCTACCAGGTCAAAAATCCGCGCGTAGGTAGCCCCGGGAGCCTGAAACTTCAGCTTCTGGAACGTGATATAATCAGCGCCATAGAGTCTCACAATATAGTTTTCACCAAGGCTTAAGGCTTCCTTGAAAATCGTAACATCATTGCGATTCCCGGTCTGAGACTGAAAAGTGACACTATTGGTTTCACTGGCTCCGGGAACACTGACGATGTTTACCCGTTCATTGTAGGTGCCGGTGAGAAAGTTGAAAATAACTGGGGCCGAGACACCTTTTAACACCGCATCATCCACAGCGTCTGCAAAAGTGGCGTAATTCCCGCCCGAGCCGATCGTGTAAGTGCCTGCCAGAGGGGTCAAAGTTGAGGGGGCGGCCACAAATTCATCTGCCCCGATGTCCGGCTTGGAAGCATCACGAGCGTTTCCATCTATGTCCTGGGTAACTCCGCCCAACCCGCCGATGGGAGCGGCCATGCTGTCTAGCCAGGGAGAAGCCTGATGTAGATCGGTGGCAGAGACAAACTGGGGATAAATGAAGACCGAATTAGCGTCCTTGCCGCTGGCCAATTGCAGAGCGGCCAAGTCCCTGCGGTTGCCGGTCCAAAAGGCTAAGAAATTTCCCGGAGTGTAGAGGTCGTTGTAGTTGGAGGTGTCAATGGCGGCCGGAGTATTAGTATAATAAGCGTAGCCGCCGTTATTGGCAAAAATATTATTTTTTACCTTGATATTTCCCCCGCTGTTGACATAGAAGGCATAGTAGCCTGTGTGAGTATTGGTCTGGTTGACACTGTTATAGTAGATATTCTGGTAGTTGCAGTAGTCCAGAGCAATTCCAACTGCCCCGCCGGTACCTCCCACCGTGACAAAGTTATTGGCAGTCAGCCCCTTCACCCCCAGTTGAGTCGCATCACAGTACGAAAGCTGGATGCCGTTGCCGTTGGTAGGCAGATTGACTTTGTTCCTTTGAATCTGCAGGCTGTCGTCGCAATCGTAGACAAATATTCCGAAGCCGCTATTGCCGGTGACAGTTATGACATTGCTGTTGGCATAAGCTGACTTGTGATACTGCAAATAGACTCCGCCGTAGCCGGTTGAGAAAGTGTCGTTTAAGACCCGGGTGCCGGTGGCCGGCACTGCGCTGCTCAGGCCATACAGAACTATACCCCAGCCGCCCTGGCTGAAAGTATTGCCGGTAATCTGAGTGCCGCTTGAATAAGTATAATCACCATGAATCAGATAATAATTGGGGGAACTGGAAGTGGTGGGAGCGCCAATCAACAAATTATTCTGAATTTTGAGATTGTCCGTACTGCCCCATAGATAGAAAATCCTGGCGTAGGTTGCCCCAATGGCTTGGAAGGTGAGATTCTTGAAAATGAGATGGTCGGCTCCGTTTAGCTGCACTACGTAATTTTCACCCGGATTCAAAGCATCGGCATAGATGACGACGTCCCCTCGGTTCCCGGTCTGAGACTGGAAAGTAACTGTGTTAGTTGTGTTGGCTCCGGGGACGTTCACTATGGCAACCCGTTCATTGTAATTACCGGGTTGGATGTCAAAAGTCACCGGCCCGGAAACACCTTTCAGAACCAGGTCATTGACCGCTTCAGTCAGGGTAGAATAATTGGCCGAGGGGGAGGCAGCTTTGTTTAGAGGACCAATGGTGTAAGTGCCGAAAAGTGGGGTAAGACTTGAAGGTGCCGCCACGAATTCATCTGCCCCAATATCTGGCTTGGAGGCATCCCGAGTTTCTCCATCTATGTCCTGAGTGACCGAAGAAATAGGAGCACCAGCACTGTCAATCCAAGGAGAGGCTTGATGCAAGTCAGTGCTGGAAAGATATTGAGGATAGATGAAGACCGAGTTAGTGTCTTTGCCGCTGGCAGTCTTGAAGGCCGCCAGGTCCTTGCGGTCCCCGCTCCAAAAGGCCAGATAATTGCCCGGAGTGTATAAGTCATTGTAATTAGAATTGGCGATGGCTGCCGGGGTATTAGTGTAATAGGCATAGCCGCCGTTATTGGCAAAGATGTTGTTGCGAATACTAAGATTACCACCACTGTTGACATAGAAGGCATAATAGCTGGTATGGGTATTGGTCTGGTTGACGCTGTTGTAATAAATATTCATATAATTGCAGTAATCCAGCTGCAGGCCGGCCGCGCCGCCGGTGCCCCCTACCGTGACAAAGTTATTGGCAATCAAACCCTTGCCTCCGAACTGAGTCCCGTCGCAATACTGGGCCAGGATGCCGTTACCGTTAGTAGGCAAATTGATCTTATTCTTCTGAATCTGTAGACTGTCATCACAATCGTAGGCATAGATTCCATAGCCGCTATTGCCGGTGACAGTAATGATATTGCTGTTGACATAGGCCGACTTATGGGCATTTAAGTACACCCCGCCGTAGCCGGAAGAGAAAGTATTATTCAAGACTCGAGTGCCAAGAGTAGGCACCGTGGTGCTAAGACCGTTCATGACAACACTCCATCCCCCCTGACTGAAGTTATTGCCGGTAATCTGAATGTTGCTGGTATAGTAATTATCGCTGAATATGAGATAATAGTTACCCGAGCTGGAGCCGGTCGCATACCCAGTTATATTATTATTCATGATTTTAGCATTATCTACGCCGCCCATAAACTCAATGACCCGGGCATAGGTGGTGCCGGTGGCAAAGAAACTCAGATTCTGAATCGTGACATTATCAGCTCCGTACAGCCGGACCAGATAATTCTCGCCCGCATTCAAGGCTTCTTTAAAGATGGAGACGTCAGAGGCAACGCCGGTCTGAGACTGAAAAGTAATGGTGTTGGTGGTGCTATTTCCGGGTACATTGACCAACAAAAACCGTTCATTGTAACTGCCCGGCATTATATCAAAAGTCACCGGCCCGGAAACTCCTTTTAGAACCACATCGTTAACCGCCGCATTCAGGGTCGCGTAATTGCCTCCTGAACCGACTGTGTAGATGCCTGAGAGGGGAGTCAGAGTAGAAGGGGCGGCCACAAACTCGTCTGCACCAATGTCCGGCTTGGAGCCATCCCGGAGCTGGCCGTCGATATCGTCGGTCACTAAACTTGAAGGAGTGCCGGAGCTGTCTATCCAGGGTGAGGATTGATGCAGATCGGTTGCAGAAAGATATTGAGGATAGATGAAAACCGAGTTACTGTCCGTGCTGCTGGCGCTCTTGAAAGCAGCTAAGTCTTTCCGGTCTCCGCTCCAATAGGCTAAATAACTTCCGGGAGTGTATAGGTCATTGTAGTTGGAATTGGCGATGGCCGCCGGAGTATTAGTGTAATAAGCATAGCCGCCATTGTTGGCAAAGATGTTGTTCCGGACGCTGATATTCCCCCCGCTGTTGACATAAAAAGCATAATAGCTGGTATGCGTATTGGTCTGGTTGACACTGTTGTAATGCACATTCAGGTAATTGCAGTAATCCAGCTGAATCCCAGCCGCCCCGCCGGTTCCTCCCACGGTGACGAAGTTATTAGATATCAGGCCCTTGCCACCGAATTGAGTCCCATCGCAGTACTGTGCTATAATACCATTGCCGTTAGTAGGCAAGTTTACTTTATTTTTCTGAATTCGCAGGCTGTCGTCACAATCGTAAGCGAATATTCCAAAGCCACTATTACCATTGGCAGTGACAGTATTGCTTCTTATAACCGGGGAGTTGTGGTGTTGTAAGTATACTCCACCATACCCGGTATTAAAAGTATTATTTAATACCCGAGTACCGACCGATTGAGTGGCATTATTTACGCCGTACATGAGTATACCCCAGCCGCCATTGCTAAAATTGTTCCCACTAATTTCGATGTTGTCCTCAGAGGTGAAGTAGGAATAAATCAAGGTGTAATTGGGTGAGCTGGAACCTGTAGGATAACCAGTCAAATTGTTATTTTTAATGGAAATGTTGTCTGCCCCATTCAAAAGATAAAATACTAGGGCATAGCTGGGGCCGGTGGCCTGAACGGTCATATTCTGAAAGGTGACGTAGTCGGCGCTGTCTAACTTGACCACATAATTATTGGAAGGCCCGCTGGCGGCAAAATATAGAGTAACGCTATCCTTATTGATGGCTTGAGATTGAAAAATCACAGGATTGGAGGCGCTGACGCCGGCCAGGTTGCCTATCCTGAATTGTTCGTTGTAGCTGCCGCTTTTGACATTAAAGGTGACTCCGCCAGCGCCCACCCCTTGAGAATTTAAGGCACTTACCGCTGCGGTAAAAGTCGTATAATCCCCCCCGGAGCCGATGGTCTTTGTACCGGTCAGCTGGGCTAAAGCCGGATTGCTCCCCAATAGAAACAAACTGAAAAGCGAAGCGACCAAAAAGAATAATAGGTTAGGTTTTTTCCCTGAGAAAATCTGTGTAAAAAGACCTCCCTCACCAAAGCCGTATCTCTTGTACATCTTTCCTCCTATCAGGATAATAATGTTCAAATCACTTTTGCCTGGAGACCAGACAGGTTGTTCTGACGGATAAAAACCCAAACCTCCGTCTGTCTTAATATTAATCAAGGGAGAGAGAAAAGTCAACTGCCAATTATTACTAAATAGAGCCTAGAGACAATGTGTCTAAGCGATTGCGGAGCTTGCGAATAGGGCGCTCACCCTTCGACTTTTTGAGACCGCGATTTTAAGCTTAAGCAATTTGAAATTTTGGAAGAGGAGGAATTAAGCTTTTCCGGCTTGGCAGAGGGCTTGAAAATCAGGAATAACTCTGAGCTTTTCAAAATGAATATCTCGCAGAGCCTCGCAACCAGTAGAAGAAAGTGGATTAGCTAGTGCCTTCTTCAAAATTTCTAAGGCCCTTCCGGTTTGGTTCTGCAGAGCGTAAACTCGGGCCAGGTCATACAGAATCAAACCGTTTTCCGGGTCCAAGTTGTAAGCTTTTAAAGCGGCTTCGCCGGCTTCGGCATATTTTTTCAGACCGGTCAGAGCCAAGCTCAGAGTAGTGTAGAGCAGGGGATCCTGAGGGTCTTCGCTGATTTGCCTGCGGCAGAGGACTACGGCAGAGTCATAAGAGGCGGCCGCCATCCATTTTTCTTCTTTGTGCTGATAGGCTAAGCCTAAGAAATAATAGGCCCGGTAATCAAACAATCCTAATTCAATCGATTTCTTAAAAGCCTCCACCGCCGGGTCAAATTGTCCGTCCACTAAGTGAGCCCAGCCTAAGTCCATATATAAGTTGGGCTCCAGGCCGAATTCAGTGGCCTTGCGGTAGTTTTCGATGGCAGTGTGATAATCCCCCTGTCTCTGAAAAATCTGTCCCTTTTGGTAGTAGGCTCGGAAATAATCCGGTGCGATGTCGATCGCCTTATCGAACATCTCTAAAGCCTTGGGAATCTGTTTCAGATCCTGATAGGCCAGCCCCAAAAGCAGATAAGTTTCCTTGTCTAAGGGCCGGACCGCAATGGCTTTCTGGGATGTGTTTATGGCCTGATTTAATTTCCCCTGCTCCAGATAGAGCCAGGCTAAGGAGCGGTGCCCTTCGGCGTAGTCCGGTTGAAGTTGGACCGACTTTTGAAATTCGGTTTCAGACTCTGGATATTTTTTACGGAATTGATATACCCTTCCTAAGGCCCGGTGCGCCTCCGGTAAGTTTGCGTCCAGATTCAGAGCCCGCTTGCAACTCCTTTCGGCTTCGTCTAACCAGGTGGAGGACTTGTCGAAATAGGCCATGTACTTGGTGACATAAGCATCTCCCAGACCGGCATAGGCCAGAGCAAAATCCGGGTCAATTTCCAGGGCTTTCTCAAACATCCGCAGGGCAAAATCGACATTGCTTTTGTCCGCCTGAGAGTAATACTCCCTCCCTTTCAAATAGAAGTCATAAGCCTGAATGTTGGCGGTCGGTTTTTTGACCATCTCCTGAATCTGGGTGGGGGTCAATTTTAATTTAAGCGCTTCCACAATTTTCCGGGAGACGGTATCCTGTATCTCAAAAATATCTTTCAGCTCCCCGTCAACTTTTTCAGCCCAGAGGTGGAACCCGTCTTTGACCGAGGTCAGCTGAGCCGTGATTCTGATCTTCTCCCCGAATTTCTTGATGCTCCCCTGCAAGAGATAGTCCACCTGCAGCTCCTTGCCTATTTCTCTGACATCTCTGGCGCCAGTCTGATAGCCTAAGACCGAAGAGCGGGGGGTCACTTTTAAGGACTCAATCCGGGAGAGGTCGGTGATGATTTCATCGGTAATACCGTTTGCCAGATATTCATTCTCTTTGGTCGGAGATAAATCTTCAAAGGGGAGGACTGCCACTCCTTTAAGAGCGGGTCGCTCTAAAACCGGCCCGGCGGCCGTAACAGTTCCGGATTCAGCTTTTTTGAAATCCGCTAACATCAGTTCCAAATTCTGATAGCGGTCATCCCGATTTTTCTGCAGGGCCCGGGAGATGATGCTCTCAACTGAGCGGGGGAGGTCTTTTCTGATCTGAGAGGGGGTCAAAGGCTCTTCGTTGACGATGGAATACATGATGGCCATGGGGTGCATTCCCTTGAAAGGCAATTCTTGGGTTAAGAGCTCATAAAAGACAATCCCCAAAGAGAAGATGTCCGAGCGGGCGTCCAGCTCTTCCCCCTGCACTTGTTCCGGTGACATGTAGGCAGCCGTCCCCAAGACTTTACCGGCTAAGGTAATGGTGCCAGAGCCCATCAATTTAGCCAGGCCGAAATCGGTGAGCTTGGGCCGGCCGTCACCGGTCAGAAGGATATTCTCTGATTTAATATCTCGGTGAATAATCCCTTTCTGATGGGCTTTAGACAAGCCCTCGCAGACCGGCAGGGCGATTTCCAAGAATCTGTCCAGAGAAACTGTCTGTTCAGATAGCAATTTCTTCAGATTGCCTCCCTCCACATATTCCATGCTGATGAAAGCCTCCCCGTCTATTTCATCAATCTCATAGATGGTGATGATGCCGGGGTGATTCAAGGCCGAGGCGGCTTGGGCTTCCTGCATGAATCTCTGCTTTTCTTCTGAATCAGTAGTCACTGCCCGTGGGAGAAACTTCAAGGCCACGGCTCTATTTAACTTAAGGTCCTGGGCCTTGTAAATAATCCCCATCCCCCCTTCACCGATTTTTTCTAAGATTTTGTAATGGGAGATAATTTTACCAATCATCTTTCCAACCCCATTTTCCTAAGCAGTGCCTCATAGCGGGGATCAGAGCGCAAGATATCCATAAAGGGGGCAGTCTTGAGAGCAGCCATCCAAGACACTCGCTCATCATAAGCCTTATCCAGGTATTCAAATGCTTGATCCTTCTTGCCCAGTCCTGCGTAGATCAATGCCTTGTATAAGGACGAAACATATCTTTGCTGGGAAAGCTTGCTCAATTGGTCGAGCATGCTTAATGCTTCATCCTTTTGCCCGGACATACCATAAGCAAATCCAAGATACCCAACTGCAATTGGGCTGCCTTGCCAAAAATTTACGAACTTTTCCAAAGTGGCAATCGCTTCTTCCCACCTCTCTTTCCCCGCATAAGTCAATCCAAGGAAAAAATATGCTACAGCAAAGTTTGGGTCCATTTCGATAGTCTTATGGAGCTGTTCAATAGCTTCATCATACTGACGTCCCCAGTAGAAGCCAAGCCCTACGACCGCATTCAAGGTAAGGGAAAGTGGGTCCAACTCCCAAGCTCGCCTAAGTTCCACCGCGGCTTCATCCAACCTGCCCATCACTCCCAGATACAAACCAAACCAGTCGTGGGCCATGCAATAATTCGGGTTAAGTTCAAGAGCTTTCTTGAAATGCTTCTCCGCTGCTATCCAGTCCCAATCATAAAAAGTGCTTATCCACCCCAGCGAGGCATATGCTTCTGGCAGTGTATCATCAATCTCAAGGGCTTTTTGAACAACAACCTTTGCTTTAGGAGAAACCTCCTCGGCCGGGAGGAACCCAAAGTGTCCAAATTGATTATAGCAGTCAGCAATCCCCACATAGGCAAGTGCATAGAGCGGGTCCTTGTCAATGGCCTGCTGAAAGCACTCAATGCCTTTCTGTAACCCTCCTTCATAACGCCTGTTCCAGAAATAGCGACCTTTCAAGTAGAGGTTATAAGCTTCTGGGTCATCGGTGTAACGCTTCACCAGTTTTGCCTTCTCTTCTTTCAAAAGCTTCACTTTTAGCTTGTCCACAATTGCCAGAGAGATTTCATCCTGGATGGCAAATATATCTTCCATCTCTCGGTCATATCGCTCCGACCAAAGATGGTAGCCATCAGCCACATTGACCAGCTGTGCGCTTATCCTCAATCTATTTCCTGCTTTCCGCACACTTCCTTCCAACAAAGTCTCCACGTTGAGCCTGTGCCCAATCTCCCGAATGTCTATCTCTTTGCCGCGAAATGAAAAGGCAGAAGTCCGAGCAACCACACGCAAACCTTCAACCTGCGTTAAAGCATTGATAATCTCCTCTGCCATACCGTCACAGAAGTATTCCTGCTCTTTATCTGCACTCAGATTGGTAAAGGGCAGTACCGCAATGGATGGCTGATGCTTGGCTGAAGAAAACCCTCCTTTCAAAAGGCTGGATTCGACCTTCTTCAAATCAACCACAATATCGCCTGCGCTCTGGTAGCGACGATCGGGATTTTTGACCAGCGCTTTTTTCACAACCTGCTCCAGTTCAGTTGGAATCTCAGGTCGTAATTCTATCATTGGCTTCGGTTCTTCATTCAGGATAGAAAATACAACCGCCTGCTCGTACTCACTTTTGAACGGTAACCGACCTGTTATCATCTCGTAAATCACCACACTCAATGACCAGATGTCGGTCCTCGCATCAACTTCTTCTCCTTGTGCTTGCTCTGGAGACATATAAGCAACTGTTCCTAAAGTTGTCCCCATCTTGGTTAACCCGGACATCCCTTTAAGCTTAGCCAAGCCAAAATCCATTATCTTAACCTGGCCTCGGGCCGTAACCATGATATTGTCCGATTTGATATCCCTGTGTACAATCCCTTTCTCATGGGCTGCAGCTAAACCTTCACAAACCTGGATGGCCATGTTCAAAATCTCTTCTATAGAAAAACTCTTTTCTTTGAGTAATTCTTTTATCGATTTACCCTCGATATAAGCCATCGAGATAAAGCATTCCCCTTCGACTTCATCAATTTCATATATAGTAGCTATGTTAGGATGGTCTAAGGCAGATGCAGCTTTGGCTTCATGCTCAAATCTAATCTTTGCTTCTTCATCGCATAGGAGATGCTGGGGCAAAAACTTTAATGCCACTATCCTATCTAACTTGGTGTCCTGGGCCTTATATACTACCCCCATGCCCCCTTCTCCGATTTTCTCTAAGATTTGATAATGTGAGATGATCCTGTTATCCATAAATTTGATTCTAAAACCTTTACTCTGGTTGGTCAACGGCTTTAGCTGACCCAAGATTATAAACTAACCGAGCAGTCAATAAATGGCAAATGAAAAGAGAATAGGGGGTAGCTTAGAAAAAACGGGGCAATTCCAAAAAGGTCAAAATAGCGGCAGACAGCAGGCCTGGCTGGCCACTGGATACCAAGGCCCACCTGGCTTGGTGAAGATGAAATTAACTCCGCTGATTGCATCCGAAAGGTTTATAGAGCCGTCGCCGTTCCAGTCTCCCCGGCAAGTAAGCCCCCACAGCCAGCAGTCAGGAACCGGTTGACAGGCTCTGTTATCAAAAATGTAGTTCACAATAGAGATAATATCTACCAGGCTAAAATTTCCATTCCCATTAGCGTCCCCCGGCTTGGACAGACACGCAGGCGTACCCGGATCAGAGGTTATTACGTAGTTATGTGTTTCCCCTTCTTCTGGTACTGGCGCTGCAGAGGTCAATACATTGTCGGCAGTGCCATCTACACGGGCTTCGACGGTATAACTACTGTCACCGGATAGATCCAACGTGTCTTTGACAACCTTAATAAGATAGTTGCCTGGTAAAGCCTCATCGATATGAATGCTGTCATTGGCCGCATCGTAGTAAGCGCTGCCAATCGTGTTAAAAGAGATTCCGATACTGTCATCATTAGGGTCTATCACGATTACATTAACCGGAGAAAAGGCCTGAACATAGAGAGGAATGGGGTCAAAGCCGTGCAAAGTCGGCACATATCCGGCTAAATTGGAAAAACTTACAAATAGGGGATGATTGCCTGGAGCCAAAGGGAGAGTATCAACCCTGACTACCCGGGGTGAGGCCGAAGGCGGAGCCGAAAGAAAAACCGTTATCAGAGTATCTTTTCCGGGTGCCAGACAATTTTCCCAAAGTAATCCGAGGTTGATGGTGCCTGAGCCGGGATCAATTGTGGCCGCCGCCAAATCAGCGGCTAAGCTTCTGGGCCCTAGAACGACTGAATCTATCTGGGGAATTATTCCACCGACCCTGATTTTCAACGGCAGAGCCAAGCTGGCCAACGAGTCAGCATTCTTGTACTCAAAAGGGATGGAGAGGGACGTAGCCCAGGCCGGCAGGATGATTCCCGCCGGTATTTGCAGAGTATCTTCGAGCTTAGCTACTGGTTGATAAGGAGGAAAAGGAGCCGGACAGGCCAAAAAAGACTCTCCCCCGGTTACTCTCAATAGCTCATGGTTCAGCCAGGCTGCATCGCGGAGGTTGACCCCGGCAAAGCTATCCACATCCAGATTGTTCTGACAAGAAGCCGAAAGCGCCGCCGCGTTGAACAGATAATTAAATAAGAGAGTCAAATCCTGATCTGTCACCTGACCGCTCCCGTTTCCATCTCCGCAAAGGGAAAGACAGGTGTCTGGATCCAATACCAAATCCATCTTATTATTTTGAGAATTGGCCACCAGCGGTTCTTTGAGATTATTCCAAACCTGGGACGAATACTCCGGGGCCGAGGCCTCTGGCTTTCCCAGAAGCAAGAGCCAGGTAGAAAGCAAAAACATAAAGGTAAAACAAAAACTGAGATTAAAATTCTTACCTTTTGACAATTTAAAAATCACCAACCTCCATTTCCTCCCCTCCTGGTCAGTAAGAGTACTTCTTCATCTGTCGTTAAAACCAGGATAGTCTACTACACCTAAATTAAACCAGAGCCGACAATTGTCAAGGGGATTTTCTTCATCAAGGTTTATTTAAAGTTTGTTTTCCCTGAGGCGACCTGGACCTGCTTCTCATTCCTTGACCCTCCCATATGGCAGAAGCAGTTTTTAGCTGAGGCTCACATTATTCTCCCCGGGCTGTACAATAGGTAGAACTTTTAGGTTGGAATTCGAGCTAACCTGATGGATTTAATTTAGGATTTTGGGGTCAAGAATACAAGGAGAGAGTCTCTGTCAGCTCTCTCCCGTTCTTTCGGCTTAGACCAATCTGACACCGTGGGGCTGGGAAAAAACTCAAAAATCTGTTTGGGGGAATTTCAATCTCTAAAGCAAGAAATAAGGGAGGAGTATCCAGCCCCTGTTTCCTAATTGGTTCATACGTTGACCTAGACCTCTGCTTCGCTATCTATTTTACAGTTCATCCTCACCCCCTCTCTCGACATCATCGTCAACCCATGTCATTCCGGGTTTACGGCCAGGGACTACCCTGGCTTCCTGTCCGAACTGGCTCCCCGGGCCGGACTCGAACCAGCAACTTAGCGGTTAACAGCCGCTCACTCTACCATTGAGTTACCGGGGAATCTGATAGGTTCACAATTTCAATCAGCTAAAACTGGCGGTAAGATAAGCTCTCGGGGCTTTTTGTCAAGTTTAGCTACCCTGACTCCATCATCCTTGACTTTTGCCCTTTGATTTCGTAATTAAGTTAAGGAATTGTTCAAGGTTATTTCGTCAGGTAAGACATTAACTTTTGCTCAAATTTAGGAGGAGAAATGCCCCACACTTTACCAGCTTTGCCTTATCCTTATGAGGCCCTAGAGCCCCATTTTGACGCCCAGACCATGACCATCCACCACACCAAACATCATCAGACCTATGTGGATAAGCTCAACGCCGCCTTGGAAGGGTATCCGGACTTACAGAAGAAAACGGTGGAGGAGCTTCTGTCTAATCTGAATGCGGTGCCGGAGAATATCAGGACCGCGGTGAGAAATCATGGAGGCGGGCACAAGAACCACTCCTTCTGGTGGCCCATGCTAAAGAAGGATGTGGCTGCTAAGGGGGATATTATCAAGGCGATTGAAGGGAAATTTAGCAGCCTGGATAAGTTCAAAGAGCAGTTTTCCACGGCTGCAGCTAACCTGTTTGGCTCTGGCTGGGCCTGGTTGGTGGTCAGCCAGGGACAGTTAGAAATTGTCAGCACTCCCAACCAGGATAGTCCCCTGTCCCAGGGGAAGAAGCCAGTCTTAGGAATAGACGTCTGGGAGCATGCCTACTATCTGAAATATCAGAACCGGAGGCCGGACTATATTAAAGCCTTCTTTAATGTGATTAATTGGGATAAGGTCAACGAGTACTATTTAGCAGCCAAGAAGTGATGGAATTGTTCTTCTCTCTGGTAGCGGGGAGTGAGAATTTTCCACTCTCGTGAGGGAAGAAGTCAAGCCTTGGAGTGAACACAAATCAAGAGAGTGAACCCATTCACTCTCTTTTAATTAGCGGAAAAATGCAAGCTTACTGACATACTTTGTCAGTAAATTGGGAATTTGTATTGACAGAAAGCCGAATCAAGTTAAATTACACGTAGAGAAGCCTGGAATAAATAGTTATATTTTTCACAAGGGACGATCGCGGCCGAGCCGCCCCGGCTGACTGAGGGGCGGATATCGGAAGACGAAGTAATGGGGCGACCCGGCTGAGACCTGTTCCGATAAAGAAAAAGGAGCAGGTTTTTTCATGAAGTACGTTTTGGCTTCTATAGTTTTTTTCTTGGCCCTGCTTAACTGTAGCAAAAATCCTACTTCACCTGTTACGTCAGGCTGGGAAGTTTTATCTATCGGGACAAATATAGATCTGCGTAAGGTGACCTTTGTAGATGAGAATAATGGTTGGGTCATAGGAAGGGAAGATTCTGTAGTTTTCCACACCACAGATGGAGGGGACACATGGAACCGGCAGGTTGTCCCTCCTGCCCCGGGAATTTGGGGACCTTACTTTCCCTGGGGAGACATCTTCTTTATAGATAGTCTCAATGGATGGGCAGTTACAACCTCTGCAGTGGTTTATAAAACCACCGACGGCGGGGACAATTGGTTTGTTGCCGAAACCATTGGTTCCGGTTCGCTTCGGAAAGTCTTTTTTGTAGACCAGTATCACGGCTGGGCTGTGGGTAGTCGATTATTAAGTGGGGATTTCAGGAGCACAGATGGGGGCAATACCTGGAGCAAAATCGAAGCCTTGGTAGGCGACTTTGTAGACTCTATGAATGGATGGGGGGGCCTCCAAGGTTCCATTTACAGGACTTTAGATGGGGGTATTAGCTGGAACGAAATTTATGGAGGTGGCGGGTTTATTGATATTGACCTGGATTTTGTGGATTTGAGCTATGGCTGGGGCCTAACGGGCGCTAAAGTTTCAGAGTATGAGGTATGGCATTGGATTATCCATACATCTGATGGCGGGTACACTTGGGTACCCCAGACCGATACTTTCAAATTCCCGTTGGGAGGAAGTATTGGTCCAATGAATATGTTAAATCTAACCCATGGATGGATAGCGAAGTATGATTCCAAAAGAGCTTCGGTTCTACATACCACAGATGGAGGAGACACTTGGCAAGAGCAACCACTTCCATCTTCCGCGAGTAATCGGGTCATTTCTGATATTGATTTCGTTAATGAATTCCACGGATGGGTAGTAGGGAGTTCTGGTCTCTTATTAAGAACAAGAAATGGTGGGGAGCCAGTCAAATAACCGCAATGAATGGAGGTGATATATGTTTGCCTGAGTAATTTTTTAAAAGGAGAAAACGAGCACACAAGAATGGAAACCTTTAAAAATGGAGGCGAACATGAAAAGGATATCCCTAATTGTGCTCATAGCATGCTCTCTCGCTTCAGCGCAGAGCTTAGCACCGACATCCCAGCAACTAAACGCGTGGGAGAACTTCAAAACAACATTTGGGAACGCTTGGCAGATTGAATGGAATTGTACGTCTTCAAAGTATTTCAGACCATTTGGGCTAAAATATAAGATACACTTTTTGGTCAAGGATGCCATCTTTGTTTAGCTTGTTATTCCTGCCAGTTCTACTTCTCGGTTTTGAAGGCGCCTTA
>Ga0209172_10005118_pt1 | contig 16374 bp, 12 predicted proteins | sample LarsenN4metaG_FD_184113 | JGI IMG/M metagenome (GOLD analysis project Ga0209172, IMG submission 184113) | Hot spring sediment bacterial and archeal communities from British Columbia, Canada, to study Microbial Dark Matter (Phase II) - Larsen... ... | reverse complement strand
CTAAGTAAGGACAAAATGCTACTACCGCCGCTTCTTTCGCCCCTGGGAGCGCAACCATCCTTGCCTGCTAAGTAAGGACAAAATGCTACTACCGCCGCTTCTTTCGCCCCTGGGAGCGCAACCATCCTTGCCTGCTAAGCAAGGACAAAATGCTACTACCGCCGTTTCTTTCGCCTCTGGGAGCGCAACCATCCTTGCCTGCTAAGTAAGGACAAAATGCTACTACCGCCGTTTCTTTCGCCTCTGGGAGCGCAGGCATCCTTGCCTGCTAAGCAAGGACAAAATGCTACTACCGCCGCTTCTTTCGCCTCTGGGAGCGCAGGCATCCTTGCCTGCTAAGCAAGGACAAAATGCTACTACCGCCGCTTCTTTCGCGGATAACGCGCCCTGCCTTGCAGCGACGTAGGCATAGCTTCATCAACATTCTCGTGAGGCCGAGGTATGACATGCGCTGCAACGACTTCGCCTAATTTGCGAGCAGCGGCGGCGCCGGCTTCAACTGCCGCTTTGACAGCGGCAACCTCGCCGCGCGCCATTACCGTCACCAGCCCGGCATCGACGCGCTCGTAGCCTATCAGCTTCACATTGGCCGCTTTAGCCATAGCATCAGCCGCTTCGATTGAGGCCACCAGCCCCCTCGTTTCAATTAAGCCAAGCGCTTCCATGTAAGGTCCCTGACCGATTGATTCTGTTTAATAAAACTCTGAGCAATCATTCTATCCGCTCAATTGCAGCAATAGCAACCGATTTCAGGCGCTGGCAGAGTTCATCATCTCCAGGAACTCTTTCTCGTCAATCGTGCGAATGCCAAGCTCTTGCGCTTTAGTCAGCTTGGAGCCTGCATCCTCACCTACAACTACAAAGTCTGTCTTTTTGCTGACAGAAGATGTGACGCGCCCGCCTCTGTCTTCAATCATCTTCGCCGCTTCATCGCGCGTCAGTGCAGCAAGCTTGCCCGTCAGCACGAACTGCTTGCCGGTGAAGATTCTCTCTAACGGGGTGGCCCCTCTCTCTTGTTTCGTCTTCAGCCCCGCCTGTTTCAATCGCTCGATGAGGGCGATATTGCGAGGCTCCTGGAACCATTCATAGATCGACTCTGCCACTACTGGCCCGATCTCAAAGACCGTTTCCAGCTCTTCTTTTGAGGCTCTGGAAAGCGCGTCGAGCGAGCCGAAGTGCCGGGCAAGTATCTGCGCCGTGCGCTCTCCGACATGCCTTATGCCCAGTCCAAAGATCAGCCGATGAAGTTGCGCCGTCTTACTCTCTTCAATCTGTTTGAGCAAGTTCGAGGCCGATTTCTTGCCCATTCGTTCAAGCCCGGCCAGGTCCTCAAGCTGGAGATGATAAAGGTCAGCAGCAGTCTGCACCAGGCCCTTGCTCACAAGCTGATCGACGAGGGCATCGCCCAGACCTTCAATGCGCATGGCGCGGCGCGAGGCAAAGTGCAGAAGCGATGCTCTGAGCTTGGCCGGACAATCAGTGGCGACGCACCTTGAGACGGCTTCGCCCTCCGGCCTGATAATGTGCCCCCCGCATTCAGGGCAGCGGTCGGGCATGCGAAATTCCGGCAGCTCGCCCTGACGCTTTTCTGTTATGACTTTTATGATCTTGGGAATGATCTCGCCGCTCTTTTCTATAAGCACATAATCGCCTATGCGCACATCGAGGCGGCGTATCTCGTCTTCGTTGTGAAGAGTGGCGCGCGAAACAGTTGTGCCGGCAAGCTGCACCGGCTCCAGGATGGCCACCGGTGTGAGCGCCCCCGTGCGCCCGACTTGAATAATTATGTCCTTCAGCAGAGTTGTAGCCTGCCGCGCAGGGAACTTGTATGCGGTCGCCCATCGGGGGGCCTTGCCGGTCGCGCCAAACTCTTCTTGAAGATAGACCTGATTGACTTTGATAACCACGCCGTCAATCTCATAGTTCAGTTCATCGCGAATCGCTTGCTTCTCATTGCAGAACTCGATCACCTCATCGATATTGCGGCACAATCGGCGATGGGGATTGACCTTGAAACCGGCTCTGGCGAGCCATTCCAGCCCATCCCAGTGAGTTGCAAGCGCCTCCTGCCCGCTTGAGAGGAGCTGCCAGGCGAACATATCGAGTCGGCGCGAAGCGACGATGCGCGCGTCGAGTTGTTTGAGCGTCCCGGCTGTGGCATTGCGCGGATTGGCGAAGCGCGGTTCCCCTGCCTCTGTCCTCTCGGCGTTGAGTTTCTGGAAGATGTCGTTCGGCAGGTAGACTTCGCCGCGCACCTCTATCTCGCCGTGAAGCTTCGCGCTCGATTCGGCGGAAGCGAATAGGTCAAGCTGGCCATTTCGGGGCCCCTTCCCCGATCCGATCTTCTTCGATTCAGATAAAGCTTCGATCTCTAAGTGGAGCGGAATGCTTTTAATAGTGCGGATATTTTGAGTGACCACATCCCCGGTCACGCCATCGCCGCGCGTCACTCCGCGTTTGAGCACCCCGTTTTCATAAATGAGCGAGATGCTGACTCCATCTATCTTAAGCTCAGCTACGTACTCGAAAGAGCGGCCGGCAGCCAGGCGCTGCACTCGCTTATCCCATTCGCGCAGCTCATCAATTGAATAAGTGTTATCGAGCGAGAGCATAGGGCGGGAGTGAGTGGCGCGCTCAAAGCCTTCTACCGGGCGCTCGGAGACGCGCTGGGTCGGGCTATCAGGGGTGATCAGCTCAGGGTGCTCGGCTTCAAGCCGCTGAAGCTGTTTGTAGAGTTGATCGTATTCAAAGTCCGAGATGACCGGATCGTTGAGGACATAGTATCTGTAATCGTGATAGCGAATCTCTTCGCGCAGCTTCTCAATCTGGCTGGCCGCTCGCTTCTTGTCAGCTACAGTGCTCATATCCTGCACCCTGATTATTTCTTGACCACAGTGGAATCACAAAAGAGAAGCCTACCATCGTTTTCGTCTCCAGCACAAGCCCCCTGAAATCTAGATACAGAGCCACAGAGAACGCGGAGACCAGTATTAATCCGGCAGTCATTTGCCTCTCGGCGCTCTCCGTGTCTCTCTGCGGCTAAATCGGCTTTCTTTGCATTGAACCAATCATCGAGAAGCATTATGATATTAGCTGCCCGCATTTAAGCAAGCAAAACCCAATAGGAGTTCTATCATGAAGAGATCAACTGCACATCTGAACAAAGACAGCAAAAAGAGTAGTGGCGCCGTTGCGAGGCGCGATTTCATCAAGACAGCAGCAGCGGCCGGCGCAGGATTGGTGATCATCAGGCCGGAATCGGTCTACGGCGCCCCGGCGAATTCCGCTATTCGGCTTGGCATCATCGGCTGCGGCGGTCGGGGAAATTCGGTGGCCAACGATTTCATACGCAACACCGAGACAAGAGTGGTCGGCCTGGCAGACCTGTTTGATGATCAACTGAGCGCCACCAGAGATCGCTTTGACAAGGTGGCCGAAGAGAAAGGCTACGCCAAGATATCTCCTTCGCAAATCTTCAAAGGCAGCAAAGCCTATCAAGAGCTGGTTCAATCTGAAGTCGATGTTGTGCTCATCACCAGCCCCCCTTACTTCCATCCCGAACATTTCGAGGCAGCAGTCGCAGCAGGCAGGCACGTCTATCTGGAAAAGCCGGTGGCGACGGATGTTTACGGCTGCAAACGGATACTGAAAGCAGGAGAGCGGGCTCAGGGCAAGATCAGCGTTCACGTGGGATTTCAGACCCGCTACGCTCCGCCGTTCCGCGAAATGGTCCAGAGGATTCACAGCGGAGCAATAGGAGATATTGCCTGCGCTCAAGCCTATTACTATTCGGGGGCCCTGCGCAGGAAAGATAAAGAAGGAATGTCGCCGACCGAGGCAAGGATTCGCAACTGGGTCTTCGATAAGGTCCTGTCCGGCGATATTCTCGTTGAACAGAACGTTCACGTCGTCGATGTTTGCAACTGGGTGATGCAGGGGCATCCGGTGAAGGCAGTAGGCACAGGCGGAAGAAAAGTGCGAACGGATGTGGGGGATTGCTGGGATCATTACATCACAATCTTCTATTATCCTAACGATGTGAAGATCAGCCTCAACTCAACTCAGTTCCTCAAAGGCTGGGGCGATGTGGCCGAGCGGTTCTTCGGGAGCAAAGGCGTTGCCGAGGCCCACTATCGCGGCGGAGTGCGAATCCTGGGAGAGAATGGCTGGGATGCAGGCGTGGATAATTCCTTGGAGAGGACTATGCCTGAGAAGGTGAAGGCGTTCATCGACAGCATCAAGAGCGGCAAATTCGAGAACCAGATCCAGCAAGGCACAGAGAGCACTCTGAGCGCAATCATGGGGAGAACGGCAGCCTACACCGGCAAAGAGATGACCTGGGATAAGATGATCAAATCTAATGAGCGGTGGGATGCCAGGCTCAATCTCGATTCGCTCGACTGAGAGACCGTTGGTCAATCAGACCAGCCGCAGATGGAAACAAGCGAGGTGGTGAATGGATACAGGTGTAAAGAGACGAGACTTCTTGAAAATAACTGCTGCTGGGGCGGCAGCAAGCCTTTTGCCGGCAGGAGGGTTTGGGGCCCCTCCGCAGAAAGCTTCGACTGCGACCGGTCAGCTCAAAAAGGCTGTCCTCATCAGTATGCTGCCGAAACAGATGAGTTACCTGGATCGGTTCAAGCTTGCAGTTGACGTAGGCTTTGAAGGGCTGGAGGCGCAGACTATCACTGATCCCAAAGAAGCCGACCAGATCAAAGAGGCGGCGGAGAAAGCGGGCCTGCGCATTCATTCGGTCATGAATATGGATCACTGGAGGTATCCTCTCTCAAGCGGCGAACCGGCTGAAGTCGAGCGCAGCATGAAAGGGATGGAGACCTCGCTGCGCAACGCGAAGCTGTGGGGGGCCGATGCAGTCCTCCTGGTTCCAGCGGTGGTAAATCCAAAGACCAGCTACCGCGATGCCTACACCCGCTCTCAAGCGCAGATCAGAAAGCTTATCCCTCTGGCCAAAGAGCTGGGCGTAATCATTGCTGTCGAAGAGGTGTGGAATAAGTTCCTCCTGAGCCCGCTTGAATTTGCCAAATACGTTGACGAATTCAGGAGCCCCTGGGTGAGAGCCTACTTTGATGTTGGCAATGTAGTGCTGTTTGGCTATCCCGAAGATTGGATTCGCACCCTGGGCAAGCGCATCATTAAATTTCATTTGAAGGACTTCAAGCGAGAGGGCTACCAGTGGGTCCCCCTAATGGAAGGAGACGTTAATTGGCCTGAAGTCCGCAAGGCTATAGCCGAGATAGGATTCAGCGGCTACCTGACGGTAGAACTCAGAGGCGGGGATGAGGCGTACTTGCGCGATGTAGTTGCGCGGGTGGATAAGATATTAGCTGGCGAGTGAGTTGCCTTTTAACCTTTGACTTTCGGCCCTCGACCCCCATGCGCGAATAGATAAGCTTTTCGCTGGCGAGCGACTCAAATATGCTGCTGTTCAACGCCAAACCGCCTGCGAAAAGATAATTAATAGATGACCTTGAGAGAAAGGATTGCAGCAGCCCAATTCGCCGACCGGATGAGATTTGGCAAGCCTGCGCCAGCTATAGACTTTAAGAAAAAGATTGCCGTAGGTTCAGGCGGTTTTGAGGGCGCCCGCCGCCCGAAGTTCTTGCGCCCGCAAAACAATTCAAAAATAAAATTGTTTTGCGGGCGCCCGCCGCCCGAAGTTCTTGCGCCCGCAAAACAATTCAAAAATAAAATTGTTTTGCGGGCGCTTGGCGCCCGAACCAAAGAAGGATTTTTCTTAAAAGCTATAGCACAGGCTATTGTGCTACACTTTGGGGTCGATGAGCTTCTATTGAGATTTTTTCAATAGATCCTTATCGCTCAGCTCTTCAATCAACGTCTCGGCAATGTGCGAAGCTGAGCCTTCTTCAAGCTTCTTCCCCTCCCGGTCTGTTACATAAAAGACATCCAGGGCGAGGTTCTTCTCAGTGGCGACCTTGGCAAAGACGATATTCAATCCTGCTTTCGACAGGGCGCTGGCAATCTTGTAGCAGAGCCCCATCTCATCTTCGGCGCGAACTTCTATTACTGTGCTCGTCAGCGATGCTTCATTATCGAAAGTGACTCTGGGCGCGGCTTTCGGTTTAACGCCCGGCATCTTCTTGCTCGCTCCGTTAGAGCGCCTAATCCCTGACTTCTTCTTCCATGCTTCTACCATCTGGCCAACGTCTTTGCGATTCTCAAGAGCCGCTTTCAAGTCTTCAACCAGATGTTGCCAGATGGCCCCATTCATGGGCAAATCGCTGAGAGTTGGACGCACTCTGATGGTATCGACTACCGGGCCATCTGTGCGCGTGTAGAGCTGTGCGCTGAGAATGTCGAACCCATGCGCTGTGAACGTGCCGGCGATTTTGGCGAACAGCCCTCTACAGTCTCTGGCGGAGATATGCAGTTCCAGAAAACCGCCGTCGGCGTTTGTCTCGCACCACAGGGCCAGGGGTTCCCCGCGCAGTATCCGGTGAGCGAGCCTCACCTGCTGCGCTACTCGCTCAACCCCGGTATGCAATCCGTAAGATTGGGGCAACGCGGCAAAATGAGCAACGACATCCTCTTCCGCAATCTCTCCTTTCAACTCGGCGGCAACGCTTCGTTGCAAGCTCTCGCGCTCTACTCTCTCTTCGCGCTCGGCCTCCGCCTTTGTCAGTTCTGCCCGCGCTCTCAGATATAGCTCCCACAGCAGCGCCCCCTTCCACTCATTCCAGATGCCGGGCGCAACGCCGTTTATGTCAGAGTAGGTCAATAGCAGAAGCATGTTGAGCACATCCAGGTCGGCTATCTTGGCTGAGAAATCGCCGATGACTTTGGGATCGGTCAGGTCCCTGCGCTGCGATATATGGGCCATCAGGAGATGATGTTTGACCAGCGCGCACACCTTATCCGTTTTTGACTGCTCCAGGTTAACCCGTTTGCACACCCTCTCTGCGATGCGGACTCCTCTGAGCACATGCCCTTTGCCTCGCCCTTTTCCTATATCGTGCATCATCAGGCCGAGATAGAGCACCGCTCTGTCTTGAACTTCAGAGAGCACATCTCTGAGGTTGGCTCTTGCCTGGTCCTGACTCAGAGCCAGTTCATCTAATGCTTCGATTGCCGTCAGTGTGTGTTCATCAATGGTATAGGCGTGATAGAGGTCATGTTGCACCAGGCAGGTGATTCGCCCGAATTCAGGCATTAGGCGCCCCAGGAAGCCAAGCTCGTGCATCAACCGCAATGCGCGGCCAACCTTGCCTTTCTCGCGCAACAGGGCGAGGAACCGTTCTATTACTTGAGGCGAGGAGCGATACTTCTTGTCTATCAGGTCGAGGTTTCGTCTGACCGCTTCTTTAAGCTGATCGCTCAAACCGGCGCCGCTCGCCTGGGCATACCTGAACATATCCATGAAGAGGCCGGGGTCCTTTTCAAGACCTCTCTCCTGACTGAGATGCAGCTTGCCTTGGTCAATCAGGAACCATTCCAGTTGTTGCGGCTTTCTGAATCTATCCCACCATCTGGGGGGCCGCGCCGGCTCCAGCGCCCTGCTAATGAACGATTCGCAGAAGTTCTTCAATTCGCGCGCCTGTAGATAATAATCTCGCATAAAGACTTCTGAGGCAAGCATTGTTCGCCTGTCGCTGTAGCCGAGCCCTGCGGCTACGCCGGGCTGCATCTCCAGAGTTAGCGTATCGGCTTTCCTTCCCAGGAGAAAATGCGCCTCATTGCGAACGCGCAGCAAGAATGAATAGGCCCTCTCGGCGCGCGCCAGGCTCTGTTCATCAATAAGTCCGGCCGCTTTCAGTTCGGAGATTTTGGTTGAGCCGTATTTAGCATGCGCGATCCACAGCACGGTGTGCATATCTCTGAGTCCGCCTACGCCGTCCTTGATGTTAGGTTCCTGCAAACAGACAGCGCCCCCTGAACGCACGTGCCTGTCTCTCTGTTCCTGAATCACATCTTCAATGAATCGTTTCAGATTATGTTTGAAACAGTTTTTGGTCAACTGCTCGCGGAACCGCTCGAACAGCAACTGGCTGCCTGCCAGGAACCTGGCTTCTGACACGGCTGTTCGGGAATGGAGATCAGATCGGGCAATCTCTATAGCATCGGCCAGCGAGCGGCAAGAATGGCCTATTGACAAGCCCACGTCCCAGAGAGTGTGGAGAATCTCTTCTGTAATTTGAGCGATTATGTCTGTGGGTTTGCCGGAACAGAGGAAGAGTATGTCAATATCAGAGTAAGGGGCCAGCTCTCTGCGGCCATATCCGCCCAGAGCCACCAGCGCATACTGAGATTCTATCTGCGACTGATTTAGCTTTGCCAGAGAGCGACGGTAGAGGTTCTGCGCTATGATGTCGATCATTTTGCTGCGCGCCGCTGCCAGGGCCCCGCCTCCCATGCCCATCCGGTGGTGCATTCTCAGCCGTTGTTCTTCCACCTTCAAGAAGCTCTTGCAGCGCTCAAGATAGTCTGCCACATCTGAACTACCCAGCTTGCGTTGCGCATGCTCCTCTATATCCTCGTAGCTCGTTCTCATAGCTCCACAAGATACTACAATCGCGCCTGTTTGCAAACCCTCTGGCGGCCTCTCTGTCGGGTAACATATCAAAGAGTGTGCCGGGATTCCAGCTATTATCTAATAGCACAATATCTGGCGCTAATTTCCCGGCGCGATGCAAAATAGGGGATAGTGTGATAGCACAACAATGTAGGAATCTTATTTAAAAATCACATTATTGTCTGGACACTAGATTTCAAATAAGCTTATGTAAAGAATCTATGCCAAACCTCTTAGGCGTCAGTGAAGTGTGGCAATATCCCAAGAGTGGTTGAGCAGGTGTTTGGCAATGGCGCCCTATAGCAGCCATATCGCTCGCGCGACGCCAAGAAATGATGAAAATGCGATGTACAACAAGGCGGTTGGGTTGTTGATAGTGCGCGACCTATCAGCAACCTAAGATGTACAACAACCTGTTAGGTTGTTGATAGTGCGCGACCTATCAGCAACCTAACTGCCTCGCTGTACATTTTCTGAGGAGTCTTTCAGACGACTCGCGCGACGCGAGGGAAATAATGAAAAGCCTGGGGGCAGTAGTTTCCTTGAGAGGCCCACCTTGCTAGTAGTGCAACCTAAGCAGGCAAGGCGGGAAAGACCTTATCCGAGTGGAAATGGCTCGCCGACAACTGCACTTGCCAGGTAATGCAACCTAAGCAGGCAAGGATGCCTGCGCTCCCAGAGGAGTCATTCATGTCGTCAGCGACAACGCGGGAGAAATAATAAGAACAGCGCAGTTGGAAGAAGCCTGCCTACCGCCTTCTGCTTACTGCCTTCTGTTTTCTGAGCAGTAGACCAACAAGCCTACTGACGGGTGCCAAAGGTAAAGATGAGTCCCCCAAGCAGTGTCGACTGGCTCCTGGCCTTAATCAGCGGATCGCTCTTGGTAAAGAACAGTTGATCAGAGAAATCCTGGCGGTACTCCAGCCTCAGTATCAGGCTATTGTGCACCCGATACTCATTGGTGATGGTAAATTCTTTAAGTCTCTGCTTGAGCCCGGTGGTGAATCCGTCGTGATCATCGAACCATTCTACTCGCGGCGTCAGCGCTATCTTCTCAGTAGGCGAAAACCGCGCATAGCCGGCAAACCCTTGCCAGTGCACCCTTCCGCCTCCCGCCAGCCCATCCGTCCCGTAATCGTAATTGCCCATCAGCGCAAGCTTGGGCGAGACGGTGTAGACGACAGTTGTATCCATCAGGTGGCGGAATATGCTTGAATTCTCAAACTGTTCGGGCCCCGTCATGTAGTTCTGAGTTATGCTCAGCTTTGGTGTGGGGGTCAGAGTTACCGACACACCGTAGGTCTTGCCGCTGTTATTCTCGGCGAAGTTGTTCCAGCCATTTACCAGGTATCCTGCCAGGCTCACTTTGTTGTTTACAGCATATTTCACCCTCACTCCCGCATGGTAGTAGGGAATAGCGTAGGCAAACAGGATAGACCGCGAGTAGTTCCAGTTGTCTTTGGTCTCTATGACCTCGGCGCCGTGAGGGGTGACGAACTTGCCTACATCTATTTGCAAGCCGCTTCCAATAGGGGCAAGATAGCTGCCGTAGACTTGTTGGACGTGCTTGAAGATTTCGCTGCCGCCTGGCTCAGACGCATGAACCATATCCGTCGCCGGGCCGTAATTGAGGTCAATGCGATAGCCGAGCCTTGAATTTGATGGATCGGGTTTCTTCTCCAGAGCGATCTCCATCAAATTGAGGCTGAACTGATTAGAGTTGGTATCGAAGTTTCGCAGTTGATTGACTCGCCCCGACGGCTTATTGAAGTTATAGCCGTAGTAAACATCGACAAAGCCGCTCACTTCAGTGCTCTTGAAGAAGTCAATGAACCCCGATGAAGTGGACTCTTGCGGTTTCTGTTCCGGCTTTGGTTCTGATTTTGCGCCCGCCTTAGCTTCAGGCTCGGATTTTGTCTCCGGCGCTTTAGCCGCTTTCTCCGCTTCGAGTTTTTGCAGTCGTTCTTCGAGTTGTTGAATTCTCTTGAGCAGTTCCTGTCGCTCCGCATCTGCGGCGGATTGTTGGGCATAAGCCGATCCATTGGCTAGGACTGAGATAGTTAAAACCAGCAGCAGCTTTCGCGCCAGAGATCGAGCAAAAAACCGGGTTGACAATCTCGTAGTCATAATTTAGATTCCCCCTATCCGAAATTTTGGGCTGCTGGAGACACTGCCAAGGGCTCGCAGGCGCAAAAACGCGCAATAGGCCCCTGGCAGCAGTCCCCCGGAGCAAGCTCGAAATTTTGTTGATCGCCTGCCGAAGCCCCGTCCACCAAGACCGCTTCGGCAGGTCTCTTACTCAAATCGCCTTAAAGTTTTCACAGTGCTAACATCACAATCCTTATATCTGTGTTGCCTTGCGACTCTTCAGAGACTCTTTCGATAACAGCTCTCGCTGTTTTTCAGCTAAACCTGAAAACACTTGCCGCTGCTAATCGCAAAATGCTTGCCACTGCTTTTGATGGAACCGGTTGTTCGGGATTAATCCATATTCTTGTTAGTGTTAGAGCATAGATCGCACTTGTTGGAGCCGACTTGATGGCCGATTGAGATGGGTGAAAGAGCTACATTATCGTGATTTTTAATAGTTGAAATAACAAAATTGTCAAAGAAAAAAGCAGGCTTCAATCCTCCCATTCGGATATTACCGATTTGCCATCGGATGAAGCCTCTTGCGTTTAGTTGTAATTGTTTTGCAAAGACTTCGCCTGTGAGCAGGAACTGCATCCGCTGAAGGGGACACATACTTGCTGCCGATGCCGGGTGCGGTATCGCCTGGCTTATTCTTCTACTGCCTCCAATTCTCTGACGTTGGGGGAGATATTATACTACAGCTTAAAAATAATGTTCTTACCGGCCCGATGAAGTTGAATATCTCTTCATAAGCGGGTAGAATCTTCCGGCAAATCTGCTTCGCCAGTGATCTGTCTTTTGGGCTGGCACCCTGATAATACAGCTCAGCAATTTATGAAGCTCGGCATCGCAGTCGGCGGTCTCTGGCCGGAGCGGCCCAGTTGATCTATATAACCTGCAAGTCATTGCGACTGGAGCAGACAGACGCGGCGCAGAATTCATCTTGCGCCAGAAGCTATTTTAAGGTGAGTCAAAAAGCGATGCGATCATTGCAGAAACCTATATTATTTGTAGTTGGGAGTTTGAACCCGGAAAGCAGGAGACAGGCGCTTTTGTTGAAGAGCGAGAAAGGGCTTCGCGCAATTGAGATCGATGTGGTTGAAGGCCAGGCCGGTCTTACCAATCATATAGAACAAGCTGTGAAAGAGATCGCGTCTGGCGGCTCGCTAATTATCACAACGCCTGATGAGCGGCGCGAAAGCGCGGAACAGGTGAGCAAAACCTTTGGGCAAGCAGTATCGCAAATCTGTTGTTCAGCATCAGTGGGAACTTTAATCTTGATTGGCGACGATACAGCAGAGAGTGTCTGCGAGATGCTCGACCTGTTTGGAATAGAGATCACCGGCGAGCTGGAAGACGGCATCCCTGTTGGAAGCATAATTGGTGGGGCCCTCAATGGTGTGTCTGTGGTGACGAAGGCGGGAGGATCTGGCAAAGAGGATGCGCTGCTTCGATTGTGGGAGCTTGCCGAAGCTAGAGGCTGAAATCCGTTGCTGTAGTTGCGCCCATTGGCCTTCCGGTATTAAACTTAATCGATTGTATGCGCCAACCGTTATTTTCACCCTCGTCTTGGTGCAAGCATTAAAAAATAGGAGAAAAAGAGATAATGAGCGATAACACTGGCTTTGCGCCTTCAAAACAAGGAACCGACCAGACGCCGTCCGATATACTAGAATTAGCGACAGAGCTTAGCGAAGTGCGTCGCCAGCTTTCTGCTGAAGTCAAATTGCGGCGCGATGTGATCAAGCCTATTGAACAGGCGCTGCGTGCCCTCAAGGATCCGCATCGCAATGCTGTTGCGCTCTACGAAGCTACTGTTGCGCTGGAAAAGCCGCCTGACGAGCTGGCATTGCCTGAGAACTACAGCGCGCTCGTTGGCGGGTTGCGCGCGCTTGCTGATGAGAAGATCTCTGGGCTTGAATTCACATTCGCTCGCGATTTGCGCGCTACTTTCGAGGAGATAGGGTTCAAGCTTGAGGGGCCCCCATCGGAGTTGATCGCCGACCTGTTCGTGATCAAAGTCGATATGCGCAAACGCCAGATGCACATACAATTCTCGCGCCAGCCTGCGACTCGCAAGGCAATCAAGCTCGATGTCGATCAAGTTGTAGCCGCTTATGAACGGGCGCGGCGCGAGATCTGCGAGCGAGAAACGGATCTGGAAGAATTGCTGAAAGAGCTTTTTGAAGCTTATGAGCGCACGCTCAGTGCTAGCAGGCAAACAGGTGGGCTCGCGAGCAAATATTGTTGATTGTTATCGCTAGCTTGTCATGGTTCGCCAGCCTCTTTCATTTCGCAGGACGCCGTCGAAATTGAGTTTCGTTGATTATCCCAAAACTCATTTCATCTATGACATGCTAGAGCTGCGCCGCCGCCACAAACTCACCTATGAAGGGCGACGGCTCAATTTTGGCACAGCGACCATAGATGTTGGCTCGGACAGCACTCGCGCTATGTTTCTGGCTACCGGCGCAACCGAAGGGGCGTTCATTAAAGACATTTACTTCACAGTGGAGAAATAGAGATGACGCTTACGCAACAGCAGGCGCAGCATATAGTGCGCAAGCTCGGCGAATCGGGCATTCCTCCAACGCGGGGCCTGGAAGCTTACACAGTAGGGATAGATTCGCTGCTGGGGACACTGGAGAGCGAGTACCTGCGCGGCTATCTGCGCGATGGAGGATCGAGCTTCAAACTGGTTGTAGGCAAGTATGGCAGCGGCAAATCGCATTTCCTCTATCGCCTGCGCGATGTGGCCTGGGACAATGGCTATGTCGTCAGTCGCACTGAGCTGAGTCCCAGAGAGTGTCCCTATGACAATCAACTGAAGGTCTATCAGGCAGTAATCAACAACTTGATCTTTCACGATCAGGACCAGAACGTAGAGGACACGCAAGGGATCGAAGCTTTCTTAGAGAACCATTTCTTTAATACTCTGCGCACCCTTGGAGTGGAGAAGCCAATGACCACGCTCGGGCTGGATCTTCGCGCCAAACTATGGCTGGATTCGATACTGCGCTACAAAGTCGAGAGCCCATCTTATCGTCACGCTGTCTATTTCTATTTGCAAGCAGTAGCTGAGGAGAATGAGCCGAAGAAGCGGTTGATCAGCGCCTGGCTGCGCGGCGAGGCCATAGCGCTCAAAGATGTGCGCGAGTTCAGCATCACTGAAAAGATAGATCGCTCGGTAGCGTTCAAGATGCTCCGCTCTCTTTCCCAGCTAATCCATGAGCTTGGCTACGCCGGGCTGGTTCTGCTCTTTGATGAAGGCGACCGGATGATCAGCATCTCTTCCGTGGCGCACTGAGAAAGTTGCATGCGATAATTTGCGCGAAGTGATCGACCGTTGCGCGGGAGAGAGTCTCCCGTCTACGCTCTTTGTTTATGCCGTCCCGCCATATTTTGTGACCAATATCGCGCCCCAGTATGAAGCTCTCAGCCAGAGGATCGGCTCCAAAGTTAAATTCTCGCGCAAGAATCCATTTAGCGTGCAGATCAGCCTCGATCACCTTGATTATCCGAGCGAGGAGCTATTGAGGCGAATAGGAGAGAGGCTTCTGAATGTTTTTGAGATAGCCTACTATATGAAATTCGATCACGAGCTTCAAGCCAGGAACATTGCGCAACTGGCCGAAACCTGCGCATCGCTGCTTTCAGCGAGCCACCGCAGGCATTTTCGTTAAATCCCTGATGGACATCTTGACTGAGCAGCGCGTAGAAGGCGAGCGGCTTTATAAAGTAGATGGTTTACAAGGCGTAGTGCGTCAGGTGACCGAGCAGCTAGGCCGCTCGCAAGGAGGAGAATATTAGCAATCCATAATGCGTAATAGGTAGTGGATAATATTACATGTAGGTTACACATCACATGCCAGGCATCGTGAATCAATTACACATTACGCATCACTTATCAATTATGGTCGGTTCAATAGTCAACCATCCACTTTTTGGGCGCGGGCAAGTGCTTGAATTGCGCAATGCAGCGCGAGAGGCGGTAGTGCGCTTCGACAGCGGAATCCGCACGGTGGTGCAGGCCAGCATGCTTTCAGTGTTGCAGCAGGCCGCCTCTTTTGCTGCTGCCCTCGCGCAGCCGCGACCAGTTGCGACACCGCGCGCTGAGATTGCCCTTACTCCTGAGCATCTGCAGAGGGTTGAAGCGCGCCGCACAATTGAGGCGCTACGCTATGGAATTGTTCCCACCAAACGAGTGCGCGAGTTGAGCGTCGGCCTTGAGCGCGAGCGCGAGAGTCTTCATCGCGCTTTTGATGAAGTAGTTCGCTCCGGAGGCGATGTGCGCGTAGTCCTTGGCGAGTACGGCACAGGCAAGAGCCATTTCTTCGAGCTGGCTGCACAGGAAGCGCTGGAGCGGAATTTCCTGGTTGCAGCTACCAGCCTCGATATTCGCGAGGTGCTCCCAAATCGCCCCCAGCGGATCTACAACTCTCTTATCAGGTCGCTGCGCTATCCTGACTCACAGGATTCCGGCACGCTCGTCCCTTTGCTTGATCGAATACTCAGCCAGCCTGTTATTTATACTTCATTCAATGAAAAGCTGCGCAACACTGTTTTCGGCTCCGTGCTCTACAACTATTCATTGATGCGTTCGACTCCGGGCGAGTCGCTTGAGCTGCTGCTTGATTGGATCTCCGGCGAAAAGGTCTACATCAAGGCAGTGCGCGATGCGCTTGTAGTCAAGAGCAAAGAGTTTCCCGTGCGCTCTCTCTCAACAATGACTACAGCAGCCGATCAGTATTGCTACCTGCTCAATGGGTGGGGATGGCTGGCAGCTCAGGTAGGATATGCCGGGCTGGCTGTCTTCATTGATGAATCTGAGCATTACAGCTTGCTCAATCAGCGCGGGCAGGAGCGAGCGGATAATTTTTTCAAAGGCATGATCTACACTGCAATGGCTTCGCGCCCCTGTTGTTGTTTGAGCGAAAGCGATTTGGTGCAGCAGCGGCGCGAGCATCCGTTTCGTTTCGCCGATCGTAGCCAACTGCTGTTGATGTTCGCTGTCACGCCTTCTGCTAACACATTTGATTATAGGCGATGGCTGAATGAAGAGCAGATACTCGCGCTCAGCGGTCACCTGCCTGCGGCTGCGCTCGATGAATTGATGGCGCGGCTCTATGTGCTGCATCGCCAGGCATACTCCTACGAGAGAAGTGACCAGTACCTTGACGTCTCTCAAGGGTTACTGGAATGTTTGGAAGGGGGCCTCATCAATCTTCGCCAGACGATTCGACTTGCCACTGAGATATATGATCTCTGTTATGCTCACCCTGACTTCAGCGCGACTCAAGCGGTAGAAGAGTTGCGCCGCGCTCTGCTTGCGCGCTGATGCAATTTAAGATCGAAGAGCTGTTATGTAGTCTTCGGGTCTAAAATCGAAGTTTCAAAATTGCCGTTGGATCTTGAGTTGAAGAATAGATACGCGGCCCCTAAATCCGAAATCTGAAATAGGTTCCCTAAATCGCTATGAGTACCAAACCTTATGATCAAACATTCAAGTACCTGGCTGAGCAAGACGCTGAATCGCTCTTGATCCTGCTCGGCCACCTGCAACCAAGCCATAACGCTCGGATCATCCCTCTCCCGTGCGAACTCGGTGTCTACTGCTGCTCCCCGATCAGCCTTATCAGATCGTCACTGAGCCGCAAATCCGAGATCGTCCACATCGAAGCAGAATCCAACTA
>Ga0209172_10005108_pt1 | contig 16396 bp, 12 predicted proteins | sample LarsenN4metaG_FD_184113 | JGI IMG/M metagenome (GOLD analysis project Ga0209172, IMG submission 184113) | Hot spring sediment bacterial and archeal communities from British Columbia, Canada, to study Microbial Dark Matter (Phase II) - Larsen... ... | reverse complement strand
CAACCGGCAAACCAGTCAACCATCAATGACCAAACACAAAGGCGCGCTGAGTTGGGCGATGTACGATTGGGCCAATTCGGCCTTCTCGACGGTGGTGCAAGCGGGATTTTTCCCGATCTTTTTTAAAAACTTTTGGAGCCAGGGCGCGGAAGTCACGGAAAGCACGCTGCGCCTGGGCATTGCGGTCTCGACGGGAAGCCTGATCGTCGCGATGATTGCGCCGATCATCGGCGCCTTTGCCGATCGCGGCGCGGCGAAGAAACGATCTCTTTTTGTGTTTGCCATGTTGGGGATTCTTTCCACCGGCAGCTTGTATTTTGTCGGCGAAGGCAATTGGCAGGCCGCCGCGGTTTTTTACGTTCTCGGCACCGTCGGCTTTCTCGGCTCGTTCGTTTTTTATGACTCGCTGATCGTCAGCGTCAGCGACGAAAGCACCGTCGATGTGATTTCCGGCCGCGGTTACGCGTTCGGCTATCTCGGCGGCGGCTTGCTGTTTCTGGTCAACGTCATCATGGTGCAAAAACCGGCGCTGTTCGGCTTGTCGGGCGCGGCGGAGGCGGTTCAGCTCTCTTTTATCTGCACGGCGATTTGGTGGGGCGTTTTTTCGATTCCGCTGTTTTTAAATGTTGACGAGCCGGCCGGCGGCAAAAGGCTGTCGTTCCGGCAGGCGGCGCGGGAAGGATTCGCGCAGCTCGCGAAAACCTTTCAAGAAATTCGCAAGCTGAAAGTCGTGTTCACGTTTCTCGCGGCGTATTGGCTTTATATCGACGGCGTCGACACCATCATCACGATGGCGGTGGATTATGGCAAATCCCTCGGCGTCGCCGATGATGATTTGATCGTGGCTTTGCTTTTGGTGCAGTTTGTCGGCTTTCCGTTTGCTTATCTGCTCGGTTATCTCGGCCAAAAGCTGGGCGCGAAAAAGATCATTCTTTTCGGCATCGGCGTATATCTGGTGGTCACCGTGCTCGGCGCGAATTTAAAATTGGAACCCTACGACATTTTCGGATTTCAAATCAGCCAGTTTTACACGCTGGCGTTTTTGATCGCGATGGTGCAGGGCTGCATTCAAGCCCTCAGCCGCTCGTTTTACTCGCGCCTGATTCCCAAAGACAAGGCCGCGGAGTTTTACGGCTTTTACAACATGCTCGGCAAATTTGCGGCGATCATCGGGCCGGTGCTGATGGGAACGATTGGAAGAATATCCGGCAATCCGCGTTGGGGCATTCAGTCGATCGCGATTCTCTTTCTTGCCGGCGGCTTGCTGCTGTGGCGGGTCAATGAGGCGGAAGGCAAAAGGATGGCGGAGGCGATGAGTAAAGCTTAAACATTGACTCTTTTAAAAAATTTAGATAACTTAATTAAAAGTTCGGAAGGTAGGTTGGGCTAATCAGAAGGAGCGCCATCATGTCCAAGAATTTTGAGGCTTTTCTCAAGCTTGATGTAAAAGGATTGGAGAACCAATATATTATCATCGTCAATGGGAAAGTGGTAGCTAAGGGATTCGATATCGAGAAGATGTTGGCACGGGTTAGAAAAAAACACCCTAAAGCCACACCCTTTATTGCCAAAATTCCCGATGAGAGGGTAATGATATTATGATACGATACAACTATCGAGATGAATGGCGAAAAACTACCGGCAAGAATAGCATGGGCGCTTGTAGAGGAAGTTCCGCTTTTGTTGGGAAGAGTTGATGTGTTCAAGCATTTTCAAATTATATTTGATGAACGAAAAGGTCGGATAGATTTTAAAAAACATAGCGTGAGAAAACGTCGGCTTTGATTTTTTGCAACTCATATTTCATCATCAAGTTTTGGAAAGGAGAAGCCATGCGAAAACTTTTCGTTGTCCAGTTCGTTTTGCTCGCCTTGCTCGTTCTTTACGGTTTTCAGAAAAATGATTACCGTCCGGTCAAGCAGTACACCATCGAGCAATTCATGAACACAATTTCAATCGGAGGCAGCTCGCTCTCGCACGACGAGAAAACCGTTTTATTTTCCAGCAACAAAAGCGGTATTTTCAACGCGTACACCGTTTCCGTAACCGGAGGCGAACCCAAGCTGCTCACCAACTCCAAAGACAATTCCATTTTTGCCATTTCTTTTTTCCCAAAAGACAATCGCATTTTATATTCCAGCGACAAAGGCGGCAACGAGATCAATCACATTTATCTGCGCAGCGAAGACGGTACGGTGCGTGATCTCACGCCGATTGACACCGCCAAAGCGCAATTTTACGGCTGGAGCTATGATGACAAGAGCTTTTTCTACGGCTTCAACCAGCGCGACAAGCGGTTTATGGATTTGTACGAAATGGATATCGCGACGTTCACGCCGAAGATGATTTATCAAAACGACAAGGGGCTGGATTTCGGCGATATTTCTAACGACAAGCGTCACCTCGCCTTTTCCAAAAGCACCACGACGAACAACTCCGACATGTATTTGTATGATCGCGAGACGAAGGAGCTGAAGCATCTCACCCCGCACGAAGGCGAGGTGCAATACTCGCCCGCCACCTTCAGCGTTGACTCAAAAAGCTTGTATTATCTCACCGACGAGGGCAGCGAGTTTCAATACGTGAAACGCTACGACATGGCGGCGGGCAAATCCGAAAAAGTCGAGGCGGCGAATTGGGATATCATGTACGCCTATTTTTCGCGCAGCGGCAAATATCGGGTGATGGGCATCAACAACGACGCCAAAACCGAAATCAAAATTTACGACACGGCGACCGACAAACCGGTGGCGCTTCCCAGGCTGCCGAACGGCGAGATCACTTCGGTCAATATTTCCCGCAGCGAAAAGCTGATGACGTTTTATCTCAACGGCTCGCGCGCGCCGAATAATTTGTTCGTGTATGATTTGGCGGCGAAGAAATACACGCAGCTCACCAACACGATGAATCCGGAGATCGACCAGAATGATCTGGTCGAGGCAGTTGTCGTGCGCTACAAATCGTTCGACAGCGTGGAGATTCCGTCGATTTATTACAAGCCGCATCACATCAAACCCGGCGAAAAAGCGCCGGCGCTGATTTGGGTGCACGGCGGCCCCGGCGGCCAGTCGCGAACCGGCTATTCGGCGCTCATTCAATACCTGGTGAATCACGGTTACGTGACGATTGCCGTGAACAACCGCGGCAGCTCGGGCTACGGCAAAACCTTTTTCAAAATGGATGATTTGAAACACGGCGAGGAAGATCTCGCCGATTGCGTCGAGGCCAAAAAATTTCTGATCGCCACCGGCTACGTCGATCCGGACAAAATCGGCATCATCGGCGGCAGTTACGGCGGCTACATGGTGCTGGCGGGTTTGGCCTTTCGTCCGGAGGAGTTTGCCGTTGGCGTCGATATTTTCGGCGTCGCCAATTGGGTGCGGACGTTGAAGAGCATTCCGCCCTGGTGGGAAGCGTTCCGCGAAGCGTTGTACAAAGAAATGGGCAATCCCGCAACCGACGAAGAATATTTGCGCCGCATCTCGCCGCTTTATCATCACGATAAAATCAAAAAGCCGTTGATTGTCTTGCAGGGCGCCAACGATCCGCGCGTGCTCAAAGTCGAATCGGATGAAATCGTCGACGCCGTCAAGAAAAACGGCGTGCCGGTGGAATACATCGTTTTTCCCGATGAGGGGCACGGCTTTGTGAAAAAAGAAAATCAGATCAAAGGCTACAAGGCGATTTTGGATTTTATCGACAAGCATCTCAAAGGCAAGCCCGAATCTCTTTGAGGCGGATTAAAAGTTTCGCAAATTTTTCTTCGGCGTTTTTTTTGAAGCAATGATTTTGCCCACGGTGAAGAAAGCCGTGAGGGCGCCTGGAGGCGAAAGATTTCACCCCCGAAAAGGGACTCCTGCTGAAATGTTGGTCAAACGATTCGGCAGGAGTTTTTATTTTTTAGAGACCATCTGAGTAAAACGCTCAGACGCATGCAGCGTTCGAGTGGTAATTTGTAAGCCTTCAATAAAATAAACGACTAATTTGGGCATGAATCGCATTCGTCATTATGTTGTATGCCAAAAATTATAATAACCGAGAAAGATCAAATGAAAAAAATCAAACGCTTTTTAATGATAAACGCTGTTCTTTTCATCGGCTGTGTTGGCACCGATCTCGTCAATGAGCCTGTCGTCACGATGCCGGCGCGGGTTGCCATTAACCCAACCAGTTCCGCAGTCGAAGTCGGCAAAACCACGAGTTTTCAAGCCGTTTATTACGACAGCCTTGGCAATGCGGCGACGGACGTTGCGTTCCAATGGATCAGCGCCGACCCGGCTATTGCTTCGGTGGGCGCGAACGGCCAGGTTTCCGGCAGGCAGGTTGGCCAAACGAGAATTACGGCAAGCGCGCGCGGCATTGCGAGCACTCCGGCGATGTTGACCGTCGTGGCCAATCCTAATCAAGTGGCGCGTGTCATCATCACACCGGATAGCGACCAAATCACCGTCGGCGGAACATTACAATTCAACGCTGTGGCGCGCAACTTGAATGGTGACTTGATCAGCGACAAAACATTCACGTGGCGCAGCGCTGATACCACTATAGCCACTGTGAACGATAACGGCTTGGCGACCGGTATCAAAGCCGGCAAAGTGAATATCATTGCGGCAGTCGATGGCGTCGAGAGTCCGCCGGCGCGTCTCACTGTTTTGGGGACGAGCCGCAGCGGCACATTTGCGAGGAACCCCAACACGTCTTACAATGTCAGTGGCACCGCGACACTCGAACAGCAACCGAACGGCAGCCTGGTGTTGAAATTTGGCAGTGATTTCAGCACCAGCAACGGTCCGGGGCTTGAAGTTTTTCTTTCCACCACGAATACGGTCGGTGCGAACAGCCGCAATCTTGGCCGTTTGCAACGCACCTCCGGCGCGCAGAGTTACAATGTGCCTGCCGGCGTTACGCTAACGACATACAATTGGGTGATCATTCACTGCGTGCCGTTCAATGTCACGTTCGGTTACGCGCAGTTGCAATAAATCGTTTGCCGGTTAGCCAGTTGGCCAGTTTATTCGTGGATTTTTAACCGGCGAACTGGCGAACCGGTTAACCAGCAAACCAAACAAGGAAACGATTATGCGATCTCTACGAATTTATTTTTTACTTCTTGCCGGCCTGATGTTAGCGAGTGAAATTGTTCACGCCGGCGCGTGGACGCAAAAGCGCGGTCGTGGCTACTACGAGCTGAAATTCTATTTCATCAATGCCAATCGCTTTTACGAGCCGGATGGGAGAATCATCGACATCCCGACGCTGGCGGAATATACGACGAGCTTTTATGGAGAATATGGCCTCAACGACTGGCTAACAGTGATGGGCGACTTTCCTTATTTATAAGCGCATCACGTTGAACCGCCAAATCGGCAATCGCTCGGGCTTCGTCTTTTTTCCCGGCGACTCGGTTGCCGGCATCTCGGACGCGGAAGTCGGTGTGCGGCTCGGATTGCTGCGCGGCGGCCCGACCGTGATCAGCGCCGGCTTCAAATTCGGCTTGCCGATTGGCGATAACACCCAAGCGAACGGTTTGCTCACCGGCGACGGTGAGTTCAACCAAATTCTTTCGCTGCAACTTGGGCATTCATTCTATCCGGCGCCGATTTATTTCACCAGCGAGGCCGGCGTGAACAATCGCACCAACGGTTATTCGGATGAGTTCCGCTACGAGGCTGAGGTTGGTTACACCTTCGGCAAAAGGTTGACGGTGAATTTCAAAATAAACGGCGTGGAGTCATTTCAAAACGGCGACGATGAGGTCAAGGGCGGCATGGGCGGTTTGTTTGCGAACAATCAGGAGTATCTCGCTTATGGTTCGGGTATGTTTTACAACTTTTATAAAAATATCGGCGTCAATGCGCGCGCAGCTTTTGCCAGCAGAGGGCAGAACGTGCTGGCACGGCCGCAATTTTTCTTCGGCGTGTTTTTGAAGCAATGATTTCGCCAACGGTGAAGAAAAAACTCCCGCTGATTTTGGCCAGGCGCTTTCGGCGGGAGTTTTTATTTTCTATGGCCGACCAGTTCGTGGTCAAATTTCACAACGGCGAAAACATTTCGCGCGCCGTCGCGCAGCTTTTGCAACCGAAACCGATGCGACGCCGGAATAACTATCTCAGCCGTCGAAGTTATAATTATTCGCCAGCCGCCATCGCATAAAAAATAAATGTCATTCCGTAGGAATGTCCATGTCCGTTTGGACACCCATTATGATGAAAATATATTTCGTAGTAGTGCCCTACGGGCGTAGCCTTCAGGCACCGACCCTGAAGGGTTTACTACGAAAGCTATTTTCGTGGTAATCTTTTTTGTTTTCAGCAATCATCTCGAATTGCAACAGGATTCTTCCAGAATGATATTGAAAAATTCATTATTCCAACAAGGCTCAAAAATATGTTTCTCACTTTCGACAAATCTATCACCCAAAATTTCGACGAAGCGATTCGGCGCGAGTGGCTGGAAACCAATGGTCTCGGCGGTTGGGCGAGCTCGACGATTGCCGGCGCGCACACCCGGCGTTATCACGGCCTGCTGGTCGCCGCGACGAAGCCGCCGGTCGGACGCATGGTGCTGCTGTCAAAGTTAGATGAGACATTGGTGAACAACGGCCAGCGTTTTGAATTGGGCTGCAGCCGTTATCCCGGCGCGATTCATCCGCGCGGTTTTGAGTATCTGCAAGCTTTCGAGAAATTTCTCTTTCCAATTTTCGAGTACGAAGCCGGCGGCATAAAACTTCGCAAAACCATCGCTGCAGTGAATGATGAAAATACGACGTTGATTTTGTACGAAGTTTTAAAAACGCCGGTCAATTTTTTCATGGAACTGCGGCCTTTTATCGCCTACCGCGACTATCACAGCATGACGCACGCCAACGACGCGATCCGCCGTGAGGTGAAATTCGAGAACGGTATTTTTCGCAACCAGCCTTACGACGGCGTGCCCGAGCTGTTCATCTCGGTTCCCGGAGCAACATTTAACGCCCAACCTGACTGGTATCGCAATTTTGAATACAGCATTGAGCAACATCGCGGCCTCGATTCTCGCGAAGATCTTTTTACTCACGGCGTTTTTAAACTCATTCTGCAAACCGGCGACAAGCTCGGCGTGATCATTTCGACGGGCAATCCCGCCGGTCGAGACGCTTTCAAATTACTCGCGAGTGAAAAGCGCCGCCGCGAAAAGTTACTCGACAGCCCGAGCAGCAAAGACGAATTTTCAAAAATCTTGACGCTCGCTGCCGACCAGTTCGTCGTCAAACGCGGGGAAGATTTGAAGACGCTGATTGCCGGCTATCATTGGTTCTCCGATTGGGGCCGCGATACGATGATCTCGCTGCCGGGCATCTGCCTCGTCACCGGCCGTTTTGAAGACGCCCAAAAAATTTTGCGCGCTTTTGCGCAGAGCGCGAGCCAGGGCATGCTGCCCAATCGCTTTCCGGATGCCGGCGAACAACCGGAATACAACACCGTCGACGCGACGCTGTGGTTTTTCGTGGCGATTTACAAATATCTGCAAGCGAGCGGAGATGAAAAATTCGTGCACGACGAGTTGATGCCGACTCTCCGCGACATTATTGCGTGGCATGATCGCGGCACGCGCTACCGCATTCACACTGATACCGACGGCTTGCTTTACGCCGGCGAGCCAGGCGTGCAACTGACGTGGATGGACGCCAAAGTCGGCGACTGGGTGGTAACGCCGCGCCAGGGAAAAGCGGTCGAGATCAACGCACTGTGGTACAATGCGCTGATGATTTTTGCCGAGCTATCCAAACGCTTTGGCAACGCGATGGAAGCAAAGCAATTTCTCCAAAGAGCGGCGCAAATTAAAGAACGCTTCGTTGAAGTTTTTTGGAACGAAACGACCGGTTGTCTCTACGACTACATCGATGGCGAACACAAAGACGCCGCGCTGCGCCCGAACCAGATTTTCGCGTTGAGCCTGCCCTTCCCATTGCTCGAAGGCGAGAAAGCGAAAAAAGTTTTGAAGATCGTCGAAACGAAGTTATACACGCCGGTGGGCTTGCGCAGTCTCGCGGCGGATGATCCCAGCTATCGCCCGCATTACGGCGGCGATCAATGGTCGCGCGACAGCGCTTATCATCAGGGCACGGTTTGGAGCTGGCTGCTCGGCCCGATGATCACGGCGATCGTCCGCGTCGAAGGCGAGGCCGGAAAAATGCGCGCGAAACAATTGCTCGAAAATATCACGCCGCATCTCAGCGACGCCGGCCTCGGCACGATCTCGGAAATTTTCGACGCCGAGCCGCCGCATTCACCGCGCGGCTGCATGGCGCAAGCTTGGGGCGTCGCCGAAGTGTTGCGGGCTTATGTTGAAGAGGTGATGGTTGAAATGCCTAAGAAAACGCGAACACGCACATAGAAAAATCCCGCTGAATGGCGCATCCTTTCAGCGGGATTTTTTTATTTTATCGGGTGCAAGGGAAAATAGCGTTTACTCCGTCAAGAGCATCTTCTTTGTTGCCGTGAAGCTTCCGGCTTGCAGGCGATAGAGATAGACGCCTGAAGCAAAACCGGACGCATTAAATTCTGCCGCATAATGTCCCGCCGCAAATTGTTGGTTATCCACCAAAGTCGCCACCTCCTGGCCGAAAATGTTGTAGACTTTCACGGAAACGATCTCGGGCTTGGGAAGCGAGAAATGAATCTCCGTGCTCGGGTTGAATGGGTTCGGGTAGTTTTGGTAAAGTGCATAATCCGCAGGTAAAGCAGCTTCCGTATTATCTTGGCTGATTGCTTTGCAAGGCGGAACACACCAAGGCTTGCCATAGGTGCCAGGTTGATTGGAGGACTCAGACTCCCAACCGTTCGTGCCCATTGCCGTAACCTTGTAGGTATAATAATCGGTGGCGCCGCCTTGAGTTTGAATGGTGATTTGCGAGTCAACCCAATTAGCCCAAGTTCGACAGTTAAAAAATCTTTGCCCGCCTCCCACGCACGGGCGTAACCCGCGTTCGTGCCTAATGGCGACGCAAGAGCGGTGTAGTGAAGACCTACCCCCTTGACTTGGGCGGTGCGATTTTCTTATATTCTGGCATGTTCCTAAGAAGAATATGCCGCAAGAAAGACGGCAAGTCACATTACTACTGGGTGCTGGTGGAATCGTATCGGACCGCGCGCGGGCCGCGACAACGTCAGATTGCTTATCTCGGCGAAATGGATGAGGCTGGCCGTCTCGGTGTTCAACAGGCCGCCCAGAATCATCCCGGTCACCAGACGTCGTTGTTAGAAACTACGACGGCGGAATGGGTCGAAATCAATGTCAACGCCGTTCGCACCGAACGTTCGCGTCGGTTTGGGGATGTCTGGTTAGCGTTGGAACTGATTAAGAAACTCCAACTGGATCAGTTCTTCCAAGCAGCCCTTGTCAGCGCGCATGCCAAAATTTCTTGGGCGCATCTGGCCACGGTTTTGGTGGCGGCGCGTTTTTGTGAGCCGAAAAGCGAACTCCATATTGCCGAACACTTTTACAGTCAAACCGCGCTGGCCGATTTGCTCGGCATTCCCGCGCATGCGATTTATGATAATCGTCTCTAGCGGGCTGTGGACAAAGTGTTGGCGCAAAAAGAGCAATTACAAAAACATTTGAAAGAACGGTGGGGCGAACTCTTTCAAATCAGTTACGACCTCTTTTTGTATGATGTGACCTCAACCTACTTTGAGGGCAAAGCGGAAAAAAATTCGCAAGCCCAACGCGGTTATTCCCGTGATCACCGGCCGGATTGTAAACAGGTACTCATTGCGCTGGTCGTGACCAAAGAAGGGATTCCACTAGGCTACGAAGTGTTTGCCGGCAACAAACACGATTCCAAAACCGTCGAAACCATTGTCCAACAAATGGAAGAACGCTATGGCCAAGCCGATCGCATTTGGATTATGGATCGGGGCATGAGCAGTCCTGAAACGTTGAAGTTACTTGGTCAAGATAACCGCCGCTATATTCTCGGGACGCCGAAGAGCCTGTTGAAAAAATTTGAAGCGGAACTGGCGAAAGACGATTGGGAAAAAGTTCGCGATGGTCTCGAAGTGAAACGCTGTTCGTCAGCCTTTGGCAACGAACAAGAAATTTTTATTCTGTGCCGAAGCACGGACCGCCAAGCCAAAGAAAAAGCGATTCGCGAACGTTTCGTCCAACGCATCGAAACCGGCCTTGGCAGTCTACAAAAAAATTGTGCCTGCGGTCGACTCGCCGATGTCAAACAGGCCGAACGTCATATCGGTCGTTTGCTGGAACGCAATCGCCGCGCCGCAAAATTTTTTGCGATTGAAGTCAAAGAACAAAACGGCGCGGTGCAACTTAACTGGTCAAAACTTGAAAGACAACTCACCGGGGCAAATTTGAGCGAAGGTTGTTATGTTTTGCGCAGCAACGTGAAAGAATGGACGCCAGAAGAGTTGTGGAAAGCATACCTTCAACTCACCGATGCCGAAGAAGCGTTTCGTATCTACAAGAATGATCTCGAGCTGCGTCCGGTCTGGCATCAAAAAGAAAAGCGTGTGAAAGCACATATTCTGATTTGCTTTCTGGCGTACGTTTTATGGAAATGCTTCGGCCAAATGTGCAAACAAGCGGGCTTGGGCGATGAACCACGCAAAGTCATTCAAGAGATTAAGAAGCTCCAATTGACGGATGTAATTCTGCCAACGCGAAAAGGAGTTGACGTTCGTTTGCGGTGCGTGTCCACGCCGGAGCCGGATTTGGCAATGCTCCTTCAAAAACTCAAGCTGAAACCGCCAGTGCGGCTGGCACCAAATCAGGATTTGTAGTGAAGACTTTTTAAAATTTTTCCTGTAAATATTGATTTTAGCTTAGTCAACTGTCGAACTTGGGTTAACTTGGCTCGGTACGTGCCTTGTTTCAGACGTTCAATCAGCGCGCGGACGTTCTTCACAAAGTTCTTGCCGTATTCTTCGGCAGTCACTCGGTCCACGCCAGTGGCCGCATCTTTCCTGAGATGCTTCCACGCAGCTTTTGCACGAAATCTGAAGTACCCGGCGGGCGGCGGTGACAGATTAGCCGGCCACCAGCGGCCGGGGGCGTTGCTTGATCAAAGGATGTTGACTAGGAAATGCCAACTCGATTTGATTGTTATTGTATTGAAAGTGCGCCGGGATCTGCATGAGCTTGGAGGTCATGTCATTCAGACCCAAATGTTCCAAGTCCGTGCCCTTTAGAATGTAGTGTTTGAACCACGCCAAAAGATTGAATACAATGGCAGCGAAGTACAAAAAGGCGTAGTTGCCCGCGAAACTTCGTGTCTTCATCGGTGTGATCTGGAGATTGTGCTTTTCACCTTTGATGAGCGCTTCGATAGTTTGCCGACCGTTATAGTAGTGAAACACATCCGGGCCACTCATGAACTCTGGTTGAAAGTGCGTGAACACATTGAAGTAGTCGGTGCGACCACGCGCATTCAATGTTTCCACCAAAATGGTTCGCACAGGATAACGACATTTATGAATTTTCTGCAAGCCGAGATCGGCGACACGGGTGAAGAGATCGATGTTGTCCCATTGCTCGTGCACGACTTGACGCGCAAAATTCCGGGCCGTCAAAACCGAGTAGCCTTTAATGGCGAAGCCAAGGCCTAATTCGCTCAACTCCTGAATGTTAGGTCCAGAGCCTTGAGCGGCATCCGCTCGAATGACACCGATGCGATCAAGTCCGCAGATCTCAGCGGCTTGGTATATTCCATTCCAAAAGCGTGCGTTGGGATGAGAATTCCCGGGATCCAAGTGCAGCGACAGAATCTCACGAGCAACATAACCAAACGTGGAAGTTAAACTTAACTGATATCCTTTGCTGCCGGGACGACGGGCAAAATAACCCTTGCGGCAAAGCTCAAAGGTGTCACCATAAACCACCAAGCCGGTACAATCGAAATCAAGATTGACTTTCTCTTGTTGCTGCCAAAGGCCATAGGTCCTCAGCAAAGTTTCAAAAAGATCATCCAATTGAAAGAGCTGTCCGGCAAAACTATGTAAGAAACGACTAATCTGCGATTGCTCCGGAAACTTTTCCATGCCGAGACATTGCGCCATGATCGGGTAAGGCCGCAGACGATGATTGAGGTCATGAATATGTTTGCAGCCTAAAGCAATCATCGCCAGCAAGGTTTTGATTTTATCCAGATGTGTGTAATGCACTTCTTTCATCGGTAGGTGAATAACGTTCTCAATGACCTTGAAGAGACCCATGGCGTCTGAGAAATCGGCGAGCAGACAAAGGAAGCCTCAAGGAACCCACTGAAACGTTTGGGCGGCGACATAATGCACGCGGGCATGAGTTTCATTAATTGGGGTTTCAACCGCTGATGATTCGACCGCAGGTTCCACTCCAGCGATCCCGCGCTGCAGGGTTTCGCTCACGCAGACATGAAGTTCAGCGGTCAGGTCTTTTTTTAAACACAACATAGATTGACAAAGAACATTGACGACAACTATAGCGCTGACGAATTCCTTGGCGCTTAGAAGGAATGGTGCCATTCCTACGAACCTGCGTCGAGCCGCAAGCCGAGCACACCTGCGGCGGCGTGGCTGGGGCAGCGAGCACGCTGGCGCTGGCGTGTGATGGCTTGTGATAAATATTATACATTTCCTTGAGCTTGGCTTTCAAGGCCTCGTTTTCCTCCTGAAGGCTCTTGCTTCGCGGACCAGGCCGAGTGCCCGAAAAGCTGTTGAGCACCGCCTCTTCCGCCACGGCGATCCAGGAGTAAATCGTGGCTCTGGAAGCTCCGGTTTTCCTTTATATTTGCGCGATATTGCCGTCAGCCCAATATTTCTTGACTGCCTCGAGCTTTTTCTGGGCATCGATCACTTTGTAAGCCATAGCTCAGCTCCTTTGATTAGGACTCTGTGTGCTTGGCTATAATATAGCAAGACGGCAGGCCAATGTCAACGAAAATGTATAATGTTTATCACATAATTTGTGATCCTGCAAAAGCTGCGTTCCAGCATTCTTGAAAATACTCTTCTGTGAACATCCGGCAAAGGTCACGAAACCGATGCGACTTCTCTTGCTTTGCCTTGTTTGCTATTCCCTGCAGGGAGGGTTGCATTGATTCTCCGATTCTTCGTGTCCGGACAATGTTACCTTTGCAGACTGCGTCCTTCTGTCAGGCCCTTCCCCGTGTGCTCGACTCCTGAGCACGTGTAGCCGGCTTTCCCGACTTCAGAGTACTATGACCTGATCCGACTCCCTATAAGTCATCGGTTCGCCTTCTTTGGGTTAGCGAGACCTTCCAGCTCATGGATAAATCCGTAGAGGTGGAACATTATAGGGTCTCCTAGGTTCCTAACATCTCTCTTCACGCGTGCCATGCTCCATGACCCCGACGGACCCTACGAGACCTTGCCGTTCGGTCTTTTCGTGTTGGCTTCAGACGTGTTAATATCCTGGCCGTCCGCATTATCAACTCTAACGGGGCTAAACTACGCTTAGGGGACGTGCGGTACTCCCCTACGGCTCACGTGATTCCCTGTCTACGCCTCGAGTGTTCCTTCGATGTCCAGCATTGCCCGTTGGTTCGGATCGCCGACATCTTCGTAGCACCCGCAAGACTCGGTATGGGCGGTTGGCTAAACCTTACCCTGCAAGGACTTTCACCCTGCCAGAAACGTTAAGTTTCCTAGCGCACTAACACCGCTGTTCTCCAAGCCTAGCACATACTGCCCATTATACGACTTCGGTCAAAGTCTTCTATCCCTGGCATCCGCTCTACGGCCAGGAAGTCAAAGTCTGCGGGCAACAGCAATATCAGGGGGAATTTCATTATCTCATCGAACTTCCAGATCATTCTCGCGTGCTCATGCCGGCCTGGATGGCCGATGAAAATTACTGCCGCCAATTCACGCGCCAGGACTCACCGGTGGTGTCAATCGACGCTTTGCGGGAGTTGGCGCAACTGCTCAAAGCCGTTCTGCCTTAACCACTTTTTGTTTTATTCTCATCCCATGACCGTGACAGCGGTTTGCGCTGGCGTAGGCGCTGAATCGAATTGAACAAAATTGATATCACCTCTGTCCATCCTCAAAACCGCTGTCATACAAACTTCATCAGCAACGGAGGTGTTCATGAGATTTTATCAACGCCATCGGCGACTGGCAACGCTCTTCGATCCGCAACACGATGATCGGATATGGATGACGCTGTCGCCGGAACAACAACAGCAAGCACGCGCTCTGCTCAGCGCTTTGCTTGCCGAAATCATTCACCACACTTCATCACCAGCTCACGAGGAGGCCAACCATGCCCGCGGAAATCACGCCCCAACATCTCAGCAAAATCGCGTATGTTTACGTCCGCCAATCATCGCCACAACAAGTCAAACATAACCTGCAGAGCCAACAACTCCAATATGACCTTGTCGACCTGGCCAAAGCCAAAGGCTGGTCGCCGGAAAAAATTATCGTCGTCGATGAAGATCTCGGCAAATCCGCTGCCGGCACGACGCACCGACATGGCCTCGAAAAAATGCTCGCGCATCTTTGTCTCGGCGAAGTCGGTGTCCTCTTTTGTGCTGAAGCCTCGCGTCTCGCCCGCAATGGTCGCGAGTGGCACCAAATCATCGACTTCTGTTCCATCGTCGGCGCTCTCATCATCGACTACGAGGGCGCTTATGATCCGCGTCTGCCCTCCGACCGTCTCCTGCTCGGCGTCAAAGGCACCGTCAGTCAATTCGAACTTGAGCTCTTCAGAAAACGCGCGCAAGACGCCATGCGAAAAAAGGCACAAACTGGCGAACTTTGGTTTTCCATTCCGGCCGCCTTCTCCTTAACCGAAGACGACCGCTGCGAGATCAATCCCGATCTTCGCATTCAACAGGCCATCCGGCTCGTCTTCCAAAAACTTCGCGAACTCGGCAGCACCCGCCAAGTCCATCTCTGGTTTTATCGCGAAAAGATCGAGCTGCCCGTGCGCGATTCCCATCAACACAACCACATCTTTTGGCGATTGTCCAAGTTCGGCACCATCCGCCACATTCTCACCAATCCGCTCTACGCCGGTGCTTATATTTATCCTCGCAACAAAACCATCATCCGCATTGTCGACGGCAAGCCGGTTAAATCCGTCATCATCACGCCACCCGAACAATATCAAGTCGTCATTCGCGACTTGTTTCCCAGTTATATTTCCTGGGAAGAATTTCAACACAACCAACAGCTCATCGCCAACAATGCCGCGATGAAAGGCCGCATGGCGCGCGGTGCGGTCAGAAAGGGCGAAGCCTTACTCGTCGGTTTGATTTATTGCCAACGCTGCAGCCGCCGCATGCATGTGCGCTATCGCGCCAGCACCGCCTCGCCAACTTATACTTGTCGTTCCACCATCATGGGTGGAGACGTCAAACCCTGTCCCGCTTTTCAATCGCGCCGACTCGAGCCCGCCGTCCTCACCGAAGCGCTCCGTGTTCTGGAACCTCACGCCATTCAAGCCGCGCTGTTGGCCCAAGAAAATTTCCAGCAAGAACTCGTGCAAAAACGCGATGCGCTCTCTTACACGCTGGAACAGGCGCGCTACGAAGCCGAACGCATCAAACGCCAACTCGACACCGTCGAGCCCGAGAAAGGTTTCGTCTTTCGCGAACTCACCGCGCGTTGGGAAAAAGCGCTGCAACGTTGCGACGAGCTCAAACAACGTCATGCCCAAGCGGCCGTGCAACCCGAGCCAATTACCGAACAAGAACGTGCGACGTTACTCCACCTCGCCAAAGATTTAAACGAGGCGTGGAATCATCCCGCCACCACCGTCCAAACTAAAAAGCGGCTCCTGCGCACCTTGATCAAAGAAATTTGGGTGCAAAAGCGCGAAGATGCCTCATTGCTCGCGACGATCCATTGGCACGGCGGCGTGCACACCGAGCTTTTGGTCCAACGCATTCAACCACGGCGTGCAAGAGTAAAGGACGATCTCAGCCGGGAGCTTGTTCACGTCATCGAGCAACTCACCAGCTGCGCCAATGACGCACAAATCGCACGCGTGCTCAATCTGCTCAAACGCAAAACCCATGAGGGTCACGCTTGGACCAAATCCGACGTCGCACAATTTCGCGCCACCCATCACCTCGCCGCTTTTTCACCCGAGGCGTACGAAAAACAAGGCTGGTTCAATCTGAAAACCGCTGCCAAAGAACTGGGGATCAACATCATGTCAGTGAAGAAACTGATCAAACAGAAATTCATTCATGCCACGCAAGTTGTACCTTACGCGCCGTGGGTGATTACTAAAGCGGAACTCGACAAGCCTGAGCTTCGTTCTATCGTCAAACAGATGCAGCAACGCCAGAAAATTCTGTTATACAACAACCCCAACCAGTTAACTCTCAAATAATCAACACCACCACCAAGAGGAGCATTATGAGACCCATTTCTCTTGCGCGGCC
>Ga0209172_10005104_pt1 | contig 16413 bp, 12 predicted proteins | sample LarsenN4metaG_FD_184113 | JGI IMG/M metagenome (GOLD analysis project Ga0209172, IMG submission 184113) | Hot spring sediment bacterial and archeal communities from British Columbia, Canada, to study Microbial Dark Matter (Phase II) - Larsen... ... | reverse complement strand
ACCGGAGGCGGCCGCGGCCACGGTGCGCGCGGTGCTCGACGCGGTCCCCCTGCCCCTGATCATCCTCGGTTGCGGTCACGCCGACAAGGACAACGACGTCTGGCCGCGGGTGACTGAAGCGGCCAAAGGGGAGCGCTGCCTGGTCGGCGTCGCCGTGCCGGAGAACTACAAGACGCTGGTGGTCGCCTGCCTAGCCGATGGTCACAACATCCTGGCCGAAGCCCCCATCGACGTCAACATCCAGAAGCAGCTGAACATCCTGATCACCGAGATGGGCCTGCCACCCGAGCGGATCGTCCTCCACCCGGGCAACGCCGCGCTCGGGTACGGCCTGGAATACGAGTACTCGATCATGGAGCGCATCCGGCTCGCCGGCCTGCAGGGGGACCGGATGCTGGCGCAGCCGATGCTGACCATTATCTCCACTGAGGCCTGGAAGGCGAAGGAGGCCCGCCTGTCGGAAGCGGCCGCCCCCGCCTGGGGCGCGGCGGCTCTGCGCGGCCCGGCCTGGGAGGCGGCCACCGCCGCTGCTTTCCTGCAGTCGGGCGCCGATGTTGTGGTGCTCCTGCACCCGGAGTCGGTGGCGTCGGTCCGGCGCACCATCGCGAATCTGGTGGCCGTAGCGGCGGCATAGGAGGAAGGACGATGTTCGTCATCGGCGAGCGCATCAACGGCATGTTCCGGTCGGTGGCCCGCGCCATCCGGGAGCGCGACGTCAACGCGATCGCCGACCTGGCGCGGCGTCAGGTCGCGGCGGGGGCAGGCGCCCTCGACCTCAACACCGGACCGACCGGCGAGGACCCGACCGAGGTGATGACCTGGCTGGTCGAGACGGTGCAGGAGGCCGTGGACGTTCCCCTCTCCATCGACAGCCCCCGGCCGCCTGTGATCGCCGCTGGCCTGCGGGCCTGCCGCCGTCCGGCCATCATCAACTCCACCACCGGGGCCCGAGAGAAGCTGGACGCGCTCCTGCCCCTGGCGGCGGAGTTCGGCGCGGGACTGATCGCGCTCACCATCGACGAGCGCGGGATCCCGCGCAACGCAGCCGCCCGCGCCGAGATCGCCCTGACCATCGTCGCCCGGACCACGGAGGCGGGCCTCCCCGGGGATCGGATCTACCTGGACCCGATCGTGCTGCCGGTCAACGCCGCGCAGGATCAGTGCCGGGAGGCGCTCCTGGCTATCCCGTCCTTCCGCGCGCTGTGCGAGCCCGCGCCGCACATCATCATCGGTCTGAGCAATGTCTCCCAGGGCACGGCCAACCGGAGCCTGATCAACCGGACCTACCTGGCGATGGCCATGGCCCTGGGACTGGATGCGGCCATCCTGGATCCCCTGGATCAGGATCTGATGGATGCGCTGCGGACCGCCGGCATCCTACTCAACCAGGAGATCTACGCGGAGAGTTACCTGCAGCGACGTCCGGCATAGGAGGGGAACCGTGACACAGGCGCTGGGCAAGACCGTAGACGAACTGGTGGTCGGCGACCGCGCCGCGATCACCAAGATCGTCACCGAGACCGACATCCACCTGTACGTGGGCATGACCGGGGACCTCAACCCGCTGTACGTGGACGAAGCCTACGCCCGGACAACGCGCTACAAGGGGCGCATCGCCCCGGGGATCCTCACCGCCGGCCTGGTCGTGGCGGTGCTCAGCACCAAGCTCCCCGGGCCGGGGACCATCCTGGAAGCCCAGGACTTCCGCTTCACCGCGCCGGTACGCCCGGGCGACGCCCTGACCGCCTTCGTGGAGGTGGTGGAGGTCCTGCCGTCGCGCGGGCGGGCGCGACTGCGCACCCTCTGCAAGAACCAGGACGGGACCGTGGTGCTGGAGGGGGAGATGGAGGTCCTGCCGCCGCCGCGGGTGGCCGCGGGAGCCGGGAGGGGCCTGGAGCCGCTGTGACCTACGAGGAGGCGCTCGCCTACATCTACGGCCTGCTGGCCGGGCGGCCGCGGACGCCGCAGCCCTATACCCCGGTGAAGCTGGCCCGGATGCAGGCGCTGTGCACTCTGCTCGGGCATCCCGAGCGTACTTTCCCCGCGGTGCTGGTGGCGGGGACGAAGGGCAAGGGCTCGACAGCGGCGATGATCGCCTCCATGCTCCAGGCCGCAGGGTACCGCGTCGGCCTCTACACCAAGCCGCATCTGGTGGACTTCCGCGAGCGCATCCGCGTCGGCGGGGACCTGATCACCCCCGCCGAGCTGGCCCAGCTGATGAGCGAGGTTCCCGCCGCGATCGCCCACGGCGCCGGGGCGCCGGGGTGGCCGCCCACGTACTTCGAGGTGGCGGCGGCGCTGGCGTTTCTGCAGTTCGCGCGCCGGCACGTCGACCTGGCGGTCGTGGAGGTCGGGATCGGCGGCCGCCTCGACGCCACCAACGTGGTCAACCCGCTGGTCTCCGTGATCACCACGATCGATTACGACCACACCGACCTGCTGGGACGGAACCTGCGCAAGATCGCCGCCGAAGACGCCGGGATCATCCGGCCCCAGGGACGGGTCGTCACGGTCCCCCAGCCGCCGGCGGCGCTCGAGGTGCTGGAGCAGGCCGCGTCGGCGCGGCGGGCGGCGCTGGTCCGCGTGGGGCAGCAGATCCGCTACCGCACGCTGCGCTCCACCCCGGCCGGAGTGCGCTTCACGGTGGTGGGGGAGCGGCAGCGCTACCGCGATCTGGCCGTCCCGCTGATCGGCCGCCACCAGGCCACAAACGGCGCGGCGGCCATCGGCGCCGTCGAGCTGCTGGCGCAGGCCGGGTACGACGTGCCCGAGGTGGCCATCCGCTCCGGCCTGGCCAACCTGCGTTGGCCGGCGCGCATCGAGATCGTGCGGCGCCACCCCACAGTGGTCGTGGATGTCGCCCACAACCCGGTGTCGTTCCGGGCGCTCCGGGCGACTCTGGACGAGACCTTCTCTCAGCAGCGGGTCCTGCTGGTCATCGGCCTGCTGGGCAGCAAGGACCTGGCCGGGATCGCCCGGATCATCGGCCCCCGAGCGGGCATCGTCGTGGCCACACGGGCGCACGATCCGCGCACCCTCCCCGCCGCCGCGGTCGCCGAGGCCTTCCGCGCGTGCGTGCCGGAGGTGTACGTGGTCGACGACCCGGTCGATGCCGTGGAGTTGGCGCTGCGGGAAGCCGGGCTGGACGACCTGATCTGCGTGGCGGGCTCGTTCCACGTGGCCGGACCGGTGCGCGCCCACCTGCTCGGCGGATTGCCGCCCGCGGCCCGGCGCCCCCGTCGCCTGCCGAGCCGCGCCGCGCGCGCGCAGCCGGCGGCGTAAGGCGCAGATGAGGAGGACGCGATGATCGTCGCCGAGCGCAAACCTCTGGATGCCATCCTGACCATGATGGCGCCGTACCGGCGGATTCTCGTCGTCGGCTGCGGTACGTGCACATCCGTCTGCCTGGCCGGCGGCGCGCGCGAGGTCGCCGCCCTGAGTTCCCTGGTGAAGCTGGCCCGGCAGCGGAAGGGGGTCCCGCTGGAGGTGGCGGAGGAGACGGTGCACCGGCAGTGCGACCAGGAGTTCGTCCTGCCCATCGCGGGCCAGGTGGAGGCGGCGGAGGCCGTCTTCTCCATGGCCTGCGGCTGCGGGGTGCAGCTGCTGGCCGAGGCTTTCCCCAACCGGCGGGTCTTCCCGCTCCTCGACACCAAGTTCATGGGCGTCACCGTCGCACCCGGGTGGTGGGCCGAACGCTGCCGCGGCTGCGGGGAGTGCGTGCTGGACCGGACCGGCGGTATCTGCCCGTTCACCCGCTGCTCCAAGGGGCTGCTCAACGGTCCGTGCGGCGGATACCGCAACGGCAAGTGCGAGGTGGATCCGACCGTGGACTGCGGGTGGCTGCTGATCTTTGACCGATTGAAGGCCCTCAACCAGCTGGAGTCCATGCGGGAGATTCTCGGCCCGAAGGACTGGTCGGTGGCCGCGGTGGGCCGGCCGCGGCGGGTCGTGCGTGAGGACGTGAGCCCGGGCGCCGGGCAAGGCATCGCCTGAGTGCCCAGGAGGGAATTCATGAGCGGCGAGGAGGGAAGCGCATGAGCACGGCGAGGGCACCCGTTCACGAGATCAAGAGTGATCTGGAGATCGCACAGGAAGCCATCCTGCTGCCCGTGGTGGAGATTGCCCGGCGGCTGGGGCTGGGCGAGGACGACCTGGACCTCTACGGCAAGTACAAGGCCAAGATCCACCTGGACGTGCTGGACCGCCTGGCCGGCCGCCCCGACGGCAGGTACGTGACGGTCACCGCCATCACGCCGACGCCGCTGGGCGAAGGGAAGACGACCACGGCCATCGGGCTGGGCATGGCCCTCAACCGCCTGGGGCGCAAAACGATCAACACCCTGCGCCAGCCGTCCATGGGCCCGACCTTCGGCATCAAGGGCGGCGCGGCCGGCGGGGGCTACTCGCAAGCGGTGCCGATGGAGGATTTCAACCTCCACTTCACCGGCGACATCCACGCCGTCTCCGCAGCGCACAACCTCCTGGCGGCGATGCTGGACGCGCACATCATGCACGGCAACGAACTGCGCATCGATCCCTACTCCATCACCTGGCCGCGGGTGGTGGACATCAGCGACCGCGCGCTGCGCAACATCATCATCGGCCTGGGGACCAGGGACGACGGGCGTCCGCGCCAGACCGGCTTCGATATCAGCGTGGCCAGCGAGGTCATGGCCATCCTGGCCCTGGCCGCCGACCTGGACGACCTGCGCGCGCGCCTGGGGCGCATTGTCGTCGGCACCACGGAAGACGGCAAACCCGTGACCGCCGAGGACCTCAAGGCCGCCGGCGCCATGGCCGTCCTGCTCAAGGACGCGCTGATGCCCAATTTGATCCAGACGCTGGAGAACACGCCGGTGATCGTGCACGCCGGGCCCTTCGCCAACATCGCCCACGGCAACAACTCCATCGTGGCCGACCGGATGGCGGTAAAGCTGGCCGACTTCGTGGTCACGGAGAGCGGGTTCGGTGCGGACTGCGGCGCGGAGAAGATGATCAACATCAAGTGCCGTTACTCCGGCCTCAAGCTCAACGCTGCGGTGATCGTCGCCACGGTCCGGGCCCTGAAGATGCACGGCGGGGTGGGCCGGGTGGTGCCGGGCCGCCCGCTGCCGCCCGAACTGATCAGCGAGAACGTCGAGGCGGTGCAGCGTGGCTGCGAAAACCTGACCAAGCACGTGGAGAACATGCGGCTGCACGGCATCCCGGTAGTGGTAGCCATCAACCTCTTCCCCACCGACACCGCGCGGGAGATCGCGGCGGTGCGGGAGGCCGCTCTGGCCGCCGGCGCGGCGGACGCGGTCACGAGCGACCACCACGCGCGCGGCGGCCTCGGCGCCCTGGAGCTGGCGAAGGCTGTGATCAAGGCCGCGGAGACGCCCAGCGACATGCGCTTCCTCTACCCGCTGGACGCCTCGATCAAGGAAAAGATCGAGACCATCGCCACGCAGGTCTACGGCGCGGACGGCGTGGACTACGAGGCGCTGGCCGAGGCCAAGATCAAGCTCTACACGAAGCTCGGCTACGACCGGCTGCCGATCAACATGGCCAAGACGCATCTCTCCCTGTCGCACGACCCGAATCTGAAGGGGCGGCCGCGGAACTTCCGCCTGCCCATCCGCGACATCCGCGCCTCGGTGGGGGCGGGATTCCTCTACCCCCTCTGCGGCGAGATGCGCACGATGCCGGGGCTGCCCAAGACGCCCGCGGCGACGAAGGTGGACCTGGACCTCAAGACCCGAAAGGTGGTTGGCCTGTTCTAGAGCACCGCGCACGGCGGGGGCGAGACAGATGACGCTGCGGGAAGCGCTGGCTGGCGGCACGTTCGTCGTCACGGCGGAAGCCCAACCGCCCAAGGGCACCGCCGTGGAGGAAGCCCTGCAGCAGGCGGAGCGCCTGCGGGGGCAGGTGCTGGCTTACAACGTCACCGACCAGCAGAGTTCGGTGATGCGGCTGGGCTCGCTCGCCCTCTGCCACCTGCTGGCGGAGCGCGGCCTGGAGCCGATCTACCAGGTGACCTGCCGCGACCGGAACCGCATCGCCCTGCAGTCCGACCTGTTGAGCGCCGCGGCCCTGGGGATCGAGAACGTGCTGTGCCTCACCGGCGACCACGTCAGCCTGGGCGACCACCCGCAGGCCAAGCCGGTCTTCGACCTGGACGCCGTCACCCTGTTGCGCACGGCGCGGGAACTCGCGGAGGGACGCGACCTGGCCGGCAACGCCCTGGCTGGGACGCCGCGCTTCTTCCTGGGCGCTGTGGTCAGTCCGTGCGCCGATCCGGTAGAGCCGCAGCTCTTCAAGATGGAAAAGAAGGTCCGGGCCGGCGCCGAGTTCTTCCAGACGCAGGCGGTCTTCGACGTGGAGCGGTATGCGGCGTTCCGCGATCAGGCCGCGGCCTTCGGCGTTCCCATTCTGGTCGGCATTGTCCTGCTCAAGTCCGCCAAGATGGCCCGGTTCATGAACCAGAACATCCCCGGCGTCCACGTTCCCGAGGCGCTGATCAAGGAACTGGAGGGGACCAAGGACCGCGAAGGCGCCAGCGTGGCCATCGCCGGCCGGCTGATCCGCGACCTGCGGCCCTTGAGCGCCGGCGTGCACATCATGGCCATGGGCTGGGAGCACCTGATCCCCAGGATCCTGGAGGCCGGGGGATTGCCGGCCCCGGCCGCGGCGGCGTGACGTGATCCCCCGCGACGTCCTCGAGCGGTGCGCCCTCTTCCAGGGGCTGCGGCCCGGCGCGCTTGACCTCCTGGCGTCGCTCGGTACGATCGTCACGTTCGCCGCCGGCGAGCGCATCTTCTCCCAGGGGCAGGAGGCGCACTTCCTCTACGTCATCGGGGAGGGCCGGGTGGCGCTCGAGATGCAGTCGCCCGGAGAGGAGACCCTGCGTCCCGTGGTCGTCGCGGTCCTGGGGCCCGGGGAGAGTCTGGCCTGGTCCGCCGTCGTCCCGCCCTACGTGCTGACCCTCTCGGCCGTATGTGTGGAGCAAGCGTCCCTGGTCGCGCTTGACGCCGTGATGCTGCGGCGGCTGATGGCCCTGGACTGGGAGATCGGCTATACGGTGATGGCCAGGCTGGTGGACCTGATCGAGGGGCGTATGACCCAGATCCGCCGGCAGCTGGCTGAGCTTCAGGCCGCGGCCACGTACGACCTGCGCGCCCCGGCCGCGCGCGTGGCCAGCTACCTGGACGCCGTGCTCACCGGGTGGGCCGGCGACCTGACCGCCGAGCAGCGCCACATCCTGGAACGATGCCGGCGACGCTTACGGTCTCAACTCGAATCGCTCGACGACCTTCTCCGGATTCCGACGTCCGATGATGCGCTCCCACCGGCCCCGGCGGAGGGAGCGGCGGTGGGGCAGCCCGGGGATGGAGCAGCGGCAACACCGGTACCCGCTCCGCGGGCCACCCCTCTGTCCCGGAACGGCGAGGCTGCTTCCCCGGTGGGGGCGGCGATGGTGGTCGGCGGCGGCATCGCCGGAATCCAGTCCGCCCTGGACCTGGCCGACGCCGGCATCAAGGTCTACCTGGTGGAGCGGGGTCCGGCGATCGGCGGGCGCATGGCCACGCTGGACAAGACCTTCCCCACCAACGACTGCGCGATGTGCATCATCTCCCCCAAACTCTCCGCGGTGGGGCGCCATCCCAACATTGAGATCCTGACGCTCACCGACCTGGTCGGGCTGGCCGGAACTGCGGGCGATTTCACGGCGACGGTGCGCCGCCGCCCCCGCTACATCGATCCCCTCCTGTGCACCGCCTGTGGCGACTGCGCTATGGCCTGCCCGGTGCGAGTGCCGAGCGAGTTCGATAGCGGCCTCTCGCTGCGGGGGGCCGCGTACCGGCCGTACGTGCAGGCCGTCCCGGGAGCGTACGCCATTGATAAGCGGGGCCGGGCCCCCTGCCGCGACGCCTGCCCCATTCACCAGCGGGCGCAGGGCTACGTGGCGCTGGTGGCGCAGGGGCGCTACGCGGAGGCGTTCCGCGTCATCACGCGGGAGAACCCCTTCCCGGCGATCTGCGGCCGCGTCTGCAACCACCGCTGCGAAGACGCCTGCTCGCGGGCGTCGTTCGACGGGGCGGTCTCCATCGCGGCGCTCAAACGCTTTGTCGCGGACTGGGCCTACGCCCGGTCGCGCGAGCCCGTTGCCCGGATCACGCCGAGCCACCCCGAGCGGATCGCGATCGTCGGGGCCGGGCCCGCGGGCCTGACCGCCGCGAAGGACCTGGCCGTCCTTGGCTACGCGGTGACGGTCTTCGAGGCGCTGCCGGTCCCCGGGGGAATGATGCGGGTCGGCATCCCGGAGCACCGCCTGCCGGCTCCGCTGGTGGAGCGGGAGGTCGCCGACATCCTCGACCTCGGCGTGGACCTGCGCACCAGTACCCGCGTGGGGCATGTGCGCGACCTGTTCGCTCAAGGCTTCGCCGCAGTCTTCCTGGCCACGGGCGCGCACCGGGCCCGCAAACTCCCCATTCCCGGCGCCGACCTCCCCGGAGTCCTGACCAGCACCGACGTCCTCCAGAACCAGCGCCTGGGCGCGCCGGTCGAGATCGGGCGCCGCGTCCTGGTGCTGGGCGGCGGCAACGTCGGGATCGACGTGGCCCGGACGTGCGTGCGGCTGGGCGCGGAGGTGCACCTGGCCTGTCCCGAGTCGCGGGAGACGATGCCCGCCCACCCCTGGGAGATCCAGGCGGCTGAGGAAGAGGGCGTCATCCTCCACCCGGCGACGTCGTTCGAGCAGGTCGTCGAGCGGGACGGCCGGGCCGCGGGCCTCCTGGCCCGGCGGGTGCGGGCGATGCACTTCGACGAGGCGCGCCGGCTCCACCTCGACGTCGTGGAAGGCAGTGAGCACGTCCTGGAAGCGGACACCATCGTCTTCGCTATCCGCCTGGCGCCGGAGCTCGATCTCGTGCAAGACCTCCCGGGGATTGCGACCACACCCTGGGGATCGGTGGCGGTCGACCCGGCCACCCAGGCCGCCGGATTCCCCGGCCTCTTCGCCGGCGGGGATGTGGCCACCGGCACCGCCTTCGTCGTGGATGCCATTGCCGCGGGGCACCGCGCGGCGCGGGGGATCCACGCCCACCTGCGGGGGACAACCGTCGAGCCCGAACCGCCGGTGGTCGTCGCCCGGGTCGAGGGCGCGGAGATCGCAACGCGCCTGGCGCGAGGACAGATCCACCGCCAGGAGCGCGCCAGCGTGCACCCACTCCCGGTGGAGGCGCGCCGGGCCACCTTCGTGGAAGTCGACACCGGTTTCACGGAAGAGGAGGCCCGGCGTGAGGCGTCGCGCTGCCTGGCCTGCGGGGTCTGCGCGGAATGCCTGGAGTGCGTCCTGGCCTGCAAGCGCAACGCCATCAACCACACCGAGACGGAGCGTACAGAGACTCTCCGGGTCGGCGCAGTGGTCCTGGCCTGCGGGACCGAGCCCTTCGATGCCTACCAGGCCGAGGCCTACGGCGTCGGCCGCTTCCCCAACGTCCTCACCGGACCGCAGTTCGAGCGGCTCCTGTCGGCATCCGGACCCACGCAGGGGCACATCCGGCGTCCCTCCGACGGCGCGGCACCGCGGCGCATCGCCTTCTTCCAGTGCGTGGGCTCCCGCGACCAGCGCAACCGCTACTGCTCCGCGGTCTGCTGCATGTACGCCACCAAGGAAGCGATGCTGGCTCGGGAACATGCGCCGGAGGCACAGTGCACCATCTACTACGCCGACATGCGCGCCTTCGGGAAAGGATTCGACGCCTACCTGGAGCGGGCGCGCGCGGCGGGCATCCGCTATGTGCGCACGCGCGTGGCCGCCCTGCGGGAGGATCCCCGCACGCATGCGCTGCGCTTCCGCGTGGAGGAGGACGGTCAGGTGCGCGAGGAGGAGGCAGACCTGGTCGTCCTCTCGGTGGGCCTGGTTCCCCCGCGCGGCGCGGCGGAGGTGGCGCATGTCGCCGGGATCACCCTCGACAGCTCGGGGTTTGCCGCCACCGAGACGTTCGCGCCCGTGCACACAGACCGGCCGGGGGTGTTCGTGGCCGGCGGGTTCCGCGGCCCGAAGGACATTCCGGACTCCGTAGTCGAGGGGAGCGCCGCGGCGGCCGCCGCGCTCGCGCTGGTAGGCGCATCGCGCGGAACGCAGGTAACGCCAAAGGTCTATCCTCCCGAGATGGCGCTGGCACCCGAGCCGCGCATCGGCGTCTTCATCTGCCACTGCGGCAGCAACATCGCCGGCGTCGTGGACGTGGGCGGGCTCGCGGCTTTCGCGCGCACCCTGCCCGGCGTCGCCGTGGCGGAGACGACGCTCTACACCTGCTCCACGGATTCCCTCGGTCGGATCAAACAGGCGATCGCCGACCACCACCTCAACCGCGTGGTCGTGGCCAGCTGCACGCCCCGCACCCACGAGCCGATCTTCCGTGAGGCGCTGCGCGAGGCCGGGCTGAACCCCTACCTCTTCGAGATGGCCAACATCCGCGATCAGTGCAGCTGGGTGCACGGGGGTGACCCCTCCGCGGCCACGGAGAAGGCGCGGGCCCTGCTCGCCGGCGCGGTCGCCCGGGCGGCGCGTCTGGAGCCCCTGCAGCGTGTACCCGTGCCGATGCGCCATGATGCCCTGGTCATCGGGGGCGGGATCGCCGGGATGACCGCCGCCCTGAACCTGGCTGAGCAGGGGTTCCCGGTGACGCTGGTCGAGCGCGAGGCTGTGCTCGGCGGGCGGCTGCGGATGCCGCTGCTCCTCCCGGATGGATCCTCCGCGCGCGATGCGCGGGAAACCATCGCCGCCCGCGTCGCCGCGCACCCGAATGTTCAGGTGCTGACCAGCCACCGCGTCACCGGCAGCCGCGGCACCGTCGGCAACTTCGAGACGACAGTGGCGGGCCCGGACGGCGAACGCATCGTGCGGCACGGCGCCACGATTGTGGCCACCGGCCTCCGGGAGTGGCATCCTGCGCCCTACGGCATCGACGAGGACCCGCGGGTGATCACCCTGGCGGCGTTCGAGGCGCGCGCGATGGCCGACGCGGCGACGGGGAGTGCGCAGGCCGGAACATCACCGCCGGCCCGGCGTGCATCCTCGGTCGTCATGCTGCTCTGCGCGGGACCGTGGGACCGGATGCCCTTCTACTGCAGCCGCACCTGCTGCACGCAGTCGCTCCTGGCCGCCCTCACCTACAAACGGGCCCACGCAGACGCCGCCGTAACCGTCCTGGTCCGCGAGGTGCGCACCTATGGCCGGGCGGAGGAAATCTATACCGAAGCACGCCGCGCCGGGGTCATGGTTTTCCGCTACGCGCCGGACGCCGCGCCGCAGGTGCAACGCGCTCCGGAGGGGATCACGGTCACTGTCCGCGACCAGAGCCTTGGTGAGGAGGTTCACCTGCCGGCCGACCTGCTGGTGATCTCCCCGGCGCAGCTCCCCGCCGAGGGCGCGGCGGAGTTGTGCACGATCTTCAAGATCCCGGCGACCGCGGAAGGGTTCTTCCTCGAAGCCCATGTGAAGCTGCGCCCCGCGGACTTTGCCAGCGAGGGGCTCTTCCTCTGCGGCGGGGCCCATTACCCCAAACCGCTGGGCGAGGCGATCGCGGGGGCCCTGGCCGCCGCCGCGCGCGCCGGCACACTCTTGTGGCGGGAAAGCCTGGAGGTGGGCGGGGTCGTGGCCCTGGTGGACCGCGACCGCTGCACCACCTGCCTGACCTGTCTGCGGCTGTGCGCCTACGATGCCATCACATTCGACGCCGACGGGATCGCCGTGGTCGATCCCGCCCGCTGCCAGGGGTGCGGTCTCTGTGTCGCCGCCTGCCCCGGCAACGCCCTGACGCTGGGACATTACACGCGGGAGCAGATGCTGGCCAAGATCACCGCCCTGCTCGCACCGCAGGAGACCGCGTATGCCGGCTGACGCGCGCCAGGCCGCGCACAGTCCGGCCTCGGGTGTCGCGGCCGCAGCCGCCCGCGATGTCGCAGCCGCCCCGGATGCTGCGGCCGTCCCGGCCCCGACGCCGGCGGTGCAGATCGTAGCCTTCACCTGCTTCTACTGCGCCTACGCGGCCGCCGACCTGGCCGGCGTGATGCGCCTGGCCTATCCCCCGAGCGTGAAGCTCGTCCTGCTGCCGTGCACCGGCGCCGTGGACCCGATCTACATCCTCAGGGCCTTCGAGGCCGGAGCGGACGGGGTGCTCGTGGCGGGGTGTCTGGAGGGACAGTGCCACTACCAGGTGGGGAACCTGCACGCGAGGAGCCGCGTGCGCTATCTGAAAGCGCGGCTGGAGGAAGCCGGCATCGGCGGCGAGCGCCTGGAGATGGTCAACCTGAGTTCGGCCCAGGGACCGCAGTTCGCGGAGGTGGCGCGGGAGATGGCCGCGCGCATCACCGCCTTGGGGCCGTCACCCGCGCGGCCGACCGCGCCGCAGCCACCTGTGGAGGAGCCGGCCGCACGGCAGCCGGAGGAGCAACCGGATGGCGACGGCGCCTAGCGCAGCCCTGCTCCCGCCGCTGGCCGCGGAGATTGCGCGCGAAAGCGGCGCGGATCTGGCCCTCTGCTTCCAGTGCAAGATCTGCACCAGCGGCTGCCCTCTGGCCGCCGAGATGGACCTGCCGCCGCACGTGGTGATGCGCGCGCTGCAGTTGGGCCGTGAGGCGCGCCTGCTCCGCGCCAACTCCTTCTGGATCTGCGCCTGCTGCCAGGCCTGCACCGCGCGCTGCCCCCAGGGGATCGACGTGGCGCGGGTCATGGACGCGCTCCGGCAGGCCGCCACCCGCCGGCGCGTCCCCGCGGCCGTCCCCGAGGCGCCGGTCTTCACCCAGGCGGCGGTCCGCACCATCCGCCTCTTCGGACGCCTCTATGAAGCGGGGGTTGCCGCCGAGATCAACCTGCGCACCCGGCGCCCTCTGCGCCAGAAGGCGATGGCCCTGCGCCTGCTGCGCGCCGGGAAGCTGCGCCTGCTTCCCGAACTCGCGGGCCGCGCGGGCGGACAGGTGGCGGCGCCCGGCGAAATCGCCTATTACCCGGGATGCGCCCTGCACGCCGGCGCGCGCGAATATGACCGCTCCACGCGCGCCGTGGCCGCCGCCCTCGGCCTGCAGCTGCGCGTACTGGAGGGCTGGCGCTGCTGCGGCGCTACCGCCGCGCACCAGTTCTCCCACCAATTGGGCATCGATCTGCCGCTGTGGAATCTGCGCCTGGCCGCCCGGGCGGGGTACGCAGCGGTGACCGCGCCCTGCGTGGCCTGCTTCTCCCGCCTGCGCCACGCCCAGGCGGAGGCGGATGGGGAGATGCCGGAGGGACCCCGCGTGCAGCACCTGCTGCACACGGTGCTGGAGGGAGGGATCGCGGCGATCGCCGCGCGTGTGCGGCGGCCGCTGCGCGGGCTGCGGGTGGCCTGCTATTACGGCTGCCTGCTGGTGCGGCCGCCGGGAGTGACCGGGGCGGCGCATCCGGAGAATCCCATGGAGATGGAGGAGGTGATCCGCGTGCTGGGGGCCGAGCCGGTGGACTGGTCGTACAAGACGGAATGCTGCGGGGCCGGCCACGCCCTGGTACGGCCGGAACTGGTCGTCGAACTCACCGGGCGGATCTTCCGCGATGCGCAGGCGTCGGGCGCGGAGGCGCTGGCGGTGGCCTGCCCGCTCTGCCACCACAACCTGGACGCGCGGCAGGAGGAGGCCGCCCGCGCGGCCGGAACCTCGCCAATGCCGGTCTTCTTCTTCACCCAGCTGATGGCGCTGGCGTTCGGCTTGGAGGAACCCGCCCTGGGGCTGGACCGGCTGCTGGCGGATCCACGCCCGTTGCTGCGTCTCCGCCTGGGAACGGACGGCGCGGGACGGGCGCGGCGCTGAGGAGGCGTGCCATGTACCCAGAGATGTCCCTGCAAGGTTTCCTGGAGCGACTGGCGTCTTCGGCGCCCGAACCCGGCGGGGGAGCCGCCGCCGCGTTGACCGGCGCCATCGGGGCGGCGCTCATCAGCATGGTCGCCAACCTGACCATCGGCAAGGAGAAGTACGCGGCGGTCGAGGCGGAGATGGTCCAGGCGCGCGAGCGCGCCACCGCGATGCTGGGCGAACTCACCGCGGCTATCGACCGGGACGCCGAGTCGTTCCGGCGGGTGATGGACGCCTACAAGCTGCCGCGGGAGAGCGACGAGCAGAAGGCCGCGCGCAAGCGCGCCATCCAGCAGGCGCTGCGGGACGCCACGGCGGCCCCCCAGGAGGTCGTGCGCCTCTGCCGCGAGGCGGTGGACTGGAGTTACACGACCGCGGACAAGGGCAACGCGCAGGTCATCACCGACGCGGCCATCGCCGCCATCTGCGCCGATGCCGCGGCCCAGGGCGCCGCGCTGAACGTGAAGATCAACCTGGGACCGATCGGCGACCCCGCCTTCACGGGCCCGCTGTGGGCGGAGATCGAGGGACACCTCGGGTACATCCGCGCCCGGCGGGAGGAGGTCCTGGCGCTGACATACGATCGGCTGGGGTAGGGTGATGGCGGACGTCATCGACGGCAACGCGATCGCGGAAGAGCTCAAGGCCGAGGTGCGCGCCGAAGTCGCCGCCCTGGCCGCCCGCGGGATCACTCCCGGCGTCGCCACCGTGTTGGTGGGGGACGACTACGGCGCCCGGATGTACCGCCGGCAGGTGGAGCGCACCGCGGGGGAGATCGGCCTCGCCTACCGAGATGTGACCCTGCCCGCACAGGCGATGGTGATCGAGATCCTGGACGGCATCCGCGCGCTCAACCGCGACGCCGCGGTCCACGGGATTCTGCCGCTGCGGCCGCTGCCCAAGGGGATGCCGGAGGGGCCGGTGCTGGAGACGCTCGATCCGGCCAAGGACATCGACTGCCTCCACCCGATCAATGCCGGACGCCTGGCGCTCGGCCAGCCCACCGTCTACCCCGCCACGCCCTGGGCCTGCTACGTGCTGCTGGAGCGCTACTTCGCCCGCAAGGGGCTGGACCCGAAGACGGCCTTCGAGGGCAAGGACCTGGTCATCGTCGGGCGCAGCAACATCGTCGGCAAGCCCGCCTACTTCCTGGCGCTGGAGCGGAACGCCACCACCACGACGGTGCACTCCTTCACCTGGCGGGCCGGCACGTTGCCGGCGCACACCCGCCGCGCGGATATCCTCATCGTGGCCATGGGCAAGGCGGAATTCATCAAGGCGGACATGGTCAAGCCCGGCGCGGTCGTGGTGGACGTGGGCATCAACATGGTGCCGGTCCTCGACGCGGCCGGAAACCCGGTCACGGACGAGAAGGGCCGGCCCCAGCGACGCACCGTCGGCGACGTCGCGTTTGACGAGGTCTCGGCCGTGGCGGGTGCGATCACGCCGGTGCCCGGCGGGGTCGGCTCCGTCACCAACATCCTGTTGATGAAGAACGTCGTGCGTGCCGCAACCGCGGCGACGAGGCAGCCGAGCCTCCGGTAGAGGGATCACGATGACGCCGACTGCCCCGCGCACCGCCCGCCCGCGCAAGGCCGTCTACCCGGGCGATCCGCTGGTCGAGCCGCCGCCGCCGGAACTGGCTCAGGTCCTGCACACCTACCGCGGTCGCGAGGACGCCCTGGTCACCGTCCTGCAGAAGGTGCAGGGACTGTACGGCTATCTGCCCGAACGGTCGCTGGGGTACGTCTCGCGTCACCTCGGATTCTCGCTGGCCCGCATCTACGGCGTGGCCACATTCTACAACCAGTTCCGGTTCACACCGCCGGGGAGGATCCGCCTGCAGGTCTGCTGCGGCACCGCCTGCCACGTTCGCGGCGCGCCGGGCATCCTGCAGCGGCTGAAGACGGCGCTGGGGATCGCCGAGGACCAGACCACGCCTGACGGGATGTTCACGTTGCAGACCGTCTTCTGCGTCGGCGGGTGCAGCCTGGCACCCGTGGTGCTGGCCAACGGGTCGGCCCACGGCCGCATGACTCCGGTCGGCGCCGAATGGCTGGTGCGCGACCTGCGCGCCCTGGAGGCCGGCGAGGCGGCGGAGGGGGTCGCATGACCGCCGCCATCAAGATCGGCACCTCGACCTGCGGGCTGGCCGCCGGCGCGGAGGCGACCGCCGCCGCGCTCCGTGACGCGATCGCCGTCCTTGGCCTGTCCGCCGCGGTCAAGCGCACCGGGTGCCTGGGCGCCTGTCACCGCGAGCCGCTGGTGGAGATCGCCACGAACGGCACCGGGATTCTCTACGGGCCCATCGGCCCGGCGCAGGTCCGGCCGCTGCTGGCGGGCCACTTCCGCATGCCCGAGGCGCCCCTGCCCCCCGAGGAATGGATCCTCAGCCGATCACCGGATAGGCGCGACTACGCCTACTTCGCCCCCCAGGTCAAGGTGACGACGGCCAACTGCGGGGTCATCGACCCGCTCTCGCTGGAGGAGTACCTGGCCGCCGGCGGCTACGAGGGGTTGCGCCGCGCCCTGGCGATGCCGCCC
>Ga0209172_10005100_pt1 | contig 16427 bp, 11 predicted proteins | sample LarsenN4metaG_FD_184113 | JGI IMG/M metagenome (GOLD analysis project Ga0209172, IMG submission 184113) | Hot spring sediment bacterial and archeal communities from British Columbia, Canada, to study Microbial Dark Matter (Phase II) - Larsen... ... | reverse complement strand
CCGCTCAAGGCGGCTTTCCGCAAAGCGTCGAAAATGCTGGCGTTGGGGATAAAATAAGGCGACGTCAGGAAAATGCGGTCGCTGGCGTTGGCGATGGCTGTGAAAAAACTCAGCATGATGCCCGAACGCGGGTAATCGGGGCCACCGGCGACGATTTGCACCATTTCGCGGGCGTTCGTGATGGGTCTCGAAGTTGGCGGAAAAAGCCGTTCGTCGGGGTTGAGACGCTGGCGCGAGCAAAAATTCCAGTCGGCAAGAAAGGTGTATTGCAGCGTCCACACCGCCGGGCCTTCGATGCGGATGTGGGTGTCGCGCCAATACATTTGGCCGTTTTTCGCTTTGCTATTGATATACCGGTCGGACACATTGATGCCGCCGACATAGCCCGTGTGGCCGTCTATTACGATGATTTTGCGGTGGTTGCGATAGTTGAGACGGCTGGCAAAAAACGGCCAACGAACTTTGTAGAACGGCACGGCTTCCACTTTTCCGGCTTTTAGTTCTCCCAAAAAATCTTTCCGCAGGCTCCGGCTCCCAAAGTCGTCGTAGATGAACCGGACTTTCACGCCCGCTTTTGCTTTGCGAATCAGCACGTCTTTGATTTGATTCCCAATGTCGTCGTCCTCGTAGATGTAGTATTCGATGTGGATGAAATGTTGCGCGGCTTCCAAATCTTTCAAAACGGCGGGGAATTTCGCCTCGCCATTGTTCAGCAAAGTCACGCAGTTGAGGGAGAGCGGTTCGTTGACCTCGTTCAGAAGCAACTGCGCCAGTTCCGTATGGCCGCCGAGTTGAGGCGCGTCGCGCTGGATGAGTCTTTCCGTTTTAGCGACCGATTTTTCCCGAATGTCTGTCATCAACTGGCTTGTCGCCCTGAGTTTTTTGCTGTAAATCCGCCGTTTGCGGTAATTGACCCCCAGCGTGAAATACGCGATGCTACCGACTACGGGCAACATGACGTTCAGCAACAAATAACTCAAAGCCTTCGCCGGGTTGTTCGTGTCGAGGATGATGCGCACGGTCGTGAAAAACATCAGCGCATACACGGCGACGGTGAAGATGGTTTCGATTTGCAACGGCATCGGCGGAAAAATGTAAATCGGAGCGACGTTCGAGTCAACGTTTACTAAACTTTTGAAAGTTTAGCAAACGTGTTCGTTGTTCGCTGCCGTGAAGGTAATTCCAGAATTATCTCACTTGACTCAAATCGCTACTTTTGCCGCTCGTTTTTTGAAAATGACTTTTTTAATGACTCCAAATGACTTTAATGACCCTCTCGATGACGAATAAAATCACCATCACCGGCGACCTCGGCAGCGGCAAAAGCGCGACGTCGAAAATTCTGTGCGAACGCACGGGGTTCGAGTACGTGTCCACCGGGCGCATCCAGCGCCAACTCGCGCAGGAACTCGGCCTCGACACGCTCGAAATGAACCGCCGCGCCGACACCGACCCGACGATTGACCAACGCATTGACGGCATTTTTGTAGATTTGGGAAAAAACCCGAACGGCTACATCGTGGACAGCCGTATGGCGTGGTTTTTCCTGCCCGACTCGTTCAAAGTGTACCTGCAAACCGACGTCGTTGTCGCCGCCGAACGCATCCTGAACGACCCGACACGCAAGAGCGAAGAATACGAGACGAAAGAAGAAGCCGTGCAAAAAATACTCGCCCGCAAACAAAGCGAAAATGCCCGTTTTTTGGCAAAATACGGGGCGGACTCTACAAATCTGCACAATTTTGACCTCGTGCTCGACACCACGCACCGCAGCCCGGAACGCGTAGCCGACTTGATTTTGAAAGCCGTTTTGTGGAAAAAAGAAGGTATGCCCTTCGCGCGATTTTTGTAACGTCGGAAGGGTTTGAAACCCTTCCGACGTTAGGAAACCAACCCCTGAATTTGCGCGTACTGAAGCAGCATAATCGTCTTGCCGTCGCGGATTTCGCCGCTCTCCATCATGCGCAGCGCCTCGTCGAACGGCAGTTCCAGCACTTCGATGTTTTCCTGGTCGTGTTCCAGCCCGCCGCCCTCGCCGATTTTCATGTCTTTGGAATATTCCGCCACAAAAAAATGCAGGATTTCCGTCACCGATCCCGGCGACATGTAGGCTTCAAAAACCTTGCGGACGTCGGTTACTTTGTAGCCGGTTTCTTCCTCCGTTTCGCGCCGGATGCAGTCCTCCGGGTTGTCCAAATCCAGCAGTCCGGCACAGGCTTCGATGAGCATACCCGATTCATTTCCATTTACATACGTTGGCATTCGGAACTGATTGGTCAGGATGACCGTGCGGTTTTCGCGGTTGTAAAGCAGGATGGTCGCGCCGTTGCCCCGGTCGTAGGCCTCGCGGCTTTGCGTTTCCCGGGAGCCGTCTTTTTTCTGAAATTCAAAAGTGATTTTCCGAAGCGTGTACCAGTTGTCGGAGAGAACTTCGGTTTTGAGGATTTTTACTTTTTCGTTTGCCATATCATTCGGACATTGGACAATTAGATATTGGACGTTGGAGTATCGGGCATGAAATATTGGATTACTACTGTCCAACTTCTAACGTCCCATAGTCCAACGTCTAAAAATTCACGCCTGCTGCGCGGCTTCTTTCATTTGTTTGGCCAAATCATGCCCTAAATACCGCTCGATAGCCCCATGCACGAGATAAATCACGGGCGTCAAAATCACTGCCATCACACCTTTATAAATGTAACTCATAATCGAAATCGCCAGCACCTGCAAAAACGGCAATTGCTGCCCGATGTAGAGCGCGATGAACACGACAATAAAACTGTCCAGAAACTGCGACACCAGCGTGCTGCCCGTCGCCCGCAGCCAGATTTTGTTTTCGCCCGTCGCTGCCTTGATGCGGTGAAAAACGCCCACGTCCACAATTTGCGCCACCAAAAAAGCCACCAATGAGCCGACGACAATCCACAGGCTTTGGCCGAACACGATGCCGTAAGCCGTGTTGTAATCCGTCACCTGCGAACGCATAAGTACCTGTTGTTCAGGAGTCCAGTCGGGTTTTATGTGTGCTGTTCGCCAGAAATCCGCCGGTTCGAGACCGATAGCGAGAAACACCATCAGGAAGCCATAGGCAATCAAGCCCGCCGTCAGGTAAGAAAGCATTTTCACGCCGCGCCGCCCGTAGTATTCGTTGATAATATCGGTCATGATAAACACCGCAGGCCACAGCAACACCCCTGCTGTGAGCGTGAAGGCAAGATTGCTTTGACCCAACAAAGTCCAGTTCACCGGCTCGAAGCCGAGGGTCTTTTCAAGGGAAAACAACTTGACGCCGATAAATTCGGCCACAATCGCATTGGTCGTAAAAAAACCTGCCAACACCACCCAAAGGCGGTTGGGCTTGGAAGAGAAAAATTCACGCATCGTATTGAAAATAAGTCGTTTGAATCAAAACTTTCCGAAAGTTGGCAGCTTTCGGAAAGTTCGGCTCGATTCGCCGCGCAAGGTTGTAAAAACATTGTGAGCTGTCGCCCGCCAACCAAAAGTTTTTTAGGCTGTTTACCTTCGCACCCCGTAACGCCAACTTTCAGTTGGCGACACTCAGCCAACTGAAAGTTGGCGTTACTATCATGGCAACATTCTCGATAAATCTAAAAGACGGCTCGCTCGAACAACCGCAGGAAATCATCGTCGGCATTGACCTCGGCACCACCAACAGCCTCGTGGCCTTCATGAAAGACGGCCATCCCGTGTGCGTGAAAGGCAAGGACGGCGAAAGCACCCTTGTGCCGTCGGTCGTTCATTTTGCTGAAAACGAGCAAGTTATCGTCGGTGACGCAGCCAAAGAAAAACTCGTGACCGACCCTGCCCGCACGATTTACTCCGTCAAACGGCTTATGGGCAAATCGTTCAAAGACCTGCAAGGCCACGAAGGATTTTTCGGCTACCAAGTCCTCGACGACGACACCGAATCGCTCGTAAAAATCCGCGTCAAAGACCGTTTCTACACGCCCGTCGAACTCAGCGCCTTGATTCTGAAAGAATTAAAAACCCGCATCGAAGGCGAACTCGGAGCCACCGTCTCGAAAGCCGTCATCACCGTGCCGGCCTATTTCAACGACAACCAGCGCCAGGCCACCCGCGACGCGGGCAAAGTCGCCGGGCTGGATGTTTTGAGAATTGTGAACGAACCGACAGCAGCGGCGCTGGCGTATGGGATTGGCAACGAAGAGGGCGAAGCCGAAACCATCGCCGTGTACGACCTCGGCGGCGGCACTTTCGACATTTCCATTCTGCGCATCGAAAACGGCATCTTCGAGGTGCTCTCCACCAACGGCGACACCTTCCTCGGCGGCGACGATTTTGACCGCGCCATCGTGGATTTTTGGTTGAAACAACTTGATTCACCGGGTGACTTGGAGTCACCCGGTGAATACACCAGCAAAGAATTTGGCCAGCAAATTCGCCTGCTCGCCGAAGCCGCCAAAAAAGCCCTTTCCAGTGCAGAAGTTTTTGAAAATGAATTAAATGGAAAAAAACTCGCGCTGACGCGGTCGGAGTTTGAAAACCTGATCCAGCCCTTTGTGGGGCGCACTTTGGACTGCTGCAAAAACGCTTTGCGCGATGCGAAACTTGGCATTTCTGAAATTGACAAAGTCGTCATGGTCGGCGGCAGCACACGGGTGCCGTTGGTGAAAAAATCGGTGTCTGATTTTTTCCAAAAACCCGTGTTCGACGACCTCGACCCCGACGAAGTAGTGGCGCTTGGCGCGGCCATTCAGGCGGATATTCTGGCGGGCAACCAAAAAGACCTGCTGCTGCTCGACGTGACGCCGCTTTCGCTCGGCATCGAAACCGTCGGCGGCCTCATGGACGTGATTATTCCGCGCAATTCCAAAATCCCGACCAAAGCCGGACGGCAATACACGACCAGCGTGGACGGCCAGAAAAACCTGAAAATCAGCGTTTTTCAAGGCGAACGCGACCTCGTGGAACACAACCGAAAACTCGGCGAATTCATCCTGCGCGACATCCCGCCCATGCCCGCCGGTCTGCCGAAAATTGACATTCAGTTCATTCTCAACGCCGACGGCATCCTCTTCGTGCGGGCGCGCGAACTGCGCAGCAACCTCGAACAGCACATCGAAATCCGCCCGACCTACGGCATCAGCGAGGAAGAAATGGCGCTCATGTTGCTCGACAGTATCCAAAACGCCCAGACCGACATGGCGGCGCGTGGCCTGCTGGAAGCCCGCAACGAGGCGAACAACCTCTTGCTTTCGGGCGATAAGTTCCTGAAACAGAACGAGGAAATCCTTTCCGAAGAGGAAAAAGCAACAACAAACGCTTTGTTAAACGCTCTGCGCGAGGCAGCGAAAGGCGACGACAAAGACGTCATACACGGCGCTATCGAAGATTTAAATGCTTACACCGGCCCGCTCGCTCACCGAGCAATGGACGTGACGATTCGGGAAGCGATGAAAGGGAAAAAGGTTTGATTTTTTTTGTCATCTCGCAGGGTCTTTTTTGTCATCCTCGAAGAGGATCTGCCCAACGCGCCTTATTCGGACGATTCAGAAAATGCGTGTTGGGTAGATTCCCTATGGGAATGACAAAAAACGTAGAGCGCACATTTGTTTTTCAAAAATAAAAACCTGATTTTCAAATAAATAATATGAAACTAAAACTGCTTTTCCCCCTGCTTTCTCTAAGCATTTTTTTCTCCTGCGCTACCGCGCAAACCTCTCAAACTATTCAAACGCCTCAAACCACCTTCATCACTTGGGACAAAAAAATGGTGGACCTCGGTACAGTGAAAAAAGGCGAAAAACGCACCCTGTTCTTCGAGTTGACCAACACTTCCGGCGCGGACATTCAAATTGACATCGTGGACGCCTGCGAGTGCACGAAGGTGGAGTTCCCGCGCGGCGTCATCAAGCCCGGTGGCAAAGGCCGTTTGGATGCGACCTTTGACAGCACGGAAAAAGACGCGCCTGAAACCATCGGCATCAATGTCGTTTTCAAACAAACCGACGCGGCTGGAAATCCGCGTATCGAGATGGTAGAGTATAAGTTTGAGATTGAAAAGTAAAAATTTTGCTCGGCATTAGAAGCCACAATTCCCTGCAAAAGCGAATCTTGCATCCGTTTTTCAAAAACTGTTTTGAATCATGCAAGTACAATTCGCCTTCATCTTTCTTCTGATTTTCAACGCCTTGCAGGCGCAAACGCCGAAAGACGCCACTGTCCCGGTCACAGCAACAGTCACGACAAACCCTGTCAGCATCACGCTCGAATGGGCCAATCCGTCGGCTTCTACCCTGCTCATCCAGCGCCGCACCAAGGGTCAGACGGGCTCTCAGTGGATTCAACTGCTCAATGAAGCCAACAGCACGCAAACTTCGCTGACCGACAACAACGTGGAGTTGGGCAAAACCTACGAATACTACGTCCGCCGCACAACCACGCTCAACGCGCACGGCTACGCCCATGTCGCCATCGAAGCGCCCGTGACCGACAGCCGGGGCAAATTGATTTTGTTCGTGGATGCCGACATTGTGACACCGCTTGCATCGGAACTGGAACGATTGAAAAATGACCTCGCCGGCGATGGTTGGGAAATCATCCAGCACATCTCGGATGCTTCGGCGACGGTACAATCGGTTAAAAATCAGATTCTTGCCGATTATTCCGCCGACCCGGCAAAGGTGAAATCTGTCTTTTTGCTGGGAAAAATTCCCGTGCCGTATTCAGGAAACGCCGCCTGGGACGGCCACTTTCCTGACCATTCGGGCGCCTGGCCTTGCGACGTTTTTTACGGCGAACTGAATGGCACCTGGACGGACGCCACGGTGAACAACACCGTTCCCGACCGGGCGGCCAACGACAACGTGCCGGGCGATGGCAAGTTTGACCAAAATACCATGCCGACGACGGCGGAATTGCAGGTAGGCCGCGTAGATTTCCGGCGTTTGTCCGAAGGAACTTTCGGCGCGACGACGGCAGAGTTGCTGCGTCGGTATCTGGACAAAAACCACAACTGGCGAGTTGGAAATTACAGCGTCGAAAACAAGGCTTTAGTGGATGATAACTTCGGCTATTTCGGCGGCGAGGCCTTCGCGGCCAACGGTTTTCGGAACGCTTACCCGCTTGTGGGAGAGGCCAATGTGACAGGAGCCGATTTCTTCGACAACACGAACCCGCAAACCTGGCTGATGGGTTACGGCACAGGCGGCGGCTCTTACACCAGCGCGGGCGGTGTGGGCAACAGTACGAATTTCGCCACCGACACGGTTCACATCGTTTTTTCCAACCTTTTCGGCAGTTATCACGGCGACTGGGACTTCGAGACAAATCCCTTTATGCCTTCGGCGCTGGCTGCTCGTGGCGGCATTTTGACCTGCTCGTGGGCAGGCCGACCACATCATTTTTACCAGGCGCTTGCTTCCGGCGAAACCATCGGCTACTGTATCCGCGAAACACAGAACGCCGCGTACAACAACGGTTATTTTGTCTCGATTGCCGGCGAAGGCGGCGTCCACACGGCTTTGCTCGGCGACCCGACGATCAGGGCGCACATTGTCGCGCCGGTCGCCGATTTGAAAGCAAGTTTTGCCTGCGGAAAGGTCGCGCTCGAATGGACGGCTTCGCCGGATCCGGAGGTTTCAGGCTACCATGTTTACCGTTCTTCTGAAAAATACGGCGCTTACACACGCCTGACAACCAGCGCGATAACCGAAATTTTCTTTACAGACGAAAACCCTGTGGGCGACACCATTTACTACCAGCTGCGGGCTGTAAAAAAACAAACTTCGCCCGGCGGCGGCGTTTACTGGAACAACAGCACGGGGACAATGACTTCTATTGCCCTGCCGCTATTCGAGCCGCTTCAGGCGGAAATAGCAGGCGCGCTCGGTTGCGATTCACCGCTCGAACTCGCGGCCATTGTCAGTGGCGGCACCGCCCCTTATCAATATTTGTGGTCAACTGGCGACACGACTTCGGCCATCAATGTTGCCGGAGGAACTATTTCCCTAACGGTGACAGACGCGGAGGGATGTACGTTTGAAAGTGGGAATCTTGTCATTTCGCAGCCATCGCCGCTCCAGATTGACGCCACTGTCACCAACGCATCGGCGCCGGGCGCCAGCGACGGCAGTATTGCGCTCGACCTGAGTGGCGGCGAGCCTCCGCTTACCTATATTTGGAGCAATGGCGCGACATCGAAAAACCTCGCAAATATTCCGGCAGGCGAGTACAGCGTCACTATCACGCAGGCCAACGGCTGTACCTCGACGGCGACTTTCCAGGTGGGCGTCACCGTCAGCGCTGCTGAAACGGCTGTTTTTCAACAACTTCTGCTTTCGCCCAACCCCGGCGACGGGCTGGCCGCCCTTTCCCTGAAATTACATAAAACCGCCGCTGTCCGCATCGAAATCCGCGACGCGACGGGGCGTTTGGTGCTGGAAAAACCGGAAATAACCACGAGCGAATTGGTCTGGCCAATTGACCTGCGGAACAGTACTCCGGGGATTTACACCGTTTTTGTTTTTGTTGAAAATGAAGTGTTTGCAAGAAAAATGGCGGTATTGCGATAACCCCTTTTTTGTCATTCCCGAAGGAAATCTTTACCCAACGCCCTTTCTTCGCATGTTCCAAAAAGCGTGTGTTGGGCGGATTCCCTTCGGGAATGACAAAAACCGAATGCTACCTTTGCCTGCCTCTGAACAACTCACCCGTCCGCCTGTTTCAGCGGCAGTTTTTCAACAACAAGAGGCATGCACAAATATCTGTTTTTCAGTTTTATAGTCGTTTTTTCGGCCTTGTTCGCTCCGCAATGCGTCACGACCGACTCAAGTTTCACACGGGTAGCGCCGGGTATCTGGCGCGGGGTGCTGGAATTAGAAAAATACCGCGTCCCGGTGCGCGACAAAGACACGGTTTTTATCCTTTACGACCAGTTCAAAGAGGGCGAACTGCCTTTTAATTTTGAAGTAAAATACCTCGACGACGAACGTTTTTATGTCGAAATCATCAACGGCGCGGAGCGCATCCGGCTCGACAGCATCCAGTATGGCCGCGACCGCACCCGCGCCCGGGACACCATGAACATCCATTTTCCTGAATATCAAACCTGGCTTCACGCTGAAATTCGCGGCGGCACCATGCAAGGCGAATGGGTCGTGAAAACGCGGGAAAACTACCGCATTCCTTTTTATGCGCACGCCGGACGCGACTACCGATTCACAACTTTGACCCAAAAACCAGACAAAGACCTGAGCGGCGAGTGGGCTGCCATCATCGGTACCGACCAGGAAAAACCCTCGAAAGCCATCGGCGAATTCAAACAAAACGGCAACCACCTGGAAGGCACATTTCGCACAGAAACAGGCGATTATCGCTTCCTCGAAGGCACGGTGCAAGGTCGAAAATTCTGGATGTCGAGTTTCAACGGCTGGCACGCCTACCTGTTTAGCGGCAGTATTCGCGGCGATAGTTTGAACGGCGAATACCGCTCCGGCAAACACTACCGCGCGCTTTGGACGGCCTGGCGCGACCCGAATTTCAAACTCGGAAATGCCGATTCGCTCACCACCCTGAAAGCCGGCCAAAATATTTCTTTCAGCCTGAAAACACCGGAAGGCCGCGATTTGACGTTTCCCTCAAAAGATTTTGAAGGCAAAATCAAAATCTTCACCGTGATGGGCACGTGGTGTCCCAATTGCCGCGACGAGCAGGTTTTTCTCAAAGAATTTTTGGAACAAAATCCTGCCGCCGCCAAAGAACTCGCCATCACGGGCATTTCCTTTGAGCGCCACAAAGACCCGGCCCAAGCCAATGCCCAACTGTTAGAATACAAGCGGAAATTGGGCATACCGTTTGAAATAGTGTACGGCGGAAAAGCCGACAAAGCCGAAGCATCGAAAGTTTTTCCGGCGCTGAGTGGCATCATGGCCTTCCCTACCATGATTGTTTTGGACAAAAAAAACCAGGTGCGCCTTATTCATACCGGCTTCGACGGCCCTGCTACTTCGAAGTACGAAGCCTTCAAAAAAGAATTTTCCGAACTCATTGAAACACTGCGCAATGAGTCCTAATCATCCAAAAATCGGTCGAATCATCCCCCGAACCTGACGTATTATGAATCGAATTATCCTCGCTTATTGCCACGACAACGCCGGGCAGGCTTCCATCGCCGACCAACATCTCAGCCGCATCGGCATCCCTTTCGAGCATATCACCGACCAGCCGGGGCAGGAACCAGGCGAGTTCAACCTTCGCCTGCAACAAGCCGCCGACCCTGTCGTGCTGTTTATCACCGATAATTTTTTGAAAAATCAAGTCTGCATGAACGGCGCGCTAACGACCGTGCAGACGCTTCAGCGCGAACGCCGCCTGCTCGCAGTGGTGGCCGACGGCAACATAAGTCACGATGGCGGCGCTACGTTTGAGCCTGTAGAAACGCACATTGACCGCATGGTACACGCCCTGCAATACATGAATTTCTGGCAGACGGCGTGGCTTGGTTTAAGCGATCGCTACCAACACAGCGAAGGCGACGCGAAAGCCGCTTTGGAGGAAGAACTGAACGCTACACGCAACATTGCCAACGAAATGGGCGAACTCATCAGCGCCCTGCGCGAAGGCGGCTACGTCACCTGGGAACAGTTCGCAGCCGACGATTACGCGTTGTTTTTCAGGCAGTTCGGCCTTCAGGAATGGCATACGCAATACCGGCAACTCGCTCAGGCGACTTATATTCCGCAAGATAGCACGCCCCCCATCCCGCAAACCGCGCCGCATCAAGAGTTGGCGGAAATGCCCGTTGTGACAGGCGCGCTTATTCCTGAACCCGCCGAAATCGAGGAAGAGGGAAATTGGGCGAATGAAGATGTTGATTTCCCAGAAAAACAGGAAATTATGGCAGAAACGTCCATCGAAAACGGTCATCATAATGGCTCGACGGTATTCGCCCAAGAGTCTCTCACAGCAGAAAAAACGGAAGAAGAACCCGTCGCCGAGTTTCCGGCGGCAGACTTAGACCTGAGCGAAGAGATAGATTTCTCAGTGCCCGAAGAAGAAGCCCTTGACCCTCAAACGGCGGAAGCCCAAATCGAGCAGGCTATTCGCGACGCGTGGTTCTGGATTGAAAAAGGCCACACCGAACGCGGCCTCGAACTCCTGCAATTTACCCTGGAACAACATCCCGAAAACGAGCGACTCAAACACGAATACGAGTTCGCGCAGTCCAAACTCAACCCGCAACCCGAGCCCGAATTTCAGGAACAAACAACTGACAACCAACAACTAACAACCGACAACCAGCAACCGGCTGCCGAAAACGAGGCCAAATCCTACGAACTCATGGGCGATATGGCCGCCGAAAAAGGCGACTATCTTTTTGCCAAATACTGCTGGGATCGCGCCGTCGAGATTGACCCTTCGTACCCGAATATTTTCCGCAAACTCGGCCTGATGACCGCCGAACACCTGCGCGACTACCGGGAAACAGCCGTTCACTACCTCCAAAAAGCCCTCGAACAAAACCCCAACGATGCCGAAGTACACCTCGCACTCGCCGGCTCCATCCTCCAAAATGACGACCCGGCACAGGCCGAAGCGCATTATACCCAGGCCGTTTTGCTCAACCCTTCGTTGCGCACAGCCGAAAATGACCGGCTCTTCCGCCCCCCGGTTTCGGTTGAAAATGAGATAATTTTTGAAGAAAAACCAACCACGCCGCCAGCCGAGGCAATCCCGATGCCTCAGCCAGTGCTCGAAAAAAGGGAAATTCTTACCGTCCTGATCACCGGCGCGACCTCCGGCATTGGCCGCGCGACGGCTGAAATTTTTGCCCGCAACGGCCACCGCGTCATCCTCACAGGCCGCCGCGTAGAGCGTTTGGTGTTGCTAAAAACGGAGTTTGAAGAAGAATTACGCGCCGACGTGCTCATGTTGCCCTTCGACGTGCGCGACCGGGGCGCGGTACAAGCCGCGCTCGACAATTTGCCCGAATCCTGGCAAAACATTGATATTCTGGTAAATAACGCCGGCCTTGCCAAAGGCCTCGCGCCCATCCAGGAAGGCGACATTAATCATTGGGAGCAAATGATTGACACGAACATCAAGGGTTTGCTCTACGTCACCCGCGCCGTTGCGCCGGGTATGGTCGCTCGCCGCCGGGGACACATCATCAACATCGGCAGCAGCGCAGGGAAGGAAGTTTATGCCAACGGCAACGTCTATTGCGCGACCAAATTTGCGGTGGAAGCCCTCACACGCGGCATGCGTCTCGATTTACACAAACACAATATCCGCGTCAGTCAGGTGAGCCCGGGCCATGTGGAAGAAACGGAATTTGCCATCACCCGCTTCGACGGCGACGCCGAACGCGCCCGTATTTACGATGATTTTCAGCCGCTTAAATCGAGCGACGTAGCCGAAGCAATCTACTGGCAAGCGACCCGACCGCCGCACGTCAACGTGCAGGACATTCAGTTGTACGCGACGCAGCAAGCCAGCGCGACGGTGATTGACAGGAGTGGGCGGTGAGTTTATTTCTGAAGTTCAAAAATGACGGGCGCGTTTTTCCCCACCGCCACTTTTGAAATATCATTCAAAACATCCCCCGTCGTCACATTTTTCGCTTTCGTAAAACCCTGCATCCGCTCGGCGAAACGACTGGTTTCCAATGTCTTGTCCTCGTTTGAAAAATTCAAGACTACCATGACGGTCTTCGCCTCGTCGTAGCGGAAATAAACGTACATGCCGTTTTCCGGGACGAACTGCATGAGTTTCCCCGTCTGCAAAGCGGGCGTCGCGTTGCGGTAGCGGATGAGTGTTCGGGTGAAATTGAAGGCGTCGTTTTCTGCCTCCGTGCGACCTTCGGCAGTGAATTTATTGCTCGCATCGCCCGCCCAGCCGCCGGGAAAATCCTTGCGGATGTTGCCGTGCGACGGCGCTTCGTAGCCCGTACCGAGGATTTCCGTCGCGTAATAAATCTGCGGGATGCCGCGCATGGTGAGCAGAAAGGCCATACCTGCCTTGAATTTGTTCAAATCCTCGCCGACATGGCTGAAAATCCGGGTCATGTCGTGATTATCGAGCATGATTTGGTTTTTGTAGGGGTCTTTGTAAAAATAATCCTGCGCGAGGGTGTAGTAAATTTTGGCGGAGCCATCCGACCAACCTTCGCCTTTCAAAAGTGCCTCGCGGATGGCGAAACAGAGTTGGAAATCAATAATTCCCGGCAAATTGGAGTCGAAATTCGCCCGTTTCATCGGCTGGTCGTCGGCAAAATAGCCCACTACCGGCACGGCGTGTTCCCACGCTTCGCCGAACATTCCGAGGTTCGGGTATTCGTTCAAAATCGTCGTCACCCATTTCGTGCAAAACGCCTGGTCGGAATACGGGTAAGTGTCAATCCGCAAATCATCTATGCCCGCCCACTCTATCCACCAGATGGCTTGCTGAATCAAGTAATTGGCAACGTGTGGGTTGCGCTGGTTGAGGTCGGGCATTCGCCGGTCGAACCAGCCGTCGCTGAACAGTTTTTTGTCGTATTCCGAAGCGTAAGGGTCGAGCAAAGAGGGGGCGCGGTAATTCGTTTTCGTGTAGGTCGGCCACTGGTTCACCCAGTCTTTCGTCGGCAAATCTTTCATCCAGTAGTGGTTGTCGCCGATGTGGTTGAGCACCACGTCGCGGACGACTTTGATGTTGCGTTTGTGGCACTCGGACACGAGGTCGCGGTACTGTTCGTTCGTGCCGAAACGCCTGTCCACGCGGTAGTGGTCAGTGATGGCGTAGCCGTGATAGGAGGCTTCCAACTGGTCGTTTTCGAGTTCAGGATTGAGCCAAATCGCCGTGAAACCCAAGTCCTGAATGTAGTCCAAATGGTCGCGGATGCCTTTCAAATCTCCCCCGTGCCGACCCGTCAATTCATGGCGTTGCAAGCCTTCCAGCATCCCCGACACGTTGTCGTTCGAGGGGTCGCCATTGGCAAAACGGTCGGGAAAAATCAGGTAAATCACGTCGCGGCTGGTCACGCCTTGCGCCTTCACCGAGCGGTTGCGGAACAACAGCGGATATTCGTGCGTAAACGTGTTTTCTCCTTTTCCAAAAATAATCGGCACCTTTTGCGCTTTCGCCTGAGGGTTGATTTCCAGCGTGATAAAGAGGTAATTCGGGCTGTCGCCTTTTTCGACTTTGAGCAATTTTACCCCGTCAGTTTTGCCCAATTTCACCTGCCAGGAAGCCAAATCCGTGCGTTGAAACAGGATTTCTACCTGATTATATTTCATGCCGACCCACCAGTTGGCAGGTTCCACACGCAGGTCGCTGTTCGTGACCGGCACAGTACGCGGCGGCAGCGGGGCCTTGTGGGGGTTGCCGATAAAATTTTTGCAGGAAGATTCGAAGAAGGAAAAAAGAAGGAGGGAGGAAAGGAGCAGAGCGCGAGTCATGGCAAATTTTATTAAAAAAGTGGAGGGAGTTGAGAAGTGGAGGGAGTTGAGAAAATAGCGCCTCAACCTTTCTCAACTTTTTCAACCCCCTCAACCACAAATATTCATTTCGTCTTTCTGATAAGTCCAATCAGGAAAAGCAAGACCAATGCACCGATAACAGCCGTTACAATATGGCCGACAATGCCAGACCCAATGTGGATACCAAGCACCCCGAACAGCCAGTTACCCAGAAAACTGCCGAGAATCCCGATAACGATGTTGCCCAGCAGACCGAAGCCATAACCCTGGCGAATGAAGCCAGCCAGCCAGCCTGAAGCCGCGCCGACCACCAAAATGACGATGAGAGTGTTCAAGTCCATTTTGAAAAAATTTTAGGTGAAAAAAGTTGGTTGATGCTCGTTTCTGAATACCGTTTTTGACTTTTATCTCAAAAGCAATGGACAAACGTACACAATCGCCTGCGTTTTGAGCAAGAACACCTCATATATTATCTTGAAAATTATACACGAACCGGGGAAACAAAAAATGGACACCTGCGTAAAAGAGCGACATTTGTTAATCCGTTTTCTTCACATCAAACACGCATATTATGACAAACTCGACGCCTGAGGTGCTGGCAGCGCCTCGCTTCGCACGGGTTCAATACGAACCTGCCGCCGTTCCCAACCGCTTTTTTATCAACATGCTTTTGCTGCTCGTGAGCATTCCGGCAGCGGCCATCACGTTGCTTTTTTTGCTGGCGATGGTTCCGTTTCGTTTGCCGGAAATATTCGGACGCTGAAAAAGTTGGGCAAAAATGACGAAGCGCCAGCCGGGTTTTCCGGCTGGCGCTTTTTGTTTGTTTTACTTGATTTGAGATTCCAGATTATATGATTTTTGATTTTAGAAGTGAATGCTCGAAGTCTGAAATCTGATATCACGCTCAGCAACATCAACAATCTCAAATCATGTAATCTGCAATCTCAATTCAAAACCTCAGGGCGCAATATCAACATGCTGCAGCCCATTTCCTGAAACTGCATCCGGTATCCACGAATGATAATAATTCGGGTCTTCGATGCCGGCAGCGTATTCGGTCATCAGGAGCGGACGGAATGTGTCCACCATGACGGCGAGTTCGCGGGTTTCTTTCGCGCCGATGCTTTTTTCCACCGTGCCGGGATGCGGGCCGTGCGGAATGCCGCCAGGGTGCAGCGTAATCATGCCGCGCTCGACGTGTTTGCGACTCATAAAATCGCCGTCCACGTAGTAAAGCACTTCGTCAGAGTCAATGTTCGAGTGATTGTAGGGCGCGGGAATCGAAAGCGGATGGTAGTCGTACATACGCGGCACGAAGGAACAAATCACGAAGTTGTGCCCATCGAAAGTCTGATGAATCGGCGGCGGCATGTGCAAGCGACCCGTGATGGGCTCGAAATTGTGGATGCTGAACGCAAAGGGATACACGAAGCCGTCCCAGCCCACCACGTCGAAAGGGTGATTGAGGTAGTGGTAGGGGTAAATGTTGTCCTGCTTTTTGATGTAAAAAAGGAAGTCGCCGCGCTCGTCGAATGTCTCTAAATCAACGGGTTTGCGAATGTCGCGCTCACAGTATGGCGAATGTTCCATCAACTGGCCGTAGTGGTTGCGGTAGCGTTTCGGCGTGGTGATGGGGCCGTAACTTTCCACGATGAGCAGGCGGTTTTTTTCGCTGTCAAATTCTAACTGGTGCGTCGTGCCGCGTGGAATCACGAGGTAGTCGCCGTATTCAAAATTCAGGGAGCCGTACATCGTGCGCAGCGTGCCGGAGCCTTCGTGCACAAAAATCACCTCGTCGGCATCGGCGTTTTTGTAGTAGTAATCCGTCATGCTTTTACGCGGCGCGGAGAGGATGACCTTGCAGTCATTGTTGACCAGCACCGGCTTGCGCGACTGGAGATAATCGTCCTGCGGCTCGATATGAAAACCTTTCAGACACCTGTGTTTCAACTGCTTGTCGTGTACGGTTTTTGGCGCGACGCTGTA
>Ga0209172_10005098_pt1 | contig 16436 bp, 14 predicted proteins | sample LarsenN4metaG_FD_184113 | JGI IMG/M metagenome (GOLD analysis project Ga0209172, IMG submission 184113) | Hot spring sediment bacterial and archeal communities from British Columbia, Canada, to study Microbial Dark Matter (Phase II) - Larsen... ... | reverse complement strand
CGCAGTGGTACTGGCAAAATTCTCAATTTGTTATGGCTGTTGCTTGAGTTCTAAAAGTCTCAGGGTTTAGCTGTTGGTCTTCCCAAAACTTGTAAAATACTTTTTCAGCAAGCCCTAGTTACCAGCCATTAAAAGCATGTTTTGCACTCCTGTTTACAGCATTTTGGAGTTACTTACCGGTTGGTACCCATTCAATCACAAATCCCATCGCTTGAACTTTACACGCTTTCTTGCGTGATTTCGGTTTTTAGATTTTGGAACTGAAGCTAATAGCGATGGGTTCACTGAGTAGATGGTGCGAGTTTCACGTGGCGGAGACGTGTTGGTTTCATATTATGAATACTGCTCAGGTCGGCTAGTAGGGTGATATTTAAATCACTAGAAGCTCCTCAATTAATAACCGTACTAACAAATGCCTGCTTGAGTTAATTAGAAGCTGTAGTGCCAAAATTTGCCTGGTTAAAAACCAGAAAAACATTTAGAGAAAAGACTTTAAGGGCGCTTGATTTAGTCATGCTGAGACTTAGACGATGGTAGGATAAATGCTTTTTGGCAGGATTGTGGCTTCAGTACTTTTTAAGTTGCTAATGTGGCGGTCATCACCTTGAGGGTGGCAAAGAGCAATCATCCCAAAGAGAGATGTACAAGTTGATACTATCCAGATTTAATACTGATTAACCAAAAAATTTTTAATGAGAGTTTTCTCATAAAGCTTGACCTGATGATTGTCGGTAAAATACCATCGCCTAAATTGAGTCAACAGAGCCTGATTTTTCGTAGTTTTTGAAATCATTAACTTATTTTTGTGCTGTATGAAACAACGTTTTTTATAGAAAAATGGTCTTTTTAAAATTTTGAAATAAAAACATTTGGTCGAGTTAGGTGAGTCAGAAAATGGTTAGAGCTTTCCCTCTATAGGGAAGCTTTTTTTGGTAAAAATAGGCACATCAAAGGCTTTATAAAGAGGAGATAAACTACTCGTACTTAGCGTTGACATTCAAAGTTTATTAATTAGTTTTAGATAAGAATGACTGACCATCATTCGCTTAGGAATTGAGTTCCTTCGTTGATTTTCATGTTCTGGTTTAAATATGATTGGAGCTATCTTATGGTGCAAATTCCCAATAGTTTGAAACGGTTAGTTACTTATAGTACGAGTGCTTTGATGATCAGCGCTATTACTTGTGCTGCTGGTTTCTTTATGTCTGTAGAGCCTTCCTACGCCCAAAATAAAGGGCTTGGAAAGCAAAATAAAGTTGAGAAAGTTTTGAAAAAGAGCCAAGCTGTTCTTTCTTCAAAGAAGCAAACTAAGTCGGTTCTTGTGCAGAAGAAGCAAGCTAAGGCTGTACCTGAGCCGTTTACTGTGGTCAGCACTTTGGTTGGTGGTACTGCTGTTTGGCAGATGAGAAAAAAGCTCAACTCCTCTGCGAAAACGTCAGTGAATGAGTCAGTATAAGCAGTTAATCAATAACCTGCCTTACTAACTCTAAAATTCAATGGTCAAACTATTGGTTTCCTGGCACTGAGGTCTATTTAAGAAGTTTTCTCTGAACAGGAGCGTTCTTCGTGTATCGAGGCCAATAGTGCCAGGAAATTTTTCTTAAGGGCTACAGGCTGAGTTGCTTTTGGGTGTCATTAGTGGCCGAAGTAGTAGAGGTCATCCAATTTAGGCTCATTGCTTATTTCCATTCGGTGATCAGTAGAAATGGCAAAGTCAAATATTGTTGTAAGAGCTACTTCTCTGAAGGATTTTCGATTTTGGTTATTGGCGATCGCGGCGGGTTTGATTGCAATTCACCTGGTACTGACCTATCGCACAGATAATGCCAACCTGTTAGTTAGTAGTATGGTTTTTTGGTTTGTTGTTAGTTACCTTATTTGGGTAAAACGCTATACCTTAAACCTGAAAGTAAGCCTGATTTCAACCCTACTAGGAGGAGTGCTGTTAGGTGTAGTGTTGTTGAAAAGTACCGCGATTACAGGCGGAAATTTTCTGCGCTTATATCCCTTTTTATCAGGGGTTGGAGTTGCGCTTTTAGCTTCCGGTTTTCGAGGAATGCGGCAATATTGGCAAGAGCTAACACTTTTGTTTTTCTTAGGTGTTCCTGAGGTTCTTTTCCCTTTATTTGTTGATATTTCAGAGCTAACAGCTCGTTTCTCGACAACTTTGCTGCGCTTTACCGGGTTTGATGTGGCTCGGCAGGGAGTTTTTATTCATCTACCAACTGGCAGTGTCGAAGTGTATTCAGCCTGTTCTGGGTTGCAAACAATTTTGCAAGTGTTAGGGTTTGCCCTTCTATGCATGATCTTGGTGCCCATGCGATCGCACTGGCTACAAAAGCTTGCCCTCTTCTTTGCGGCGGCTTTGATTGGCTTTGTTGTAAATAGTGTGCGGGTTGCTTTGATGGCGCATTTAGTCGCGGCTCAACAGCCAGAAGCCTTTCAGTACTGGCATGTTGGGCAAGGCTCACTGGTCTTTTCAATGGTTGCCGTTATGTCATTTATCGGACTTTACTGGTGGTTCGCCCAATCCACGCTATCGGCAATTTGCAATCCGCTTAAGTAACTTGAGTTATGAAAACGATTCGGCTTTATGGTCGTAACCTACTTCTGATTGGCTTATTCAGTGGTGTCACGTTCGTTCTAGGAAACTCCTTGATTGGTGATCCGCAAGCGCGTACTCTACCGCAAGCAACGTTGCAGTTTCCAGAACAAGTCCCTTTATCAGATTGGCAATGGCAAGAGAGCAAAGCATTTAAGCTGGAAGGAGACGAGCCAGCTAACCACCCATCAGGTAGGCATTACCAGTACTTGAAGAATGGCGTGCTACTGAATATTGAAACCTATTACTTATCGAAAGCCAGTGGTAATGATGCTGATGTCAAGCAACTGCTGCAATCATTAACTCACCTGCCACCTGACTTAATTCAAGAGTCAACGATTTATTACCAATCTGGAATTGGGTTTCATAGTTTTTTTACCCATCAAAAGACGGCTTATCTGACTACTTGCATGAACCCCGAAGGTGAAAGTACAGTTGATCAGAAACAGTTTTTAAATAATCAAATCAATATAGCTTTGCAGCCAAAACGACTCACTCAATGGATACAAGGCCGAGTTCCATTGCGAGACGATCGCTGTCTCTGGGTAATGATGTCTACCCCCCTCGAAGGAATGGATGAAAAGACGGCTCAGACCGTTTTAGAAGCCGCCTGGGTAGATTGGTTTAACTGGTGGAAACCTCGATTTCCACCGCTTGCGCTGGCTGGGCAACCGACTGACTGAAACATCGACCTCTGCCGTGATCCTCGAAAGTGATTTTTCCCTTTTTGGTTAACGTGTCGATTGGAATGAGGATAATGCCTCAAATTTGACAAACTCAGACTCTAACTGCCATTGCACTTTTGCCCGATCGCTACTGGCTAAAAACTTAGAGCAGGTTTTTGAAACCGTTGCTGCACCTGGCTGATCTTGAGCGCAGGCGTTGGCAAGGGTTGTGTATTCGGGCGATCGCCAGAGACTTGCGCCATCTAGAAAACTATATTCCAAACTGTTGCGAGCAAAGCGCTTTAAGTCGCGGTAGCCGAGGTTGTAGCGGCGTGCGGCTAACAGATATTCATTGCTCAAGTCGATGCGGGCAATGCCTTCATCATCCGATGCGAGAGTCATGGGCACACCCGCCGCCAGATATTCCTGAAAGGGATGCTCTTTACCCTCAACGTTTAAAATGACTTCATTGCTGGTCAGGCAAATTTCTACCAAAACGCCTCGTTTCCGCATTTCCTCCATCAATTGAAATGGGTTGTCTTCATAAAGAATGGCAACTCCGTGCCCGATGCGGCTAGCTTGCGCCAGTTCAACCGCCTGCCGAATGTGGAACCGCAAATTGTTAGGGGCAACTAGGCCCAGCTTTAATTCTCCTGCATGAAGAGAAATCTTAACTTCAGGAAACTGGGTTTTGAGAAATTGCAACATCTGCATCTGCAACGTGTAGTCGCGGAGCGCAACGGGATGATCTTCGGGTGCTACCAAATTGATGCCAACCACGCGAGAATCGGCTTTTGCCAACTCAAAGGCATAGACAAACTGGGCAAAGACTTCCTGGGGCGATCGCGTGCGAGTCGTTTGTTGCAGGTAGCGCACCGTTACTTCGCATCCAACCTGAGCCTTCGCCGTGCCACACCCCAAGGTTTTACTGACCTCGCGTTCAAGCGCGACCATTTCCTGACTGCCCTGAGTGACGATCGCCATCAGACCGCGATCAAGCAATTGCTGCCGCATCTTGGCAAAGTCACCGCTCCATCCCACGGCGCGGCCAAGCTGGCGAACTTTACTGCCTTGCACCGTCATCAACAGTTCTAAATAGAAAATGTGTTGGGATGCAGCTCGATTTGCCACTTCTGCCACCATGTCATCAAGCCGAGCCGGGGCAGAAGAAATATTGTCAAAACCAGCAAATGCTTCAAAAAACTGGTCATGCCCATTTTGTCCTGCAAAGGGAAGGTTGCGGGTTGACCACTTATCAATCAATGCATCGTAAACATCAGGCCGATTGAACAACTCCGAAGCCGGAAAATAGCTACTATCTTGACCACAAGCACTGGGTTCGATTAATGCTGGCGCTTTTGGGTCAACACAGTAGCCATCCTCTGCGGCCCACTGTAGATAATGCTCTGCATACACTGCTCCACTCAGGTGAGTGTGGATGTCTCCCCCCTTTGGCATCCGTTGCACAAACGCTCGCAGGGCACCTGGGCGATCGCGGTGTTGGTCAAACCAGCTAGCAACCTGAGTTTCGTAAGAACGGTTAGCGGCTTGATTGGTGGGTACTTCTTTTGCAGCAAGACCCGCCGTTAACAAGCTAGAACTGAGTAGCAGCCCCCAGAAAGTAGCTACAGAAGAGAGTTTAGGCATAATATGCATCGCGTACTGAAAGCATAATCGTGCCAAACTATACAGGCAAAGCCAAAATGAAAAATAAATAGTCCTGAAAATTTAATATTTCTGCTGAGCTGTAATGCTGCTTCAGCAGAGATATAACGGCAGTAGACACACCGTACATCGTTACCTGAAGTCTCGATGAAATACCTTACAAACGGGCATCTAATTTGTTGCGGGTGAGCGTTACGACTGCTTGAACTAAACGCTCTGGCTCAAGTGGTTTTGTGATGTGGTGCTGAAATCCGCTGCTGATTGCCCGTTGGCGATCGTCCTCCCTGGCATAGGCAGTCAGAGCAATGGCAGGAATTTGACCTCCTTGCGTGGGAGGTAATGCCCGTACCTGTTGAATCAGCGTGTAGCCATCGATTTCGGGCATCGCAATATCACTAACTAACACTGACGGTTGAAAGGCTGCTAAATTTACCAACACCTCCGACGCAGAGGCAACTGTTAAAACATCCGCGCCATATTCGGTCAGTAGTGCTGTTAACAACTCGCGGGCATCCGGTTCATCATCGATCGCCAGCACACGAATTCCTGTAAGGTCTAGTTCCTGTTGGGGATACTCATTCAACGGTTGGATTTCGGGTGTGATGTTGAGCAGGGGCAACTGGACAATAAACGTTGCGCCTAAGCCTTCCCCTGGGCTGTTTGCCGCGATCGTACCGCCGTGAGCCTCAACCAACTGACGCACGATCGCCAAGCCAAGTCCAAGCCCCCCATATTTGCGGGTGATCGAAGCGTCTTCTTGCTGGAATGATTCAAATATGTGGGGTAGAAAGTCTGAATGGATGCCTTTGCCAGTATCTTTAACAGTGATCTGGGCCTCGATACCAACCTGTTGCAGTTGAATGTCTACGCGTCCACCATAGGGTGTGAATTTAATCGCATTGGACAGCAGGTTCCAAACAATTTGTTGCAGCCGAGCCATATTCCCAAAGACTTGGCCAACATTGGGTAGAACCGCATGTAGCGCAATAGACTTAGCCACAGCAGCAGTGCTGACGGTGTCGATTGCGGCCTCAACAGCAGCAGATAGATTGACAGCCGTCATATTTAGGCTCAGCTTGCCACGCAGAATTTTAGCGACATCTAGCAGGTCGTCAATCAGCTCTGTCTGTAGCTTGGCGTTGCGCTCAATGGTGGCAAGGGCTTCAGCGGTTTTAGCCGCGTCTAACCTGCCCAATTGCATGAGCTTAGTCCACCCTAAAATGGGATTCAGGGGCGATCTCAACTCGTGGGAGAGTACGGCCAGAAACTCATCTTTGATCCGATTGGCTCGTTCAGCCTCTGTCCTGGCGGCCTGTTCACGCTGAAGGAGCTGTTCACGTTCGGCCTCTGCCCGTTTCTTCTCGGTAATGTCCAGCACCGTTCCAATAAAGCGAATCACCTCCCCAGCCGGGTTGAAAAAGGCTTTTCCCTTCGCGGCGACCCATCGTTCAACGCCGTCTTCCAGCCCCACAGTCCGGTATTCAATATCGTACTCACCGCTGCCCTGCGGATCGAAGGCTTGAAGCACCACCTGATGGGTGCGATCGCGATCGTCTGGGTGCAGGCCCGCCAGGAAAATAGTGTAGTCCACTTTAGCGGTAGGCGACGCACCAAATACCAGCAATTCTCGATATGAGAATGATTCTCATAAAAACGTCCGGTTTTAACGTTTATGAATGGCTGAAACCCGCATTCTGCCGTTTATAACATTGAGTGCACAAGTCTTTAGACACTCTGGCTACAGTACAAATGTTTCAAAATGAGAATTGCTGACCAAATACGGCTTTGCACTGATCGTCCCACTTTAAAACACCCGTCTTCGGATCCAAGTCCCAGGTGCCTAACTGAGCTGACTCAATAGCGATGCGGAAGCGATCTTCGCTCTGGCGCAGAGCTTCCTCGGCGAGTTTGCGCTCAGTGATGTCTTGAAACAGAACGGCCACTTTGCGCTCATCAGGCAGCCCAACCCGATAGGCATACAAGTCGTACCACCGCTGCAACGCTTCAGCCGAACTCTCAAATCGGATGGGGATGCCGGTTTGGGCAACGCTGCCATAAACTTCAAACCAATGGTTCTCATGGTGCGGAATCAGCTCGCGCATCCGCTTGCCCTGGACATTGTAAAGCCCACACTGCCGCTCAAACGCCGGGTTCGTTTCCAAAAAGATGTAATCAACGGGTTGATCATTCTGATCAAAAATCATTTCAATGACGCAGAAGCCTTCGTCCATCGATTCAAATAGAGTGCGATAGCGCTCCTCAGATAACTGCAACGCCTGCTCGGTTTTTCTGCGTTCGGTGATGTCCGCCAGGGCACCTGGAAATGCAATCGGGTTTCCGTTCGCATCATATTCGACCTGTCCCCGCGCAATCACACAGCGTTCTTCTCCATCAGCATTCAGGACGCGGTACTCTTCGGTATAGTGTTCACCAGTTGAGATCGCCTGTTCAACACTGGCAATGATGCGAGGGCGATCGTCGGGGTGAATGCCGTTAAGAATATCCTCCAGGGGAACCCCTGTGATCGCTTCCTCGGGATCGACACCAAAAAGATGGGCAAAATTGCGATCGGCAGCAAACACATCCTCAACAATATTCCAGCGCCAGGTATAAATCGCCCCTGCCGTCAGGGCGGCTTCTAGCTGAATGTGGGCTTCTTGCAGTGCCAGTTCTGCCTGTTTGCGATCATGAATATTCACCACAGAGCCGATGTAGCCTTTGAACTCACCGTTGTGCCCAATCCAAGGGCTAGCAGCGTCGATCGCCCAGCAGTATTCACCGTCTTGACGACGCAACCGATATTCCAGTTGAAACGCCGTTTGCTGCTCCACAGCACTCAGAAAGGCGGCTCTAGAAATTTCGCGATCGTCGGGATGCACAGCTTCCAACCAGCCAAATCCCAACGCGGTTGCTTCCGTTTGCCCAGTGAACTTGTACCAACGCTGATTGAGATAGGTGCAGTATCCAGTGGTATCCGCCACCCAAATTTTCATGGGTGCGTTGTCTGCCATCTGACGAAATCGCTCTTCGCTAGTACGCAGGTTAGCTTCTATCTGTTTGCGTTCTGAAATGTCCATGTCAACCCCAGTCATAGTGACCGGATTGCCGTTGGCGTCATAGAAAACTCGCCCTAACCCCAGTGCCCAGCGCACCGTTCCATTTGGCTTGATAAAACGAAACTCAATGTTGTAATCTTCCTGGTCATAGACAGCGCGATGAATGGCTTGTTCAACACTGGTCAAATCTTCAGGATGAATCATGGCTCTGGCGGTTTCATATCGCCCATCAAAGCTACCAGGAGCCATATCGAATAAGCGCTCTAGACTGGTAGACCAGTGAACTTTTCCGGTCTGGATATCTAAATCCCAACTGCCTAGCTTAGCCGCTTCCATCGCCATTTCAAGGCGTTTCTGGCTTTGCTGCAGGGCAGTATCCACTTGCTGACGGTTAACTGCTTCATCTAACAGATTAGCTTCTAGCCGCTTCTGGTTATCAATATCGGTAATCGTGCCAATCCAACCTGTGATCGTTCCCTGACTTTCTCGCGTAGGCATAGCCCGACAGATAAACCACTGGTACTCACCATCCCAGCGGCGAAAGCGGCACTCTGTCTCAAAAGGATCTCCCGTTGCGATCGCATCGCGCCACAGTTGCAACGCATGGTCACGCTCATCAAGATGAACGGCATCGGCCCGCGCGACCCCAATCGACTCTGCCTCACTCATGCCGCTGTAGTCGTACCAGCGTTGATTGCGGTAGGTCACAACGCCATTGGCGTCAGCAGTCCAAATCATTTGGGGCATCGCTTCGGCTAATTCACGGTATCGCTGCTGGCTGGCCTTGAGGGCAACCGCATCCTGATGACGTTCTGTGATATCGAGAAACGCACCGACAACACCCCGGATTTGATTTTGCTCTCCTCGCAGAGGCGTTGCATAGCAGAGGAGCTGACGCCGCGTACCGTCGGCTAGCAGAATGTCAAGCTCTACATCGCGCACCGCTTCACCCAATCTGGCAGCAAGTTGCATTGGCAGGTCTTCGGGGAGAAGTTCTGCTCCATCGCGAAAGGTGCGATAGGTCGGCTGCTCCGAGACGGGCGCACTCTTTGAGATATTGTCGCTAGGAGTAACCCCCAGCAACTGCCGCAGGTAAGCATTACTGTGCATCTGAGTACAGGTAGGATCGGTTGCGATCGCCACCCCCATCGGCAAAATATCCACCAGGGTTTGTAGCTCAGCGACCCTGTGGGTCAATTCCTGGTTGAGCTGTTGCAGTGCCTCAATGGTCTGCTCCTGACACTGCTGCTGCTTGTGGCGGAGTTGGGCGTTTGCGATCGCGTTCCCCACTGCCCGACACAGATCGTCAGACGTTAATCGTTCCCTGACCAAATAATCTGCTGCGCCATTTCTAAAAGCCTGAACTGCACTCTCTGTATCTTCGTCATCAATCACCACAATCGGCGGGCAGCGATCGCCCATTTGTTCCCTTAGTTGGCGGAGCAACTGATTGCTGCTAGCGCGAGAATGAAGCTCCAAAAGAATGCCATCAATTTGCTGCGATTGAGGCAGGGGAAACTCTAGCGTGTTACATCGCTTTGAGAGAATTTGATAGGTCACACTGCGATCGAGTTGTAACTGCTGCCCGTAATCAATAACACCATTACTTGGGTCAGCAATGACAAGAACGGTTCGGTTTAGTGACATATTTAGAATTCACCTGTGAAGCGAAGAAAAACAACCGAAGCGTCAGAATTTGATTTTTTTTTGGTTGCTGCTCAATCTTAGCAGTTTTAGAATTGTGATAGCATCGCCGCCTTACTGAAAGCGACAACCCTGCACCCTCTAAAACACCGAAAACAGGGCTTACTTCTATGGAAACTGCTTGGGATTTGGTACTTCGTCTACTATCTCTTGAGCATCGAAAGCAATGGAAGAATCAAGCTAACTATCACTAAGAGCAAAGTTAAATCGAAAAACTGTAAAAGACTCGTAATAGATGCACATAAAATAAAAAGATTCGACATTAAAGAAATTGTGCGTCTCAGCCAGTGATTGATATTCTTGCCAATCAAAACCCTGAGCCATTGCTTGAAACCGAAAGCAGTCAAAAGACCGATGGAATAACCGATCAATGCAAAGTAAATAACTGATCCTTCGTAGGTTGAAGTTCCTTCATAAGCACTAGATCGAAAAGGAGGGAGCAAAACCTGAGAACTTGAAGGCACTGAATCAAGTAGAAAACTGGAAGAGGTTGCTACTAATAGGACTAAAAGAACAATGGCTATCCCTCTTAAGAACCCGTTTCCGCTCAATATCCTGTCAAAGAAAAAGAAAAAGAAAAAACTAGTAACTAAAGATGTAACAAACGCTAAAGCCAGCTCTAGTGGTAACCCTCCATAAAAAATATCGACAGCGTTCATAACACCAAACAAAGGAGCAGTAATTGAAGCAAGAGTAGAAAGCCATGGATATTGAATAGGTCTGCCTGTACCAATCTTCATGTTTGAGGCCTCACCACAGGACAAAAGCTTGCGAAGGGGAAACAGGAAAGGCATTGATAAGAATTACGACATGCTTGAACTGCGAAACCTTTGTAAATCAAGTTACTCTACTTCAAAATGCTTTGTGCCCTTGTTTCGCTGGCTATGGAGCAACATTGAGTTTTGTTGGTGCTTGATTACTTTGTAGCGCTTAAAGCGCTTTCGTAAATAAAAGTACGATTGAACGTGCTTCTACTCGATAGTTTGAGTCATGTATCAGCGGTGCTTTTGCCCATTCACAAACATCATCAGGTGAATCAAGAAATGTGTCGATGCAGCGTCGCCAAGAACCATATCCATTGTTAATTGATGGAATTTCAAATGTGAGAGCTTCCCAATAAGCATTAATCATTAAATGTAGAATAAACTGATCATCCAGTAGATGAATAGTCGCTGCCAAAGTATGCGAATCATGACTCCAATCTGGAGAATCTAAATGAATGCCATGCCATTGAACCCGTTGCTGGCGTAGCAGCTCGTTTAAGGTCATATCTAAGCGCTCAATGGGCAAGTCTTGGTTGAGCCGCAGCGCAATCAGTTGTTTGGTAAACCGATGAATATGGCTGTACTGGCTCAAGCGTGACCAATCGAACCAACTAATATCATTGTTTTGACAATAAGCATTGTTATTGCCTAATTGAGTCCGACGCACTTCATCCCCCATCAGCAACATCGGTGTTCCGATCGCTAACAGGGTCAGGGTCAAGCAGTTTTTGATCTGGCGATCGCGCAGTCGTTCAATCGTGGGATCCTCGCTTGGGCCTTCTACTCCACAATTCCAGCTCAAGTTGTTGTTTGCCCCATCTCGGTTATCTTCCTTGTTCGGCTCGTTGTGTTTGGCATTATAAGAAACCAGGTCATTTAGGGTAAAACCATCGTGACACGTGATGAAATTGACACTTTGTTCAGCTTCCCGTTCTTCGTGTTGGTACATATCAGGGCTACCAGTCAGGCGATAGGCGAGAGATTGCACCATCCCTTTATCCCCTTTCACAAAAGCGCGAACGTCATCTCGAAACCGCCCATTCCACTCTTGCCAACTATCACCGATGAAACTGCCAACCTGGTAAAGTCCTGCGGCATCCCAGGCTTCTGCAATCAGCTTGATATTTGCCAGCACTGGGTCAGACTCAATATCCCAGAGAATGGGCGGTGACGCGAGCGGATGCCCCTGCTCGTCACGAGCGAGAATAGATGCGAGATCAAAGCGAAACCCATCAATATGCATCTCACTCACCCAATAGCGGAGGCTATCGAGAATCATCCGACGGCAGATGGGTTCATTTGCGTTTAACGTGTTGCCACAGCCCGTGTAATTGGCATAAAACGCTTGATTTTCTTCGAGGATGTAGTACGACCGATTGGCTAATCCTCTAAAGCAAAATGTCGGCCCACTCGCCCCCCCTTCTGCCGTGTGATTGTACACGACATCAAGCAGCACTTCGATTCCAGCTTGGTGCAGAGCTTTCACCATATCGCGGAACTCATCGATCGCACCGAGTGGATCGGGACGAGAACTATAGCCGGGATGCGGCGCAAAAAACGAGATGGGGCTGTATCCCCAGTAGTTACCTAGGCCGACTGGCCCATCTTGTTCATCAAAGGCAAAGACGGGCAAAAGTTCAACTGCTGTGATGCCCAAGTCTTTTAAGTAGGGGATCTTTTCAATTAGCCCGGCGTAAGTTCCCCGTCGAGTTGGCGTAACTCCAGAGCTAGGATGCCGAGTAAACCCGCCAACATGCATCTCGTAAACAACCGTTTTAATAAACGGGCGCTGTAGTGGAAGATCACCTTCCCAATCGTAGGTGCTGAGATCGGTAACGACGCTTTTGAACGCCGTGGCAGTGTTATCACCGGGTTGGCTGGTCGCCTCTCGGCTGTAACTTGACGGGCGGGCAATACATTTCCCGTAAGGGTCGAGCAACACCTTATCAGGGTCAAATCGTAGACCTTTCTCTGGGTTGAAGGGGCCGTAGACGCGGTAGCCATAAATTTGTCCAGCTGTGATGCCAGGTACAAAAATATGCCAGTAGTGATAGACCTTATTGATGCGTGGATTGAGGGGAACGACACGCGATGGCTGGGGGGCATCAACTCGGTCAAAGAAAAGTAACTCGACGGCTGTGCTATGTTTAGAAAAAATGCTGAAATTAACGCCATTAGGGTAAACTGTCGCACCCAAAGGAAAGCTTTTTCCTTGTAGATTTATTGTGGAATTCATAGTGCTTACTCCTGTGAGCCAATGAATACTGATTATCTTTTCACTTATCGTAACTACTCAGGCAAAATCTGCTGATTTTGAATGGAATGGAGATAACTGGGTTATTGTGGGAAGCAGGAATTAGGGCAGTCGAGCGGTGTCAATGAAGGAACCATCTGACCAATCAGAGCCACTTCGGGAAGTGATCCGTGCCGCGTATCGGCAGGGGGAAGAGGCGGTGATTGCATTGGTCGAGAATTTACTCAAAGCCCAAGCAAACGCAATCGAGAAACTAGAAGCGCGTATCAAAGTATTAGAGGACCAAGCAAGCAAGGATCGTCAGAACAGCAGCAAGCCTCCGTCTGGAGATGGGTTTAAGAAACGACCCCAAAGTTTGCGAAGCAAAAGTGGACGGAAAAGCGGGGGATAAGCGGGACACCCTGGCAACACGTTGGAATGGGTGGATGAACCCGATGCGATCGCGCAACAGGTGATTGAAGTGTGCCAGGGGTGTGGGGCATCGTTGGTGGAGAGGTCGATCGTGGAATGGCAATGGACTCAAGTACATGACGTAGGTCCGCTTGAGATGAGGGTGAAAGAGCATCAAGTTGCCGTTAAACAATGCAACTGTTGGGGGCAGCGCAATCAGGCAGTCTTTCCGGTGGGTGTGACCAATCGAGTCCAGTATGCTTCCCGGTTGCGGAGTTTGATGGTGTATCTGATGGATTATCAGCTATTGCCATCGGCCCGATTCGCCAATGGTATCGAATTGTTGTCATACTCGCCCTGCAACCTTCTCCTCCGCTGCTATGGAAATGTAGTGATTGGAAAACCTGCAAAAATTTACCCAGAAGCTTAATTTTCTAGATTTTGGTAAACTCCTGATGACAGAGAATCAATGGTTGCAATTTACAATGGTTTTATTACTGGAGAAGTCCCCAATTATCAAGTAGAGTATCGCCAGCGTACTCAGGATGGTCAGTGGAAATGGATTCTTTCTGTTGGGAAAATTGTCACCTGGAATGAATCTGGTGAACCCATTCGAGCGTTGGGAGTTTATGCAGATATCGACGATCGCAAGCAAGCAGAAGAAGCCCTACAAGCCTCAGAGTCAAAGCTACGGACTCTCATTAAGGCAATTCCCGATCCATTGTTTGTACTGGCTGCTGAAGGGCGATTCCTTGAAGTAATCGTACAGGAACCAACTCTACTATGGCAACCAATTGAAGAGATGATTGGTAAAACCATGCATCAGCTCGGAAAGGAACAAGCCGATGAATTTCTAAGTTATATTCAGCAGGTGCTGAGAACCCAACAAATCCTCACAGTCGAGTACAGTGCGTTTCTAAGTGGACGAGAAGCCTGGTTTTCGGCTCGTATTGCCCCCAATCGACCACGATCAGGTGATTTGGCTAACGCGAGATATTACGGCGCTGAAGCAAGCAGAAGAAGCCTCAATTCTAGAGGAGCGCAACCGCATGGCACGCGAAATTCATGACACACTCGCTCAGTCGTTTACAGGTATTCTGGCTCCAGTGATTGATTCAGTATTTTCTTGGGATCAGGTCGTTCTGGCACATCAGCGTCTAGAGCAGGGAGGAACGCGGGGCAAGATCGTGCTAAAGTTTACAGAAAATTAGACCAGCTTTACGGCGTTCGTAATTGCTAAACGGATCGGAGTTTGATTGTGTGCCGAAGGTGGGTCTTACCATCAATTGCTTTCAATGTGTACGTATCTGGGACGAAGAATAAGCTTTGCCAAAAATCGCAGACCGTGGCATTGAGAACTGCATTTCCGGGTTCTCGTCAAACGACTCGTCTCAGCATCACAACTCACACTACTCTAATGCAGTCAATGCGTAAGTTCTGAATGTTAAAGCATCCACTTGAACAATCAGCCACAATCATTCTGTTCACCGTTGTCTTCTACCAGCGATACCAAAAAACTATGACTTGCGAACATCTCAACAATCTAACTGTGGAAAACCTGATTTCTAAAGCAGCCTATCCCGTATTTCGTTGTGAAGAGTGCATTAAAGTAAATAGCCGCTGGGTACACCTGCGGATTTGCCAAACCTGTGGCAAAATGCTGTGTTGCGATTCTTCTAAGCATCAACACGCTCGTCGTCATTATGAAGCAACCAATCATGCAGTGGTTAGTTCGGCTGAATTGGGGGAGCAGTGGTTATGGTGTTTTACAGATGAACAGGGAAAAGACTATTGATAGCGATTCTGATTTCATTTAGATTTCCTCCTTATTTCTTCAACATGCTCTCCTCCTGTGGGTGATTTTTATGGCTGTTTCTCATCAAAGTACTTCCATTGACATCGTTTGGCCCAGTTTGCCCTTAGCAGCTTGGCAGGATACCTATGCAACTCTCCATCTATGGACGCAAATCATCGGTAAAATCCGGTTGGCACTGGCACCTAAACTCAATCGCTGGTGGCAATCTACTCTTTATGTCACACCGCGTGGACTAACAACCGCTGCAATCCCCTGCGGAACTCGTAATTTTCAAATTAGCTTTGATTTTCTCGACCATCAACTACAAATCGACCCTAGCGACGGCATTACTAAAAGAATTGCACTGACTCCTCGCTCTGTTGCAGATTTTTACCAAATGGTGCTAACTACGTTGAGCGACATTGGCATCGAAGTCCAAATCTGGACGATGCCGCAAGAAGTGTCAGAACCAATCCCATTCGATCAGGACTATCAACACGCAGCTTACGATCCGGAGTATGCACAACGGTTTTGGCAAATTCTCGTGCAAGTCGATCGCATCATGACCGTCTTCCGTTCACAGTTTGTTGGTAAATCCAGCCCTGTACATTTCTTTTGAGGCAGCTTTGATCTTGCTGTGACTCGTTTCTCTGGTCGTAGTGCGCCAGAACATCCCGGTGGGGTTCTGAATATGGCAGATTAGGTCACGCGCGAAGCCTATTCACATGAAGTTAGTAGCTGCGGCTTTTGGCCAGGGGGTGGGTCAATTGCGGAGCCTGTTTTTTACGCTTATGCTTACCCTACGTCGGAAGGGTTTCGAGATTACCCGATCCAACCCACAGAAGCTTTTTACAGCTCAGAGATGCAGGAGTTTATTCTCCCCTATGAAGCTGTGAGACAAGCTGACGATCCAGATGCAATGCTCCTTGCTTTTCTCCAAAGCACCTATGAAGCAGCAGCCAATTTAGGACACTGGGATTGAGTAGCCCTGGGGCGTTCCCCAACCGTGTAAGGCTAACAAATTGCAAATTGCTGACGCGGATGGACTAGCGACCTTGATATAAAGTTTGAGGCGATCTGCTGCCACTTAGAGGTACTGAATGGATAGTGGATAACCGGACAACCATTTTTGCAAATGGCAGTTATACAATGCGGTAAGCAAACAAGGAGCATATCCAAAAATGGTTAAAGGTAGGTTAGAAGCATTCAGTGATGGGGTAATCGCTATTATTATCACCATTATGGTGTTGGAGTTAAAAATACCTCATGAGTCAGATTTAGCTGCACTACGCCCGTTGATTCCAATCTTTCTAAGCTATGTGTTGAGTTTCGTGCATGTTGGTATTTACTGGAACAATCACCATCACCTGTTTCAGGCAGTTCGACAAGTGAATGGTTCAACTTTGTGGGCAAACTGAGATCTTGCAGCATTCTCAATAAGCCGATTCTAAGCGAGGTTTGAGGTCAATATCGAACCCAAAATGAGCCGCAATATCAGCGTGAGATTGGATGCGTTTGAGTAACTGAAACCAGATAATCGA
>Ga0209172_10005097_pt1 | contig 16437 bp, 15 predicted proteins | sample LarsenN4metaG_FD_184113 | JGI IMG/M metagenome (GOLD analysis project Ga0209172, IMG submission 184113) | Hot spring sediment bacterial and archeal communities from British Columbia, Canada, to study Microbial Dark Matter (Phase II) - Larsen... ... | reverse complement strand
GGAGGATCAGAAAGGAGGATCAGCGATGGGACAGATGGGACGGCAAGTGGTCGAACTGAACGTCGATGAACTGATCGCTCAGCTCAAGAAGGCCTACCTGGACGAACTGCTGGCCTTCTACTCCTACTGGATCACCGCGCAGGTCGCGGAGGGATTCCACGGGGAAGAGCTGACCGAGCACTTCTCTGAAGAGGCCAAGGACGAACTGGGCCACGCCCAGGCCCTGGCCCAGCGCATCATCGAACTCGGCGGGGATCCGGTCGTCCATCCCCGGGATTGGGAGGCCGGGGCCAACGCACCCTGGACAGCCCCCCGGAGGGAATGGGGCGACGCCGAAGGCATGGTGGAGGACCAGATCAAGGCGGAGCGCGGGGCGATCGAGGCTTACAGCCGTCTGGCCAAAATGACTTTCGGCAAGGACCCGGTCACCTACGCGCTGGCGTCGGACCTGCTCAAGGACGAGGTCGGTCACGAGGAGTTCCTGGAGAACCTGGTGGCCGGAAAGGGACGCGGCTAGTCCCCAGGCATCCGGCGCCACTGACATCGCTCTGCGGCGCATGCGTCTCTGGTGACTTGTTGTTTCCCTAAGCCAATAGGAAACTGAACGGGGAGTCCGTGGGGTGACGGCGGCGATGCTCCGCATCGCCGCGCTGGCGACGGCTCACCACCGTCGCCCGGGGGGAGGCGCCACCCATGCGGTTCGAAGAACACTTCGCCGGGGGCCGAACGCACCTGGCCTGGCACGTCTTCCCCGGGTTCAGCCCCGATCCCATCACCCCCCTCGCCCGTCCCGATGCGCCCGACGGCGATGGGTGGGTCGGCAGGGTGACCAACCAGAGCCTGGGCGGCTTCGCCAGTCTGGCCTACGCCGGGGATGCCGGCCTGGCCGACTACACCCTCGAGGCCTGGATCTTCGTGGACGTCACCGCGGAGGAGCGCAGTCCGCTGCAGGGTCTGGCCGTCCGCGTCGACCCCGCGGGCCAGCGCTTCTACCGCCTGGCCGCGCAATTCGGAGCCACCCCGCGGCTCACCCTGGCCTACGTGGGGCGGGATGTGCACAACTTCCCGATCTACCTTGAGGAATGGGGCGCCGGCGACCTGCCCGGCGGGATTCCCGCGCAGAGCGGGTGGCAGCACGTGCTGCTCCGCGTGGCCAACGAGGTGCTGCAGGTCCGCTGGAACGGCCGGGACCTCCCGCGCGGTCTGATCCGCGACGCCCGGATTCCGGCCGGCTATTTCGGGGTCTACACGAACTTCGTCGGCGGTGAGCAGGTCACCCAGACGCTGGTGGACGCCGTCGTCGTGCGCACGGCCGGATGAGCCTGCCGTCCGCAGTTCCCGACATTCGCCGCGCCCGCCACGTTCGGCAGAAAATCCCGTGAGGCTCTACGGTCTGCGTATGATGCCGGGGCGCTGGTGGCCTGCGACGTGGTCTGGGCCGAGGTCCGCGCCCATTTCCCTGACGACGAGCGTTTCCGCGGGGCCATCCAGTTGCTGGGGATCCGGCTTGACCCGATCAGCGAAGAGTCTGCGGCGGTCGCGGGGAGGTTGTGGCGGCAGAGCCGCAGGGAATCGCGGGTTCCCCGCGAGAGGGTGATCGCCGATTTCCTGATCGGCGCCCACGCTCTGTTGCAGGCGGACGTGCTCCTGACCCGCGATCGCGGCTTCTACCGGAGGTACTTCACCAACCTCCGGCTGATCGATCCCGCCGCGGCCTGAACGCGCACCGCCACGCGGCCGGACCGGTCAGCAGATACGCGGCAGCTGCTCGCCGCTCAGCATGTCCACGACCCGCGACGCGCCGATCGCCGTGGTCATCGTGACGAGCCCTCCAGGGCGGGCATGCTCCACGCGGCCGATCGGCCGCGCGTCCGCGCCCGGCGGCGTGCCCCGCAGGATTCCCAGCGCCCGCTCGGCGTCCTGCGGCGCCACGAACGCGACGAAGCGCCCCTCGTTGGCCACGTAGAGGGGATCCAGGCCCAGGATCTCGCAGGCGCCCTGCACGTCCGGACGCACGGGGATGGCGCGCTCGTCCAGGTCCACATGCACCCCGGCCGCGCCCGCGATCTCGATGACCGCGCTGGCCAGGCCGCCCCGGGTCAGGTCGCGGAGGCAGTGCACGTCGATGCCGGCGTCCAGTAGCGCCAGCACCGGTTCCGCCAGCGGCGCGCAGTCCGACTCGATGGCGCTCTCGAAGGCCAGCCCCTCCCGCGCCGCCATGATGGCCATGCCGTGGCGCCCGATATCCCCGTTGAGCAGCACGACGTCGCCGGGGTGCACTCGCTCGGGAGTGACCACCACCCCCGGGGGCACGATGCCGAGACCGGCGGTGTTCACGAAGAGCCCGTCCCCTTTGCCCTTGTCCACGACCTTGGTGTCGCCGGTCACGACCGCCACTCCGGCGGCGGCCGCCGCGGTCTGCATGGAGCGCACGACCTGCCACAGCGTCTCCATGGGGAGCCCCTCTTCCAGGATGAACCCGGCGGTCAGGAAGAGCGGACGCGCCCCGCACATGGCCAGGTCGTTCACCGTGCCGTTCACGGCCAGGGTGCCGATATCGCCCCCGGGGAAGAAGAGCGGCCGGACCACGTAGGAGTCTGTGGTCAGCGCGACCCTCATCCCGTTGAGGTCGAAGATCGCTCCGTCATGACGCGCCCCGAGCATCGGGTTCTGGAAGGCGGACAGGAACATCTTCTCGATCAGGGTGTGCATCAACTTGCCGCCGCCCCCGTGCGCGAGGAGGACCTGCGGGTATTCGCTGATGGGGATGGGGCAGGTCAAGGCGAAGTCTTGCGCGAGTGTCGTCGGTTTCGTCATAGCTGCGCCTCCCTGATCCCCCCACCCCGGTACCGGTAGTAGGCCGCGCAGGCTCCCTCGGAGGAGACCATGGTCGCGCCCAGCGGATGCTCGGGGGTACACCGCGCGCCGAAGGCCGGGCACTCGAAGGGCTTCAGGATCCCCTGGAGCACCCGGCCGCTCTGGCATTCGCTCGACTCCTCCACGGAATAGTCGGCCAGGCCAAAGCGGCGCTCCGCGTCGAAGCCGGCATAGTCCGACCGCAGCTCGAGACCGCTCTGTGGAATCTCCCCGATGCCCCGCCAGCGCCGCGGCCGCACCTGGAAGACCTCAGCGATCAGGCGCCGCGCCTCCCGGTTGCCGCCGCGGCGCACCGAGCGGGCGTAGGCGTTCTCCACCTCGGCCTGTCCCGCCTCCAGCTGTCGCACGCACAGGTAGATGCCCTGCAGGATGTCGAGCGGCTCGAACCCGGTGACCACGATCGGCACGCGGTAGCGGGCGGCCAGCGGCGCGTACTCCTGGTAGCCCATCACGGTGCAGACATGCCCGGCGGCCAGGAATCCCTGCACGCGGTTGTGCGGCGACGCCAGGATGGCTTCCATGGCCGGCGGCACCAGCACGTGCGACACCAGCAACGAGAAGTTGGCGATCCCCTGCCGGTGGGCCTGGTGCACGGCCAGGGCGTTGGCCGGCGCCGTCGTCTCGAATCCCACGGCGAAGAAGACGACCTGGTAGTCCGGATGGGTCCGGGCCAGCGCCAGGGCGTCCAGCGGAGAGTAGACGACGCGGACGTCCGCGCCCCGTGCCTTGGCGGAGAGCAGGTCACCCTTCGTTCCGGGCACCCGCAGCATGTCGCCGAAGGAGCAGAAGATCACGCCGGGGGCGGCCGCGATCTCCACAGCTTTGTCGATCAGCTCGACCGGTGTGACGCAGACCGGGCATCCCGGACCGTGCACGAGCGTGATCAGATCGGGCAGGAGTTCGTCAATGCCGAACTTGACGATGGCGTGGGTCTGGCCTCCGCAGACCTCCATGATGGTCCAGGGGCGGGTGGTGGCGCGGGCGATGGCCCCGGCCAGCCGCCGGGCCGCACGGGCGTCGCGGTACTCGTCGATGAACTTCACGCCGGCTCCTCCGGAACAGCCAGGTCCTCCATCTGCGCCAGGTATGCGAAGATCTGCTCCGCCTCGCGCTCGTCCACCCGGCTGATGGCGAATCCCACGTGGACCATGACGTAGTCGCCGACGGCTGCCTCGGGGACGAACGCCAGGTTGACCTCCTTGACCACGCCGCCGAAACTCACCCGGCCGGAGCGATCGAGCCCCGCGCCATCGGCGATGCTGATGATCCTTCCGGGGACCGCCAGGCACACCGTCGCTCACCCTTTCACGAACTCGACATCCACGTGACCTGCATTCGACGTCCCGTCGAATGGCACACACGTCGATTGCACGCCGACGGCCCGTGGAACCTTCGCGCGCAGCGCGGCCACGGCCTGCCCCAGCGCCAGACCGCCGTCGTTGGGCGGGATCCTCTGATGCCAGTACGTGCGGAAACCGTCGCAGCGCAGCCGCTCAACGGCGCGCTCGAGTAGGTAGGCGTTCTGGAAGCAGCCGCCGGTCAGAATGACACGCTCCTGACCCACACGGTGGGCCACGGCGCCGATGCCTTCTACTAATGTGTTGTGAAAGTGAGCGGAGATGTCTGGAGCCGCCTTACCGGTACGCAAATCCCGCAGGATCGCGCGGATCATCGGCTCCCAGTCCAGCAGGAACAGACCCGTCCCCACCGGTCGGTCCACAAAGACGAAGGGCAGATCGTACGCCTCTGTGGTGGCCACGCCGTCCAGGAGGAACTCCAACTCCATTGCCGCCTGGCTCTCGAAGCTGCAGCGCTGGCGCACGTCAAGCAGGGCGGCCACGGCGTCGAAGAGCCGCCCGGCGCTGGAGCACTGGGGAGCATTCACACTCCGGGCCAGCATCTGCTGGAGCACCCGTCGCTCTGCGGCGGAGAACGCCGCTACCGGCGCCAGGTCCGGCATGTCGAAGAGGCCGTCGCCGAAGATTGTGTAGAGCAGCCCGGCAGCAGCGCGTCGCGGTTCCCGCACCGCCTGTTCGCCGCCGGGCAGCGGGAACCGCCGGAAGGAGGCGACGCGGCGGAACCCCTCCCCGCTGACCTCCAGGAACTCCCCGCCCCACACCGTGCCGTCCTGCCCGTCACCGCTCCCGTCCCAGGCGACGCCGAGGACGGGAGGCGCCAGTTCATGCTCAGCCATGCAGGCCAGCACGTGGGCATAGTGGTGCTGCACTTTGATCACCGCCCGGCCCGTGCGCTCCGCAAACTGCGTGGACAGGTAGTCCGGATGGCTATCCGACGCCACGATGTCGGGGCGAACCTCGTAGAGCCGGCCGAAGTCATGGATCACGCGCTCGAACGCCTCGAGTGCGGGCCGGGTCTCCAGCGTTCCGATGTGCTGGCTGAGAAACGCCTGGCCACCTGCAGCCAGGGCTACCGTGTTCTTGAGATGCCCGCCCACGGCCAGTACCACCGGGGCGCGGGCACGCGGGGCGCCGTCAGGAGGTGCGTCGCCAGGAGCCGCAGCGCCGGGACCGGCGCCGTCGGGACCACTGCCACGCGCGACGGCGGGCACCCGCACGGGCAGGGGGGCGTAGCCGCGCGCGCGGCGCAGCAGCAGCGGCCGGTCACACACGACGCGGACGACCGAGTCGTCCACGTGCCGGGCGATGGGCCGGTCGTGTACGAGGAAGAGGTCCGCCATGCCGGCGAGGCGGACCAGCGCCTCGCGTTCATCGGTGACGATTGGTTCCTCCGCCAGGTTGCCGCTGGTGGCGACGATCGGGAATGCCAACTCCGCCATGAGGAGGTGATGCAGCGGAGTGTACGGCAGCATGATTCCCAGATACGGGTTGCCGGGTGCAACGCCCGGCGCGACGTCCCGCGCCACCGCGGCCGGCTCCCGCCGCAGCAGCACGATGGGAGCCTCCGGCGACTGCAGCAGTTGGGCTTCCATCGTGGCGAGCCGGCAGTGCTCCCGGACCAATGCCAGTGACGGGTACATCAGCGCGAAGGGCTTCTCCTCGCGGTGCTTCAGCCGGCGCAAGCGCTGCACCGCCTCCTCGCTGCGCGCGTCCACCAGCAACTGGAATCCGCCCAGTCCCTTGAGCGCGACGACGGCGCCCCCGCGGACTGCCCCCGCCGCCTGGCGCAGGGCCGCGTCCCCGGTGGCCCGCACGCGGCCGGCCGGGTCCCACAGGGCGAGGCGTGGACCGCACACCGGGCAGGCGATCGGCTGGGCGTGGAAGCGCCGGTCCCGGGGATCCTCATATTCCGCGCGGCAGGCGGGGCACATGGCGAAGGACCGCATTGTCGTGCCAGACCGGTCGTAGGGCAGCGTCTCGATGATGGAGAAGCGCGGGCCGCAGTTGGTGCAGTTCAGGAAGGGGTAGCGGTACCGGCGGTCCGCGGGGTCGAAGAGCTCGCGCAGGCAGTCGGAGCAGACCGCGATGTCCGGCAGCACCAGGACGGTTTTCTCGCCGGTATCGTCGCTTGTGCGGATGACGAAGCCGGTGAGCCCGGCGGGGTCCAGGTAGACCGCCTCCAGGCTGTGCACTGCGGCCCGCGGGGGCTTCTCCGCCGGGATGCGCAGGAGGAACTCCTGGAGGCGCTGGGGTGTTCCCTCAACTTCGATGAAGACCCCGCGCGCGGTGTTGCTCACCCACCCCGCCAGGGCCAGTTCTGTGGCCAGCCGGTAGACGAAGGGGCGGAACCCCACTCCCTGCACGGCGCCGCGTATGGTAACCCGGAGCCGCTGGACCTGCGTGGAGGCACTCGAGCCGATGGAGAGCTGCGTTGGCGGCCGCATCTCAGGCGCCCTCTTCAGTCTATGCAGGGGCCCGCGCACAGGCATCGGGCACTTGCCCGATCGTCGGCTGGGCAAGAGGAGGGCCCACAATCGCGGCTGAGAGGCAAAATCGGGTCTCCGCCCGATTGACCTGACAACATTCGTATCACAGCGTGGCATTGTGGACGGAATTCGTCGAAACGCCGCAGAGGATTTGCGGGATTCGTCTGTGCCTTCTCCCGCCATCGACGAAGTCGACCGGCAGATTATCGTCCACCTGCAGCGGGACGGCCGTTTGACCAACAGCGAAATCGGCCGACGCCTGGGACTCGCCGAGGGAACAATCCGGCGTCGCATCGATCGCATGCTGGCCGACGGGATTGTGCACATCGCCGCGGTGGCCAATCCCTTCAAGATCGGGCTGCCCATCGTGGTTCTCATCGGCATCGAAGTCGACCCTCCGCGGTTGGAGGAGGCTGCCCGCCGCCTCGTGGAGATGCGACAAGTGCGCTACGTCGGCTATTCCACCGGGACCTACGACATCATTGTCGAGGCGCTCTTCCCCTCGAACCAGGCACTGCTGCACTTTCTCACGAACGAGCTGGCCAAGATCCGCGGGATCCGGAAGACGGAGACTTCGCTCCAACTCGATGTGCTCAAACGCAGCTACGAGTGGGAGATTCCTCCGGTCGGTTCGGAGGTGCGCCAGGACGGCGGGACCCGCCCCCGCACACGGAGGCGTGTACCTGCCCGAAGGCCCTTCGGTCCGCCGACGGGAGGTGGGTGAACCACACTCCAGGCCGGGAGGTGGCACGATGAGGACACCGCGGGTGGTTGCGGTCCTGGTAGTTCTGGCGGGGCTGACCCTGCTGGCAGCCGGTCCGCCTGGTGCGACCGGGGCACCGGCGAAACCCAAGTCCGGGGGCTGGCTCGTGCTGTCCTTGGGCACGGACCCGCCGATCTTCGATTCCGCTCAAGCCACGGGGATTCCAAACCTGGGAATTATCCTGCTGGTGAGTGAGACGCTAACCAGGATCGATCCTGACGGCGGGAAGGTGTTGCCGAACCTGGCCGAATCCTGGTCCGTCTCCCCGGACGGCAAGACCTGGACATTCAAGCTCCGGCGGGGGGTGCGCTTCCACGACGGCACGCCGTTCAATGCGGAAGCCGTAAAGTTCAATGTGGAACGCATCCTCGACCCGGCGACCCGGGCGGCGGCGCGACCGGCCTTTACCATGATCGACCGCGTCGTGCCTGTAGACGAGACGACGGTTCAGATTATCACGGACGGTCCATTCGCTCCGCTGCCCGCCCAGCTGGCCTATGCGCCCATCGCCATCAACAGCCCCACCCAGGTGAGGAAGCTGGGAGCCAACTACTTCACCGCTCCGATGGGCACCGGGCCCTTCAAGTTCGTCTATCACCAGAAGGGGCGAGAGGTCAGGCTCGTGGCCAACAAGGAGTACTGGGGCGGTGCTCCCTACCTGGAGGGCGTCCTGATGCGGCCCATCCCCGAGACCGCGGCCCGGATCATGGCCCTGGAGGCCGGCGAGGTGGACGCCGTCTACCATGTCCCGCCGCGCGACGCGGCCCGACTGCGGTCGAATCCCAAGTTCGTCGTGCTGACGCCCTCGCCGCAACGGAAGATCTTCATCGGCATGAACGTGCAGTGGGGACCGTTCAAAGACAAGCGGGTGCGCCAGGCGCTCAACTACGCCGTCGACAAGAGGGCGATCGTGGACAAGATCTTCCTGGGGCTCGCCAAGATCACCGACTCACCGGTGCCGCACACCGGCTACGGGTACGTCCCCATCAAAACGTACGAGTACGATCCAGCAAGAGCCCGGCAGATGTTGGCCGAGGCGGGCTACCCCAACGGTTTCCGGGCTACGCTGCACTACGGGCCGGGGCGCTACCTGATGGACACCGAGGTCGTGGAGGCGGTCCAGTCCTACCTGGCCGCGGTGGGCGTGCGCGTGGAGATCATCCGTATGGAGTGGGGCGCCTACCAGGCGGTCCTGCGAAAGACCGTCCAGGAGAGCGCCGTCCAGATGTTCTTCATCGGCTGGGGGCTGCCCACGCTAGACGCGGATCTGGCCGTGAAGGACTACACCGAAGAGTCGTGGGCTCCCGGTGGGCTGAACAACATGTACTATGCGCGCGAGGACCTGACCCGGCTGATCATCGCCCAGCGTTTCTTCACGAACCCGGAGAATCGACTCTACGCGCTGCGGAAAATCCAGGAGATCATCATGGAGGACGCGCCGCAGATCTTCCTGTACACGGAGCCGCAGATCCATGCCAAGAAGGCGGACGTGAAGGACTTCATCATCTCCGTGACCGAGATGGTGGATCAGGTGCACAAGACCTGGCTCGACCGTTAGAACCGGGTGCCCCGGTACCTGGCCCGCCGGGTGACGATCATGGTGCCCCTGCTCCTGGGGGTATCCCTGATTATCTTCGTCCTGATCCGTCTCATCCCCGGCGATCCGGCGGAGTTGCTGGCGAGCCAGTGGGCCACCGCTGAGGACATCGCGCTCGTCCGCCGCGCGTGGGGGCTCGACCGCCCGCTGCCCGTCCAGTATGGAGTCTTCCTGGGCAATCTGCTGCGTGGGGAACTGGGCCGGTCGGTGGCCTCCGGCGTCCCGGTCTCCGTCGAGATCGCCGCGCGCTACCCCTCCACCATCTTGCTCGCCGCCGCCAGCATGGGGGTGGCCATCGCGGTAGGGGGGACGGCTGGCATCATCTCCGCGCAGCGCCCCTACTCCTGGTGGGACAACGGCGCCATGGTTCTGGCGCTGCTGGGCGTTTCCACGCCGGCGTTCTGGGCGGGCCTGATGCTCATGCTGCTCTTTAGCGTCATCCTCGGGTGGCTGCCGGCCAGCGGGATGGGCTCGCTGCGGCACCTCGTGCTCCCCGCCGTGACCCTAGGAATGGCTGCGGCGGGGATCATCGCCCGGCAGACCAGGTCCAGCATGCTGGACGTCTTCGGTCAGGACTACATCCGCACCGCCCGGTCCAAAGGGGTCGCCGAACCGGCGGTCACCTACCGCCACGCCCTGAAGAACGCCGTTATCCCAGTCGTGACCATCATCGGCCTGCAGTTCGGGACCCTGCTGGGGGGATCGGTGATCGTGGAGAGCGTCTTCGCCTGGCCGGGGATGGGGCGGCTGCTCGTGGATGCCATCCTGGTGCGCGACTACCCGATCGTCCAGGCGGCGGTCCTATTGTTCGCCGCGACCTTCGCGGGCATCAACCTCCTGGTCGATCTGCTCTACGGGCTGCTTGATCCGCGCATCCGCTACGACTGAGCGGGGGCGATGGCGACGCGCATCCTGGCGCTGAACGCGGTGAGACCGCGGCCCCAGTGGCTGCGGCACCGTGCGCTGCGCACGTTCCTGCGGAACCGCGCGGCCAAATCCGGCATAGGGATCCTGCTCCTCCTCGGCCTCGCCGCCCTGTTCGCCGGCACCGTCGCGCCCTACGAGCCGCTTGCCGCGGACCTTGACCGGATGCTCCTGGTGCCGTCACGTGCGCACCCCCTGGGCACGGATGAGCTGGGGCGGGACCTCCTCAGCCGCATCATCTACGGCGCGCGCATCTCGCTCACGCTGGGGTTCGTCTCCGTCGGCATCGGCCTGCTGATTGGAACCGCGCTGGGCGCGCTGGGGACCTACCGCGGCGGGTGGGCGGATCTCCTGAGCATGCGCTTCGTGGACGTGCTGCTCTCCTTTCCACCCGTGCTGCTGGCGATCTGCATCGTCGCCGTGATGGGTCCCAGCCTCTACAATGCGATGATCGCGATCGGCATCGCCCAGATGCCCGTGTACGCCCGCCTAGTCCGGGGCTTGGTGCTGACAATCCGGGAGCAGCAGTACGTCGAAGCCGCCCGCGCCCTCGGCGCACACGACTCGCGCATCCTGCTACGGCACATCCTCCCCAACTGCCTCTCCCCACTCATCGTGCAGTCCACGCTGCAGATTGCGTCGGCAATCCTCTCCGCCGCAGCGCTGGGGTTCCTGGGACTGGGAGCTCAGCCTCCCACACCGGAGTGGGGCGCAATGTTGAGCAAGGGCCGGCTCTACTTGCGGGTGGCGCCGCACCTGACCGCGTTCCCGGGACTGGCGATCTTCGTGACAGTCTTGGCCTTCAACCTCTTCGGCGACGGCCTGCGGGACGCGCTGGACCCGCGCATGGCTGCGCGCCTGGGTCTGTAGGAGGAGACAACAATGGCAGAGGCGATCAGGCATGTCCTGGAGCACGTTGACAACGAATACACGCTGGACCTGACGCGCCGGCTGATCAGCATCCCCAGCATCGCGCCACCGCTGCAGTTGACCGAGATCGCGGAGGCGGTGTCTCGGGAGGTTGCCGGCTATGGGCTTTCCCCCGTGGTGGACGGGGACGCCGGGGACGGCTGGGCCAGGCCTAACGTCCTGGCGGCCCTGGGCACCGGCACGCCGACCCTGCTGCTCGCCGCGCACACTGATGTGGTGCCGCCCTATGATCTGTCCCAGTGGCGCTATCCTCCTTTTGCCGCCGCGGTCGAGGACGGCGTGCTCTACGGCCGGGGCGCTGCGGACACCAAGGCCAGCCTGGGGGCGATGATGGCGGCGCTGCGAGCCGTCGCTCGGTCGAGGTTGCCGCTGGCAGGGAAGGTCGTGCTGGTCGCCTGGGCTGGCGACGAGTGGCAGCCACCTGATGCCCGCTGGTTCAACGGCCTGGCCTACCTGGCCGCCGCGGGGAAGCTTCAGGCGGACGCCGGCATCTTCGGCGAACCATACGATCTGCGCATCTGCTGCGCCAGCCGCGGGCGCCTCTGGTTTCGGGTTGAGACGGGCGGAGAACCCACTCACTCGGCGACCGGCAAGGGCATTAACGCCATCCTCAACGCGGTGAAGGTCATCGACGCCGTGTACGGGATCGGCGTCAATGACCATCCGGTGCTCGGCCGGGACACAATCAACGTGGGGACGATCGAAGGCGGGGTGCAGCCCAACATCGTACCCGATGTCTGCCGCCTGACCTTCGACATCCGTTTTGGCCCGCCGCGGGGCACGAGCGACGTTGAGGGCGAGGTGCGCTCAGCGGTGGATGGCTTGCGGGCCGATCCGACATTTCTGCTGCGCGAGCTCGCCGTGACCGAACACCGCGAGCCGATCGAGTTCCCAGACGCCGGGCCGTTGGTGGCGGCCCTGCGCGCGGCGGGTCGCGCCGCGGGACGCGACCTAGTGCTGGGCGGAGCGTTGTCCTTCGGGGACATCGGCGACTGGAAAGACCGCGCCGGCCTGCAGGAAGCCTGCCTGTTCGGCCCGGGAAAGACCCCCCAGGCGCACGCCATCAACGAGCACATCGCCGTCGCCGACCTGACCACCGCCGCACGCATCTACGCCGCGACCATCGTAGCCTACTGCGGAGTGGTCCGCTGAGGACAGCCTGTGGAACCCGTCGACCACGTCATCCTCTCCCACCTCGATGAGGACTACCTCCTCTGGCTGCTGCGGCGGCTGGTCCAGATTCCCAGCATCAACCCCCCGGGCCACCTGGCCCCCGTGGCCGAGTTCGTGGCCGAGGAGATGCGCGCCCAGGGCCTGCACGTGACGGTCGCGGGAGATGCCGGTGATGGGTGGGAACGGCCGAATGTCCTCGCGATCCTTCCCGGCCAGAGGTCGGAGTGGGGTCTGCTCTTCTCGGCGCACACCGACGTGGTCCCTGCGTACGATCTCCACGTCTGGCGCCACGACCCCTTCGCCGGGGTCCTTGATGACGGTGTGGTCTTCGGGCGGGGCGCCGCGGACTGCAAGGGAAGCCTGGCGGCGATGATCGCGGCACTCGTGGCCCTGCACCGGGCGCAGGTGCCCCTGGCGCGCTCCCTGGCGCTGCTGGCCTGGGCCGGCGACGAATGGCATCCGCCCGACGCCCGCTGGTTCAACGGAGAGACGTACATGGCTATGAACGGCCATCTCCGGCCCGCACCCTACATCGGCGGGGAACCTTATGACCTGACGGTCTGCTATGCCAGCCGGGGGCGGGTCTGGGTGCAGGTGGAGGTGGGCGGTAAGAGCGCGCATGCCGCCTCGGGGGCAGGGGTGAACGCCATTCTGGGAGCCGCGCGCATCATCCACGCTGTCTACGCCCTCCCCCGGGAAACCCATCCAGTCCTCGGCAGGGACACCGTCAATGTGGGGACGATCCACGGCGGCGTGCAGACCAATACCGTCCCCGATCGCTGCGAGCTCGTCTTCGACATCCGCTTTGCCCCGCCCCGGACGGTGGCCCGCGTGGCTGCGCTCGTGCAGGATGCCGTGGCGGGGGAGGCCGGCCGCAGCGGCACGGTGGTGCGCCGGCTGGCTTTCCCGGAGCGCCGCGAGCCCATCGAATTTCCGGCGGACGGTGGGCTGGTGCGCGCCCTGCAGGAGGCCGGGTGGGCGGCCCTCGGCCGGGAGCTCCCGCTCGGCGGTGCCGTCTCCTTCGGCGACATCGCCGACTGGAAAGACCGCGTGGGCATCGAGGAGGCTTGCCTGTTTGGCCCGGGGGAGACCGCGCAGGCCCACGCGGCGGACGAACATGTGGCGCTGGCCGACGTCGTCGCCGCCGCCCGCGTCTACGCCCTCGCGGCCCTGCGCTGCGCCCGGATGGGATGAAGGTGGAGGACGCCTGCGCCAGGGTGATCGCGGACTGCGTCGCCGTCCGCCGCGGAGAAGCGGTGCTCATCCTTCGCGATCACCAGGAAACGCTTGGCCTGCATGCCGGGTTCGTGACAGCGGTGCGGGAGGCGGGCGCCGTCCCTGTGGTGGTTGCCCTCCCGCCGGCGCAGAGCGCGGCGGAGGTCCCCCGGGCCGTGGGCGCGGCGCTGGAGGGTGCCGATGTCATCCTGATCTGCACGCCCTGGATCTTCCCTCATGACATCCGGCGGCAGGCGCTCGCGGCCGGGGCGCGGCTGCTTTCCCTGTGTGGGGTCACCGACGCCATGCTGGAGCGGGCCGGCGAGGTGGATTACGGCCACCTGGGGAAGATAACACGATCCACAGCCGCTACGTTCGCCCGCGCGACAACCCTGACCATCACAACTCCCGCCGGCACCGACATCCGCGCCCGCATTGGCGGCCGTCGGGTGGTCTCCCTCGATGGCGTCGCCGCCCGCCCCGGCACGGCGTCCGGGCTGCCCGCTGGCGTCGTGGCCGTCACGCCGGCCCCGGGGACGGCCGACGGGCGGCTCGTGCTGGACGGCAGCATTGAGGGACTCGGGCTGGTGGGCGAACCGGTCATGCTCACGGTCGCGGCGGGCCGGGTGACCGGCGTTGCCGGCGGGGAGGCGGCCCGGTGGTTGGAGGCGCAGTGGAGCGCCGAACCGCCGGACGCCCGGGTGGTGGCCGAATTCGGGATCGGGACGAATCCCTTCGCCCGCTACTGCGGCCGCTTGGTTGAGGATGAACGCGTGGCCGGCTCTGCGCACGTGGGGTTCGGACGGAACACGCACCTCGGCGGGGAGGTCACGGAGGGCACCCACCGGGATGCCGCCATGCGGCAACCCACGGTGCGGCTGGACGATTGGGAGATCGTCCGCGCCGGCGAGCTGGCGCTGTGAACCGCGCCGGACTCCCGGGCACGCGGCGGTGGACCAGGATACGCGCAACAACAGCGCGCGGAACTCAAGGCGGAACTCAAGGAGGGGTGAACCCATGATGTCCCGAGAGGAGTACCTGCAGCTTCCCCTGGAGGAACGGCTGATCACGCTCCCGGCAGGAGACCACGAACGTGCCGAGCGCCTGTTTCGGGACCTCGTGACCGTGGATCTGCACACCCACATCTTCGGGTCGCTGCATTATGCCTTCGACTACAACCTGGTGCACCAGACCGGGGTCACCGGCTTCTTCGAAGCCGTTCCGGTGCTCTCCGAGGAATTCCCCGACGCGGTGGAGTTGTTGGCCCGCTACCAAAGCGTCGTGGTGCGGCAGCCGGGCATGGTGCCGGCGACGCGCGCGGAGGACATCCGGCGGGCCAAACAGACCGGACAGCAAGCGGTGATGTTCCAGCTGGAACCTCAGGCCATCGGGCGCAACCTGGACCGGGTTGACCTCTTCTACGGCCTGGGGATCCGAATGATGCTGCTGACCTTCAACACGCGCAACCTGGTCGGCGACGGGTGCGGGGAGGAGACGGACGCCGGCCTGAGCCGCTTCGGGCGGGCACTCGTGGAGCGGCTCAATGCCGCACGGATCCTCATCGACCTGTCGCACTGCGGCATCAGGACGTCCCTGGATGCCATCGCGGCCTCCACCATGCCGGTTCTCTTCAATCACACCGGGGCTCGCGCCCTCAACCCTCCCTGCGCGCGCCTGATCACCGACGAGCAGATTCGGGCGGTGGCCGAGAAAGGCGGTCTGGTGGGCATCTCCGCCATTCCCAACCAGTTGTCCAGCAGGCCGGAGCAGGGCATCGACGACCTGCTGGACCATCTGGAATATGTCGCCCGCCTTGTGGGCGTTGAGCATGTGGCCATCGGCCTGGACAACACGTTCCACGACCAGGTCGCGATGCACCGCAAGCTGGAGGCGGAGCGACCCGAGGAGTTCAAGCGGATGGGAATTACGCTGGCGGCGAACTTCATGTACGGCATCGAATCGCCGCTGGAGTGGAAGAACATCGTCCGCGGGCTGGTGGCGCGGGGGTATGGGGATGAAGAGATCGAGAAGATCGTCGGCGGCAACGCCCTGCGGGTGATCAGCGAGGTAGTGGGGTGACGGAGATCGCCAGGCGGACGCTCGGGTACACCGGGCAGGTTGCGGAGTTTGCCGCCCGGGCTCGGTTCGAGGAATTCCCCCGGGATGCGGTCGACACGGTGAAGCTTCACCTGTTGGATGCGGTGGGAATCATGCTGGGGGCATATGCGACCAGGCATCCCATCCTGGAAGGTGTGATCCAACTCGCCCGGGAATCCGGCGGCCGCGCCGAGGCCACCCTGGCGGGCACCGGAGACAAGGTCGCCTGTGCGGACGCCGCCATGGCTAACGCTGTCCTGGCCAACTTCCTGGACTTCAGCGACGGGCACTTCCTGGGCGGTCACATCAACGACAGACTCGTTCCCGTCTGCCTGGCGGCGGGTGAGCGCGTGGGCGCCTCCGGCCGGGAGGTACTGGCCGCCCTCCTGGTCGGGTACGAGGTGTACATCCACCTGGCCACGACCCTCTTCGCGGCGGTGGACGCCGCCCCGGTGCGCCTGCCGTACTTCGTCGTCCTTGGCCCTCTCGCCGGTGCGGCCGCCGCGGGGAAACTCTTCCGGCTTTCCGCGGACCGGATCGCCGGGGCCCTAGGCCTGGCCGCGTCGTTTCAGGTGGCCGGGGCGCAGTACCTACAGAGTGGGGGGCACGAGAAAGACCTCTGTTCGGGGCACGAGGCCAGGCGCGCCGTCGTCTCGGCACTGCTGGCGCAGCAGGGCGTCCTGGGTTCTCCGGACATCCTGGAGGGCGAACGAGGGCTCCTACAGCTTGTCGGTGCAGACCTCCCCGCGGCGGGGGCGCCAGACCTGGGCCGGACCTCCCGGATCACGCAATGCTATGTCAAACCCTATCCGGCCTGCCGATACCTGCACGCCTCCATTGAAGCGGCGCTGCGGCTCCGCGAGCAGGGGATTGATCCCGATGAGATCGAGGGCGTCACGGTCACCACAAACAGCTCGTCGGCCGCGCGGACGAGTTACAACATCCGCTCCCACGTGAATGCCATCTTCAGCCACCCCTATCAGGTGGCCGCCGCCCTGCGGGAGGGTCACGCGGATG
>Ga0209172_10005095_pt1 | contig 16446 bp, 12 predicted proteins | sample LarsenN4metaG_FD_184113 | JGI IMG/M metagenome (GOLD analysis project Ga0209172, IMG submission 184113) | Hot spring sediment bacterial and archeal communities from British Columbia, Canada, to study Microbial Dark Matter (Phase II) - Larsen... ... | reverse complement strand
GGCGCGCGGCTGCTCCTTGTCTTCGCGGATCTCGAAACCCGTGCCGCGGCCTTCTCGCCGGCCGCCAACGTAGGCGGCTAGGAGTTTCACGAGGCTTTCAAGGTCGGCACAGTCCATGATTTCTGCCGGTGTAACCGGCAAGGCCGTGGCGATCCCCACATGCGCTAGGCCCGCCGGTAAGGACGGGCCTTGCGTGTAGCTGGCGCGCGGCAGCGGCGCAGAGTAATCCGTTGCCGCCGGAATGTTTTCCTTCCGCGCCAAGCTCAGCAATTCGTCCGCCAGCCCGGCGGGCACCGCATCAGGGTTCTCCGTGGCAATCAGGACGCCGCTGCCGGGTTCTTTGCTCGGAGCGCGCACTTGCGCTTCCGCCTGTTGCCCAGCTCCGCCGCGGCGCGGCAGCAGGCGGCCGACGTAGATCATCTCGTCGGTGCGCAGGTGCTGCGTGAGCCGGTCGAGTCCCCGGGAATTGGCCCACTGCTGCACGACAAACGCGAAGGTCAGCGTGCCCTGCAGCCGGCTGGCATCCACGCGTCGAGCCAGCTCCGTCAATGCGGCAACGCCGAAGCGATCACCAGCCGCGGGAGCGGTCAGCTTGCGCATATCCAGCAGGTAAGCCTTCAGATCGAGTGAGATGGGGTCGAGCAGGTCCACGCCCGCCCGGTGAACTTCGGCGAGGCTCGCGGCACCGATGTCCACGTACATTTCATCCGGATGGCTGACGCGGGGCGGATCGCGGCGGCCGCCCTGCAGGTGGGTGGAAAGCCCGGCGACAACCCCCGGCACGCGGGTGCCGCGACGCGTCACCACCACCACAGGCTGGGCGGCATGAAGCTGGTCAAACAGGCCGTGCGGAGCCTGCTGCGGCAATCGTTGCACGCGCAAGTAGCCGTCGTCGGTGATCCCGCTGACGAGGTAACCGGGCTGGTCCAGTGGCGTGACGATCAGCCGGTGCGGGCTGCCCGTGCCGAACGTTATCCAGACGTTGCCGATGCTGTCCGTCTGCGGGCGGAAAGCCTTCAACCGTTCTCGGACCTCCTGCGCGAGGAGCTGCTCGTACCCGCTTACCGCGGGAGTTTCTAGAAACTTGGCTAGGTCCATGCCCATCGTCTGCGCGTCCGCCGGCGCGGCCATCAGCACGGGAATCGCAATAGCCCATCCGAGCACGTTTTGGAAGCTCGCTCGCATCAGTTCCTCCCAGACCCGGAACAGCGTCCTTTTGTCGCGCGAATCTAGCGCAGGGAATGGCTGCGCGCAACTTGCCGCCTTTTGTAGCGCCGGCAATCGGGGTCGTGGAAAGGCGCCCCCAAGATGCCGGCGCTGCGAAAGGCCGGCAGGTGAGCCACAAGGGAAGAGGCTTTCGCCGACGGTTGTGACTGCGTAGAATCCGGCGGTCCGCACCGGAGGGGTCCATGCGAAGCACGATTGCTTTGCTTCTTTCGCTGTGGCTCGTGATCCCGGGCAGCGCCATGCCGCAGCGGCTTGGTGGGGATCAACGCCCGCGCGCGCGCGACCTGGGCCTCCGCCCGGGCATTTACGAGCCCGGCCCGCTCAACGCCATCACCGACGTCCCCGGAGTGCGCGTCGGCCACGCCACCATCATCTCTGGCGAGAATATCCGCACGGGCATCACCGTCGTCATTCCTCGTTCCGGAAACTTGTTTCGCGAAAAAGTTGTCGCCGCCGTGCACATCGCCAACGCCTTCGGCAAGCTGGTTGGTTCGACGCAACTCGAGGAACTCGGCCAGCTCGAAACGCCCATCCTGTTCACCAACACCCTGAGCGTGTGGGACGCTGCTGCGGCGCTGGCCGACTGGATGCTGGCCCTGCCGGGCAACGAAGAGGTGCGCTCGATCAATCCCGTCGTCGGCGAGACGAACGACGGCGGGCTGAACGACATCCGCGGGCGGCACGTCCGCGCCGACCACGTCCGCGCAGCGCTGGAAAGCGCTCAGGGCGGCGAAGTAGAAGAAGGCTCCGTCGGCGCCGGCACAGGCACCGTCGCGTTCGGCTGGAAAGGCGGCATCGGGACCAGTTCGCGCCGCGTGCCTCACTCCGAAGCGCCCGCCATGGAAAGCCGGCGCGGCGAATTTATCGTCGGCGTGCTGGTGCAGACCAACTTTGGCGGGCAACTCACGATGGACGGCGTGCCCGTTTGGCGCGAACTCTCTCCGCCCCGGCGCGAAGGCACCCTGCCGACTGCGGGCGATGGCTCCTGCATGATCGTTGTGGCCACCGATGCGCCGCTCGATGCCCGGCAACTGAAGCGCTTGGCCGCACGCGCCATTCACGGCATGGCGCGGACTGGCTCTTCGGGCAGCCACGGCAGCGGCGATTACGTGATTGCGTTTTCCACTACCAGCGGCCTGCCCGCGACGGGGTCTGCTGTGCTGCGCGGCTTACGCGACGATGGGTTGTCGCCGCTGTTCCAGGCCGTGATCGAAGCCACTGAGGAGGCCATCTACAACTCGCTGCTGTGTGCCACCACGGTGCGCGGACAGGGGGGCCGCGTGGTCGAAGCCATCCCCATCGAGAAGCTGCGCGAAGTGCTCGCCCGCCACGGGAAGGCACAGGGACGGTAGGGAGCCATGTCACTGGGCATGAACTCCCTCAGAATGACAGCGTCTTAATCGACTCACCGGGGGGCGCTCACACGAGGTGGGAGGCTTACGGGCGGCACAGTTCGCCCAGCAGCACGTCGCGCCTGGCCTCTGCCAGACGGCTGGTGCGGTCGAGCATGATTAGGTAGAGGACCAGCGCGGCCCCGGCGAGCGCAAGAAAAATCACCCCAGCCAGCCAGAGTTTGTGCCAGCGCCAAGCCAGCACAAACACGAATCCGCCTCCCACCACCAGCACCAACATCACGCCCAGCAAAACCACGACGGTGAGGCCGGACTGCCGCTGGCGGAATTTTCCGAAATCGAACCGCCGCGGGAACTGCAACGAGAGCACGTTGCCCACCGTCAGGTTCACCAGCACGGCCAGCGCGAGCGCGGCCAGCGTGGTCGCCAACACCAGCAGCCCGGGCGGCTTCAGGAACAGGCCGATGAACAACCAGACGATCAGCAACTCCAAACCGATCAGCGTCGTGTAAAACAGGTTCTTGGCCAGCATCACATCCCGAAAGCGCACTGGGGCCGCCAGCAGGAACTGCACGCCGTAGCCTTCAAAGGCCAAGCTGTTGTACGCCAAGTGAGACAGCACCATCACCATGTAGGCCACGGCCGCAGGAAAGACCAGGTCCGGCGCGCGGGCAAAGGGGTTCGACCCGCTGCGCGAGCCTCCCGTTGGGAACACCAGCGGGAGGAAAATCAGCACGGGGATAATCAGGGTGATGAGCATGGGCCCGTTGCGCAGGAAGTAGCGCACTTCTTTTTCATAGATGGCCGCCACCGACCCTGAGAATCCGGGCAAAACCCATCCCGGTCGCACGCGCGCGCCTGCGGCTACTGCTTCGGGCCTGCGTGACTCGCTCACTTCTTCCCCGCGATACTTGTGAATCAGCCGGCGGCGGAGCAACCAGCCAAAGAGGCCGCCATAGCCGGCCAGCAATGCAGCGTCCGCCACAGCGCCGAGCAAGTTGCTGCGCGCGGCCTCCGCGACGGACCGCCCGGCTAGCCCCGGGGGGAGCACCACCGTCATCCCGGCAGCCTTCTGCAGATACGGTTTGGCGCGCGAGCCCCATCGCTCGCCCACGATTCCGAAAAGCTGCAGGGCGAGGATGGAAAGGATGAACACCGTGATGAGTAGTTCGCGCCCGCGGCGCCGCGCCAGCAGGCGTTCCAGCCAGGAGTGGATCAGCCGGTTCAGGAACAGGTTCGCGGCCGCGAAAACGAGCAGCACTACGGCGGCCCACGGCAGCAACTCGGGCCGCGCCAGGGCGATCCCCGTAGTCAGCCCGGCCAGCCACAACAGGCTCGTTGCAGCAGCCGGGTCGAGCAGCCCGTAGATCAGGCTGACCCAAAAAAACGTGGGAAAGCGCAGCGGGAAGACGAGCAAGGTGCGGAAGTCGAGCTCCACGGCAAAGGCGCCGAACAGGATGGGCAGCAACTGCCAGGCCAGAAAGATCGCCAGCAGAAGCAGACCGATGCCTTCCGGTTGATTGCGGTTCAGGAGAAAGTAGGTCGCGACGCCCATGCTTACGGCGCCGCCCAGGGTCATCAGCGCCAGGGTGGGCAGAAGGACGATGTAGCCCAGGATGTCCTGCCAGTTTTTGCCGGCGCGCAGGGCGTTGCGGAACAGCTGCCAGCGCAGCTCAGCAATCAACGCCACCTGCTCGCGCACGCCCAGCACGGCTTGCGCCGGCGCGGTGGCTACGCCAGCCATGAGAGTTCCTGCGCCGCGACGCGGGCGCCACCGACGATTTCGAGGAAGATCTGCTCCAGGGTGAGCTTTTCCGTGGCTTCGCCCGCCGCAGCCGGGCTGGCAGCCACCAGGCGCGATTCGACGCCGGCGCGCAGCTCCTCAATCGAGCCCTGCGCCACAAGCTTGCCTTTGTGGATGATGGCCACGTGGCTGCACAGCCGCTCGACGATTTCCAGCACATGCGAGGTAAGGAAGATGGTCACCCCGCGCTCGGTCATACGGTGCAGCATGGCCTTGAGCGTTCCTGCGGCGATGGCGTCCACGCCTTCGAAAGGCTCATCGAGAAACAGGATGCGGGGCCCGTGAATCACCGCGGCGGCCAGCGCCAGCTTTTTCTTCATGCCGTGGGAGTAGTCGGCGATCAGCGTCTTCGGCCGGTCGGCTAGCTCCATGAACCCGAGGAGGTCGGCGGCGCGCTGCGCCGCGGTCGAGCGGTTCAACCCGTACATGCGACCGACGAAGTTCAGGTATTCGGCGCCCGTCAGCCGCTCGAACAGAGCCAGCCCCTCGGGCACCACGCCGATTTGCCGCTTAACCTCGACGGGCTCCTTCTGTAGGTCGCGGCCCAGGATGAGGATGCGCCCGGCGGTGGGCTCCAGCAGGCCAGTGAGCATCTTGATCGTGGTGGACTTGCCGGCGCCGTTCGGGCCCAGGAAGCCGAAGAATTGCCCGGCTTCCACGGCCATGCTGACCGCGTCGACGGCCACCAGCTCGCCAAAACGCCGCACCAAGTTTTCTGTGACGATGGCTGGTTCGCTCATCCGGCCAGTGACCGTCCCAAGCAATCTACCACAACCAGTACGTCCGCCACCGTGGAAAAGCCTCTGAAAGCAGATCTCCCGCTTCGTTCTGACAGCGTTGCAGGCCTGCTCCGGGCGTCGTTCCGCGGGGCAGGCTCAGCGCGGAGATCGTCCGTCCGCCGAAGGCCACTCAGCATGACAAAGGTCTTTACGCGAGCGCGGGAACTGGCGGAGGAGGAGGGATTCGAACCCCCGAGGCCCTTGCGAGCCTAGCGGTTTTCAAGACCGCCGCCTTCAACCACTCGGCCACTCCTCCGCGGACAACTCTACCAGATGACCTCGAGAGCCCGCCATGCCTCGCTGCCCGAACGAGCGCCACAGATGGTCGGACGAAGTGAGAAGGGTCGAAGAGGTTTAGTTGGGCGGGACGGGGGCAGCGGGTGACGTGAGGGGCACCCAGTCGCCGGGAGGAAACTCGAGTCCCCAGAAGCGCGGCGAAGGGCAGAGGAATTCGACGCCGATGCGCTGGCCCTTCACCGTGGCCTCGCCGAGATACACAACGCGGCACTCCTGCTCTTCCTCGGTGACGGGATTGACCAGCATGATCATCGTGTCTATGGCCATGGTCTGGTTCAGGTAGATGAGCGCGCCGTGGGCGTTGACGACGATGGTCTCGGAAAGCTCGCGGAAGCGGCGTCCGTCGCGGTCCCGTCCCTGCGCGTACACCCGGATGCGGATGAACACGCGCGAGCTGCGTCGCGGCGTCTGCACGGTGGCCATACTTCCATGCTAGCACGCCGGACCGACCTGGCGAGGCCGCGTGCGCTATCAGGAACTCTGGTGGCCGCGGACGGCAGTGTGCGACTCGCTTTCGACCAAGCGGAGGGCCTCGTCGGTGGTGATCAGGCGCGCGCCCATGGAGCACAGCTCGTCGAGGGCGCGCAGGCCGTCCTCGGCCTTGAGGGCGCAGGTGGCGTCGGTTATCAGGGCCACGCGCCGGCCGCGCTCCAGCAGGCCTCTGGCTGCCAGCCGCACGCAGTATTCGGTGACCACGCCGTAGACGATGAACTCCGGCTCGCAGCCCAGCCGCTCGAGCACCGCTTCCGTGTTCGGGTTGTCGAACACGTCGAGGGTCTGCTTTTCAAGGATAAGCTGCTGGTAGGGCGACCAGTCGGCCGGGAGCGGCGCGCCGGACCGATTGGGCACCACGAAGTAGCACTCTGTCATGGTCTCCGGGATTTTCTGCTGGCCCGGCGTGCCCTGGACGCAGTGCGGCGGCCAGTGCTGGAATTCCGGGTCGTCGGGCGCATGCACGTCCACGTCGGAAACCAGGAAGACGTGCCCTTGGCGGGCGGCGTCGGTCAAACGTCGCAGATTGGGGATAGTGGTTTCGGCTCCCGGCACGTACAGGTTGCCGCCAGGCAGCATGAAATCCGCCTGGGTGTCCACGTCCCAGAAGATAATCGTTTGCGGGCGCACCGCACACTCACCTATTCGCATTTTAGCGCGTCGTCCGGGACGATGCACGGCTCACCCGTTCGCGCACCTGGCCCAGCATGGCCTCCAGGCGCGCGCTGTGGCGGACGGGGTATGTTTCGGCGGCGTCCAGCCGGCGCAAGGGCTCCGGGAGGCGCTGGAACGAATCGAGGAAGCGCACGCGGAGCCGGCCCAAAGGCTCCTGCGGTAGCGTGGGTTGGCCCGCGTGCATGACCTGGACGAGCAGCGGGGTGCCGCCCGGCAGATGCTCGTCATCGAGCGCGATGACGTCGCGCGCGAATTTGCCCTGCGCGTCCGCGAACCGGAACACCTGTTTCGACCCCGGGTAGGTGGCCTTGGCGTGGCTGAACTTGGCCGCCACGCGCACCGCACCGCTTTCTTCCATCTCCGCGAGCTTGTACACCACGCCGAGGGCGGGCGCGTCCGAGGAAGTAGACAGTGCAGTGCCCACGCCGAAGCCGTCGATTTGCGCGCCGCGTGCGAGCAGTTCCGCGACGCGGTCCTCATCCAGGTCGCCTGAGGCAAACACCTGCACGTCCTGCCAGCCCGCCGCGTCCAGCCGCCGGCGCACCCAGATGCTGTCGGCGGCTAGGTCGCCGCTGTCCAAGCGGACGGCCCGCGGCTTGAGCTTGGCGGCCAGGATGGTTTCGACGGCTGCGCGCACGTCGTAGGTATCCAGCAGCAGCACGGCGTGGTTCGGGAACAGCTCGACGAACCGCCGGAAGGCTTCCGCTTCGCTTTCTTGCGCCATGATCCAGGAATGGGCCTGCGTGCCGTAGGTGGGGATGCCGAACGCGTGGCCGGCATAGACGTTGGAGGTGCCCTGACAGCCGCCGATGTACGCTGCGCGCGCGGCCAGCACGCCGGAGCCGATGCTGTGCGCGCGACGCGTGCCGAACTCAATTACACTGCGTCCCTGCGCGGCCGTGTACAGTCGGGCGGCCTTGGTGGCGATCAGCGTCTGGAAACTCAGCGTGGAGAGCAGGTAGGTCTCCAGGATCTGCGCTTCGGCAATCGGCGCTTTCACGCGGAGCAGTGGCTCCCCGGGGAAGAATATGGTGCCTTCCGGCAGCGCCCAGATGTCGCCGTGGAACCGGAAGCTGGCCAGGAAATCGAAGAACCGGGGCCCCACCTGCGCAAAGGCGGGATGGCCGCGCAGGTAAGCGATCTCTTCCGAGGTGAACGAGACGTGCGCGATGTAATCGAGGGCTTGCTCGAGGCCGGCGGCCACCAGGTAGCTGCGCCGCGGCGGCAGGTGGCGCACGAACAGCTCGAACGTGGCCCGGCCGGCGAAGCCATGCTCGACGTAGCCGGCCGCCATGGTCAGCTCGTAAAGGTCGGTCAGCAGCCCAGAATGCTCGCGCATCGCTTGCGGGGATTATGCCATTGCTGTCGCGCACCTGGGGAAGGACAAAAGCGCGACCCGGGTTGCGGCCTGGCGCGCTGGCGGTTGAGATCCTTCGTCCGCCGCGGGGGGACTCGCCTGGCCTTCGCTGGGGAGCGGCGGAATGACGGCGGGGCAGAGCCCGGCGGGCTCAGCCGTGGTTGCGCCGCAGGGTCAGCCCGCCGTCCACCACCAGCACTTGGCCGGTGACGTAGTTGTCCGGCTCAAGGAAGAAGCGCACAGCGCGGGCCACATCTTCGGGGCGGCCGAATCGCGGAATAACCTTGCCGGCCACATAGGAGTCGTACTTGCCGCTGCGCACGCTGGCTTCGGCCATGCCGGTGACAGTGGCCCCCGGCGCGACCACGTTCACCCGCACCGTCTCCCACTGCATGGCCAGCACGCGCGCCGCGTGCACTAGGGCCGCTTTGGGCGCCGCATAGTTCAGGCTCGACGGGAAGGCCGCGACGGCCTGCATAGTCCCGAGCAGCACCAGGCTGCCGCCTGTGCGCACCTGCTCCATGACTTGCCCTAGGTCCCGTGCCAGCAGGACCGGTCCGGTGAAGTTGGCGTGCTGGGAAGCCTCTAGGGCTTCGCGGTTGAGCGCGTCGAAGCTGACCCGCGCCGGGTCGCCGGGGAAAATCACCGCGCCGTACAGAGGCGAGCTGGCCTGCTCGACGGCGCGCGAGAAGGCTGCGCGCGTGGCTTCCTCGGCGATGTCGCCGGCAATCAGCGTGAGCTGGGTTGCGAACTGTTCGTTCATCGCGCGTGCCAGGGCTTCCGCCCGGGCGCGGTTGGCGCGGTAGCCCACGACCAGCCGCGCTCCTTCGCGCGCCAGCAAGGCCACCGTCGCCGCGCCCAGTCCGCCCGTGCCTCCGGCCACCACGATTGTCCGCCCGGCCAGCGCGCGTTCGGCAAACTCGTACTGAAAACGTCGGTAGCGCTCGGCAAGATTCTCCTGCCAGTGCATCGAACTCATGGATTCCCGGCCAACTACCGGAGTTCCGGGGAGCAGCCCACGGCCAGCCCCCTGCCGATGGGGAAAAGACAAAACCCCCGGTGGTCGCCTCCCGCCGCGGCGGGCGGCGAGCCCGAGGGTCGTCCTTGGAACATTCCGAACCAGTCCGACTACCGGCCGCCCAGCACGGCTTTCTTGAAGGCCCCAGACGGACGCATGCGCACCACGGTCTTGGCCTTGATCTTGATGGGCTCGCCCGTCGCCGGGTTGCGCCCCATGCGCGCCTTGCGGTGCGCCTTTACGGCGCGGCCCAGGCCGGGGATCACGAATTTGCCGGCGCCGCCCTTGCACTCCTTTACGGCCAGCCCGAACAGCTCGTCGAAGAATGTCGCCACAGTCTTCTTGGTCGTGCCGCACCGTTCGGCCAGGTGCGCGACGATCTTAGTCTTGCTCATTGGGGTTGCCATCTAGTTCAGTTCTCCTCTCCGGTATTCGGAGTCCGCTGGACTCCGCCGGAGTCCACAAACCGGACTCCAGGGTGTCGTGCTAGCGCCCGGTGGAAACCGCGGGAAGACGCTGTGCCGCCGCACCAGTCGGGCGCCAACCGCCGTGCACTATAGCCGCTGCTCCGCGTTTGCGCAAGAGCGAACGTGGAAAAAACCCTGAAAAAATCAGCCTTCCTGCGGGGTCCCTTCCGGAGGCTGGTCCTCAGCCTCCCCACGATGCTCGGGGTTGAGATTCTTCGTCGCAGCATCTTCGCCGAAGGCGTCTGCGGCTAACGCTGCTCAGAATGGCTGCGCGAAGCGGGAGACAACGAGTCATCCGGGCGGTCAGAGCTTGCCGAGCTCTCCGTAGAAGTAGGCCATGGCCTTGATCCCGCCGAAGTAATTCTCCAGGTAGATGTGCTCGTCGGGTGCGTGCGCGTTTTCATCGGGCAGCCCGAAGCCGATCAGGATGCACGGCACGTGGAAGGTGTCGTATATCTGCGTGACGAACGGGATGGAGCCGCCTTCGCGGATGAACACGGCGCGCCTGCCGAAGCCTCTTTCCAGCGCGTTGTGCGCGGCCTGGAAATACGGATGGTCGTACGCTGCCACCCAAGGCTTGCCCATGCTCAACAATCGAAACTCGCACTTCATCGTCTTAGGCAGCAGCTTGCGGATGTGCCGCTCGACCAGCTTGGCGATCTTCACCGGGTCCTGATTCGGCACCAGGCGCGTCGAGAATTTCGCCCAGGCCTTGGCCGGAATGACGGTCTTGGCGCCCTCGCCCGTGTAGCCGCCCCACATGCCGTTCAGCTCGAGCGTGGGCCGGCACCAGAGCTGCTCGACAATCGAGTAACCCTTTTCCGGAACGAAGCCCGGTCCGGGCGCGCCTACGGTCTTCAGAAAATCTTTCTTTTTCCAGGGCAGCCGGGCTAGCGCCCGGCGCTCCTGCCGGGAGAGCGGAGCCACGTCGTCGTAGAAGCCGGGGATGGCCACGCGATTGTTCCGGTCGTGCAGCCGCGCAAACAGCTCGCAGAGGATGCGCAGTGGGTTGGGTGCCGCGCCGCCGAACACGCCGGAATGCAGGTCCTGCGCCGGGCCAGTGATTTCAATCTGGTAGTAGTTCAGCCCGCGCAGCCCGTAAGTGACCGAAGGCACGCCCTTGGCCAGCATGGAAGTGTCAGAGACCACCAGCACATCGGCGCGCAGCCGTTCCCTGTAGCGCTCGACGAAGTTCCACAGGTTCGTGCTGCCCACTTCTTCTTCTCCTTCGATCATCACTTTCAGGTTGACGGGTAGCCGGCCGTGCGTGCGCATTAGGGCCTGGATGGCTTTGAAGTGAATGTGGATCTGCCCCTTGTCGTCGGCGGTGCCGCGGCCGTAGAGGTTACCGTTGCGCTCGGTGGGATCAAACGGCGGGGAGGTCCACAGCTCGATGGGCTCGGGCGGCTGTACGTCGTAATGGCCGTAGAACAGGACCGTGGGCTTGCCCGGCGCCTTCAGCCATTCTCCGTAGACCATGGGGTGCCCGCCGGTGGGGAGGATCTCGACGTTTTCAAGGCCGGCGTCGCGCAACGCGCTGGCCACCCACTGCACGGCGCGTTCGATGTCGGGCTTGTGCTCGGACTTCGTGCTGACGCTGGGAATGCGCAGGAACTCCTTCAAGTCCGCCAGATGCTCGTGGCGATGGCTGTCAATGTATTCGAAAAGGTCCATGGAACTCTCCTCGGGCGGGCCGGCCCTGCTCCGAGCGGACTGATACGATCAAGCCGGCTATTCTAGCGTTCCTGGCGGGTAGCGACAATTCCACCTGCCGATCTTTGTTCGGACTCCCCAACGGGCGGCTGCTAGCGGCCTACTTCCGGCTCGGTGCGGGGGCTACGACTTCCACGCGAACAGTGCCCGATGCTGCCAGCAAATCAGAAAAGCCGGCGTGCGCGAGTCGTTGGGCCAGACGGTCAGACCCAGGGCGATCTCGCGCAGTTCGTGGGCCCTTTTGAATACAGCGACGTCAAGCCCGGCCCGGCGCAGCGCCGTTGCCGCTGCCAGTCTGGTCGGCCCGCCGCCAATGATCAGGATTTTCGGCGCCGCGTATCACTTGCGCGGGGCGGCGGTGGACCAGTCCACGGCGGTGCCGTACTGATAGACGAGTTGGGCGCCGCGGTCGGCGCCGAGTCCGACTAACACGGCCAGCGCGAGCAGGCCCACCAGAAACAGCTTGCGCAGGCCGGGCGTGAAGCTTTTCCGCCGGAAACCGGCGAGCATGCACAGGCCCACGGCCAGGCTGGTTGAGCCCATCATGAACAGCTTGTGCGCATCGGCGATTTCGTGCGCTGCGCCCTCGGCGGCTGCTTCCTCTGCCAGCAAACCGGTGCCCGCGGCGGGCACGGCGGCCAGCGTGCCGAGGTAGAGCAGCCAGACAGCTGTCGAGTGGAATTCCTCCCTGGCTCGCGCCATGGCCAGCAACTCAAACAGCAGCGCACCCAGCCAGAAGGCAATCGGGAAATGCACGAACACAGGGTGGTAGTTGAGCATTTTGCTGAGCCCGGGAAGAATCGCGTCCATCATGCCCTCCTCGACTTTTGTAGCGCCAGCATGTTGCCGGCCATTCTTTTCACCGCATCCCTAGCTCAGGGACCGGCCGCGCAGGCCACCTGACGCGAGGCCTGGCTGGCAACCACCTCACCTCAGCCTGTGCCCCGACAGGTCGGGATCGCTGCGGGACATCAGCACAATCTCCCGCAGCGCAGCGGGCTTGCGCCGGGCGATTCAAAGGCGCGCTCCCGCAATGAACTGCACCCTATCGCGCACCGCATCAGAACAGCCGGGGCGCGCGGCCGGCCGCGGCCGGGTCGAGCCCGAAGTGCTTGTAGGCCAGCGCCGTGGCCACGCGCCCTCGCGGCGTGCGGTCGAGCAGGCCCATCTGCATCAGGTAGGGCTCGTAGATTTCCTCGATGGCGTCTTCTTCTTCGCTGAGCGACGCGGCGATGGTGTTCAGCCCGACGGGCCCGCCGGCGTATTTCTGAATGACGGTGAGCAGCAGGTTACGGTCGAATTCGTCCAGGCCGTGCTCGTCCACGCCGAGCATGGCCAGAGCCTCGCGGGCCACGTCCAGGGTGATGCAGCCTGCGGCGCGCACTTCGGCGAAGTCACGCACGCGGCGGAGCAGCCGGTTGCCCACGCGCGGAGTGCCACGGCTGCGCCTGGCAATCTCGCGCGCGCCTTCGTCGTCCACTTCAATCCCCAGGATGCGCGCCGAGCGCGTGACGATCTCCACCAGGTCGTCCGGCGTGTAGAAGTCCAGCCGGTGCACGATCCCGAAGCGCGAGCGCAGAGGCGCGGTGATCAACCCGGCGCGCGTGGTGGCGCCGATCAGCGTGAACTTGCTCAGGCGATACGGATGGATGCGCGCCCCTGGGCCCTGGCCGATCACCAGGTCAATGCGGTAATCCTCCATCGCCGGGTAGAGGATTTCTTCCACGGCAGGCTGCAGGCGGTGGATTTCGTCGAGGAAGAAAACTTCGCGCGGCTCGAGCGCGGTGAGGATGGCGGTCAGGTCGCCCTTGCGCTCGAGCATGGGCCCCGAGCTGGTCTTGATGGCGACGCTGAGCTCGTTGGAGATGATCTGCGCCAGTGTGGTTTTGCCCAGGCCGGGCGGGCCATACAGCAGCACGTGGTCGAGCGCGTCGCCCCGGCTGCGCGCCGCGGCGATGGCGATGGCTAGGTTGTCTTTGACGCGCGCCTGACCGATGAATTCGTCGAGGCGTTTCGGGCGCACCGAGGCTTCGATGCGCGCGTCCTCGTCGAACGCTTGCCCGGAAACGATGCGGTGCGGGCGGTGGTCCATCAGGTTCTTGCCGGGCGGCTCAACTGCCGCAGGGAAGCTTTCAGCAGCGCCTCGAACGTACCGTCGGAGCTGCGCTGCGTTTCGGTGACCGCTTTCTCGGCGGCGCGGCGGTCATAGCCCAGGTTGACCAGCGCGGAGAGCACGTCGCCTTCGACGCGGGTGAGCGGGGTCGGCGCCGTCGCGGGTTCCAAGGCGGCGAGCTTGTCGCGGAGCTCGACGACGATGCGCTCCGCGGTCTTCTTGCCCACGCCGGGAATGCGCGTCAACTGTGCCAGGTCGCCCTTGCGGATGGCCGGAATCAGCTCGTCGAGCGGCAGGCCGGAAAGAATCTTCAGCGCCAGGTTCGGCCCCACGCCCGAAGCGGTGATCAGCAGCTCGAAGCACTGCTTTTCCCGCGCGGTCAGAAAGCCGTAGAGCGCCAGGTGATCTTCGCGCAGGTGCGTGTGCACCAGCAGCGCCACTTCGCTGTGCAGGTCGCCGAGCTGGTAGAAGGTCGACAGCGGGATGTGCACCTGGTAGCCGACGCCGGCCACGTCCACCAACACCTGGTTGGGCCGCTTCTCGGCCAGCCGCCCGCGCAATTGTCCGATCATCGCGCGCGATTATTCATCCCCGCCCTCGCACTGTCAAATCAAGGGGAAAGCAGCCAGGCAAGCTCGTCGATGGGTTGGGTTAACGTGGGAGGCCCATTCGTCCCGGAGTCAGTCTTAGCCCTCGCGCGGGTCCCTTCTGCGCGCGGACAGTTCTCACTTATTGCTTTCGCAGCCTGATCGGCGAACGCTGAGCCGTAGTGCAGGCGTGTTTGCCAGCAACGTCTTATTCCTCAGGCTAGCTGCCGCCTGGCGCTGGCAGGGGATTTGCACAGGCGAAGAAAAAGGCGAGCAACTGGACTTGACGCCGGGCGGGAAGGTGCCTATACTTACGAATTGGCTGCCCGAGTTTCGAGAGCTGTGGGGGAGGAGTAAGCGGGGCGGGCAGGCTGGTCGGGTCTTCTGATAGCTTAGATCCGAAGTGAGGACAGTTACGGACACCGGATAGAACGCTGTCGAGCTTCGCGTAGGTCCGTCCTGTGGACGGACGTGCCCGGCGCTCGACGCCGGGCTTTTTGTTGCTCCGGTGGTTTGGAGCCCTTCCGCCGGGAGCGGGAGGACAGTTCTTTGACAACTGAATGAGGCTGGCATTAGGCGCGAGGCGCCCCGGTCCCGCTCGGCGGGAGGGGATGTTTCGCGCCAAGCCGCAAAGTTCTGCTCAAGAGCGCTGATAGGCGAACTTGCCCGTATTGGTCCGCTGCAGCCCCGCTTTCGCGGGGCCGAGGCGGACGACGCACAGGGTAAGTTTTATGGTCAAGCTACTAAGGGCGTGCGGTGGATGCCTTGGCGCCAACAGGCGAGGAAGGACGTGGCAAGCTGCGATAAGCCTCGGGGAGCCGCAAGCAGGCTTTGATCCGGGGATGTCCGAATGGGGAAACCCACCCCGATGAACTCGGGGTACGGCCCGCTGAATCCATAGGCGGGCGCGAGCCAACCCGGGGAAGTGAACCATCTCAGTACCCGGAGGAAAAGAAATCAATCGAGATTCCGAGAGTAGCGGCGAGCGAAATCGGAACAGCCCAAACCCGGCCGTTGCGCTCGGCGCATAGCTGTGCAGCGGGAAGCAGCGCAGCAATGCTGTGCGTCGCGCGCAACGGCTGGGGGTTGTAGGACCGCACCAGTAGAGTTACCAATCCGGAGGCTAGGCGAATCGGCTGGAAAGCCGGGCCATAGAGTGTGAGAGTCACGTAGCCGAAAGCTTGCCGGACTCGAAGCGGGATCCTGAGTACCACGGGACACGGGAAATCCTGTGGGAAGCTGGGGAGACCACTCTCCAAGGCTAAATACTCGTTGGCGACCGATAGTGAACCAGTACCGTGAGGGAAAGGTGAAAAGCACCCCTGCGAGGGGAGTGAAATAGTACCTGAAACCGCATGCCTACAAGCAGTCGGAGGGCTATGCTTCGGTCTTCGGACCGGGGAAAGCCTGACGGCGTGCCTCTTGCTTAATGAGCCGGCTAGTTATTCTCGCAGGCGAGGCGAAGCGAACGCGAGCCGTAGCGAAAGCGAGTCCGAACAGGGCGACCAGTCTGCGGGAATAGACGCGAAGCGGGATGATCTACCCTTGGCCAGGCTGAAGCCCCGATAACCCGGGGTGGAGGGCCGAACCGTTGTTGGTTGAAAACAGCTCGGATGAGCTGAGGGTAGGGGTGAAAGGCTAATCAAATTCCGTGATAGCTCGTTCTCCCCGAAATGCCTTTAGGGGCAGCCTCGTGTGATCTGCCGCGGTTGTAGAGCTCTGGATGGGCTAGGGACCATTCCAGGTTACCGACTCCAACCAAACTGCGAAGGCCGCGGACAGCAGCACGGGAGTGAGACTACGAGGGATAAGCTTCGTGGTCGAAAGGGAAACAACCCAGACCGCCAGCTAAGGTCCCCAACTGCAGGCTGAGTGGGAAAGGATGTGTGGTCGCACAGACAGCCAGGAGGTTGGCTTAGAAGCAGCCATCCTTTAAAGAAAGCGTAAAAGCTCACTGGTCAAGCGGCCATGCGCCGATAATCCAACGGGGCTAAGCTTGCGACCGAAGCTGCGGAATTCCGCGACTTGTGAGCCGTGGCTCGTGCCGTTCATCGCAAGCACGGGTCACCGCTCACGGGTCGCGGATTTGGTAGGGGAGCATTGTGTGGAGTCCTAAGGCGGACCGCGAGGACCGCTGAACGCCACGCAAGAGACCCTGCCGGCATAAGTAGCGATAAAGGCGATGAGAACTCGCCTCGCCGAAAGTCTAAGGTTTCCTGAGGAAGGTTAATCCGCTCAGGGTTAGGCGGGTCCTAAGGTGAGGCCGAAAGGCGTAGCCGATGGACAGCAGGTCAACATTCCTGCCCCACCTGGCGGGCGTTATACGATGGGGTGACGCAGAAGGATAGGCGCCGCCGGTTATGGCTATCCGGTGCGCCGCGTGCAAGCCGGTCCCCGCAGGAAAATCCACGGGGACGCTAACGGTCAGACGCGGCGGAGTACCCCGCATGGGGGAAACGCGCTGAATTCACGCTGCCGGGAAAAACCTCTAAGGAGTCCGCCCGGTGCCCGTACCACAAACCGACACAGGTAGACACGGTGAGTATCCTAAGGCGCTCGAGAGAA
>Ga0209172_10005094_pt1 | contig 16447 bp, 17 predicted proteins | sample LarsenN4metaG_FD_184113 | JGI IMG/M metagenome (GOLD analysis project Ga0209172, IMG submission 184113) | Hot spring sediment bacterial and archeal communities from British Columbia, Canada, to study Microbial Dark Matter (Phase II) - Larsen... ... | reverse complement strand
AAGGTCATCGTGGACGAGGCCTGGTACGGCTTTGCGCGCTTTCACCCCGAGTTCCGGCCGACCGCACTGGAGGCGGGCGCCGATTACGCCACGCAGTCCACGCACAAGGTGCTCTCGGCCTTCTCGCAGGCCTCGATGATCCACGTCAACGATCCCGCGTTCAACGAGCACCTGTTCCGCGAGAACTTCAACATGCACACCTCGACCAGCCCGCAGTACGGGCTGATCGCGAGCCTGGACGTCGCCCGCAAGCAGGCGGTGATGGAGGGCTACAAGCTCCTTGCGCGCACGCTCGCGCTCGCGCGCGAGCTGCGGGCACAGATCAACTCGACCGGCGCCTTCCGCTGTCTGGAGCTCGCCGATCTGCTGCCCGAGGAAGTGCGCGGTGACGGCATCCGGCTCGACCCGACGAAGGTCACGGTGGACATCTCCGGCTCCGGCTACACCGTGGACGAGCTTCAGGCCGAGCTGTTCCACCGCTACAACATCCAGATCGAGAAAAGCACCTTCAACACCATCACCCTGCTGCTCACCATCGGCACCACCCGCTCGAAGGTCTCGCGCCTGTACGACGCGCTGATGCGCATCGCGCGCGAGCGGCGCGCGCCGCGGCGCCTGGTGCGCACGCCCGAGATCCCGGCGTTCACGCGGCTTCGCCATCTGCCGCGCGACGCCTACTACTGCGGCGGGGAGCTCGTGCCGGTGTTCGACGAGCGCGAGCGCGTCAACCGCGCGCTCGCCGGGCGCGTGTGCGCCGACGGCATCGTGCCGTATCCGCCCGGAATCCCGGTGCTCGTGCCCGGGCAGGTGATCACGCGCGAGATCGCCGAGTACCTCGGCGGCGTGCTGCGCTCGCAGAAGAGGATCGAGGTGCACGGCATCGCCTACGAGGGCTACGCCCCGTGCGTGCGGGTGCTGCGGCCCGCCGAGGAAAGAAGCCTGCGGCGGATCCGCTAGCCGGTTCGCGCGCCGGTCGCGGCCCTACACAAGCAGGCGAAGGCCTGATAGCATCCCGCAAACGGCGGTTCTGCGACCGCCGTTTTGCATTTGCGAGCGACGCACATGTCCCATCTGATGAACACCTACGCCCGCCAGCCGGTCGCGTTCGTGCGCGGGCGCGGCTGCCGGCTCTACGACGCCGCAGGGCGCGAGTACCTCGATGCGCTCGCCGGGATCGCCGTCAATACGCTCGGACACGCCCACCCGCGGCTCGTGCACGCGCTCACCGAGCAGATCGGCCGCATCATCCACACCTCGAACCTGTTCGAGTCGCCGCTTCAGGAAGCGGCGGCCGACCGGATCGCGGACATCACCGGCCTTGACGAGGTGTTCTTCTGCAACTCGGGGCTGGAGGCGAACGAGTGCGCCATCAAGCTCGCGCGCAAGTACGGCCACGAGCGCGGCGTCGCCGAGCCGGCGATCGTGGTGATGGAAAAGGCGTTCCACGGCCGCTCGCTCGCCACGCTCTCGGCGGGCGGCAGCCGCAAGGTGCAGGCGGGGTTCGAGCCGCTGGTGCAGGGTTTCGTGCGCGTACCGCTCAACGACCTCGATGCCGTGCGCCAGGTCGCCGCGCACAACCGCAACGTGGTGGCCGTGTTCGTCGAGCCGATCCAGGGTGAGGGCGGGATCAACGTCGCGCGCATGGAGTACCTGCGAGGCCTGAAGCAGATCTGCGAGGCGAACGAGTGGCTGTTCATGTCCGACGAGGTGCAGTGCGGCCTCGGGCGCACCGGCAAATGGTTCGTCTATCAGCACGCCGGTTTTCTGCCCGACGTGGTGCCGATCGCCAAGGGCCTTGCCGGCGGCGTGCCGGTGGGCGCCTGCGTCGCCGGCGGCCGCGCCAAGGGCCTGTTCAAGCCGGGCAACCACGGCTCGACCTTCGGCGGCAACCCGCTCGCGATGACCGGGGTGATCACCACGCTCGACGTCATCCGCGAGGAGGGACTGCTCGAGAACGCGGTGCGCGTGGGCGACGCCATCCGCGCCGGGCTCGCGGCGGCGCTCGCCGGCGTGCCGGGCGTGGTGGAGGTGCGCGGCATGGGCATGATGATCGGCGTGGAACTCGACCGGCCCTGCGGCGACCTGGTGAAGATGGCGCTCGATGCCGGGCTCGTGATCAACGTCACCGCCGAGCGCGTGATCCGGCTTCTGCCGCCGCTCATCATGACCGAAGCCGAAGGCCGCGAGGTGGTCGAGCGCCTCGCGCCGCTCGTACGCGCCTTCCTCGGTGCCGCCGAGCCGCGCGCCGAGTCGGCGCGCTAGTTCCGCGATGGCCGCGCCCCGCGTCAAGCTCCGGCATTACCTGCAGTTCAAGGACTTCTCGCGCGCCGAGTACGAGTACCTGTTCGAGCGCACGCGCTGGATCAAGGCGCGTTTCAAGAGCTACCGGCGCTACTGGCCGCTGCAGGACCGCACGCTCGCCATGATCTTCGAGAAGCCCTCCACGCGCACGCGCCTGTCGTTCGAGGCCGGCATGCACCAGCTGGGCGGCGCCGCGATCTACCTCTACACGCGCGACTCGCAGCTCGGGCGCGGCGAGCCGGTGGAGGACGCCGCGCAGGTCATCTCGCGCATGTGCGACCTCGTCATGATCCGCACCTTCGAGCAGGAGATCGTCGAGCGCTTCGCCGCACACTCGCGCGTGCCGGTGATCAACGGCCTCACCAACGAATACCACCCCTGCCAGATCCTCGCCGACATCTACACCTTCATCGAGCACCGCGGCCCGATCCGCGGCAAGACCGTCGCCTGGATCGGCGACTCAAACAACGTGTGCAACACCTGGCTGCAGGCCGCCGAGGTGCTCGACTTCAAGGTGCGCGTCTCGACCCCGCCCGGCTACGAGGTCGAGCCCGAGCGGGCGGGCGTCGCCGGCACCCACTTCGAGCAGATCGCCGATCCGCTCGAGGCGGCCAGGGGCGCGCATCTGGTCACCACCGACGTCTGGACCTCGATGGGGTTCGAGGCGGAGAACGAGGCGCGCCGCAAGGCCTTCGAGGACTGGCGGGTGGACGCCGAGATCATGCGTGCGGCGCGCAAGGACGCCCTGTTCATGCACTGCCTGCCGGCGCACCGCGGCGAAGAAGTCGCCGCCGAGGTGATTGACGGGCCGCAGAGCGTGGTGTGGGACGAGGCGGAGAACCGCCTGCACACCCAGAAGGCGCTGATGGAGTTCCTGCTCCTCGGCAGGATCCGCAGGCCCGCGAAGCGTTAGCCGGCCCTAGCCGCCGGACTTCACGCCCTTGCCCGGCGAAGGCAACGGCAGGGTCCCGCCGGTCGCCTCGCCAAGCAGCCCCGCCTCCGCGTACAGGCGCAGCTTCTCGCGGCTGTCGGCGATGTCGAGCCTGAGCATCGCGAGCTGGCCGATGCGGTCCGCGGGCGTGAAGAACTCCGCGCCCTTTTCCATCGTCAGGCGCTCCGGGTGATAGGTGAGGTTCGGGCCGGCGGTGTCGAGGATCGTCCAGTCGTTGCCGCGGCGAAGCTCCAGCGTCACCTCGCCGGTCACCGCCTTCGCCACCCAGCGTTGCGCCGCCTCGCGCAGCATCAGCGCCTGCGGATCGAACCAGCGCCCCTCGTACAGCAGCCGCCCGAGGCGGCGGCCGTTCGCGCGGTACTGCTCGATCGTGTCCTCGTTGTGGATCGCGGTGACCAGCCGCTCGTAGGCGATGTAGAGCAGCGCCATGCCCGGCGCCTCGTAGATGCCGCGGCTCTTCGCCTCGATGACGCGGTTCTCGATCTGGTCGGACATGCCCAGGCCGTGGCGCCCGCCGATCGCGTTCGCCTCGGCCATCAGCGCCACCGCGTCGGGAAATTCCCGGCCGTTGAGCGCGACCGGCACGCCCTGCTCGAACCGCACCGACACGCGCTCGGCGCGCACCTCGACGTCCTCGCGCCAGAACGCGACGCCCATGATCGGCTCGACGATCCACATGCCGCGGTCGAGGAACTCCAGGTCCTTCGCTTCGTGCGTCGCACCGAGCATGTTGGCGTCGGTCGAGTAGGCCTTCTCCGCGCTCATGCGGTACGCGATGCCGGCGCGCGCGAGATACTCCGACATCTCGCGCCGGCCGCCCAGCTCGTCAATGAAGCGCCGGTCGAGCCACGGCTTGTAGATGCGCAACGCCGGGTTGGCGAGCAGCCCGTAGCGGTAGAAGCGCTCGATGTCGTTGCCCTTGTAGGTGCTGCCGTCGGACCAGATCCCGACGCCGTCCTCGCGCATCGCGGCGACGAGCATCGTGCCGGTCACCGCGCGCCCGAGCGGCGTGGTGTTGAAGTACGTCGCCCCGCCGGTCGAGATGTGGAACGCGCCGCACTGGATCGCGGCGATGCCCTCGGCGACGAGCTGCGGCCGGCATTCGACCAAGCGCGCCTTTTCGGCGCCGCAGGCGAGCGCCTTGCGCGGGATCTCGGCGCAGTCGGGCTCGTCGGGCTGGCCGAGGTTCGCGGTGTAGGCGTACGGGATCGCCCCGTTCGCGCGCATCCAGTGCACCGCGGCGCTGGTGTCCAGGCCGCCCGAGAAGGCGATGCCGATTCGTTCGCCCGCGGGAAGCGTCTCCAGGATCGTCGCCAAGCGTGCTTCGCTCCGAAAGCTGGCAATGATACGTGATCCGATGACCGCTAGAATGGCGCGCGTGCGTTCCGTCGTCGCCTTGTTCGCCGCGCCGGTTCTCGCCCTGTCGCTCGATGCGGCGGCGGCGCCGTTCGCGGTGCAGCTCGGCGGCGAGCGGCTGGTGCTCGATGCGCCGCCGGGCTTTTCCGATACCGGCTTTCTCGGCTCGCCGAAGCTGCAGGAGCTGGCCGAATCCTCGACCTCGGCCTCGAACCGCGTGCTGCTTTACGCGATCCCGGACGCCGACGTGCGCCGCTTCATGGCGGGCGACGCGATGGAGCTGCGCCGCCATGTGCTCGCGGTCACGCCGCGGGCCCTGGAGCGGGAGCGCCTGAACGAGGCGCAGTTCGGCGCCTTTGTCGCCGAGGCGCTGCGGTCGCTCGGCCCGCCGGCGGGTCTGGGCGATTTGCGCGCCAGGCTCGACGCGCAACCGGAGCGCCGGCCGCTGCTGCTCGCCGAACTGAAGCGCGAGCCGAATCTCGTCACCGCGCTGCAGGGAACGCGCGTCGTCGTCCAGGGCCGCGGTTTCCTCGCGCCGGACAAGACCTTCTATGTGCTGGAAACCCTGACCTTCATGCTCTTGCGCGGCAAGCCGCTGCAGCTCACCGTGTTCACGCGCTTCGAAGGCCCCGAGGACATCGAGTGGATCACCGGCGCGACCGCGCGCTGGGCCGAGGATCTGCTGCGCCTGAACCGCTGAGCGCTATCGTGCGAGCCCCTCGAACCAGCGGCCGTAGATCCGGTCGGCGACCCTGTGCAGCGCCTCGACCCGCTGCGCGAGGCGCCGCTCGATCTCGTGCGGCTCCTGCACTGCGGGGCTCGCGGCGCTCTTCCTGATCTCTGCCGCGCCGCCGCGCACCCAGGCGCGGATCAGCTCCTCGGTCATCTCGACGTGGCACTGCATGCCGAAGTGCTTGCCGAGCGCGAACGCCTGGTTGGCGCAATGCGCGTTCGTGAGCACCCGCGTCGCTCCGAAAGGGATGCTGAAGGTCTCGCCGTGCCAGTGAAACGCCTCGAAGCGCTCCAGATCGCCGAACCACTCGCGCGCCACCGCGTTGTCGCAGACCTCGACCTCGCCCCAGCCGATCTCCTTCACCCTGTTGCGCGTCACCTCGCCGCCCAGCGCCTTGGCCATCAACTGGCCGCCGAGGCAGTGCCCGAGGACCGGCACGTCCTTGCGCACCGCGTCACGGATGAGCTCGAGCGCCGGGGCGATCCACGGCAGATCGTCGTTGACGCTCATCGGCCCGCCCATGAAGACGAGCCCCGAGTGCGCGCGCGCGTCCTTCGGCACCTTCGCGCCCTCGTCGAGCGCGACCAGCGTCCAGGGGATCCCCCTTGCCTCCAGTGCGGTGGCAAAATAGCCCGGCCCCTCGGAGCGCACGTGGCGGAATATCGCGACCGGTTTCATGCCAGCGCATTGTAGTGTGCTTCGGCGCATCGCCGTGCTCGCCGCGGCGCTCGCCGCCGCGCCGGCGGCGGCGCTCGACCTGACGCTCGTCGGCACCTTCGGCGACAAGGCCGCGATCCTGGTGCTTGACCGCGGCGAGCCGCGCACGTTGAGAATCGGGCAGAAAATCGGCGCCGCGACCCTCGTCTCGGTCGAGCGCGACCGCGCCACGGTGGAGATTGACGGCAAGCGCCGTGTGCTGGTGCGCGGACAGACCTGGAGTACGTCGGGCGGTCCGGCCGGCCGGCAGACCGCGGTCCTCGCCGCCGGGCCGGGCGGGCACTTCGTCGCGGAGGGACAGGTCAACGGCGGCGCGGTGCGCTTTCTGGTGGACACCGGCGCAAGCGCCGTCGCGCTGCCGGCAGCCGATGCAAGGCGGCTCGGGATTGACTATCGCAAGGGCCAGCGCGGCATCACGCAGACCGCCTCCGGTCCGGCGCCGGTCTACCTCGTCAAGCTCGACAGCGTGCGCGTCGGCGCGATCGAGCTGCATGAAGTGGACGGCATCGTCATCGAGCAGGGCCTGCCGATCGCGCTCCTCGGCATGACCTTCCTCAACCGCGTCGAGATGAAGCGCGAGGGCCAGACGCTCACCCTCACCCGGCGGTTCTGAAACCGGGCTTGGGTCGGGCCGACGCCGATCTTCCGCGCTACTTGCCCGGCACGAGCGGCACGAAACGCACCGGCAGGATGTGGCGCCGGTGGACGGCGCCGTCGGCGGCCTTGGTGAGGAGAACCAGCCGCTGGATGTCGCCCGAGCCGCCCACCGGGATCACCATGCGTCCGCCGGGCTTCAACTGGTCCACGAGCGCCTGCGGAACGGAGGGTGCCGCGGCGGTGACGACGATCGCGTCGAACGGCGCCTTTTCCGGCCAGCCGGCATAACCGTCGCCCGCGCGCACCTCGACGTTGCGATAACCCAGCTCGGCCAGACGCGCCGACGCCTGCCTCGCCAGCGGCTCCAGCAGCTCGATCGTGTACACCTGTTGGACGATCTCGGCGAGCACCGCCGCCTGGTAGCCCGAACCGGTGCCGACTTCCAGCACCACGTGATGCGGCTCGGGCGCGACGAGGTCGGTCGAGAGCGCGACGATGAAAGGCTGCGAGATGGTCTGGCCGTGGCCGATCGGCAGCGGGTGGTTGCGGTAGGCGAGCGGCCGCTCGGCGGGTCCGACGAAGCGGTGGCGCTCGACCCGTGCCATCGCCGCGCGCACCCGCGGCGACATCGCGGCGAGGCCGGTTTCCGCGCGCGTCTCGGCGTAGGTCGCGTCAATGTCGGCGAGCATCCGCTCGCGCAGCGCGCGCCAGTCCTGCGCCTCGGCGCCACTCATGCCGAGGCAGGCGGCGAGAAGGCTAGCGAGCGCTCTTGTCGCGTTCGACGCGCGCGTAGGCGGAATGGTTGTGGATGGACTCGAAGTTCTCCGACTCGACCACGTACGCGGTGATGCGCTCGTCGAGGTTGAGCAGCGCCGCCACGTCGCGCACCATGTCCTCGACGAACTTGGGGTTGTCGTAGGCGCGCTCGGTGACGTACTTCTCGTCCGGGCGCTTGAGCAGGCCGTAGAGCTCGCTGGAGGCCTGCTTTTCCACCAGGTCCACGATCTCCTCGATCCAGACGAAGTCGCTCGTGCGGGCGGTGACCGTGACGTGCGAGCGCTGGTTGTGCGCGCCGCGATCGGAGATGCGCTTGGAGCACGGGCACAGGCTCGTCACCGGAACGAGCACCTTCATCGCGAAGCTCTGCCGGCCGCGCCGGATCTCGCCGATGAAGGTCACCTCGTAGTCCATCAGGCTCTTCACCCCGGAGACCGGCGCCGATTTCTCGATGAAGTACGGAAACGCCATCTCGATATGGCCTTCCTCGGCTTCCAGCCGCCTGACCATCTGCACCAGCATCGCCTTGAAGCTGTCCACCGTCAGCTCGCGCTCCTGCGCCGCGAGGATCTCGACGAAGCGCGACATGTGCGTGCCCTTGAAGTGGTGCGGCAGCCCGACGTACATGTTGAACGTGGCGACCGTGTGCTGCACGCCGCCGGCGCGCTCCATGATGCGGATCGGGTGGCGGATCGCCTTGATGCCGACCTGGTCAATGGCGATGCGGCGCGAGTCGTGGCTCGCCTGGACGTCCGGGATGGCCTGCAGGTCCTTTGCCTTCATGCGGCCATTATATTCTGCGCAGCCGGCGCTCCGGCAGCGCGGCGCGGATCGCACCCGCGATGCCCTGCGCGTCAAGCCCCACCGAGGCGAGCAGCTTCGCCGGATCGCCGTGCTCGATGAATCGGTCCGGAAGTCCGAGAAGCAGCACGCGCCGCTCGATGCCGAGCGCGGCAAGGGCCTCGCACACGGCGCTGCCCGCCCCGCCCATCACCTGGTGCTCCTCGACCGTCACCAGCAGCTCGTGCGTGCGCGCGAGTTCCTCGACGAGCGCCGTGTCGAGCGGTTTGACGAATCGCATGTTCGCCACCGTGGCGCCGAGCGCCTCGGCCGCCTCCAGCGCCGGCTGCACCATCGAGCCGAAGGCGAGGATCGCGACGCGCGAGCCGCGGCGCCGGATCTCGCCTTTGCCGACCGGAAGCGCGCGCAGTTCCTTCTCGATCGCCGCGCCGGGGCCGGTGCCGCGCGGATAGCGCACCGCCGCCGGTCCGTCGAGCAGAAACCCCGTGGTGAGCATCCGCCGGCATTCGTTCTCGTCCGCGGGCGCCATCACCACCAGATTCGGCACCGTGCGCAGGTATGCGTAGTCGAAGGTGCCGTTGTGCGTCTGGCCATCGCCGCCGACGAGCCCCGCGCGGTCGAGCGCGAACAGCACCGGCAGGTTCTGGATCGCGACGTCGTGGATGAGCTGGTCGTAGCCGCGCTGCAGGAAGGTCGAATAGATCGCGACCACCGGCTTGAAGCCCTCGCAGGCGAGCCCGGCGGCGAAGGTGACCGCATGCTGTTCGGCGATCGCGACATCGTAGTAGCGGTCGGGAAATTCCTCCGAGAAGCGCACCATGCCGGAGCCCTCGCGCATCGCCGGCGTGATGCCGATGAGGCGCCGATCCGCGCGCGCCATGTCGCACAGCCAGTCGCCGAACACCTGGCTGTAGGTCGGCTTGCCGCTCGCCGCCTGCCGGATGCCGACCGACGGATCGAACTTGCTCGGCCCGTGGTAGGCGATCGGATCGTCCTCGGCGAGCTTGTAGCCGTGGCCCTTGCGCGTCACCACGTGCAGGAACTGCGGCCCGGAGAGCTTGCGGATGTTGGCGAGCGTCGGGATCAGCGCGTCCAGGTCGTGGCCGTCGATCGGGCCGATGTAATTGAAACCGAGTTCCTCGAACAGCGTGCCCGGCGTCACCATCCCCTTGACGTGCTCCTCGGCGCGGCGCGCAAGCTCCAGCATCCCCGGCATGCGCTTGAGCAGGTGCTCGCTCGCGCGCTTGGCGCTCGCGTACATGCGCCCCGAGAGCAGCCGCGCCAGGTAGTTGGTGAGCGCGCCCACCGGCGGCGAGATGGACATCTCGTTGTCGTTGAGGATGACGAGCAGGTCCACGTCCATCGCGCCGGCGTTGTTCATCGCCTCGTAGGCCATGCCGGCGCTCATCGCCCCGTCGCCGATCACGGCGATGCAGCGGCGCTTCTCGCCCTTTTTCTTCGCCGCCACCGCCATGCCGAGCGCCGCCGAGATCGAGGTCGAGGAGTGCGCGGTGCCGAACGCGTCGTAGGGCGACTCGCTGCGCCTCGGAAACCCGGAGATGCCGCCCAGCTGCCGCAGCGTCGCCATTCTCTCGCGCCGGCCGGTGAGGATCTTGTGCGGGTAGGTCTGGTGACCGACGTCCCAGACGATGCGGTCCTCGGGGGTGTCGAACACGTAATGCAGCGCGATGGTGAGCTCGACCGTGCCGAGGTTGGACGAGAGGTGCCCGCCGGTCTTCGACACCGATTCCAGCACGAAGGCGCGCAGCTCGTCGGCGAGCTGGCGCAACTGCCGGCGATCGAGGCGCCGCAGGTCCGCCGGGTCGTTCACCGTCCTGAGCAGCTCGTACATGGCCGGATTGTAGTCCCCGGCGCCGGCCGCGGCGCCCTGCGTGAGCCCCGCCGCGCCATCGCCGACGAGCGCGGAGGCCATCAGAACTGCCTCAGCACGATGAAGTCGGCGAGCTGGACGAGCCGGCGGGCGCGCTCGCCGAAGCCCTCGAGCGCCGCCTGCGCCTCGCACCGCAGCTCCTCGGCGAAGGCGCGCGCACGCGCCACGCCCATCGCCTGCACGTAGGTGGGCTTTCCCTGCTTCGAGTCCTTGCCGGCGGTCTTGCCCAGCGTCGCGGTGCTCGCGGCCGCATCGAGCACGTCGTCCACGACCTGGAACGCAAGGCCGATGCACTTCGCGTAACGATCCAGGCGCGCGCGCTCTGGCTCGGCGAGCGGCGCACCGCACGCGGCGCCGAGCACCACCGCCGCCCGGATCAGCGCCCCGGTCTTGCGGATGTGCATGAATTCCAGCTCGGGCAGCTCCAGGCGCTTGCCGGTGGATTCGAGGTCCACCGCCTGCCCGCCCGCCATGCCGCGCGAGCCGGCGGCGAGCGCGAGCGTGCGCACCATCTCGAGCTGGGCGGCCGGGTCGTCGGCGAGCCGGTGCTCGGCGAGCACCTGGAAGGCGAGCGACTGCAGCGCGTCGCCCGCAAGGAGCGCGGTCGCCTCGCCGTACTGCACATGCGCCGTGGGCTTTCCCCGCCGCAGCACGTCGTCGTCCATGCACGGCAGGTCGTCGTGCACCAGCGAATAGGCGTGGATCAGCTCGACCGCGGCGGCGGCGATCTCGAGGCGCTTCGCCTCCGCGCCGGCCAGCTCCCCGGCGGCGAAGACGAGCAGCGGCCGCACGCGCTTGCCGCCTTCGAGGGTCGCATAGCGCATCGCCTCGTGCAGGCGCGACGGTGCGTGCTGCACGGCCGGCAGCAGCCTGGCGAGCGTCTCCTCCATCCTCGCCTGGACGGCACCCATCCAGGGGGCGAAATCCGACTCAGGCGTCTTCACGGTCCTCGCGCGCGGCGTCCAGCGCGGCGGCGAGCGGCTTGAGCACCTCGCCTTCCAGCACCTGCACCTGCTGCCGCGCGGCCTCGAGCTTCTCGCGGCAGTACTTCGCCAGTTCCAGGCCGCGCCTGTGCGCGGCGAGCGACTGCTCGAGCGTCAGGTCGCCCGATTCCATCTGCGCGACGATGCGCTCCAGCTCCGCGAGCGCCTTCTCGAAGCCGGGACCGGCCTCGGACTGCTCGTCGGTTGCGGAATTCCTGGACGGGGATCTGCTCATAGGGGCGGAAGCGGGCGGCCGAGGCGCGGTGCGCCCGACCTCGTGCGTATTGTACAATCCGCGCCCTTTTGGGCATCCTCCGCGACATGTCCGACCTCGCCAGCTTCTCGCGCATCCAGCCCGCCCGCTGCCAGCTGCCGGTGGCGTGGTATTTCGACCCCGCGGTGTTCGAGCGGGAAAAGCGGCTGCTCTTCGACGCCGGCGCCGAGTACATCGGCCACGAGCGGATGGTGCCCGAGCCGGGCGACTACCACACGCTGGAGTGGATGGACCACGCGAAGGTGCTCGTGAGAAACGATTCCGGCGTGGCGCTGCTCTCCAACGTCTGCCGCCACCGCCAGGCGCTGATGCTGCAGGGGCGCGGCAACCTGCGAAACATCGTCTGTCCGGCGCATCGCTGGACCTACGACCTGCGCGGCGAGCTGCTCGGCGCGCCGCACTTCGCCGACAGTCCCTGCCTCCGGCTCCAGTCCACGCCGCTCGTCAACTGGCACGGTCTGCTCTTCGCCGGCCCGCGCGATGCGCGCGCCGACCTCGCCGGCATCGCCTGCGCCGCGGACTTCGATTTCTCCGGCTACGCGCTCGACCGCGTCGAGGTCACCGACTACCGCTGCAACTGGAAGACCTTCATGGAGGTGTACCTGGAGGTCTACCACGTCGAGCCCTTCCATCCGGGCCTGGGCAATTTCGCCGACGCCGCCGACTTCCGCGTCGAGTACACCGAGCGTACCTCGGTGCAGATCGTGGGCGCGAAGAACGGGCTCGCCGCGCCCGGCAGCCCGGTCTATCGCCGCTGGCACGAACAGTGCCTTGCGCGGCTGCGGGGCAGGGCGCCGAAGTACGGCGCGCTGTGGGCGACCTACTACCCCGGCCTCATGCTCGAGTGGTACCCGGATGTGCTGGTGATCTCGAAGGTGATTCCGCGCGCGCCGGACCTCACCACCAACGTGGTCGAGTTCTACTACCCCGAGGAGATCGTGCTCTTCGAGCGCGAGTTCGTCGAGGCGCAGCAGGCGGCCTACCGCGAAACCGCCGCCGAGGACGACGAACTTTGCCGGCGCATGGATCGCGGTCGCGCGGCGCTCTGGCGCGAGGGCCGCGACGACGCCGGTCCTTATCAGTCGCCGATGGAAGACGCGATGGTGCACTTCCACGAATGGCTGCGGCGCGAACTGGGCGAGTAGGGCCGCTCGTTTCCACCGAGGCGCTCGCCGCCCACCCGGACTGGCGCGTCTTCGACTGCCGCCACGACCTCGCCGACCCGGACGCGGGCGAACGCCAGTACCGGCAGGCGCATATTCCCGGCGCGCTCTTCGCCCACCTCGACCGCGATCTCTCGGCGCCGAGGACGGGAAGGAATGGACGCCACCCGCTGCCCGCTTTCGACGCCTTTGTCGCGTGGCTCGGCCGACAGGGACTCAGGCCAGAGGACACCATCGTGTGCTACGACGCCGGCTCGGGAGCGATGGCGGCGCGGCTGTGGTGGATGCTGCGCTGGGCGGGACACGAGAACGTCGCGGTGCTCGACGGCGGGTTCGCGAAGTGGCTGCGCGAAGGCCGGCCGGTGAGCGCGCAGGTGCCGGTGTTCGCGCCGACCGTCTATCCGGGGCGCGAGCGAAAGGACATGGCGGTGAACGCCGCCTGGGTCGAGGCGAACCTCGGCCGCGCGCTGCTCGTGGACGCGCGCGCGCCGGCGCGTTTTCGGGGCGAAGCCGAACCGATTGACCCGGTGGCCGGGCACATTCCCGGCGCGGTCAACCGCTTCAATAACGACAACGTCACCGCCGAGGGCACGTTCAAGGACCCGTTGACGCTGCGACGCGAGTTCGAGAAAGTGCTCGCCGGGCGAGCGCCGCAGGAAGTGGTGAACTACTGCGGCTCGGGAGTCTCCGCCTGCCACAACCTGCTGGCGATGGAGATCGCGGGGCTTTCCGGTGCGAAGCTCTACCCGGGGTCGTGGAGCGAGTGGATCGCGGATCCCCGGCGGGAGATCGCGCGGGGGGGATGACCCCCTGTGGCCGCCGACGCACTTCTGGTCATTCACTTCGCGATCGCGGCCTTCATCGCCGCGGGGCTTCCGCTCACCTGGATCGGCGCGGCGGCGAAATGGCGGTGGGTACGCAATCCCTGGTTCCGCTACCTTCACCTGGGCGCGATCGTCTTCGTCGCCGCCGAGGCGCTTCTCGGCTATGCCTGTCCGCTCACGGTGTGGGAAGACCTGCTGCGCGGCGGCGTGCGGCCGGAGTCCTTCGTCGGCCGCTGGGTGTACCGGCTGCTCTATTACAACGCGCCCGAGTGGGTGTTCACGACGATCTACGTCGCATGGGCGGCGGCGACCCTTGTCACCTTGCGGCTCGTGCCGCCCGGGCGAAGCGCCGATTGAGTCAGGCCGCCACGCGGGCGTGCCGCGCAAGCGCCCAGCGCACATGCTCGCGCACCAGCGCCGAAGAGTGGTTCTCGCGCGCGCGCAATGCGGCGACGACCTCGGGCGAGGTCGGCGCGTTGCCAAGGCCCACCGCGAGGTTGCGCAGCCAGCGTTCGTAGCCGATGCGCCGGATCGGCGAGCCGCGCAGGCGCCGCTCGAACTCCTCCTCGCTCCAGGCGAAAAGCTCGACGAGCGTGGCGCGGTCCAGCCGGTTGCGCGGCAGGAAATCGGCCTCGGCGGTGAGGCGCGCGAAGCGATTCCACGGGCAGACGAGCTGGCAATCGTCGCAGCCGTACACGCGGTTGCCGATCAGCGGCCGCAGATCTTCCGGAATCGCGCTCTTGTGCTCGATGGTGAGATAGGAGATGCAGCGGCGCGCATCGAGCCGGTACGGGCCGCGGATCGCCCGCGTCGGGCAGATCTCGATGCATCGTTCGCAGGTGCCGCAGTGCTCGGCCGCCGGCGAATCGGGAGGCAACGGCAGGCTGGTGTAGATCTCGCCGAGGAAGAACCATGAACCTGAATCGCGGGAAAGCGCGAGCGTGTGCTTTCCGCGCCAGGCGATGCCGGCCTTCACCGCCAGCTCCACCTCCAGCACCGGTGCGGAGTCGCAGAGCACGCGATGGCCGAAGGGCCCGGCCTCCGACTCGATGCGCTTGCAGAGCTTGCGCAGCCGCGCGCGGATCACCTTGTGGTAGTCGCGCCCGCGTGCATAGCGCGCGACGTAGGCGCGCGCGCCGTCGGCGAGCGCCGGCCACTCGTCCTCCATCGTCGGCGCGTAGTCCATTCGGCAGGAGATGACCCGGAGCGTGCCGGGCGCAAGCTCGGACGGGCGAGCGCGGAGCGCCCCATGGCGGGCCATATAATCCATCTCCCCGTGCCAACCCAAGGCGAGCCATTCGGCGAGCCGGCCCTCGGCTGCCGAGAGGTCCGCATCCGCGATGCCGACCGCCTGGAAGCCGAGTTCGGCGCCCCAACGCCTTATCCGCTCCGCAAGCGCCGCGTAATCCATGAAAGCCGAGCTTAGCCTGCCGGACGAAGCCGCCACGCTGCGGCTGGGTGCCGCGCTCGCCGAGGGAGCCCGCGGTGGGCTGGTGCTGCATCTTTCCGGTGAGCTTGGGACCGGCAAGACCACCCTGGTGCGCGGGTTACTTGAAGCCCTCGGCCATCGCGGGCGGGTGCGAAGCCCGACTTACACGCTGGTTGAACCTTATATCTTTTCGAGGTTACACTTCTATCACTTTGATTTCTATCGAATCAAAGGCGAGGCGGAATGGCTGAGCTCGGGATTTCAGGAGCATTTCGGCCCGGAAGCGCTCTGCGTGGTCGAGTGGCCCGAGCGGGCCGGGCGCGCGCTCCCGCCTCCGGATGTGCTGATCCGGCTGGAGCATGCGAACGGCGGCCGGCTCGCCCGGCTTTCCACGCACTCGCCCGCGGGCGAAGCCTGGCTCGCCGCGGCCTTGTTGCGCTGGCGCTCGTCCTAGGCGCAGCCGACGCCGCCGCGCAGGCACAGATCACCTCGACGAGGATCTGGCCGGCGCGCGACTACACCCGCGTCACCCTGGAGTCGCCCACAGAGATGCGCTTCAGCGTCTTCACCGTCAAGGATCCGGACCGGCTGGTGGTGGATGTCGAGGGCGCGGCGATGACTCCGGCGCTGGCCGAACTCCAGGACAAGGTCCTGCCCGGGGACCCCTACATCGAGAAGCTGCGCGTGGGGCGCAACCGCCCTGGCGTCATCCGCATCGTGCTCGACCTGAAGACGGAGGTGAAGCCGCAGGTCTTCACGCTCAGACCGGTCGCCGATTACGGGCACCGGCTGGTGCTCGACCTCTACCCGGCGGTGCCGCCGGATCCGCTCGCGCTGCTCATCGAATCGGGCGGCAAGCTCGCGCCGCAGGCTCCGGGCGACGAGGCGAAGCCCGCCGCCCCGGCCGAGGCGCCGCCGCCGGCGAAGGCCGGTGTCGCGCGGCTTGCGACCGTCGTGATTGATCCGGGCCACGGCGGCGAGGACCCGGGCGCCATCGGCCGCCACGGTTCGCAGGAAAAGGACATCACGCTGATGATCGCGCGCAGGCTCAAGGCCCTGGTGGACGAGGAGCCCGACATGCGCGCGGTGCTCACGCGCGACGGCGACTACTACCTGCCGCTGCACGTTCGGGTGGACAAGGCCCGTCGCCTGCGCGCCGATCTGCTCGTCTCGATCCACGCCGACGCGTTCCTGCGCCCGCACGCGCGCGGCTCGTCGGTGTACGCGCTCTCGGAGCGGCGCGCGACCTCGGAGGCGGCGAAATGGCTCGCGCGGCGCGAGAACGACGCCGACCTGGTCGGCGGCGTCAATCTCGACGTCAAGGACCGGTATCTCGCGCAGACGCTGCTCGATCTTTCGCAGACGGCGACGATTGACCACAGCCTGAAGCTCGGCCACGCGGTGCTCGCCGAACTCGGGCAGGTGAATTCGCTTCACAAGGCGCGCGTCGAGCAGGCGAGCTTCGCGGTGCTGAAGGCCCCCGACGTGCCCTCGATCCTGGTCGAGACCGCGTTCATCTCGAATCCGGAGGAAGAAAAGCGCCTGAACGACGAGGCCTACCGCGAGCGCATCGCGCGCGCCATTCTCGGCGGCATCAAGCGCTACCTCGCGCGCCATCCGCCGCGGCCCGGCCCGATGACCGCGACGCC
>Ga0209172_10005090_pt1 | contig 16453 bp, 11 predicted proteins | sample LarsenN4metaG_FD_184113 | JGI IMG/M metagenome (GOLD analysis project Ga0209172, IMG submission 184113) | Hot spring sediment bacterial and archeal communities from British Columbia, Canada, to study Microbial Dark Matter (Phase II) - Larsen... ... | reverse complement strand
CGACCGCGCCCATCAGGTCTGGCGTCGAGACGGTCTGGTCGAAGTCCATCCAGCCGTTCTTGATCTTCTCGATCAAGTCCTCGCTCCCAACATGATCGGCTCCGGCCGCCCGCGCCTCCTGCTCCTTTTCTCCCTTGGCGAATACCAGCACGCGCACCTTCCTGCCGCTGCCCTTGGGCAGCACGGTGGTGCCGCGCACCATCTGGTCGGACCGTTTGGGATCCACGCCCAAGCGGAGCGCCAAGTCCACCGACTCGTCGAACTTCGCGTACGCCGCCTGCTTGACCCGGTCGACGGCTTCACGCAACCCATACACTCGCGGTTCGATCTTTGCGACCGCGGCGGTCATCTTCTTACCCATACCCGACTCCCTGCGCGCCTGGCCGCGCCTAGCCCTGGACCACGATCCCCATACTCCGAGCCGTGCCTGCAATAATGTTCATCGCGCCCTCCAGGTCGGCGGCATTCAGATCGGCCATCTTCTTGCTGGCGATCTCCCGCAACTGCGCCTGCGTGATCTTCCCGACTTTGTCTTTTTGCGGCACGCCCGAGCCCTTGATGATACCCGCCGCCTTCTTGAGCAGGTCCGAGGCCGGCGGCGTTCGCGTCACGAACGTGAATGTCCGGTCCTTATAGACGGTGATCACGACCGGAATGATGCTGTCCCCTTCCTTCTGGGTCCGAGCGTTGAACTGCTTGCAGAACTCCATGATGTTCACGCCGTGCTGACCCAGCGATGGGCCGACCGGCGGCGCCGGATTCGCCTTGCCGGCCGGAATCTGCAACTTGATCTGTGCGACGACTTCTTTCGCCATGGTTCGCTCCCGAGGCCGGGCGAGAGGTTCGGGGCAAGCGGCCAGAGGTCCCACTCCCCGCCTCTCGCCCCGTGCCTCTAGCCTCTCGCCTTCCTAAATGCGTTCCACCTGCAAGAATCCCAGCTCCACCGGCGTGGAGCGCCCGAAGATGCTGACGAGCACCTTCACGCGATTGTGATCCGTGTCCACCTCATCCACCAATCCGTTGAAGCCGAGGAACGGGCCGTCGATGATACGAACATTGTCTCCTTTCACGAACTTGACCGCCTCGCGCGGCGCCGCCGCACCCGCATCCACTTGCTTGAGCAGCGAGTCCGCCTCGTCCAGGGTCAGCGGAACCGGCCGCGTTCCGCCGCCGACGAAGCCGGTCACCTTGGGCGTCTCCTTGATCATCTGGAGCGTCTCATCGGTCACCGGGGTCTCCAGCTCCAAGAGGACGTAGCCGGGGAAAAACTTGCGCTTCGACATTCGGCGCTTGCCATCCCGAATCTCGATCACGTCCTCCGTCGGGACCAGCACCTGCCCGAACTGCTCCGCCAGCCCCATCTGCTGCGCACGCTCGACCAGACTGGTTTTGACCCGTCCCTCGAACCCCGCATAGGTATGGAGCACATACCAGCTCTTGCCCATTCGCCTCCCTCATCCCGCCGCCACCGTCCCGTGAGGGTGGCGGACCTTCGTGTTGCTCCAGCGGCTCCTTAGATGATCTTGCTGATGAGCCAGACAAGGAACGTGTCCACGACGGACAGATACAAGGACATGATTGCGCAGAACACAATGACGACCGTCGTCGACCCGATCGTTTCGCCCCTGGACGGGAATGACACCCGCTTCACTTCCGCCCACGCTTCGCAGAGAAACTCACTGACGGCGGTCCATAGTCGCTTGACCATCTCTGTGCACCCTCACCGACGCCGTGCCGTCCGCTGCCGTCGGAAACACAGCCACCCTGAGTATTGACGCCAGCACGCATCGCATGCTGAGCGCGCCGGACCTCGCCCGCGCGGGGTGGCAGGGGCACCAGGAATCGAACCCGGACCTTCGGTTTTGGAGACCGACGTGCTAGCCGTTGAACACCATGCCCCTGCGCTTCGCGCAGGCACGTGGCCCTAGGCACGGGGCGATGGCCTTGATTCGTGGCAACTGCTCCCCCTCGCCTCTAGCCGCGCGCCCCTAGCCCATGCCCTATTTCACTTCTTTGTGCGGGGTATGCTTCCGGCAGACAGGACAGAACTTGTTCAGTTCCAGACGGTCCGGGTCGTTCTTTTTGTTTTTCATCGTTGCATAGCTACGGCTCTTACAGACCGAACACGCCATTGAAATGATTTCGCGCATGTCTCTGTCGCTCCCGGCTCGGGGCTAGAGGCCTGGGGCCGTATCCCCCCGCTCCCCTCGCGCCCGTCTCACGCCACAATTTCCGTGACCACCCCGGAGCCCACGGTCTTGCCCCCCTCGCGAATCGCAAACCGCAGCCCCTGATCCATCGCAATCGGCGAGATCAGCTCCGCCGAGATCGTCACGTTGTCCCCCGGCATCACCATCTCCACCCCCGCCGGCAACTGCACCACCCCCGTCACGTCCGTCGTCCGGAAGTAGAACTGCGGCCGATACCCGTTGAAAAACGGCGTGTGCCGCCCCCCCTCCTCCTTCGTCAGCACGTAGACCTCCGCCTTGAACTTCGTGTGCGGCGTGATGCTCTTGGGCTTCGCCAGCACCATCCCCCGCTCCACCTCTTCCTTCTTGGTGCCCCGGAGCAGCACGCCAATGTTATCGCCGGCCTGCCCTTCATCCAAGACCTTGCGGAACATCTCCACCCCCGTCACCACCGTGCTGGTCGTGGGCCGCAACCCCACGATCTCCACCTCGTCCCCCACCTTCACCACGCCCCGCTCGCACCGCCCCGTCACCACCGTCCCCCGCCCGCTGATCGTGAACACGTCCTCAATCGGCATCAAAAACGGCTTGTCGATCGGCCGCTGCGGCGTCGGAATGTAGGTGTCCACCGCCTCCAAGAGCTTCAGGATCGCCGGCACCCCGATCGGCGACTGATCCCCTTCCATCGCCTTCGTCGCCGAGCCCACGATGATCGGCGTCTTGTCCCCCGGAAACTCATACTTGCTCAGCAGCTCCCGCACCTCCAACTCCACCAGGTCCAGCAGCTCCTTGTCGTCCACCTTGTCCGCTTTGTTCAAAAACACCACGATGTAGGGCACCCCCACCTGCCGCGCCAGCAAAATGTGCTCCCGCGTCTGCGGCATCGGCCCATCCGCCGCCGACACCACCAGGATCGCCCCGTCCATCTGCGCCGCCCCCGTGATCATGTTCTTCACGTAGTCGGCGTGGCCCGGGCAATCCACGTGCGCGTAGTGCCGCTTGTCGCTCTCGTACTCCACGTGGCTGATCGCAATCGTCAGAATCTTCGTCGGGTCCCGGCGCCCCTGCGACTCGCTCGCCTTGGCCACCTCGTCATAGCTGACGAACTTCGCCATCCCCTTGTCCGCACACACCTTCGTCAACGCCGAGGTCAGCGTCGTCTTCCCGTGGTCCACGTGCCCGATCGTCCCAATGTTCACGTGGGGCTTGCGCCGCTCAAATTTCGCCTTCGCCATCGTCTCCTCCTTACCGAGCTTGCTGGACCGGGCGCCTCTCCATCGTGGCGACCGGAAACCACCCTACATCCCTACTCGCCCCGGTGTTTGGCAATGATCGCCTCTGCAATCTGCTTGGGGACCGGCTCGTATCGATCGAACTCCATGGTGTACGTGGCTCGCCCCTGGGTGCGGGACCGCAGATCAGTGGCATACCCGAACATTTCGCTCAGCGGCACGGCCGCATCGATGGCCTGCGAGCCGGCGCGCACCTTGATGCCCTGGACCTTGCCACGCCGCCCGTTCAGGTTGCCGATCACGTCGCCCATATACTCCTGCGGCACCAACACTTCGACCTTCATGATCGGCTCGAGCAGAACGGGATCCGCCTTCCGGCAGCCATCCTGAAACGCCATGGACGAGGCAATCTTGAACGCCATCTCATTGGAGTCCACTTCGTGGTACGAGCCGTCGGTCAGCGTGACGCGCACGTCGCGCACCGGATAGCCGGCCAGCACGCCGGACTCCATCCGTTCCTTCACCCCTTTCTCGACGGCTGGGATGTATTCCCTGGGAATGACGCCGCCCACGATCTTGTTCACGAACTCGAATCCGGCGCCCGGCTCGGACGGCTCCACCGTGATCACCACATGGCCGTACTGGCCGCGCCCGCCGGTCTGCTTGATGTATTTGCCCTCGGACTCGGCATGCCCCCGGATCGTCTCGCGGTAGGCGACTTCCGGCTTTCCGACATTCGCTTCGACCTTGAACTCGCGGAGCAGGCGGTCGACGATGATCTCAAGGTGCAGCTCCCCCATCCCCGAGATGATGGTCTGCCCGGTCTCCTCGTCAGTTCTGACACGAAACGACGGATCCTCCTGCGCAAGTTTCTGGAGTGAGAAGCCCAGTTTTTCCTGGTCCTGCTTGGTCTTCGGCTCGATCGCCATCGCGATGACCGGCTCCGGGAACTTCATCACTTCGAGCAGGACCGGGTGCTTCTCGTCGCAGAGCGTGTCGCCGGTGGTCGCACCCTTGAGCCCCACGGCGGCCGCGATATCGCCGGCGTAACAGATGTCGATGTCCTCACGCTTGTTCGCATGCATCTTGAGCAGCCGGCCGATGCGCTCCTTGGTGCCCTTGGTAATGTTGTACACCGACGACCCCGTCTTCAGGGTCCCCGAGTACACGCGGAAGTAGGTCAACTGCCCCGCGAACGGATCCGTCATGATCTTGAACGCCAGCGCCGCGAAAGGCTCCTCGTCACTGCTCTTGCGGGTGACTGCTTTGCCGTTCGCCGGATCCACACCGGTCACCGGGGGAACGTCCAGCGGGGACGGCAGGAAGTCAACCACGCCGTCCAGCAGTTGCTGCACGCCCTTGTTCTTGAACGCCGAGCCGCAGAGCACTGGCGTGATCTTCATCAAAATCGTCCCCGCCCGGATAGCGCGATGGATCTCCTCTTCCGTCAGCGACTCGCCGTTGAGGTACTTCTCGAGCACCTGCTCATCGTGCTCAGCGACCGCCTCGAGCAGCTTCTCCCGGTATTCCTTCGCCAGCTCCAGCAGGTTGTCGGGAACGTCGCGGATCTCGTACTTGGCGCCCAGCGTCTCATCATCGTAGAAGAACCCCTTCATCTTCACGAGGTCCACGGAGCCGCGGAACTCCCCCTCCCGCCCGATGGGAATCTGCACGGGCACCGGATTTCCGCCCAGCCGGTCCACCATGGACTGCACGCTGGCATAAAAATCCGCCCCAATGCGGTCCATCTTATTCATGAAAGCGATCCGCGGGACGCGGTACTTGTCCGCTTGCCGCCAGACCGTCTCCGACTGGGGTTCCACGCCCTGCACAGAGTCGAACACCGCCACCGCCCCGTCGAGGACGCGCAGGGAACGCTCCACCTCGATCGTGAAGTCCACGTGTCCCGGGGTGTCGATGATGTTGATGCGGTGGTCCCGCCAGAAGCAGGTCGTCGCGGCCGCAGTGATGGTAATCCCGCGCTCCCGCTCCTGCTCCATCCAGTCCATGGTCGCGGCCCCGTCATGGACCTCCCCCATCCGGTGCGTCAGGCCGGTGTAGAACAGGATGCGCTCGGTCGTCGTCGTCTTCCCGGCGTCGATGTGCGCCATGATGCCGATGTTCCGAGTGCGCTCTAATGGTGTCTGCCGCCCCAACGTGATCCTCCGAAAACAACGGTGCTGCGGAGCCGGTCCCTCGCACAACCTGCGATCGAAGGCCAACCGCCTACGACTCGCAGCGTGGCCCGACTGCAGCACGTCTGGCTGGCTTACCAGCGATAGTGGGCGAAGGCCTTATTGGCCTCTGCCATGCGGTGGGTGTCTTCGCGCTTCTTGACCGACGCGCCCGTGTTGTTCGACGCGTCGAGCAGTTCTCCGGCGAGCTTCTCTGCCATGCTCTTCCCACCACGCGCCTCGGAGAACTGAGCGATCCACCGCAATGCCAACGAGGTCCGGCGGACCGGTCGAATCTCGACAGGCACCTGGTAGGAGGCACCTCCCACCCGACGCGACTTGACCTCGACCATGGGCTTCACGTTGTCCACGGCGGTCCGGAACACTTTCAGCGGATCCCCGCCCGTCTTGTCCTTGATCAGGTCGAGCGCGCCGTAGCAAATCCTCTCGGCCGTGCTCTTCTTCCCCTTCCGCATCAGCGTATTGATGAACTTCGCCACGAGCTTGTCATGAAAGCGGGGATCCGCTTGAATCTCCCGTTCCGTGTAAATGATCCCTCTTGGCATCGCCGTCCTTGAGTCCAGATTTCAGCGTTCAGCCATCGGCCGTCCGATGGCCAGCGTCCCTTTACTTGGGCTGTTTGGCTCCGTACTTCGACCGGCTTTGTTTCCGGTTGGCGACCCCGACCGCATCGAGGGCGCCGCGCACGATGTGGTACCGCACACCCGGCAGGTCCTTCACGCGGCCGCCTCGCACGAGCACAATCGAGTGCTCCTGCAAGTTGTGCCCGACGCCGGGGATGTAGGTGGTGACTTCCATCGCGTTCGTCAGACGCACCCGGGCCACTTTTCGCAGCGCGGAGTTCGGCTTCTTCGGCGTCGTCGTGTAGACGCGCAGACAAACGCCGCGCCGTTGGGGGCAGCGTGTCAGCGCGGGACTTTTTGTCTTCAACTTCGCGGTTCGTCGTCCGACCCGAACCAACTGATTGATCGTCGGCATCCGAAAATCCTCGCAGCCGTGTCCTGTCCAGCAAACTTGCGAATTGTAATGATGCATCCGGCTCCTGTCAAGGGCGACAACAGCCGGTTCCGCTCGTCACCCGCCCGTCGTCTCCCCGGCGCTCTTGGCCTCCTCCGCTGCCGCAACACCGGACGGCTCGTGCGCCATGGCAAGCGCCGGCGGCTCCGGCTTCGGGCTGATGACGAAGGTGTCCCGGTAGTCCGCAAACCCCGTCCCCGCTGGGATCAAGCGGCCCACGATAACGTTCTCTTTGAGCCCGAGCAGCGTGTCCTCCTTGCCGTTGATCGCTGCCTCCGTCAGCACCCGCGTGGTCTCCTGGAACGAGGCTGCAGAGATGAAGCTGTCCGTGGTCAGCGCCGCCTTGGTGATGCCGAGCAGAACCGGCTTCCCCAGCGCCGGCCGGCCGCCCGCTGCGATCACGCGCTCATTCTCCTCCTCGAACACGAACTTGTTGACCTGGCTGCCGGGCAGGAACTCCGTGTCCCCTGGATCCTCGACGCGGACCTTGCGAAGCATTTGCCGCACGATGATCTCGATATGCTTGTCGTTGATGGACACGCCCTGCAAGCGGTAGACGTCCTGCACTTCGTCCACCAGGTACTTCTGCAGCTCCTTGGGCCCGAGCACGTCCAGGATATCGTGCGGGTTGGCGGAGCCGTCCATCAGCGGCTCGCCGGCCCGCACCCAGTCGCCCTCATGGACGTTCACATGCTTGCCTCTGGGGATGAAGTACTCCTTCACGTCCCCCATCTTATTGTCCACCATGACCTTCCGCATGCCCTTGACGAACCCGCCGTACGCGACTTCGCCGTCGATCTCGCTGATGACCGCCTGCTCCTTGGGTTTGCGCGCCTCGAACAGCTCGGCCACCCGCGGCAAACCGCCGGTGATGTCTTTGGTCTTGGTCGTCTCGCGGGGGATCTTCGCGAGCACGTCGCCCGGATGTACCGATGCGCCTTTCTCCACCAGGATGTGGGCGCCGACCGGCAGCAGGTACCGAGCCTTCGTGGTCTTGCCGGATTCATCCTTGATAGACACGCGTGGGCGGAGCGCCGCCCCGGCATGCTCGATGACCACCTTCCGCGAGAGTCCGGTGACTTCGTCGAACTCCTCCATCATCGTCACGCCCTCGAGGATGTCGCCGTAAGCGATCTTGCCGCCCGTCTCGGTCAGGATCAGCAGCGAGTAGGGATCCCATTCGACGAGCTTCTGTCCCACTTCGATCCGGTCGCCGTCCTTGATCTTGATCCTGGCTCCGTACACGACCGGATATTTCTCCCGCTCGCGCCCACTCTCATCATAGATGGCGATCTTCGCGTTGCGGCTCATCACCACCCACTCCCCCTCTTTGTTCCGCACCGCCATGCTCGGGTTGTGGATGTCCGCGCCTTTCTTCGCGTCGAAGCTCATGAACCGCATGTGACCGGCGTGCTTCGCTTCCAGCACCGTCTGCTCCAGCACCTTGGTCGCGGTGCCGCCGATGTGGAAGGTCCGCATCGTGAGCTGCGTCCCCGGTTCTCCGATGGACTGCGCCGCGATCACGCCGACCGGTTCGCCCTTCTCGACCAGCCGGCCGCGGGCTAGGTCGCGCCCGTAGCACTTCACGCAGACGCCGCGCCGCGACTGGCAGGTGAGCACCGACCGGATCTTCACCCGGTCCACGCCCGCCTCGACGATCGCCTTGGCCCGCTCCTCGTCGATCTCCTCGTTCGTCTTCACGATCAGCTCGCCGGTCACCGGATCGCGAATATCCTCGCCAGCCAGCCGGCCCAGAATCCGGTCCTCCAGCGGCTGGATGATCTCGCCGCCCTCGACCAGCGCGGAGACCACGATCCCGTCGGTGGTGCCGCAGTCCTCCTCGTTCACGATGACGTCCTGCGAGATGTCCACGAGCCGGCGCGTCAGGTAGCCGGAATTAGCGGTCTTCAATGCCGTGTCGGCCAAACCCTTGCGGGCGCCGTGCGTTGAGATGAAATACTGCAACACGGTCAGCCCCTCGCGGAAGTTTGCCGTAATCGGCGTCTCGATGATCTCGCCGGACGGTTTCGCCATCAGGCCACGCATACCGCCCAACTGCCGGATCTGCTGCGAGCTGCCTCGCGCGCCGGAGTCGGCCATCATGAAAATGGGGTTGAACGATTCAGTGGCCCGCGGGTCGCCACCGCCGCCCAGCTCCTTCATCATCTCCCCGGCGACCTGTTCGGTGACGTGCGCCCAGATGTCGATCACCTTGTTGTAGCGCTCCCCGTTGGTAATCAGGCCATCGCCGTACTGTTTCTCGATCTCCATCACCTCGCGCTGCGCCTTGGTGATCAGCTCCTCCTTGCGGGTCGGGATGTGCATGTTGTCGATACAGATCGACACGCCCGCCTTCGTGGCATACGCGAAGCCGATGTCCTTAATCTTGTCCAGGAGCATGACCGTCTCCCGGTGCCCGGACTGTCGGTATACCGCGTCGATCAGCTTGGTCAATTCCTTTTTGGTCATGAGCTGATTCGCATATTGAAACGGGATGGAGGCCGGCAGAATCTCGCTCAACAACACCCGCCCCGCGGTCGTGCTGACCACGGCGCCGTTGATGCGGACCTTGATCCGCGCGTGCTCCTCCACCTCGCCCACGTCGTAGGCAATCCGTACTTCCTCCTGCGAGGCAAACGCCTTGCCCTCGCCCTTGGCGCCGGCCCGCTCCTTGGTCAGCCAGTAGACCCCGAGCACCATGTCTTGGGACGGCACGGAGATCGGCTTCCCGTTGGCTGGCGACAGGATGTTGTTGATGGACATCATCAGCACACGAGCCTCGATCTGCGCCTCGACCGAGAGGGGGACGTGCACTGCCATCTGGTCCCCATCAAAGTCCGCATTGAACGCGGCGCAGACGAGCGGGTGCAGACGAATGGCCTTGCCCTCAACCAGGACAGGATCGAACGCCTGGATGCCGAGGCGATGCAGCGTGGGGGCCCGGTTCAGCAGCACGGGATGCTCGCGGATCACCTCGTCGAGGACATCCCACACCTCCGGCCGCTCCTTCTCGACCAGCCGCTTCGCGCTCTTGATGGTGGTCGCCGCGCCGCGCTCCTCCAGCTTGTGGAAGATGAAGGGCTTGAACAGTTCGAGCGCCATCTTCTTGGGCAGGCCGCACTGATGCAGGCGCAGCTCCGGCCCGACGACGATCACGGATCGGCCCGAGTAGTCCACGCGCTTGCCGAGCAAGTTCTGGCGGAACCGGCCCTGCTTGCCCTTGAGCATGTCGCTCAGGGACTTCAGCGGTCGTTTGTTGGGCCCGCGAATCGCCCGGCCCCGGCGGCCATTGTCGAACAGCGCGTCCACCGCCTCCTGGAGCATCCGCATCTCGTTGCGGATGATGACGCCGGGCGCCTTCAGCTCGATCAGCCGCTTGAGGCGGTTGTTCCGGTTGATGACGCGGCGGTACAGGTCATTCAGGTCGGACGTCGCAAACCGGCCGCCGTCCAGCGGCACGAGCGGCCGCAGCTCGGGCGGCAGCACGGGGATGACGTCCATGATCATCCACTCAGGCTTGTTCCCTGACTTGCGGAACGCTTCGATCACCTTGAGCCGCTTCGCATACTTTTTCTTCAGGGCGGCGGATGCCGACATCTTGGCCTTGACCTGCAACTCGTCCCAGAGCCCGTTGATGTCGATCTTGCGGAGCAGATCGCGGATCGCTTCGGCTCCGATCCCCGCCTTGAACGCGCTCGAACCGAACTCCTCCTGTTTCTTGCGCAGTTCTTCTTCCGTCAGGACCTGCTTCTCGCGCAAATCACTGTCGCCGGCGTCCACGACCACATAGCTCTCGAAGTAGAGAATCTTCTCGAGCTGCTTGAGGCTCATGTCCAGCAACGTGCCGATTCGGCTCGGCACGCCCTTGAGGAACCAGATATGGGCGACCGGTGCGGCCAGCTCGATGTGCCCCATGCGCTCGCGGCGCACCTTGGACTGGATCACCTCGACACCGCACTTGTCGCAGACGATCCCGCGGTGCTTCATCCGCTTGTATTTGCCGCAATTGCACTCCCAGTCCTTGATCGGACCGAAAATCTTGGCGCAGAACAGCCCGTCCTTCTCCGGCTTGAAGGATCGGTAGTTGATCGTCTCCGGCTTTTTCACCTCGCCGTAGGACCACGACCGAATCTTCTCCGGTGAGGCGACCCGGATCCGCATCGCATCGAACGAAACGGAATCGCGCGGTTTTTCAAACAGCGTGTAAATGCCTTCCAAGGTGTGACCCTCCCTCTTAAAGGGTGACGGATGACGCGTCTAGTCTTTCGCCTTCACCAGTTCCACGTCGAGACCCAGGCTCTGCAACTCCTTCACAAGCACATTGAACGATTCCGGCAGGCCCGGTTCCAGGAACGGCTCGCCTTTGACGATCGCTTCATACATGCGCGAGCGCCCGGGGACGTCGTCGGACTTGACCGTCAGGAACTCCTGTAACGTGGACGCGGCGCCGTAGGCCTGCAGGGCCCACACCTCCATCTCGCCCAACCGCTGGCCGCCGAACTGCGCCTTGCCGCCCAGCGGTTGCTGGGTGACCAGCGAGTACGGGCCGATCGAGCGAGCATGGATCTTGTCGTCCACCAAGTGATGCAGCTTGAGCATGTACATGTAGCCGACCGTGACCGGCGACCGGAACGGCTCACCGGTGCGCCCGTCGCACAGGGTCGTCTGGCCGCTTGTCGGCAACTTGGCCTTCTTGAGCAGATCCTTGATCTCCTTCTCGGAGGCCCCGTCGAACACCGGGCTGCACACATGCAGGCCGAGGGTCTTGGCTGCCCACCCGAGGTGGGCCTCCAGGATCTGCCCCACGTTCATCCGCGACGGTACGCCGAGCGGGTTCAACACGATTTCGACCGGGGTCCCGTCCGGCAGGTACGGCATGTCCTCTTCCGGCAGGATCCGGGAGACGACGCCCTTGTTCCCGTGCCGGCCGGCCATCTTGTCGCCGACCGAAATCTTCCGCTTCATCGCGATATAGACCTTGACGAGCTTGATCACGCCCGGCGGCAGCTCGTCGCCCCGCTTGAGGCGACCGATCTTCTCGTCATAGATGTTCTGCAGGATCTCGACCTGCTCCTTGGCCTGGCGCTCGATGTCCTCCAGCAGTTTCTGCTCGTCGGGGTCGCTGAGGATGATGTGGCGGACGTTGTCGTCGGACAGCTTCCGCAGGATCTCGGCCGTCAGCTTGCCTTTCTTCTTCAGAAGGACTTCGCCGCTGTCGGGATCCATCAAGTCCCGCCCGACGACCTTGCCGAGCAGCAGCTTCCGGATCTTCTTATTCTTCTCCTCCTCGATGATCCGCAGCTCGTCCTGGTGATCGCGCTCAAGCTTACGCACGTCCTCGGTCTCGATGCTCTTGGAGCGCTCGTCCTTGTCCAACCCTTTGCGCGAGAAGATCTTGACGTCCACTACGATCCCTTCGACGCCGGGGGGCACGGTAAGCGAGGTATCCTTCACATCACCCGCCTTCTCGCCGAAGATCGCACGCAGCAACTTCTCTTCCGGCGTCAGTTGCGTCTCGCCCTTCGGTGTGACCTTGCCGACGAGGATCTCCCCCGGCTTCACCTCGGCGCCGATGCGGATGATCCCGCTCTCGTCCAGGTTCCGGAGGGCTTCCTCGCCGACGTTCGGGATGTCGCGGGTGATCTCCTCCTTCCCGAGCTTCGTGTCGCGCGCCTCGAGCTCAAACTCCTCGATGTGAATCGAGGTCAGGGCGTCCTCGCGCACGAGCTTCTCGCTGATCAGGATCGCGTCCTCGAAGTTGAATCCGCCCCAGGGCATGAAGGCGACCAGCACGTTCCGCCCAAGCGCGAGCTCGCCGCGATCGATCGCGGGCCCGTCCGCCAGCACCTGGCCTCTCCGCACCGGTTGGCCGACCCGCACGACCGGCGTCTGCGTGATGCAGGTGTTCTGGTTGGACCGCTGGAACTTGATCAGGTCGTAGACGTCGAGCAACGCGTCACCGCGCTTCCCGCCCTCGTCCCGTTTCCGAGCCTCTGCGCGTACGACGATACGGGTGGCATCCACGCTCTCGACCACTCCCGCGCGTTTGGCGAGCACCACATAGCCCGAGTCCCGCGCCACGACCGCTTCCATGCCGGTCCCGACCAGGGGCGCTTCGGCCTTGATCAGCGGCACGGCCTGCCGCTGCATGTTGGAGCCCATCAGCGCACGGTTCGCGTCGTCGTGCTCGAGGAACGGCACCAACGCCGTCGCGACGCTCACCACCTGCTTGGGCGAGACGTCCATGTATTCCACGCGGTCCGGGGTCGCGGTGATAAAGTCGCCGCCGTGACGGGCCGTGGTCGCCTCTGCGACCAGGCGTCCGCCGCTGTCCACTTTCGAGTTGGCTTGGGCGATCACGTACTTCTCGCCGTCGATCGCGGATAGGTATTCGATCTCCTCGGTGACGCGGCCCTTCCGCACTCGGCGGTATGGCGCCTCGATGAACCCGAAATCGTTGATGCGCGCATAGGTGGCCAACGACGTGATCAGGCCGATGTTCGGACCTTCCGGCGTCTCGATCGGGCAGATACGGCTGTAGTGCGACGGGTGCACGTCGCGCACCTCGAAGCCCGCCCGCTCGCGCGTCAACCCGCCAGGTCCCAACGCGGACAGCCGCCGCTTGTGCGTGATCTCCGCCAGCGGATTCGTCTGATCCATGAACTGGGAGAGCTGGCTGCTGCTGAAGAACTCCTTGATCGCCGCCACCACCGGCTTGGCGTTGATCAGGTCGTGCGGCAGGACCGTCTCCATGTCCAGCAGGTTCATCCGCTCCTTGATGCTCCGCTCCATCCGCACGAGGCCGAGCCGGAACTGGTTCTCCAGCAACTCGCCCACCGAACGCACACGCCGGTTGCCCAAGTGGTCAATATCGTCCACCTCGCCCTTCCCCATCTTGAGGTTCACGAGGTAGCGGACCACCTCCACAATATCCTGCGGGGTCAGCGTCCGCTGCTCGAGCGGCAGGTCCAGCCCCAGCTTCTTGTTCAGCTTCAGCCGGCCGACCGGCGAGAGGTCGTAGCGCTTGGCGTTGTAGAACAGATTCTCGAACAGCACTTTGGCGGTCTCGATGGACGGCGTCTCGCCCGGCCGCAAGCGCTTGTAGATCTCGACCATCGCCTCTTCCTTGGAGCCGGTCCGCTCCATCTCCAGCGTGTCGAGAATGACCGGCGTCGCGGTCGCGCTGTCGAGATAGATCACCTTGAAGGAGTCGATCTGGCTCCCCAGGATCTTCTCGATCGCCGGCGGGGTGAGCTTGTGGTTCTTCTCGAGGATTTTCTCCTTGCTGCCCGGCTCCACCAACTCGGTCAGCACCGCGCGGCCGACCAACTCCGTGGCACTGACCGGGACCTCCTTGATCCCGGCGGCTTTCAGGCGGGCGATGGTGACCCGGGTCAACTTGGTGCCTTCACGGACGATCGGCTCCCTGCCGCCTTTCTCGGTCAGTTCGACAGGGCACTTGAGCCCGTGATGAATCTCCGGATCCAGCTTCCGGAACAGCTTGCCCTTCGAGACATGAATCTCCTCGACCGGGTAGTACATCCGGAGCAGATCGTCGGTCGAGTAGCCGAACGCCTTCAACAGGATCGTCGCCGGCATCTTGCGGCGGCGGTCGATGCGGACGTAGAGGATGTCGCGGGCGTCGAACTCGAAGTCCAACCACGAGCCCCGATAGGGAATGATTCGGGCCGAGTAGAGCACCTTGCCGCTCGCATGCGTCCGCCCCTTGTCGTGCGTGAACGAGGCGCCGGGCGAACGGTGGAGCTGGCTCACGACCACCCGCTCGGTCCCATTGATGATGAAGGTACCGCGCTCGGTCATAAGAGGCAGTTCGCCGACATACACCTCCTGCTCCCGCACGTCGAGGACCTTCTTCTTGGGACCCTTGTCCTCCTTGTCGAAGACGACCAGCCGCACCCGCATCTTCAGGGGTACGGCGTACGTCATCCCCTGCTCCAAGCACTCGCGCTCGTCGTACTTCGGTCCGCCGAGCGAATAATTGGAGAACTCCAATATCGCCGTGTTGTTGTAATCGGCGATCGGGAACACGCTGGTGAGCGCCGCCTGCAGCCCCTTGTCCTCTCGACGGTCGGGGCTGGCCTCCATCTGCAGGAACTGCTCGTAAGACCGCTTCTGAATCTCGATCAGATCAGGGATGCCGATATTCGCGCGAATCTTCGAGAAGTCCACACGCTCGATCAGTCCGTTGCCGCTGGATTCCGCCATGCTGTTCCCCTCCCGGGTGAAAGAACGTCACTCCTCGTTCGTCAATGGTCATTCGCCTGAAGAGCCACAGGGTCCACGCAGAATCAACGAATGGCCCTTGACCTTTGACCGGCTCGTTACTTGACCTCGACCTTGGCGCCGCTCTCCTCCAGCTTCTTCTTCATGGTCTCCGCTTCTTCCTTGGTCACGCCCGTTTTCACGGGCTTCGGCGCGCCTTCGACGAGATCCTTCGCCTCCTTGAGGCCCAGACTCGTCAGCTCCCGCACGACCTTGATCACGCCGATTTTCTTTTCCGCCGCCGCACCGGCCAGGATGACGTCGAACGAGGTCTTCTCCTCGGCCGCAGCCGCCGCCGGTCCACCGGCCGCCGGCGCCGCCGCCACGGCCACCGGTGCGGCCGCACTCACGCCGAACTCGCTCTCGAGCCCCTTGACCAGCTGCGATAACTCGAGCACCGTCATGCCCTTGATCGCCTTGATGAACTCTTCCTGTGACAGCTTCCCCTCCGTGGTCGTCGCCATGTCCCCTTCTCCTTTCTTCTTATCCTGGATGGCTAGTAGGACACCCATCAGTTCTCTCACCAAACCGCTGAGCACATAGACCAGGCCGCGCACCGGACCCTGCATCACGGCCAACAGCCTGGCCAGCAGGATCTCCCTCGACGGCAGATCGGCCACGGCCATGAGCTCCGCCGTCGTGAGCAGCTTGCCTTCCAGCACGCCGCCCGTGACCCTGATCTTCTCGTCCCGCTTCTCCACTTTGAGAAACTCGCGGAGGATCTTGGTCGGCAACACGGCGTCGTGATACCCGATCACCATCGCCATCGGTCCCTTGAAGTGCGGCTTCGCGCCCACCAGCGAAGTCCCTTCCACAGCCCGGGCGGCGAGCGTGTTCTTGACCACCTTCAGCTCCGCCTTGGCTCCCCGCAGTTGCCTGCGGAGCCCGGAGATCTCGTTGGCGGAGACCCCGGCGCATTCAGTCATCACGGCGACCTTCGCACGCGAGAACCGTTCGTGCAGGTCCGCGACCGCCGCTGCTTTCTCTTCCCGTTTCATCATCATCCCCCTGGCCCGTATGCTTGACGTAGCGCGAACGATGCGGGTTAGCTGTACTGCTTCGTCAGGGCCACGGTGTCGAGCTTGATGCCGGGCCCCATAGTGCTGGAGATCGTCGCGCTCCTTAGGTACCGCCCTTTGACGGAAGCGGGTCGAGCCTTCATGATCGACTCGATCACGGCGTTGGCGTTCTCGTACAGGCTCTCCGCCTCGAAGCTGACCTTGCCCACCGGCACATGCACGATGCCCGCCTTGTCCACCTTATACTCGACCTTTCCCTTGCGAATCTCGGTGATGGCTTTGCCCACATCGAATGTGACCGTGCCCGTCTTCGGGTTCGGCATGAGTCCTCGCGGGCCTAGGATTTTCCCGAGCTTCCCGACCGCGCCCATCAGGTCTGGCGTCGAGACGGCCTGGTCGAAGTCCATCCAGCCGTTCTTGATCTTCTCGATCAAGTCCTCGCTCCCAACATGATCGGCTCCGGCCGCCCGCGCCTCCTGCTCCTTTTCTCCCTTGGCGAATACCAGCACGCGCACCTT
>Ga0209172_10005088_pt1 | contig 16463 bp, 14 predicted proteins | sample LarsenN4metaG_FD_184113 | JGI IMG/M metagenome (GOLD analysis project Ga0209172, IMG submission 184113) | Hot spring sediment bacterial and archeal communities from British Columbia, Canada, to study Microbial Dark Matter (Phase II) - Larsen... ... | reverse complement strand
TGAACATCCGCATCACGTCGATGTGCTTGAGGCCGTTGATCGGGTCGCCGCCGATGCCCACCGCGCTGCTCTGGCCGAGGCCGATCTCGGTGAGCTGCGCCACCGCCTCGTAGGTGAGCGTGCCCGAGCGCGACACCACGCCGACGCGTCCCTTGCGGTGGATGTGCCCGGGCATGATGCCGATCTTGATCTCGTCGGGCGTGATGACGCCCGGGCAGTTGGGGCCGAGCAGCAAGGTGCGCTTGCCGCCAGCGGCTTCCTTGGCCTTCATCTTGTTGCGCACGATCAGCATGTCGCGGATCGGGATGCCTTCGGTGATGCACACCACGAGATCGAGGTCGGCCTCCACCGCTTCCCAGATCGCGTCGGCGGCGCCGGCCGGCGGCACGTAGATCACGCTGACCGTCGCGCCGGTGCGGGCCTTGGCGTCCTTCACGCTGGCGAAGATCGGGATGCCCTCGAAGTCCTCGCCGGCCTTCTTCGGGTTCACGCCGGCCACGAAGCAGGCCTTGCCGTTGGCGTAGTCGCGGCAGCCGCGCGTGTGGAACTGGCCGGTCTTGCCGGTGATGCCTTGCGTGATGACGCGGGTGTTGCGGTCGATGAGGATGGACATGTCGGTCTCGAAGTCAAAGGACGAGCCAAGCGACCGCCGCAGCGCCGGCTTCGCCGGGCCGCTGGCGGCGCCCCCTCGAGGGGGAGGTGCCGAAGGCGCTTCGGGAGTGGGTCACTTCACGGCGGCGACGACCTTCGTCGCGGCCTCGGCCATGGTGTCGGCGCTGATGATCGGCAGGCCCGACTCGGCCAGCATCTTCTTGCCGATGTCCTCGTTCGTGCCCTTCATCCGCACCACCAGCGGCACGCTCAGGTTGACCGCCTTGCACGCGGCGATGACCCCCTCGGCGATCGTGTCGCAGCGCATGATGCCGCCGAAGATGTTGACGAGGATGGCCTTCACGCTCTTGTTCTTGAGCATGATCTTGAACGCCTCGGTGACCTTCTCGGCCGTCGCGCCGCCGCCCACGTCGAGGAAGTTGGCCGGCTCGCCGCCGAACAGCTTGATCGTGTCCATCGTCGCCATCGCGAGCCCGGCGCCGTTGACGAGGCAGCCGATGTTGCCGTCGAGGCTGATGTAGGCCAGGTCGAACTTGCTCGCCTCGATCTCGGCCGGATCCTCCTCGTCGAGGTCGCGGTAGGCGACGATCTCCGGGTGGCGGAACAGCGCGTTCGAGTCGAAGTTGAACTTCGCGTCGAGCGCCTTGATGTGGCCGTTGCCTTCGAGGATCAGCGGGTTGATCTCGGCGAGCGAGGCGTCGGTCTCCATGTAGCAGCGGTACAGCTTGTGCATCACGTCGATCGCCTGCGCGCGGCTGGCTGCCGGCACGCCGATGCCGTCGACCAGCTCGCCCGCCTGCTGCTCGGTGAGGCCGACCAGCGGATCGACGAACACCTTGATGATCTTCTCGGGCGTCTCGTGGGCGACTTCCTCGATGTCCATGCCGCCTTCGGAGCTGGCCATCAAGGCGACCTTCTGCGTCGCGCGGTCGGTCAGCGCGGCGACGTAGTACTCCTTCTGGATGTCGGCGCCCTCCTCGATCAGCAGGCGGCGCACCTTCTGGCCCTCGGGGCCGGTCTGGTGCGTCTTGAGCTGCATGCCGAGGATCTGGCCGGCCAGCGTCTGCACCTCGTCGATCGAGCGCGCGAGCTTCACGCCGCCGCCCTTGCCGCGGCCGCCCGCGTGGATCTGCGCCTTGACGACCCACACCGGGCCGCCGAGCTTCTGCGCGGCCTCGACCGCCTCGCGCACGCCGAAAGCCGGGTAGCCGCGCGGCACCGGTACGTTGAACTGGCGCAGGATCTCTTTGCCCTGGTACTCGTGAATCTTCATCGGGGCCTCGTGCGGGACGCGTCAACGCGCGGCAATGTAGCATGGTGCGGCGCACCATCCGCCGCTCCATGCGCCGTGTCAGCGACGCGTCAGTCGCTGCCCTCGTGCCGGTCGTGATCGTCGTCCGCGCTGCCGTCCGGGTCGGCTATCACGCGGCGGATCACGTCGGTCGAGAATCCGCGCCCTGCCAGAAAGCGCATCTGCTTCGCGCGGCCAGCCGCATCCGCGGCGAGCGCGCCGAAGCGCTTGCGCCACACCTCGCGCGCGCGGGCGAGTTCACTCTGGCGCAGCGCCGTCACGGCGGCGGCCTCGAGCGCCACGCCATGCTGCTGCAGCTCCTGCTCGATGCGGCGGTTGCCGAAGCGCGACTGCCGGACGTGGATGCGCGACTCGACGAAGCGCCGCTCGTCGAGGTGGCGCGCGGCGACGAGCCAGTCGAGGACTTCGTCGACGCACGCCTCGGCGCTCGCCGTGTCGTCGGCCGATCGCGACACGGACGTGCCGTCGGCGTCGGACGTGCAGTAGGCGTCGGACGTGCTGCCGGCATCAGCCGTGTCGTCGGGACCGGACGCGCTGCCGGCATCGGCCGTGCCGTGAAGTGCCGCCAGTCGTCGCGCGTGCCGCAGCAGCTTGCGGCGCAGTTCGAGCCGGCTGTGCTCTCGCTGCGCCAGCAGCTGCAGGGCACGCGCCTTCAGCGACAGCGGAGCGCGGCCCGCGGCCACTCGTGCGTCACTCGTGCATCACTCGGCCGACGAACCCGTCGGCAGCAAGGCGATGCCCATGGACTCGCGGATCTTGTTCTCGATCTCGACCGCGATGTCCGGGTTCTCCTTCAGGAACTCGCGCGCGTTGTCCTTGCCCTGGCCGATCTTCTCGCCGTTGTAGGCATACCAGGCGCCGGACTTCTCGACCACCTTGGCCGCCACGCCCATGTCGACGATCTCGCCCTCGCGGCTGATGCCCTCGCCGTACAGGATGTCGAACTCGGCGGTCTTGAACGGCGGGCTGACCTTGTTCTTGACGACCTTGACCTTGGTCTCGCTGCCGATGACTTCCTCGCCCTTCTTGATGCTGCCGATGCGGCGGATGTCCAGGCGCACCGACGCATAGAACTTCAGCGCGTTGCCGCCCGTCGTGGTTTCGGGGTTGCCGAACATCACGCCGATCTTCATGCGGATCTGGTTGATGAAGATGACCATCGTGTTGGTCTTCTTGATCGTCGCGGTGAGCTTGCGCAGCGCCTGGCTCATCAGCCGCGCCTGCAGGCCGGGCAGCGAGTCGCCCATTTCGCCTTCGAGCTCGGCCTTGGGCGTGAGCGCGGCGACCGAGTCGACGACCACCAGGTCCACCGAGCCCGAACGCACCAGCGCGTCGACGATCTCGAGCGCCTGCTCGCCGGTGTCGGGCTGCGAGATCAGCAGTTCCTGCAGATCGATGCCGAGCTTCTGCGCGTACTGCACGTCCAGCGCGTGCTCGGCGTCGATGAACGCGCAGGTGCCGCCGACCTTCTGCATCTGCGCGATGACCTGCAGCGTGAGCGTGGTCTTGCCCGACGACTCCGGGCCGTAGATCTCGATCACGCGACCGCGCGGCAGGCCGCCGACGCCCAGCGCGATGTCGAGCCCGAGCGAGCCGGTCGACACGACCTGGATGTCCTCGATCGCCTCGCCGTCGCCCAGCCGCATGATCGAGCCCTTGCCGAACTGCTTTTCGATCTGCGCGAGCGCGGCCTGCAGGGCCTTGGCCTTCTCGGTGTTGAGCGCCTTGACGGGTGCGTCCATGGATTCTCCGGAGCGGGGCATTTGACGATCGACCGGACGGTCGGGTGACTGGATATTCGTACAGTATCGCATGGCCGTCAAGGCTCATGACTCCCTAGAATGAGTTCGGACGGCCGCGCGACTCCCGACGCGGCCGCGCGAGGAGACCAGGACATGCGCATCCTCATCGCCGAGGACGACCAGGTGCTCGCCGACGGCCTGTTGCGCTCGCTGCGCGCCACGGGCTACGCGGTCGACCAGGTGGGCAGCGGCAGCGAGGCCGACGCCGCGCTCGCGTCGCACGAGTTCGACCTCGTGATCCTCGACCTCGGGCTGCCGAAGATGAGTGGGCTCGAGGTGCTGCGCAAGTTCCGCGCGCGCGGCGCCAGCACGCCGGTGCTGATCCTCACCGCGGCCGACAGCGTGGAGCAGCGCGTGAAGGGGCTCGACCTGGGCGCCGACGACTACATGGCCAAGCCGTTCGCGCTGCAGGAGCTCGAGGCGCGCGTGCGCGCGTTGACGCGCCGCGGGCTGGGCACGGCGTCGAGCCTCATCAGGCACGGCCCGCTCTCGTTCGACGCGACCGGCCGCGTGGCCTACATCAACGACCAGATGATCGAGCTGTCGGCGCGCGAGCTGTCCTTGCTGGAGGTGCTGCTGCAGCGCGCCGGCCGCCTGGTCAGCAAGGACCAGCTGGTCGAGCGGCTGTGCGAGTGGGGCGACGAGGTCAGCAACAACGCGATCGAGGTCTACATCCACCGCCTGCGCAAGAAGATCGAGCACGGGCCGATCCGCATCGCCACCGTGCGCGGCCTGGGCTACTGCCTCGAGAAGATCCCCGGGCCCTGACCGATGGCCGGCGCGCCGCGGCGCGCTAAGCTGCACTCGCCATGCCCCAACGGCCGCGCGAGCAGCGATCCCTCTTCGGCGAACTCATCGACTGGCTGCTCGCGCCGATGCTGCTGCTGTGGCCGCTGTCGGTGGCCGTCACGTGGCTGGCCGCGCAGGGCATCGCCAACCAGCCCTACGACCGCGACCTCGGCCAGATGGCGCGCGCCGTGGCGCGGCAGGTGATCGTCGAGGAGCTGGGCAGCCGCGGCGCGCGCGCGCGGCTCGAGTTGCGCGCCGACGCCGCCCGGCTGCTGCGCAGCGACGACGAGGACGACGTGTACTTCCAGGTGCTGGGCCTGCGCGGGGAGTTCCTCGGCGGCGACCGCGAGCTGCCGGTGCCGTCGGAAGACGAGCCGGCCGCGGCCGGCGAGGTGCGCTTTCGCGACGACGAGATCCAGAACCAGCCCGTGCGCGTGGCCTACCTGCTGGTGTCGGCACCCGGCCACGACGGCCCGCTGCCGCTGGTGCAGGTGGCCGAGACCTTGCGCAAGCGCTCGCGCCTGGCCACCGAGATCATCAAGGGCGTCATCCTGCCGCAGTTCGCCATCCTGCCGGTGGCGGTGGTGCTGGTGTGGCTGGCGCTGGCGCGCGGCATCGCGCCGCTGGGCGAGCTGCAGCGGCGCATCCGCTCGCGCGAGAGCCACGACCTGAGCCCGATCGACGAGCGCGACGCGCCCGAGGAAGTGGCGCCGCTGGTGGCCGCCATCAACGACCTGCTGAGCCGGCTCGACCGCTCGATCGGCCTGCAGAAGCGCTTCCTCGCCGACGCCGCGCACCAGCTCAAGACGCCGCTGGCCGGGCTGCGCACGCAGGCCGAGCTGGCGCAGCGCGAGATCGACGCCGGCACCGATCCGCAGTCGGTCAAGCGGTCGCTGCAGCAGATCGCGCGCTCGAGCCAGCGCGCCGCGCACATGGTCAACCAGCTGCTGGCGATGGCGCGCGCCGAGGACGACGAGACGCAGCGGCAGCGCCAGGAGGTCAACCTCGCCCGGCTGGCGATCGAGACCGTGCGCGACTTCGTGCCGCGCGCGATGGACAAGCGCATCGACCTCGGCTACGAGGGCCCCGAGCCGCACGCGCCGGGCCACCGCTTCACCGGCCATCCGCTGCTGGTGCGCGAGCTGATCCGCAATCTCGTCGACAACGCGCTGCAGTACACGCCGGCCGGCGGCACGGTCACCGTGCGCGTGGTCGACGACCCGTTCGGCCAGGTCGCGGTGCTGCAGGTCGAGGACTCCGGGCCCGGCATCGCGCCGGCCGAGCGCGACCAGGTGTTCGCGCCCTTCTACCGCGCGCTGGGTACCGGGGTCGACGGCTCGGGCCTCGGGCTGGCGATCGTGCGCGAGATCGCGCAGCGCCATGGCGCGGAGCTGCTGCTCGAAGACACCCAACCCGCGCTGCGCAACGCCAACCACGAGCACGCGCCCGGCCACGGCCCCGGGGCGCGCTTCACCGTGCGCTTCGTCGCGGCGCGGCCTGCCGCCGACGTCGACGACGCCGCCGATCCGCACCGCGGCGGGCCCGCCGCCGGCCGCGGCGACCGGTCGGCCGACTCCGCATAGACTGCCTGCGGGTAAACCCTCAGGGAGTCGCCATGTTCCAGTTCCTGCGCCGCAAGCCGCGGCCGCCGGCCGGCCCGCGCCGGGTCGACCTCGCGCTGCAAGGCGGCGGCTCGCACGGCGCCTTCACGTGGGGCGTGCTCGACCGGCTGCTCGACGACGGCCGGCTGGAGTTCGACGGCCTCTCGGGCACCAGCGCGGGCGCGCTCAACGCCGCGGTGCTGGCCACCGGATGGACGCGCGGCGGGCGCGACGGCGCGCGCGCGGCGCTGCGCGAGTTCTGGCTCGACGTGAGCCGCGCCGGGCAGATCTTCTCGCCGTTCTCGCACTCGCAGCTGGGCGCGCAGGGCGACAACTTCAACTTCGACAAGCTGCCTGCGTACCAGTGGGTCAACACCTTCTTCCGCGCGTTCAGCCCGTACCAGTTCAATCCGCTGAACCTCAACCCGCTGCGCGACGTGGCGCGCCGGCACGTCGACGAGCAGGCGCTGCGCGACTGCCCGATCAAGCTGTTCGTCACGGCCACCCGCGTGCACACCGGCCAGGCGCGCGTGTTCAGCGGCGCCGAGCTGTCGATCGACGCGCTGCTGGCCAGCGCCTGCCTGCCGTTCATGTTCCAGGCGATCGAGATCGACGGCGAGCCGTACTGGGACGGCGGCTACACCGGCAACCCGGCGCTGTACCCGCTGATCTACGGCACGCCGTCGCTGGACATCGTGCTGGTGAAGATCAATCCGCTGAAGCGCGAGGGCACGCCCACGCGCAGCGTCGAGATCCTCGACCGGCTCTCCGAGATCACCTTCAACGCCAGCCTCGTCGCCGAGATGCGCGCCATCGACTTCGTCGCGCGCCTGCTGCGCGAGCAGCGGCTCGACCCGGGCCGCTACAAGAGCCTGCGCCTGCACATGGTGGCCGACGACGCCGGGCTGGCGCCGTTCAACGCGTCGAGCAAGTTCAACACCGACCGCGTGTTCCTCGAGCAGCTGTTCGAGCTCGGCCGCAAGGCGGCGGCGCGCTGGCTGCACGATCACTTCGACGACGTCGGCGTGCGCGCGTCGCTCGACATCGAGCGGCAGTTCCTCAAGGCGGGCTGAACGCGCCGCGCCGTCCGCCGGCGCTAGCCGCGTCCGCCGCGCAGCCAGTCGTACAGGCTCGCGTCGTCGAGGTCGGCGCAGCCGGCCTCGCACGCCCGCGCGAACTGCAGCGCCGCCACCTCGCCCAGCGGCACGTCGGCGCGCACCTCGCGCGCCATCGCCACCGCCAGCGCGGCGTCCTTGCGCAGCAGGCTGGTGTGCGCGCGCGGCGCGAGATCGCCGGCCAGCGCGCGAGGCAAGCGGTCGCTGCCGATCCAGCTCTGCCCGCTGGAACGCTCGATCACGGCGAGCGTGCGGGCGGGGTCGAGGCCGAGCCGCGTCGCCAGCGCCAGCGCCTCGGCCGCGCCGGCGAGATTGACCGCGGCCAGCAGGTTGTTGACGAGCTTGGTGCGCGCGCCGTCGCCCGGCCGGACGCCCACGCGCACGACATTCGACGACAGCGCCTCGAGCAGCGGCCGCTGGCGCTCGAAGACGGCGTCCGCGCCGGCCACCATCAGGCTCATCGAGCCGTCGCGCGCGCGGGCCGGGCCGCCGGACATCGGCGCGTCGAGACTGTCGAGGCCGCGTGCGCGCAGGCGCTCGGTGAAACGCTCGACGTCCGACGGGCCGAGGGTCGGGCACAGCAGCACGCAGCCGCCGCGGCGCGCCGACGCGCTCACGCCGTCGGCGCCGAACAGCACGTCCTCGGTCTGGCGCGCGTCGACCACCGCCACCACGACGGTGTCGCACGCATCGGCCAGCGCCGCGGGCGAGGCGGCGCGCGTCGCGCCGCAGCCGACCAGCGCCTGCTCGCGCTCGGGCACCACGTCGCGCACGACGACCTGCCAGCCGCGGTCGAGCAGCCGCCGCGCCATCGCGCCGCCCATGTTGCCGACGCCGACGATGCCGGCCGTGCCCACGTCAGGACTGCATCAGCCGCCGCGCCTTGGAGATCGACATCAGGATGCCGAGCCCGAGGCCGAGCGTGACCATGGCGGTGCCGCCGTAGCTGACGAACGGCAGCGGGATGCCCACCACGGGCAGGATGCCGCTGACCATGCCCATGTTGACGAATGCGTACGTGAAGAAGCTGAGGGTGATGCTGCCGGCCATCAGCCGCGCGAACAGCGTGGGCGCCTCCGCGGCGATCATCAGCCCGCGGAAGATGAGGAAGGTGAAGCCCAGCAGCAGGCTCACCACGCCGACCAGGCCGAACTCCTCGGAGAACGCGGCGAAGATGAAGTCGGTGGTGCGCTCGGGGATGAACTCGAGGTGCGTCTGCGTGCCGTTCATGAAGCCCTTGCCGGTGGTGCCGCCGGAGCCGATGGCGATCATTCCCTGGATGATGTGGAAGCCCTTGCCGAGCGGGTCCTTCGTGGGGTCGAGCAGGGTGCAGACGCGGTGCTTCTGGTACTCGTGCAGCAGCGGCCACTTCACGTCGGGCTGGCAGATGCGCTCCTCCGACATCACCAGCGCCCCGAGCGCCATCGCGCCGGCCAGCATGACCGGCAGGATCAGCTTCCACGACAGCCCGGCGAAGAAGATCACGTACAGCCCCGCGGCGAGCACGAGGATCGCCGTGCCGAGGTCGGGCTGCTTGACGATCAGCCCGACCGGCAGGGCCAGCAGCACGCCGGCCACCAGGAAGTCGGGCACCTTGAGCTGGCCCTCGCGCTTCTGGAACCACCACGCCAGCATCAGCGGCGTGGCGATCTTCAGGATCTCGCTCGGCTGGATGACGATGCCGACGTTGAGCCAGCGCGTCGCGCCCTTCTTCGTGATGCCGAACAGCGCCGTGGCCACCAGCAGCGCCACGCCCACGGTGTACAGCGGCACGGCCAGCATCATCAGCCGCTGCGGCGGCACCTGCGCGACCACGAACATGATGGCCGCGGCGATGAGCATGTTGCGGCCGTGGTCGACGAAGCGCGTGCCGTGGTCGAAGCCGGCGGAGTACATCGTGACCAGCCCCGCCGCCGCGAGCAGCACGATCGCCAATGCGAGCGGGCCGTCGAAGCCCATGAACACGGGCTTCAGACGTTGCCACGGCGTGGGCCGGTCGAGCACCGCGCTCATCGGGCGGCCTCCCGCGGCGCCAGCGCCGACGTCGCCACCGTCGTCGCGCCGACGGCGCCGCGCCACGGCGCCGCGGCGGCCGCCACCGGCACGCCGTGGACCGAAGGCAGCGGCACGGTCGCGGCATCGCGCTGCTTGCCCACGGGCGCGGTCGACTTGCCCTGCTGCGTGAGCGCGATGTCTTCCTCGCTCGGCCACAGCCCGAGCAGCCAGTAGTCGAACACGCGCCGCGCGATCGGCGCGGCGGCCTCCGAGCCGAAGCCGGCGTTCTCGACGATCACTGCCAGCGCGATGGTCGGCGCGTCGACCGGCGCGAACGCGATGTACCAGGAGTGGTCGCGCTGGTGTTCGGCGAGCTTGGCGGCGTTGTACTTCTCGTTCTGCCGGATGCCCACGGCCTGCGCGGTGCCGGTCTTGCCGCCGCTCTTGTACGGCGCGCCGGCGAACGAGCGCACCGAGGTGCCTTCCTGCGTGACGCCGTGCATCGCGCGCAGCACGAGCTCCACGTGCTCGGGCTTCAGCGGCAGCGGCTCGAGCGCGTCGCTCGCGATGCGCTTGCGCTCGTGGGTCGTGGCGTCCTCGATCTCGCGCACCAGCCGCGGCTTGAAGCGTTGGCCGCCCGAGACGAGCGTGGCCGTCGCGTAGGCCATCTGCAGCGGCGTGAAGGTGTTGTAGCCCTGGCCGATGCCCAGCGAGATGGTCTCGCCGGCGTACCACTTCTGCTGCTCGGGGCGCTTGTAGGCCTTGCGCTTCCACTCGGTCGACGGCAGCACGCCGGTGACCTCGCCCTCGACGTCGATGCCGGTCTTGCGCCCGAAGCCGAACGGCGCGAGCTGCTCGTGCATCAGGTCGACGCCCATCTCGTTGGCCAGCGAGTAGTAGTAGACGTTGCTCGACTTGACGATCGAGCGGACCATGTCCACCGCCCCGAGCCCGTGGTCGCCGTGGCTGCGGAAGCGATGGTTGCCGAACATGAACGAGCCGTTGTCCTGGATCACCGTGGCGGGGCCGCGCTTGCCGGAGTTGAGCGCGGCCATCGCCATGAACGGCTTGAAGGTCGAGCCGGGCGGGTAGGTGCCGCGCAGCGCGCGGTTCAGCAGCGGCTTGTCGATGCTCTCGTTGAGCTCGCGCCAGTTGTCGACGTCGATGCCGTCGACGAACAGGTTGGGGTCGAAGGTCGGCTTGCTCACGAAGGCGAGCACCTCGCCGTTGCGCGGGTCGATCGCCACCAGCGCGCCGCGGCGATCGCCGAACATCTGCTCGACCAGCGCCTGCAGCCGGATGTCGACCGACAGCACCAGCGCGTGGCCCGGCGTCGGCGGGCTGGCCTTCAGGCGGCGCACCGCGCGGCCGCCCGCGCTGGTCTCGACCTCCTCGAAGCCGGTGGTGCCGTGCAGCTCGCGCTCGTAGCTCTGCTCGAGGCCGAGCTTGCCGATGTACTCGGTGCCGCGATAGTTGGCCGCGTCCTCGCCCTCGTCGATGACGTCCTTCTCGGCCGGGTTGATGCGGCCGATGTAGCCGAGCAGGTGCGCGCCGGTCTCGCCCAGCGGGTAGTGGCGGAACAGCCGCGCACGCACCTCCACGCCGGGGAAGCGGAAGCGCTGCGCCATGAAGCGCGCGACCTCCTCGTCGTTCAGTCGCGTGCGGATCGGCAGCGACTCGAAGCTCTTGCCTTCCTCGAGCAGGCGCTTGAAGCGGCGCCGGTCGCGCGGCCCGATCTCGACCAGGCTCGACAGCTCGTCGATCACCGCGTCGAGGTTCCGCACCTGCGACGGCGTGATCTCCAGCGTGTAGGCCGAGTAGTTGTTGGCCAGCACGATGCCGTTGCGGTCGACGATGACGCCGCGGTTGGGCACGATCGGCAGCACCGCGATGCGGTTGGCCTCGGCCTGCGTCGAGAGCTCGTCGTGGCGCAGCACCTGCAGGTACACCATGCGCGCGGCCAGCAGGCCGAAGCAGAGCAGCACGAACGCCGCGGCCGCGAGCAGGCGGCCGCGGAAGCGGTCGAGCTCGAGTTCGACGTTCTTCAGTTCAGTCACTTGCAGCCTCGGCGTGTCGCGCACGGCGCCCGGGCCCGCTCGCCCGGCGGCCGGCACCCGAAATCATAGGGGCCGGTTCTCGTCGGGGTCGGGCGGGCGGCGCTGCGGCGCCAACAACAGCACGGTCGCCAGCGGCCACAGCAGCGCCTCGAACAGCGGCGCGAGCAGCAGCTCCCAGCCGGGGAACAGGCCGCCGGCGGCCAGCCGCACGAGCAGCGACACCGCGTGCGCCGCGACGAGCAGCGGCAGGATCTGCACCGCCTGCGACGGCAGGGTGAACCACAGCAGCCGGCGGTGGATGGCGATCGCGAAGAACGACAGCAGGGTGTACGCCAGCGCGTGCTGGCCGAGCAGCGCGCCTTCGTGCACGTCCATCGCGATGCCGAACAGGAACGCCACGCCGACCCCCACGCGCAGCGGCTGGTGCACGTTCCAGAACACCAGCACGACGGCCAGGAAGTCGGGCATCGCCGGCTGCCGGCCGAGCGGCACGAGGTTCAGCGCGAAGGCCGCGAGCAGGGTGAACGTGATGAACAGCGGGTTGGCCGGCAGCAGCAGCTCGTCGGCGGCGCGCGGCATGATCATCGGCGCGCCCCCTTCTTCGGCGCGGCCTTGGCCGGCGCCGACGACGGCTCCGGCTCCGGCCGCGGCGGCATCTGCAGCCCGACGGGCTCGAGCACCAGCACGTGCCGCACGCCGTCCGGCGGCGCGACCGGCGCCAGGTCCACGCGCGCGAAGCCCGCCTCGGCGCGCCGCTCGACGCGCGTGACGCGCGCCACCGGCAGCCCCGGCGGGTACACGCCGTCGAGGCCCGACGTGGTGAGCAGGTCGCCCACCTGCACGTCGGCCGTGTCGGCGATGAAGCGCAGCTCCATCGCGCTGCCGCCGCCGGCGCCGCCGAAGGCCGCGCTGCGCTGCTGCGTGCGCGCGTTCAGCACCGGCACCGCCGCGTCGCGGTCGGTCAGCAAGGTGACCTCGGCGTGCAGCGGAAAGACGCGCGTCACCTGGCCGATCACGCCGGCCTCGGTGATGACCGGCGCGCCCGGCTTGACGCCTTGCGTGCTGCCGCGGTCGACGACGACCTTGCGCGAGAACGGGTCGGCCGCGTCGTACAGCACCTCGGCGGCGATCGAGCGCACCGTCAGCGCCGGGCGCAGCTCGAGCAGCGCGCGCAGGCGCAGGTTCTCGGCGGCCAGGGTGTCGGCGCGCGCGGCGCGTTCGGCCTGCTGCGCCAGCGTCGCCTCGGCGCGCTCGCGCGCGGCGCGCGCCTCGGCGAGCCCGCCCAGGTAGTCGGCGCCGCCGCGCCAGATCTCCACCGGCACCAGCAGCGCGCGCTGCACCGGGTGCAGCACGGCGCCGATGGCCAGGCGCAGCGGCTGCACGAGCTGGAAGCGCGTGTCGGCGACCATGAGGAACAGCGCGAGCGCCGAGCAGAACACGACCTTGGTCAACGCCGACGGGCCCTGGCGGAAGAACGGCGGCGGGGTGCGGTCGAGGGTGCCGAGCGGCATGGCCGGTGCGTGACCTCAGATGTGGCGAGGCCGGCCACGTGCGGGACGCGCCGGCCTCCGCGGTGTCATGGGCACCTTACTCGGACGTGAAGATGGAACCCAGGCGCTCCATGCGCTCGAGCGCCATGCCGCAGCCGCGCACCACGCAGGTCAGCGGGTCCTCGGCCACCAGCACGGGCAGGCCGGTCTCCTCGGCCAGCAGGCGGTCGAGGTCGCGCAGCAGCGCGCCGCCGCCGGTGAGCATCATGCCGCGCTCGGCGATGTCGGCGCCCAGCTCGGGCGGCGTCTGCTCCAGCGCGTTCTTGACCGACGACACGATGTTGTTCAGCGGATCGGTCAGCGCCTCGAGGATCTCGTTGCTGCTGATGGTGAAGCTGCGCGGCACGCCTTCGGAGAGGTTGCGGCCCTTGACCTCCATCTCCTTGACCTCGGAGCCGGGGAAGGCGCTGCCGATCTCCTTCTTGATGGCCTCGGCGGTCGGCTCGCCGATCAGCATGCCGTAGTTGCGGCGGATGTAGTTGATGATGGCTTCGTCGAACTTGTCGCCGCCGACGCGCACGCTGCCCTTGTAGACCATGCCGCCCAGCGAGATGACGCCGACCTCGGTGGTGCCGCCGCCGATGTCGACCACCATCGAGCCGGAGGCCTCGCTGACCGGCAGCCCGGCGCCGATGGCCGCGGCCATGGGTTCCTCGATCAGGTAGACCTCGCTCGCGCCGGCGCCGAGCGCCGACTCGCGGATGGCCCGGCGCTCGACCTGCGTGGAGCCGCAGGGCACGCAGATGATGATCCGCGGGCTCGGACGCATCATCGAGCGCGGGTGGACCATCTTGATGAACTGCTTGAGCATCTGCTCGGTGACCGTGAAGTCGGCGATGACGCCGTCCTTCATGGGGCGGATGGCCTCGATGTTGCCGGGCACCTTGCCGAGCATCGCCTTGGCCTCGGCGCCGACGGCCTGGATCGTCTTCTTGCCGTTGGGCCCGCCCTCGTGCCGGATCGCCACCACCGACGGCTCGTCGAGGACGATGCCCTTGCCGCGGACGTAGATCAGGGTGTTGGCGGTGCCGAGGTCGATCGCGAGGTCGGTCGAGAAATAGCGGCGCAGCGTTCCGAACATGGTCTGTGGGGTCCAGCCTCGCGGGCCGGGTGATGGTGTCGTCCGGGGCCGCCGTAGGCCCGCGCGGATGGCTCCGCCCGGAGGGTTGTAAATGGCCGGGGATAATACCCCATCGAATCGTCGTTTCCGCTCGCGGAATGCCCGCGGGCACGCTCGTTTTCCATGCCACTTTCCCCCGAAGACGTCGCGCGCATCGCGCACCTCGCACGGCTCGAGCTGCAGCCGGAGCAGTCGCGCGCGATGCTCGATCAGCTCAACGGCTTCTTCACGATCGTCGAGCGCATGAGCGCGGTCGACACCCGCGGCATCGAGCCGCTGTACACGCCGCTGGCCGCCGCCGGCGAGGTGGCGCTGCGCCTGCGCGACGACGTGGTGACCGAGAGCGTCGACCGCGACGCCCACCAGGCCAGCGCGCCGGCGGTGGAGGCCGGCCTGTACCTCGTGCCGAAGGTGATCGAGTGAGCGCGCCGCCGCTGCACGACCTCGGCGTGGCCGAACTGGCGCGGCGGCTGCGCGCGCGCGAGCTGTCGAGCGTCGAGCTGACGAAACATCTGCTTGCACGGATTGCGCGCCATCAGCACCTCGGCGCTTTCCTCGCCGTCGACGAGGCGCTCGCGTTGCGCCGCGCCCACGCCGCCGACGAGCGCCTGGCGCGCGGCGAGGGCGGGCCGCTCGAAGGCGTGCCGGTGGCGCACAAGGACATCTTCGTCACGCGCGACTTCCCCACCACGGCCGGCTCGAAGATGCTGGCCGGCTACCGCAGCCCGTTCGACGCCACGGTGGTCGAGCGGCTCGCCGCGGCCGGCACGGTCGCGCTGGGCAAGCTCAACTGCGACGAGTTCGCGATGGGCTCGAGCAACGAGAACTCGGCGTACGGCCCGGCGCGCAATCCGTGGGACGTGCAGCGCGTGCCGGGCGGATCGTCGGGCGGCTCGGCCGCGGCGGTGGCCGCGCGGCTGCTGCCCGCGGCCACCGGCACCGACACCGGCGGCTCGATCCGCCAGCCGGCGAGCTTCTCCGGCGTGACCGGCATCAAGCCGACCTACGGCACCTGCTCGCGCTGGGGCATGATCGCCTTCGCGTCCAGCCTCGACCAGGCCGGCCCGCTGGCGCGCTCGGCCGAGGACTGCGCGCTGCTGCTGTCGGCAATGAGCGGGTTCGACCCGCGCGACTCCACCAGCGCCGAACGGCCGGCGCAGGACTTCGTCGCCGCGCTGCGCGCAGTGCGCGCCGGCGCGACCGATTCGCGCCCGCTGGCCGGCCTGCGCATCGGGCTGCCGCGCGAGTTCTTTCCCGCCGCGCTGGCGGCCGACGTGAACGGCGCGGTGCGCGCCGCGCTCGCGCAGATGGCATCGCTCGGCGCGACGCTCGTCGACGTGAGCCTGCCGCGCACCGAACTCTCGATCCCCGTCTACTACATCATCGCGCCGGCCGAGGCGAGCTCGAACCTGAGCCGCTTCGACGGCGTGCGCTACGGCCACCGCGCCGCGCACCACGCCGACTTGCTCGACATGTACAAGAAGTCGCGCAGCGAAGCCTTCGGCCCCGAGGTGCAGCGCCGCATCATGATCGGCACCTACGTGCTCAGCCACGGCTACTACGACGCGTACTACCTGCAGGCGCAGAAGCTGCGCCGCATGATCGCCGACGACTTCGCGCAGTGCTTCGCGCGCTGCGACGTGATCGCCGGCCCGGTGGCGCCCACGGTCGCGTGGAAGATCGGCGAGCAGGGCGACGACCCGGTGAAGGCCTACCTCGCCGACATCTTCACCTTGCCGGCGAGCCTGGCCGGCCTGCCCGGCATGAGCATCCCCGCCGGCTTCGGCGAGCACGGCATGCCGGTCGGGCTGCAGCTGATCGGACGGCACTTCGACGAAGGCACCTTGCTGCACGCCGCGCACGCCTTCCAGCAGGCGACCGACTGGCACCGGCGCGCACCCGGAGGCGTGGCATGAGCAGCGCCCTCGTCCGCGGCTGGGAAGTGGTGATCGGCATCGAGACCCACGCGCAGCTGTCCACGCAGTCGAAGATCTTCTCCGGCGCCTCGACGCGCTTCGGCGCCGAGCCCAACACGCAGGCCTGCGCGATCGACCTTGCGCTGCCCGGCACCTTGCCGGTGGCCAACCGCGGCGCGGTCGAGCGCGCCATCCGCTTCGGGCTGGCGGTGGGCGCGAAGATCGCGCCGATGTCGGTGTTCGCGCGCAAGAACTACTTCTATCCCGACTTGCCCAAGGGCTACCAGATCAGCCAGTACGAGATCCCGGTGGTGCAGGGCGGCACGCTGGAGTTCCTGCTCGGCGACGAGCCGCGGCGCGTGCGGCTGACGCGCGCGCACCTCGAAGAGGACGCGGGCAAGTCGTTGCACGAGGACTTCCACGGCTTCTCGGGCATCGACCTCAACCGCGCCGGCACGCCGCTGCTGGAGATCGTCTCCGAGCCCGACATGCGCTCCGGCGCCGAGGCGGTGGCCTACGCCAAGGCGCTGCACGCGCTGGTGGTGTGGCTCGGCATCTGCGACGGCAACATGCAGGAAGGCAGCTTCCGCTGCG
>Ga0209172_10005087_pt1 | contig 16465 bp, 11 predicted proteins | sample LarsenN4metaG_FD_184113 | JGI IMG/M metagenome (GOLD analysis project Ga0209172, IMG submission 184113) | Hot spring sediment bacterial and archeal communities from British Columbia, Canada, to study Microbial Dark Matter (Phase II) - Larsen... ... | reverse complement strand
GACTTGCGCAACTCCGTAGTACATCGGAAAGTGACTGGCGGCTTCCGGTCTGAATGGGCGCCTCAGACGTTTGCCACGATCACGACCGTGGTCGAGACGGCCAAGAAGCGGGGGCAGGGGGTGTTTCAGACCTTGCTCGGTGGCATCGGGCGAGCTCTGCCTTTGGAGCTTTCTTTGTCGAGGGCACGCAGCCCTTGACAATGCCGGGAATCTCAGGTATATGGGCAAGCGGTTTCGCCCGATGGCTCCGGCCAGTGGGGGAGACCTGAATAGTTACCTTTGTCGAAAAACAACCACTGAATGGAGAACATAATATGAGATCCCGCGCGACTCTTTTTCTGGCAATCACTATTGGCATTGCTACTGCGATAGTGATAACAGCCAACTTATGGGGTGGAAAATCGGCAACTACGAAGGCATTTCAGCAGAAGGCTGCCAGGCAAGACCTCCCCGGCACAATTGATGGAGCAGCTAATCCATCTGCGATTTCAGACCGAGTAGCTTATCAGATGCTGTTTTATTCTCTATATGTGCGCCCCAGAGCAGGGTTGGAAAAACGGCGAGCACTTGCAGCAGCAGCTTCCAATAATGAATTGAATGACACAGAGATTGACGCACTGCTTGCCGCAGCAGAGGAGTTTCAAAGCAGAGTCAGCGTTCTCGACCGTAAGGCTGCCGAAATAAAAGACCGCCATTGGCCCAATCCCAGCGCGGAAGTGATGGCTCAGTTGACTGAGTTACAGAGACGAAAAGAGGCTATTATCGACGAGATAATAGATTCTCTGCCAAATCGTCTGGGGGCTGACGGGGCAGCTAAATTGCACAATCACGTCAACGACCGGGTCAAGCGAAAGATCAAGATCAGTCCGGGACGGACATCTCCGCCAAAGAGACATCATTAAAAATGGGAAATCTTTGGAACAAGGAAAGAGACTATTTAGTGAGAGTAAACTCGAAGGGAGGAACCATAGATGAAAAGAATAATTGCTCTTAGCATTCGTTTCTTTGTCGTTTTGATAACCGTAGGGGTCTTCGCTCAATCAGCCTACGGTCAGATGGGGTATACCTACAATTATACGACTGCATCGGCTGATTATAGCGGTGGGTATGTTCATGGCTGCGGGGTTACTTATGGAGATTACAACACCTATGGACATACCTACTCGGCAAATACTACTGTCACAAGTCCGGAGGGACGGCAGGCGTCTTTCGGTACAGGCTTTACTTCTGGTCCTGCAGTAGCCGATGTTTTTCTGGAATTTGAGGAGGAAGATGGCGACTTTTTGATAAATACGGAACATGAAGAATATTGCCCGGTGGTTCAATCAATAATCTTTATCGGGACTTCCACAGCATTGCAAGGCGTTCGACCATGGGTCAGGCTCATTTCATTTATAGTCATTGGCCTCAAGGTTATTACACCAGGGCGTAGCACTGGTTTACAGGCCCAAGTCTCGGCGTCAAGAAGAGCTGCAGGTTCGAGTGTTGAAGTTGAAGTAAACGATGATGCTAGTGAGGGTACTGTTATTGACTATTTGCTTACCCCCGCGGGGGGAATTATCTCGAAGGCTGTTAGCCGGGGAAGAAATTTTTATGATTTCTCACTTACAAATAATTCTTCTATGAATAATGGAAAAATAAAGTTCAATGCGCATATATCGGCAAAGCCAGATACAATAGATGTACATCCACCCATCCTTGCTATTACTGATTGGATAGAACTTAGGCCGTAACAAATCGAGGTGATAAACTGGACACTGACCGGAAGTTTACCTGACACACTGACCAATAGCTGGCAATGAAGCATATTCTCTTGATGGAGATCAACCTTGCCGAAATTGCGACTCTGCAGATCAGCACGCAACCGCATGCTTGAGCGCGAGCGCGTTGTGGCAGATCAACCTTGCCGGAATTGCGGCTCTGCAGATCAGCCGCTTATGTAAGTCTGGCCCCATCTACTAGTCGAGTCCAATACCAAGCACCGCTCCCGTTTGTGAGAATGAACCAATCAAAATGGCCTTCAGCAGTCGGCTATGGTCTTTTCGAGGCAGTATAAGGATACTGATCGGCAGTCACCTTATGGTCAGAAATGTTCTACATTCGATGTTCTACGTTCTACGGTAAACGAACGTGGAACATAGAACATTACAAGTCCGTCAGGTGCTCAAGTTCTCCCGTGCTGTCGCCGATCTTTTCCGGCTGCACGCCCATCCGATCCAGGAGCGTCAGGTACAGGTTTGTTATCGGCGTCCCCTGCTTGTAGACGATATGCCGTCCGGGCTTCAGACTGCCGTCGCCGCGGCCCACCAGCAGGATAGGCAGATTTTCATGAGTATGGCGATTGCCATCGCTGAGCCCACTGCCGTAAACGATCATTGAATGATCCAGCAACGTGCCATCGCCATCTTGAGTGCACTTGAGCTTTTCGATGAAGTAAGCGAACAGCTCTACGTGAAGGCAATTGATCCTGGCGACCTTCTCGATCCAGTCCGGATTGTTGCGATGGTGCGTGAGTGGGTGGTGCGGATCGGGAATGCCGATCTCCGGGTACACCCGGTTGCTGCCCTCGCGGCCAATCATCAGCGTTCCGATGCGAGTCAAATCCGCCTGAAATGCCACCACCTGGAGATCGTACATCAGCTTGGCGTAATCGGTAAATTCAACCGGTATCCCGGCAGGCTTCTCTATCGTTGGCGTCAGCTCACGATTCTCTTTCTCCGCCTTTTCAATTCGCTTCTCGATCTCCCTGACCGCAGAGAGGTATTCATCTATCTTGCGACGATCGGTGGGCCCCAGCTTTTTAACAAGCTTCTCCGTGTCCTGACGAACCAGGTCGAGGATGCTCTTGCGGTACTGACGGCGGCGGGCGCGGGTCTCCGGATCGAGGCTGAAGTCCTCGGCGCCGAACAATCGCTCGAAGACCAGCCGCGGGTTAATCTCAGGCGGCATAGGCGTGGTCGAAGTGCGCCAGGAGATGCTGTTAGTGTAAGCGCAGCTATAACCGGAATCGCAATTGCCCACAGTGCGCGAATCTTCACAGCCCAATTCAATGGATGGCAACCGGGTTTTGGAGCCTATCTCTTGAGCCGCCACCTGGTCGGCCGAGACCCCCCCTTGAATGTCGGCGCCGGCTGTCTTCTTAGGATGAACGCCGGTCAGGAAAGAGGCCCCCGCGCGAGCATGATCGCCGGGGCCATCTCCCAGCGCATTCCCGTTATGATCATCCAGCCCGGAAAGGATGAACAGGTCTTCGCGGAACGGCTCCAGCGGCTTGAGTATGCGCGAGAACTGGAAATCCTTGCCCTCTCCTTTGGGCGTCCAGTCCTTCATAACAATGCCATTGGGCACATAAACAAAAGAGAGACGGACAGGGGCCTTCTTGCTGGTTGAGGGCAGAGCGGGCGCCATAGCGTCCAGCATCGGGAGTGCTACGGCTGCGCCTATTCCTTTAAGAAATGTTCGTCTGGGCAGGTGTTTGCGTGTCAGTATCATTTCGCTCGATCTCCTCTTCGCATTTGAAATGGCGCACTCTTGACTATCTCCATCACCAGGCTGGAGAAGCGATAATTACTGGCAGAGACGCGGCTGGCGATCCTCTTCACCGTCGGACGGTCGTAGCGTTCCAGGCCGCGCCCCAGGGCATAAGTGAGCAGCTTTTCCGTCAGACACTCGGCGAAAGCATCTCGATCTGCTTTCAGAATAGCTTTCAGCTCTTCCGGCCCGTTGAATGATCTTCCATCAGGCAGCGAGCCTGAAGCATCTATTGGAAACTTCCCATCCTGCGCGCGCCAGCCTCCAATGGCATCGTAATTTTCCAGCCCGAACCCCAGCGGGTCCATGCGCGAATGGCAGGAAGCGCAGGTTGGGTTCGTCCTGTGCTTCTCCATCTGCTGCCGCAGCGATTCTCGTTCGCCGATGGCCGTCTCGTCCAGATTCGGCACATCCGGCGGCGGAGGCGGTGGGGGCGCATTCAGGATGTTCTCTAAAATCCATTTGCCGCGCAGCACGGGCGAAGTTCGCGTGGAATAAGAAGAGACGGTCAGAATGCTGGCCTGGGTCAATACCCCGCTGCGCTGGGCGTTTCCTCTAAGATCGACCAGCTGAAATTCCGGCCCCTTAATGCCTGGAATCTTATAGAACTTTGCCAGACGCTCGTTGAGGAAGGTGTACTTTCCATCAATAAAATCGAGGATGCTGCGATCTTCGCGCACGATGCGCTCAAAGAACATCTCTGTTTCACGACGCATCGACATGAGCAGATAGTCCTCGAATTCGGGAAATCGCTGGCGGTCCGGCTTGACCGATTCCAGCTTTCGCAACTCAAGCCACTGCCCACCGAAGTTCTCCACCAGTGCGCGCAATTTCGCGTCTTTCAACATGCGCCGCACTTGAGCGGCGAGCACTGCCGGCTTATTCAGAATGCCCCGATCCGCCAGGCGCAACAGTCTGTCGTCAGGCATACTGCTCCACAGGAAGTATGACAGGCGCGAGGCCAGCTCGTGCTGACTGATAGGATGGGCGTCTTCGGCGCGCTCGATTGTCAGATGAGCCGGTTCGACCTTCGCCGCTTTGCGGAGATAGTAGGCGGCGCGCCCGGCCTTGCCATCGACAATGCGATGAGCCGGTTCAACCTTTGCTACCCGCTTGCCGACGGGTGCGGCTTTGCGATCTTTTTCTATACGAAACAGGAAATGGGGCGAGACCAGTATCGCTTGCAACGCCTGGCAGAGCCCTTCCTCAAAAGAATCACCCTGCTTTTGAACCATGGAGACCAGCCCGACGAGCCGGTCAACTTCTTGTCGCATAACGGGACGCCGGAACGCTCTGCGCGCCAGATTGGAGATGATCTTGCGGGCGCAGGAGGGTTGGTGACTACCGTTGAGATGGCCGCAGATGTAGATCTTCTTCAGACTCTCTTTTGCGGGCCCCTTCTGCTGCTCGAACGGGCCAGCGACTTCCAGGGAACCGACTCGGACATCGTTGGCCGGCGCCCTCTCTGCCCTCTGGGCCTCGAACCTCTTTCTGAGCGCCTCCACCCGTTCAGGCGGAAGGCCGGGCGGAGGTCTGAACTCAGGCGGCGGCGGTAGGGGCCTGTTTGACGGATTGGGGCCCCCATAGTCAGGCGGGAGCCCTTCGTACAGCCGCATGATCGAAATCGCTATCCAGTGATCTCCGGCGCTGATCTTTGCGCGGAACTCCTGCCTCATGCCGGAGAAGTCCTGGCGATCCTGAGAGAACGAGGCGATCCCTTCGGGATCGAAACTGGCCTGCTGAACCTGCTGGCCATCGACCCACAGGGCAAGTTGAATCGGTTCCGACCCGGCCGGGCGGACGCCGCCGAGAATGGCCCTGATTACATATTCGCCAGCGACCGGAAATCGGTGCATCACGTGAAGCGCGTTAGGCAGGCTCAATCCGGTGAGGTCATAATCCATCAGCGGCTTGACGCTGGGGATGATTCTTCGTCCCAATGAATAGTGTCGCACCAGGGTGGGTTTGAGCGGCTCGACGCCGAACAGAGCGGTGCGAGCGATCTTCTCAGCAGCCGCCAGGTACTTCTCCATCAGCATTGGCGAAAGCGAGAGCACATCGCCGATGTTGTCAAATCCGTAGCCGGAATCATCTTGAGGGAAATCGTCTGCCGGTTTCAGATCCACGCCTAAAAGATCCCGCACGGTATTGTTATATTCAGCGCGGTTCAGCCGCCGGGCCGTCACTCGTCCCGGATCGAGTTTGGCAAGCCGATCGGCTCGGTCTAATTCATTCTCGATCCAGCCGATGACCGCTTTCAATTCAGCCTCGTTCGGGCGCGGGGCCCCTTTGGGGGGCATCTCTCCGGCTCGCAGCTTCTCCAGCACGCGCTCCCATCTATCTCGATCCTGTATGATCGAAGCGGGAGTTTTGTACGCTTCGAGATTGAGGTTGCCCGAAGAGAGTTTGGAGTTGTGACACAGGTAGCAGTTCTTGGACAAGAACGGTTGGACGGACTTATAAAAGGCAGCGGCGTTTTGCGCGTCTTCGGCCCGGCGCACGGGCGACGCAACAGCCAGGCAGATCAGCGACAACAGTGTGAGTGCGAGAATCGATCTCACCTGCTCTCCCTCTCTTACATGTCCTTATCAGCCAATTATGAATCCTCTGGAGATTGGCGTTATTACATGCGCGAAACTGATGGAAGAGAAATTATACAATATCCCGGCGCTGAAACAAGCTCATTCTTTCTGTGATACTCAATATGTCATCATGCGTTTATTGAAAGATGTGCTGTGTATTATCAATGTGAAGAGCCTCGAAGAAGAACTCGAATGTATTTAGAGCTAGTCTGAAAAGTGTCGTCAGTTAGGTTAATCTGCGGAAATGAAAAATCAACACTATCGGACAGATCTAGCTGACGAACAATGGGAGTTTATCAAACAATTCTTGCCCCCGGCCCGCGGCCTGCCTTCGGCGACCGCGCCTGGAGCCGTTCGAGCCGTCTTCGGTTGTACTGTTCTATTCGGTGGTGGGCCACTCGTTGCCCCATATTTCTTTTGCTGGTCAGCGCCGCCAGCTTCTTGAGTTGCATTGTTCTATTCGGTGGTGGACGGTCGTTGCCTGGCGGAAGAGGGCCGCGCGAGGCGTGGCGGCCTGGAAAAGCGTCTATCACTACTTCTGGCTGTGGCGCGCGCGGCGGCGGTCTGACAGCCTTCTTACGGAAGCCTTGTACGTCCCAGGCGGGCGCCTTTAGGCCGTGTCGCTAGAGCGGAGCCGAGCGCGCGGGAGGTTTGGATTCACAATCGGTTAAGAATGTGAGTGGTAGACAATCCGAGCGAGGCACGCTCTAGAGCACCGGTCAAGTATTCGTTCAAGGGTGGCAACATAATCAGGATCAACGACATCTGCATCAGGAGGCGATCCGATTATGAGACCATCCACGTGGCAGCCGCCGATTGAGACTTCGACGGTGGAAGACCAAGTCATCAAGCGCATCAAGCGCGCCAAGCTCTTCACCTTTTTGCGCCGCCATCGCCACCAAATCTTCATGCCGGAGTTTCAGGTTGAGTTGGCTGGCATCTACAAAGATTCTCCGCAAGGACAACCGCCCGTGCCGCCTGCGATGCTGGCGCTGGCGCTGATCCTGCAAGCCTACACCGGAGTCTTGGACGACGAGGTGATCGAGGCGACGCAGATGGATCGGCGCTGGCAACCGGCGCTCGATTGTCTGGATGCGGAAGAGTCGCCCTTCAGCAAAGGCACCTTTGTTGCCTTTCGCGCGCGGCTGATTGAGCAGCAGATGAATCGGCGCTTGCTTGAGCGCACCATTGAGATCGCGGCGGCGAGCAAGGCTTTCGGGCCGCGGAATTTGCGTGCGGCGCTCGACTCTTCGCCGCTGTGGGGGGCGGAGCGGGTGGAAGACACTTACAATTTGTTGGAGCACGCCCTGCGCAAGGCTCTGGGCGTCCGTCGCGCGCGAGCAGGGGTGCGTCCTCGCGGCAATAGCGCCGCCAAGCGGATGCGGAGTTGGTCGCCGGATCGAGTCTTAAGGCGGCGCTTGACCTCGACTGGGACGACCCGGCCTCGCGCGAGCAAGCCTTGCGGCAAGTGATCGGGACGTTGGAGCGAGTCGAGCAGTGGCTGGCGGCCCATCCGGAACTGATCACGGAAGAATCGGTCGTGCCGGACTGCCTGGAAGCGGCGCAGCAGGTGCTCGAACAAGATGTGACGACCAATGAGGCCGGAGCGCCTGCGCTCGCAAAAGGTGTGGCCAAAGACCGTTGGATCAGCCTGGAAGACGCCGAGATGCGTCACGGACGCAAGAGCCGCAGCGTGCGTGTGGACGGCTACAAACGCCACGTGATGCGCGATCTCGACTCGGAACTGGTAGTCGCGGTCGGCATCACACCGGCCAACGCTCCGGAGGCAAGCGTCGCAGAAGGGATCAAGAGCGATCTCAAGCAGCAGCGGATCACGCTCAAGGAGTTGCACATTGACTGGGCTTACTTGTCGAGCATCCTGGTCAGCGAGCGCGGTTCGGAGTTGGAGATTTTCTGCAAGGCCTGGCCGGTGCGAGAAGGCCCCTTCTTTCCCAAGACGGCCTTTGTCGTGGACTGGGAGCGCGAGATGCTGCGTTGCCCACAAGGAGTCGAGATGAGCTGTCAGCCTGGAAAGACCGTGCATTTCCCTGCCGCAGAGTGGGTGCGGCGTGTCCACAGCGAGCTCGTTGCACCGGCAGCAGAAGTGGCCGCAACGTCAAGCCGCACGCCGATGAGAAGTTGTTGCAGGAATTGCGTGTCCGCCAGGGCACAAGTGAAGGGCGCGCCACTTTGCGTGAACGCGTCGGAGTCGAGCACGACCTGTCGCACATCGGGCACTGGCAAGGCGACCGCGCCCGTTACTGCGGAGAGCGCAAGAACTTGCTTGACTTGCGACGTTGTGCCGTGGTGAACAATCTGCATATCTTTGCACGGCGGCCGGAGATCATGGCTCAGGCCGCATGAATACTTGACCGGTGCTCTAGCAGCCAGATCGGCTACTGCTTCAGATGTTTGGAGTTCAAACTTCAGCTTACTCTTCTCATCCGCAGATGTCTGGTTCTCCTCGTCCGCGCTAATGCGGAAACGTTCTACGTTCCACGTTCTAGGTTCTACATTGAAGATTGAGCGTCGAAAGTCGAAAGTCGAACGTCGAACGTAGTCAGGCAGTTTGTTCCTGCTCTCGTTGACTGAAGCTGTTGGCGCAGCCGACGCTGATGAAGGCAAGCTGTGAGCAGGCGATGCCTGGAGTGGCGACAGTGGAAAGAGAGCTGTCTGCCAGAAGATTAAAAAGATTAGCAGATGGGCGATTGCTGAACGTGAAGGCTTGGCTTTGGGGTTCAGTAGTGACAGTTTCATCTGATCTCTCCCGGTCAAATGGCCAGTTGGGGGGAGGCCCCCATCTGACCGAAGAGTACCCTCTAGATTGTTATTTCAATCCTGTTCCTCTTTTGCTCCTGATTTACTCGTCTCCGGCGCAACCGGGGATCAAAAGCTGTGCCAATCTGGAGGAGGAACTCGGCGAAATGAAGCAGTAGTGTTAACTGTCTGAGAAGAAAATAGATTAGGCGATTGGCCGCAGTAGACGGCTGTGGCTCAGACAGAGGGGCGAGGTGGATAGCAAGTATACACCTGGAAAGCCGATGTTTGAGTGATTCAGCAAATAATGCGAAAAGAGCAGAATCAACCGGAGTAGGCGTTGCGATTACTCCCAGCCGACAGGTTATCAGAATGGCTCCTGAAGAATTCAAAGCATTCGCGCAAATGCCATTCAGGATGTGATTGCTTTATACGCGAGATGGTTTCAAGCTCCAGCGACTTGTGAAGAGAGAGTTCTTGAAACGAGTTGAACACCTGATTGCAGAGGTGGCATCTGAAGATGTAAGTCATAACATCTCTCCTTGAGTATCCAGCCGAACTAAAATTCACAGGGAGAATTTGTTCTCTAAATAGACGTATCGGCATCAATCAGGTTTGCTTTAACTTCAGGATAGCGCCGAATTGCTGTCAGCTACTATCTCGGAAACGGCGAGGGATGGAAGATTATTGCTTTGGTTTAATGGGGACGATACTCACCTGGGGAATTAACCACTTCGCCCGGAAATGATGAGAATGCGATATACAGTAAGGCGGTCAGCCTTGCTGATAGTGCGCGACAGACAGCAACCTGACCGCCTTACTGTATATCTCCTGAGGAGTCTTTCAGACGGCTCGCGCGACGCGAGAGAAATAATAAAGCCTGGGAGCGCCTCTCATCCTTGCCTGTTAGACGGTGCTATATCGCAAACAAGCAGGCAAGGATGAGAGGCGCTCCCATATTTCGGGCGTATCGGCGGGCGCTCTTTACTAAAGCAGAATCGGAGGAGAGAGCACCGGAAATGAATGAAGGGCTTGCCGAATATACAGGCGTCAGGCTGCGCACAACGCCGAAGGCTGAAACATCAGATTACATAGCCAGGCGATTGGATGACGCCAGAAATAGGCCGAGCTTTGTGCGCTCTTTCGCTTATGAATCTGGTCCCCCTTACGGTATCCTGTTAGATGAATCGGGAATAGACTGGCGCAAAGGATTGAAGCCAGGAGATGATTTGGGGCCCCTTCTGCAAAAGGCGCTTCCTATTAGACTGCCCAGCGATATAAAAGAAGAGGCGGAAAAGCGCTCCAGAGATCATGATGCCTTTGCGCTTCGAGCGTCAGAGACCGAGCGCGAGAATGACCGTAAGAGACGAATTGCTCCGTACCGCGCGCGACTGGTCGATGGGCCAGTTCTGATCATACCTGTCACCGAGAGATTCAGCTATTCGTTTAATCCTAATGAAGCCTTGCCTCTCGATGAATCGGGGACAATCTATCCGACCACAAGGACCACTGATGACTGGGGAACCCTGACTGTTTCAAGAGGGGCCCTGATGCTCCGCGATGAGAGCAAAATCTCAAAAGTCCGTATCTCTGTGCCGGCCCGGATGCTCGGCCATTGCAAGGCGATGGTTGGACGCTGGAACTTAGCAATGGCTGGATACTGGAGCCCGCCAGACGCGCGTGAGATTTCTTGCTGAAGAAGAGCCGGTAGTCAGCGGCCCGCGATCAGTAGTTGGCGGCAAACGGCCAGTAGATTCAGAGAAGAAGAAATACACTGTGCCAGCAGATCACCTTCGGAAGAGATTTCGCTTTGGGGAGACAAAAAAAGATGCTTATAGAGGAACTATAAGATATGCTATGCTGTCAGCTGGCAGAATTACAGCAGTTACGCATGGCGACTGGCGCCGTGCGTAACTGCTGTGAGGTATCCCCCAACTACTATGAGCGAGAGCGATATTGGCAAGGCGATCTTCGATCTTTTGCGAGCCTCGTTTGACGCAGGCAGAGACAGGCTCTATATCAATTTGATTATCTACACCCCTTTTGGCATTGTGCGCGGCAAAGTTTCGCGGGTTACAACAGCGCCTCAATCCAGCTCCTATCAACCAGCTCTGCCTCACCAGGACCGCGAACAGATGTTGACTTCAGATCTGCTCGAACTCCACGATGTATCAGTGGAGCACTACAGCAACCATCTGCCATCAGCCAATTTTGACAGGCTCTATGTCAATACGAGAGATATACAGGGGATTGCTTTTGAGCGATAGTTGCTCCAATTCAGCCTTAGTTTGACTTTTTCGCTGGAAAAGTGTCAAACTACAATTGCTATGTCGGCGCAAGTAAAGACCTATGTAGAGGTCGAGCCCTACGACGGGATAACCCAATTCAAAGACGCTGCCGCCGAGCGTATCATCAAATCTTTTTGCATCACAGATGATTTAGCAGCTCTGATCGTCCGGCTGGTCGAATACCTGATAGAGAAAGAGGCGGACGGGAAAGCGCGCATTATCTCAGGCGGTCGCGGCGTGGGCAAAAGCCATCTGTTGTGGACCATGTACCATCTGATGAGCAGCCACAGAGCGCGCGAGCTTATCAGTTTGCCCCAGGTGCGCAGCGCCATCCAGCCGCTGAGCAAAACCCCTTCTCTGCCGCTTGCAATTAATCTCAGCGCAAATGATGAGACGCCTTTTGCCGATCTGCTGGTCGCAGCTTTGCGCCCAACTGTACCTGCTCTCAGTGCCCCCAGCAGACAACAATCCGACGCTGCTGATAGGCTGCTCTTTTTGGAGCAGTTAAGCAGATCTATCCCTGAGCGGGTCAAGCCTGTATTCTTCATCGATGGCGTCTCGGCGCGGCTGCGCGAAGGCTCAAGGGAAAAGATTCAAGAGATAGTGGCCTGGCTTGAGAGTATATGTGAAGCGACTGGTAGCTCGCTGATCAAAGCCGTTATTGCGGTTGATGAAAACCATCTGGGCCCAGGCGATGAATTAGCTGTCAAACTTGGCGCCAATAGCTATACGGTAGAATACCTGCCTCCCGACAATTTGAAGAGGATCACCGACTTCTTCATATTCAAAAAGAGCGCCAAACAGAGAATCGAGCTGAGAAACGTATATAACTCTCTCAAGCAGATGCTCCCCGATTTCCGCTGGGGAGAGGAAGATTTTGCTGCTCTCTATCCGGTGCATCCTATCGTTTACGAGACCGCGCTGGGGATGCGCGCATTCAGCCACAGCTATTCTTTCTTGAGTTTCGTGGCCTCTTCTGCTTTGCGCGCGCTCAATCGCCGGGCATTCAGGCTGATCGCTCTTGATGAAGTCTTCGATAGATTTGAATATGATCTGCGCAAGAATGAGAAGCTGAGCGAGGGATTCAAAGCTTATGACAAGCTGGTAAACAAGACTGTGCCCCGGCTTCCCAGCTCGCAGCGGCTGCTGGGCCGGCTATTGCTCAAGTCGCTGTTCATACTCTCGCTCTCTCAGAGGGCGGTCACTGCCCGCGAGCTTGCCAATTCATTGCTGCTTTTTGATGAGAAGAACCCGCAAGCAAGCTATCAGATGACTCAGGATATACTGGCTCAATTCGAGCAAGGCTGCCAGCAATTGCTCGTCTCTGGCGATGTCGAGGAGAAGACCTACCTGCTGGTAATCGAAGACGAAGGGATGCTGGACCGCTCGATTGCAGCCGAAGCTGAGCAGATTGCAGATAATGATAAACGGCTCTTCGAGCTGCTTGTTGGAATCGGTGGGAGGCGATTTTCAGATTGGCCGCTTACTATTAATGAAGCGGCTGATAGCTTCATCGATTCCGCCAATATCGGTGTTGAATGGCGCGGCACAATCAGACAGGGACAGTTGTGCTTCAACTCGACAGCAGAAACAACCAATGGGGATGATGAGAGGAGCGAACTAGACTGGCAGTTGATAATCTGGCCGCCGAGCATTGAGCAGCTTAATCCACCTTCTAATCCTAAGTTCATTTACTGGCAACCTGCTGTTATAGAGCCTCCAGAGCTGGACTTGCTTAAACAGTTGCTGGTCATAAAGACAGTGATCAACTTGAGCAGTGAAAAGTTCTCTCGTTTCAGTGCCCGGCTTCAGGCGCTTACAACCCAGCTTGAAACCCAGGCGGAGAGCCTGTTCAGCAAGATCTATCTCGATGGCGGCTGCCTGAAAGGGAAAGACCTGGAGATCCCTTCGCTTGAAAGCTGGCGCAGTTGCGACTCTCTGATCGCTGCTCTATCAGGAGTCGTCCGCGAGCAGCTTGATAAGCTCTATCGGCAACACCCGAATCTTAGCGGCCTGTTGACTACTAACGAAGTCGAGATACTGTCGGTCAAACTCTTTGGCGGCGTGGCCCCATCAGATAGCGAAGTGCAATTGCTGGCCGAAAAGTTCGCTGCGCCGCTTCACCTGGTCAGCAATCGCAGCGGTGAGTACCGGCTTGATATTGGCGATGAAGAGGATCTGCTGCACGATTATGTACGGGAAGCAATTAGAATCATTAAAAGCGTTAAAGATGACATAATACCTCTATCAGAGATCTACTGGGAGCTGAGGCGCGCGCCTTATGGATTGCAGAAAGAGGCGCAGCAACTGTTGTTTGTCGCTCTCGTCGCTGCCTGGCGGATTGAGTTGACGAACGAAGTTGGAACGGAGACTATAGGCGCTTATGATCTTTCCCGGCCAATCGATTTTTCGCGCTACATGGCCATCAGGCGCGTGTCTGCTATTGCCTATTCGACTGAAGTGTTGACGCAATGGTGCCGCCGATTGAGTGGTATTGAGAATCTGCCTTACATCACCACAATTGAAGGGCGCACACAGATGCTTTCGGCGCTCAGGCGATGGCAGCAATCCTGGATCAGGCTCAATCTCGATCAGCGGTTCACCAATCTGCCTCCCGAAGCGCACACGACGCGCATCTGGCAGATGTTTACTTCAAGCAAGCGATATTTCGATCAGATGGCAGCAGCAATTGAGGCCATTGTGCAAGAGCGGGTGTCTCCCGAGAGAGGATTGGCGCGCATAATTGATACTTTTGGCGCCAATGAAGAAGTATACGAGAAAGCGGCTGGCGATTTGCAGATGCTCTCGGATTTTGTCTCGTGGATGCCCAATTATTCCAAAGCCAGAGACTACGCGCTCGCTTCTGATCGCACGCATGATAGCAAGATTGAAGCGGATCGCCAGGAGTTAATAGGCTTCTTCAACAGTCCCTACCAGCTCTTTGATCAAGAGAAGAGGCGCCGGTTCGAGACTACCTACAGCCAGTTTCGCTCTGCTTATATAGAAGCCTACACAGCAGCGCATGAAGCCGTCGCCACGTCAACCGACGATTTTGAAGCGTTTGAAGAGTATACGCGCAGCGAACTGTTTCAGCGATTCTCTCTGCTCAATCAGTTGAAGATTGGCGACCATCGTTTTCAGCAACAGTCATCAGCTATCATAAGAATTGTGCGCCGTCTGCGTTGCGGTTTTCAGCCGCACGAGTTCCTGATGAGCAAACCTCATTGCGGTTGCGCGTTCAGAATCGGGCGTAGCGCGCGAGTGCTAACACTTCTTGCTGGTTTGCAGTCTCTTGTTGATCAAGCTATCCGAGATCATCATCGCCTGCTAGTCGAGAATAATAGAAGGATACTGAGCGCAATTGACCGACTTAAAAGTGAGTTACACCGACAGCTGCTGAGAGAGTTTATGGCTTCGCTTCCCGATAACGAACGGTTGAATGGACTGACGGCTCTGATAGTTGATCTTATTAATCAGTGTCTGGAACAGGAAACGTGATGCGCGCCGGCATAATCGGTAATGCGTAATTAGTAGATCACGAAACTGTGGCTGTCTGGGAAGGGGGTTGTAGGTCTTGGAAATGGTATCTACAATACATTGTCAGTCAATCCAACTTTCGTGATCTACCTGGTAATGAATAAGAAGTAAAATGCGATCGTTCTTTAGTGTCACTCTTTTTACGCCTTACTCATTACTATTGGGGGGAATCATCTATGACCACAATGAGATCAGTGCCTAGCGCCGGTTACAGCATGACACTGCGCGTCAGACTCGATAATCGCGTTGGTATGATAGGCGAGGTCACCTCAGCCATCGGGCGCGCTGGCGGCGATATAGGCGCTATCGATATTGTCCAGGTAACTAAAGAAGGCGTCATACGCGATATTACTGTTGATGCTTCCAGCTCAGACCATGCGGACGCTATTGTCACCGCCGTGAGTAAAGTTCCGGGAGCAACTGTCATCAATGTCTCCGACCGGACGTTCCTGCTTCATCTTGGCGGCAAGATAGAGATTCACAATAAAGTTCCGGTAAAAGGGCTCAGCGATCTTTCGATGGTCTACACTCCCGGCGTGGCGCGCGTCTGCAACGCTATTTACAATGACCGCCGGAAGCTCTTCACCCTGACAATCAAAAAGAACTCTGTCGCTGTCATCACCGATGGATCAGCGGTTTTAGGATTAGGCGATATAGGGCCAGAAGCGGCAATGCCTGTTATGGAAGGCAAGGCCATGCTCTTCAAAGAGTTTGCTGATATAGACGCATTTCCCATTGCCCTTGCCACTAAGGACCCGGACGAGATTGTGCGCACAGTGAAGATAATTGCGCCAGCATTCGGGGGGATCAATCTGGAAGATATCTCCGCGCCGCGATGCTTTGAGGTTGAAGAGCGACTCAAACAAGAGCTGGACATTCCTGTCTTCCACGATGACCAGCACGGCACAGCCGTTGTGGTGCTGGCAGCATTGACCAATGCGCTGAAGATCGTCAACAAAAAGATGGAAGAGATCAAGGTTGTCGTCAGCGGCATAGGCGCAGCCGGTATTGCCTGCTCGAAGATACTGAAAGCAGCGGGGGTCACCAATATCATAGGTTGCGATAGAACAGGCGCGATCTATCGGGGCCGCAGCGAGAATATGAATTCTGCCAAGCAGTGGTATGCCGAGAACACAAATCCTGAGCAGTTGAAAGGGAGTCTCAGTGCAGTGATGAGAGGCGCAGACATATTCTTAGGTCTATCGGCTCCAAATCTGCTTACAGTAGAAGACATCAAACAGATGGCGCGCGACCCAGTGGTCTTTGCTCTGGCGAATCCGATTCCTGAGATCATGCCTGAAGCTGTGGCCGGTTACGTGCGAGTTATGGCAACCGGGCGCAGCGACTATCCCAATCAGATCAACAATGTGCTCTGCTTTCCTGGGATCTTTCGTGGCGCTCTGGATTGCCGCGCCAGCCAAATCAATGAGCCGATGAAGATGGCCGCAGCTTACGCTATAGCTTCGGTTGTCTCTGACAGAGAGCTCAATCCTGATTATGTGATTCCCAGCGTCTTTAATAAGAAGGTAGTTAAAGCAGTAGCAGCGGCGGTTCAGAAAGCAGCTATTGATTCAGGAGTGGCGCGCCGTCAATCAGAGTCTGATGGCATTATCTGAGACAAATGGACTATCGGCGAGGTATTTAGAGCGTCTAACAAAACCAGGCTGGGATGAATTTCCAGCAAATTAACGCACAGCCGATGTACAGGAAAGCCAGATGGATGTCCGCCCTTCGCTCATAGCGAATCTTCAAGGGCCGATATCGGTTCAG